>Ga0316190_10002392_pt1 | contig 13606 bp, 9 predicted proteins | sample Eddworburrow2_MG_FD_204929 | JGI IMG/M metagenome (GOLD analysis project Ga0316190, IMG submission 204929) | Coastal sediment microbial communities from Maine, United States - Eddy worm burrow 2 | ecosystem: Environmental > Aquatic > Marine > Coastal > Sediment | place: USA: Maine | collected... | reverse complement strand
TGCTTGCGGTGGCGGAGGTGACCGACAGCGGGTACCGGGTGCTCACTCCCTGCTCGAACGAAGAGGTCGTCACCGCAGGGCGGCCGATCGTGGGGGGCACCGTCGACGTGGTCCTCGACCCGGGTCACGGCGGTAACGAGACCGGAGCGCGGGGCCCGAACGGGTTGACCGAAAAAGAGGTCAACCTCGACATCGCCCAACGGGCGGCCGCTCGCCTTGAGCTCGAAGGGCTCCGGGTGTTGTTGACCCGCTCAAACGATGTCCGCCTCACGCTGGCGGCCCGCGCGGCCATCGTCAACGCCCTCAAACCCCAGGCGTTCATTTCGGTGCATCACAATGCGGAGCCCGATGGGCCGGCCGAGGGCCCGGGCAGCGAGACCTATTTCCAGATCGAGAGTACCGATTCACGGCGTTTGTCGGGCTTGCTGTATGAGGAGCTGGTCGACCATCTCTCGGTCTTCGACATCGACTGGGTCGCCGACACTGATGCCGGGGCCAAATTTCGAACCTCGAGTGGTGGTGGTGACTACTACGGGATCTTGCGCCGGACCGCTGGGGTGAGCGCGGTCTTGTCCGAGGCGGCGTTCATCTCCAATCCGCCAGAGGCCGAGCTGCTCGCCACGCCCGAGTTCCGCGCCGCTGAGGCCCAGGCCATAGCGGACTCGGTGGTCCGCTTCACCCAAACCCAGGACTCAGGATCGGGCTACAGCGAGCCCTATGCCCGCACCTCGCCGGCCGGACCCGGCGGAGGGACCAACAATTGCGAGGACCCCGGCCTCGGCCAGCCAGGCTGAGATCGAGCCACACGGACCTTTCGGATCCCCAGCATCTGCTTCCCGGGAGCGCCGGTCGGTGGTGTCGCCCAGGACTTCGGAATCGTGCCGGGAGGACGATGGATTCGGACTAGGTTCTGTGCGCGTGCGTATCGGAGTACTGGCATCTGGAAGCGGCACGATCCTGCAGTCGATCATCGATGCCGGGATCGACGTCGAGTGTGTCGTGGCCGACCGACCGTGTGGAGCCACGGCCCGGGTGGCGGCCGATGCCGGCATCGTCGCCTATGAGCTCCGCCGCTCCGGATATGGGCCGGATTTCGATCGCGACAGGTTCTCAGCGCAACTGGCGGACCGACTGGTGAGCGCGGGCATTGATCTCGTGGTGATGGCCGGGTTCGGCACGATCCTCAGCCGACCCATGTTCGATGCCTATCCTCACCGCATCCTGAACACGCACCCCGCCCTTCTGCCGGCCTTTCCCGGGTGGCACGGTGTGGAGGACGCGCTCGCCTATGGCGTCAAGGTGACGGGCTGCACCATCCATGTCGCCACGCTAACGGTCGATGCCGGTCCGATCCTGGCCCAGGAGGCCGTGCCCGTCATGGCCGACGATGACGCTGCCTCGCTCCATGAACGGATCAAAGCCGTCGAGCGTCGCCTGTACCCCGAAACGATCGAGCGGGTTCTCGATCAGCCCGACCTGCTCGACCCATCCTGAACCGAGGTTCCTGTGCCCCGTGCCCTTCTTTCCGTCTTCGACAAGACCGGACTCGTCGAGTTCGCCAAAGGTCTTGACGAGCTTGGCTGGGACCTGGTGTCCAGCGGTGGAACCGCGGCGGCGCTCCAAGCCGCGGGACTTCCGGTCACCGAGGTGGCTACGGTGACCGGCGCCCCCGAGATGTTGGGGGGAAGGGTCAAGACCCTCCACCCGACAATCCATGGTGGGATCCTGGCCGACCGGGCGAAACCGGACCATCTCGCCGATCTCGACGAACGGCAGATCACTCCCATCGATCTGGTGGTGGTGAACTTGTATCCGTTCGTGGCCGAACCATCGATTGAGCAGATCGACGTCGGTGGGCCCACGATGGTGCGAGCGGCGGCCAAGAACCATGCCCATGTCGGCATTGTCGTCGATCCCGCGATGTATTCCGAGGTGCTCGACGAGTTGAGGAACATCGGTGTGCTCTCCGATGCCACGCGGCGGCGCCTCGCCCGCTCGGCCTTTGCGCAAACCGCGGCGTATGACGCGGCCATCGTGGGCTGGTTCGATGAGGCCGGAACGGGAGCGGACTCGGACGGCGGAGATGGGCTCCCCCCGTCTCTGCACCTCGCGTTGGAGCGGGTGCAAGATCTTCGTTACGGGGAGAACCCTCACCAGATCGGGGCGCGATATCGACACACCAATGCCAAGGGCTGGTGGGACGACGCCGAACAGCTCGGGGGAAAGGCGCTGTCCTATCTCAACCTGTACGACGCCGAGGCGGCATGGCAACTGGTGCACAGTCTGGGCGACGGGCCTGCCGCGGTGGTCATCAAACACGCGAACCCGTGTGGGGCTGCGGTCGCCGCGGATCTGACGACGGCGTATGGGCGCGCCCACGCCTGCGATCCGGTCTCGGCCTTCGGCGGAATCGTGGCGCTCAATGGTCCGGTACCGCTCGCCGTGGCCGATGCCCTGGCGGAGGTGTTCACCGAGGTCGTGATCGCTCCCGCGTTCGACGCTGACGCGCTCGCCAAGCTCTCGGAAAAAAAGAACCTGCGAATCATCGTCGCCTCGGCCCCCGCACCTGAACCATTGGATGTTCGCACCATCGGTGGGGGCTTGCTCGTGCAGACCCGTGACGAGGTCGGCTTCGACCGGGCGTCGATGGAGGTACCCACCGATCGCGCTCCGAGCGATGAGGAGTGGATCGATCTCGAGCTGGCGTGGCGTCTGGCCGCCCGAGTGAGCTCTAATACCATCGTGCTCGTCAAGGACGGGCAGGCGGTCGGCATCGGCGCCGGCCAACAAAACCGTCGGGACGCGGGCCGTATCGCGGCCGAGAAGGCCGCGGGTCGCGCCGCCGGCGGCGCGTGTGCCAGCGACGCCTTTTTCCCCTTCCGAGACGGTCTCGACGCGGCGGCCGAGGCGGGTGCCACCGCGGTGATTCAGCCCGGGGGTTCGATCCGGGATACCGAGGTGATCGACGCGGCCAACGAGGCCGGCATGGCCATGGTTTTTACGGGTCGCCGCCACTTCCGTCACTGATTTCTGGTCCCCTGAACAAGCGGGGGTTTTGTGGGGGTTACTTCCACAAGCAATGCGCTTAAGCGAGGCCGACCGGCGGTCGAAGAACGGGCATCAGATCTTCCTCTGCGAGAATCGCCCTGTTCGTTGTCGGCTTGGTCCTCATGTCCGTCTTGTCGCCCGTACCCGCCTTGGCGAGTGCATCCGAGATGGTGAACCGGACCGGGTTCGTTCCGGTCGGGGGAAGTGTCGGTCCGGCGTTGGTCGCGTCCAAACGAGCGGATGATCGTTCCGCATCCGTTTCGTCCCGTGATGGCGCCGTGGTGGGCGGCGAGGTCGATCTCGAACCGTTCAAGCTGATCGGCTTCTCCTGGTCCGGGGGGAGCGACGGCCAGGTCAGAACCAGGAGCGAGGAAGGTGAATGGAGCGACTGGTCGGTGCTCTCCAGCGATATGGAGCACGGCCACGCCGAGAGCGAATCACTGGTCTCCGAGCCGATCTGGGTGGGCTCGGCTGACGGGTACGAGGTGGCCTTTCCCCCGGGGACCACCGGGCTACAGGCTCACATCGTGAGCGACGGGCCGAAGCGGTTCACCCTGTCCGCGGGTCGATCAGCCGAGGCGCAAGGTACACCTCCGATGATTCGCACGCGGTCAGGCTGGGGGGCACGAGCCCCCAAGGAACCGAATGCCGTTGCCGGCGAGCTGAAAATGGCGGTCGTCCACCACACCGGCGTTGTCAGCCACAACGACTATGAGCCTGCCGACGTGCCCGATCTCCTGAGGGCGGTGCAGGCCTTTCACCTGGATGTACGGGGTTGGAACGACATCGGATACAACTTCCTGGTCGACCGGTTCGGGCGGGTGTGGGAAGGGCGCGACGGAGGTATCGACCAGGCGGTGGTCGGGAGTCATGCTTTGGGCTCCAACATAGGGAGCACCGGCGTGGTGCTGATCGGGGAAACCAATCAGGCGGCACCGACCCGCTTGGCCATCGATGGGCTGGCCGAGTTCTTGGGCTGGAAGCTGTTCATCCATGGGGTCGATCCGGGGACCGAAGCCGTCGTGTACCCCAATGGTCCTGGCGGCAACCCCATGTCGATACCGCGGATAGTGGGCCACCGTGATCTCGGATCCACCTCGTGTCCTGGCGATCATGCCTATAGCCAACTCGCGACGATCCGCCATGGTGCCGCCCAGCAGTTCACTTCCCTGGGTGGCGGCGTCGGCTTTGACTCCCGGCCGATCACCGCCCCGTCGACCGCAGTGCCACTGATCGGGGACTTCGACGGCGACAGGCGCGAGGATGTGTTCTGGTACGCACCAGGTGCGGGGGACCACCATCTCTGGTACGGCCAGGACGACGGAGCGTTCAGCGAACAAGCGGTGGTGGTCCGGAGCCGATACGAGCCGTTCGTCGGCGATTTCGATGGCGACGACGCGACGGACATCTTCTGGTTCGCTCCTGGGGACCAGGACGCCGCCATATCGTTTGGCAATTCCGGACGCTCTCCCCGATTTCGCACCATCGACGTAACGGTCACGGCCCCTGGAACGCCGTTGTCGGGCGACTTCGATGGAGATGGGGACACCGATATTTTCTGGTACCGCGCCGGATCGGCTCCCGATGAGATTTGGTGGGGTGGCTCCGGTCGGAGCTTTGTCGCTGAAGCTCGCTCGGTGTGGGGGGACTACACCCCGTTTGTCGGGGACTTCGATGGTGACGGCCTGGCCGACCTTTACTGGTACGCCGCCGGTCCCGCGGCGGACACCATCTGGTTCGGATCCCGGTCGGGCGAGTTCGTCTCCCGGACCCAGCCTGTCGAGGGGGCCTACCACCCGGTTATCGGGGACCTCGACGGAGACGGGACCGATGACATCGTGTGGCATGCCGCGGGCGAAACCCGAACGTCGGTGTTCGCCGGATCCCAAGACCGAAACCTGCGATGGTCGGCGTTGGACACCCCGTCGGGTTTCACCCCCCGACTCGGGGATTTCACCGGTGGTGGCCGCGAAGAGTTGCTGTGGTTCGACGGTCTCGGCCACGCAGACATCTGGCGCCGAACCGGTGAGGGCCAGCATGAACGCACGACGCTCGATGCCCCGGCCGGCCAGCCCTTGATTCTGGATGTGAACGGCGACGGACGCGACGATGTGTTGTGGAGCACCATCGGCGGCTCCACTCATCGGCTCTGGCTCGCCAACTGAGAGGTCCCGGGGCACGGCCGCGGCTGGGCCGCGGGGCTACCCTCGGCGTGTCGGTTGACGAGGAGCAGGCCTTGGTAGCGAAGAAGCTGGACGGTGAGTTGGTCGCGGCGGAGATCCGAAGGGACCTCGTGGGCCGTATCGAATCCTTGGTGGCCAAAGGTGTCCGTCCCGGGCTCGGCACGGTGTTGGTCGGCGATGATGGGCCCAGCGCCAAATACGTGGCCATGAAACATCGCGACGCCGAGGAACTGGGGGTGGCTTCGATGCATCGCCATCTATCGGCCGATGTCACCCAGGCGGCTGTGGCCGAGACCGTGGCGGCGCTCAACGCCGATCCCAATGTGGATGCCTTCTTGCTCCAATACCCGTTTCCGGCAGGGTTGGACTATGCCGAGGCGTTGAGCGCGGTCGATCCGGAAAAGGATGTGGATGGCCTTCACCCGGTGAACCTCGGGCGTCTCGTCATGGACGAACCTGGTCCCACACCGTGCACTCCGGCGGGTATTGAACGGTTGCTTGCCTACTACGACATCCCCGTGGCCGGTCGCCATGTGGTCATTGTCGGGCGCGGGCTCACGATCGGGCGACCGTTGGCCAACCTGTTAAGCCGCAAGGCCCCAACGGCAAATGCTGCGGTCACCGTGGTGCATACGGGGGTGGCCGACATCGCGGCGTACACCACGCAAGCCGACATCTTGGTGGCGGCGGCCGGGACGCCGGGACTCATCAGCGCCGAGATGGTGAAGCCGGGGGTGGTGGTGGTCGCCGCCGGTGTCTCCTTTGTCGAGGGCAAGCTCGTCTCGGACGTTCAACCCGAGGTGGCCGAAGTGGCGGCTTGGCTCAGCCCACGGGTCGGCGGCGTCGGTCCGATGACCCGAGCGATGCTGTTCGCCAACACAGTGAGTGCCGCCGAACGGCGAGCCGGCCTCCGAACCTGACCCATCGACGAGCGAAGCTGGCGAACCGGTCTTTAGTGAGGTGAGTCGGTTTACCCATGACGAACGATGTTTTGTGGGGAATCTCGTGCAAATCCGTGGTGAATGGGGACGTAGTCCGGGACCAGGTGGTTAACCTTGGGTACAGCTGGGGCGCCGAAGGGTTTCCTCACGAAATAAGACGGTAGTCCCACTCTCCGGAGTCGGACAAAGTTCATCATGTCCTTGGCGCGAGACGGACGTGCCGCGGCGGGGAGAAGAGTGTGCGCAACCTGGCATTGTTCATACCGCTCGGAGTGCTGGGTGTCCTGCGATGGGCATCCTGGCTGATTCGGCGGATTCCAGCAGTTCTGTACGAGCCTTACGGCAGCGGTCATCAAGAGCCGCTGACCGTAGTGACGCCGGTTTACCAGGAGGATCCCGAGATCTTTCGGGAAGCCCTTCGGTCCTGGTTGGCCAACGACATCGCCGGTGTCATCGCCGTTATCGACAGCACCGACACCGTGGCGGTCGAGGTGGCCGCGGAGTTCGGCGACGCGGTCGATGTCATCATCACCGACGTTCCTGGCAAGCGCGATGCGCTTCGCCTGGGCTGGGAACGGGCCCGAACCCCACTCGTCGCCCTGGTCGACTCGGACACCCTGTGGGCCACCGACGTGGCGATACGGGTGAGTGAACCGTTTGCAGACCCCACGATCGGAGGGGTCGGAACCCGCCAGAACGTCTACAATCCCACGTCGGTCTGGCAGCGGTTGAACGATATCTATTTGGATTTCCGGTACGCCGACGAGGTGGCGGGCCAGTCCCATTGGGGCCGAGCGGTGTCGTGTCTCTCGGGCCGTACCGCGGTTTATCGTCGCGACATATTGCTCGAGATATCCGAAGATTTCATGAACGAGAAGTTCATGGGCGTGCAGGCCAATTCGGGCGAAGACAAGCGGCTCACGATGCTCACCCTCGAGCGGGGATACAGCCATTATCTCCAACAGAATGCTCGGGTATGGTCGACATTCCCGTCCGACGGGTCGACGTTCTTCAAGCAGCGCCTGCGCTGGGCCCGCAACACCTGGCGTAGCGACCTCCGGGCCCTCTTTGGCGGATGGGTGTTTCGGCACAAGTATTTGTCGTTCACCCTGATGGACAAGGCCCTCAGTGCATTCACCCTGCTGGTGTCGCCCATCTACCTCGGTATCGCGATCGTGTCGGGACAATGGCTGGTCGTGGGGGCGTTGTTGGTGTGGTGGCTGATCAGCCGTACCGCCAAGTACTTCCCGCATCTGGTGCGCCAGCCTCGTGACGTCCTGTTGATGCCCGTCGTCATCGTGATGTCGTTCGCGCTGGCGTTGGTGAAGATCGGTGCCTTGTTGACCATTCGCAAGCAGAAATGGCTGACGCGCGACGTGGCGGTGGTCAACAACAAGATCGTGCGGACCCCGGGCCCCTCGCGGTCAGCTACGCCCGACGTGTCGACCGCTGGCGCCATGGTCCGCCACCCGCGCCCGAGCCGCGAGGGTGCTCGCTGGCATCCACCCCTGCTCGGAGTGGTGATCATTGGTGCATTGCTGTTGGGGGCGGGTTCGACGATTCCGATGATCCGGATCGCCGACGAGCAATGCCTGCTGCCCGATGACGGGTTCCCCGAAGCCGAGGTCGCAGAGGATGGTCGGACCCGGTCACCCTGGGTCGCGAACCGGGTTGTGGCCACTGGCTGTGAATGGGGTCCCGACGTGCGGGCCATCGTGGTCACTCCCGACGAGATCGTGCTGCAGGCGGGCGGGAACGTCGAGCGCACCATCACCTTCTCGTCCAACGAGCAGGTTCGCCTGGAAGATCTCTCCACCATTGTCGATGACCCGGCCTGGCTCGAAGAAGTCGAGCCGACCATCTATGAGCTGAAGGCCACGCTCTATCAGCAACCCGGAACCAAGCTGCTGGCCGCCGGGCCGCTCGTGAGCGAGTTGCGCCTGCTCGATGCGCCCTACCTGTTCATCGGGGGCAACAAGGCCGAAGCCGAGTTCCGGGAGGTCAAGGTCTCGTCCTGGACCGGTGACGATTACGACGTCGACCCCGAGGACGGCCGACCGTTCATTCTCTATGAGAACGGCTCGACGCTCGACATCAGCGGCCCCAACTCGGAGTTCACTCACCTCGGTTCCGATCGGAGGGATGCCTATGGCGTGGCGTGGACCGGGTCCAACACCCGAGGGGTCGTGAGCGACACCACCTTCGCTCAGAATTTCTACGGGGTCTATGTCGCTCGGGCCCAAGATCTGACATTGGCCAACAACATCATCCGTGACAACCAGTGGTACGGGGTGAGTGCTCACGTCGATGGGGAGCTGTTGGCGACGGGTAACGACATCCACCAGAACGGTGGCCACGGGATCGACCTGTCCAACGGGGTCACGGCCGCGGTGCTTGACATGAACCATGTCCACGCGAACGAAGGCCATGGGATCTTGTTGCGCCAGGGATCCAACGAGAACACCGTCAAGAACAATGTGGTCGAGGCGAACACCCTCGACGGCATCGTGCTCGCCGGGTCGGGCGAGAACCAGGTGGTGTCGAATGACATCCGAGGGAATCGTGTCGGGGTGCGTGTGGCGGGGGAGGGCTCGAACGTCAACACGCTCAAGACCAACACGATCACCGGGAACGAGCGCGGGATCGAAGTGTTCGGAGGAGCGACCGCGGCCCAGCTCGAACAGAACGAGGTGCTCGAGACGGTATCGACCGGGATCCGCTTGGACGCCGCCGACAGCCGATCGGTCAACGACCGGGTCAACAACGCTCCGGTCGGCTTCGACGTTCGCTCGGCCGCTACGATCGATCGACCGGAGGTGGACGATGTGTCGATCGGGCTCATCGTGCGCAGCACCGAAGAGGTGGTCATCAATGATCCGGAAGTTACGGCGCGCGAGATCGCGATTCGGGTCGATCGGCGGGCCTCGGCCACGCTGACGGGCGGTCAGATCAGCGCCCCGATTCCCATCAAGGGTTCAGAGGCCATACCTGTCGGCGACGAGACAAAGATCACGACCTCCGCCCCTCCGGGTCTGCCCATCTTCGGGCTCATCGGCGTTCTGTTCCTTCTGGCTGCCATCATCTTGGAATTTGTGCGCCGACGGGGCGTGAAACTGCGGGGTGACAACGATACGTCGATCGCCCCCGAGGTGGTGTGGAATACCGCTCCATGAGCAATCCCATCGCCGGTCTGCGATCGGCGATGGTCCTGTTGGTCCTGACCCTGGTTTCCACCGCGTGTCTCCGGGCCGGAGTAGGCCCGCCCGGTTCTCTCATCGCCTCGCCCAGCGGGGATACGCTCCATGTCCGCGCTGGCGCCCTGCCCGGTGGTGGAGGATCTCCCGGCGCCCCGTTCCCTTCGCTCCAAGCGGCGGTCGAAGCCGCCCAACCCGGGGACACGATCCTGGTGTCCGCAGGGGTGTATCCCGGTTCGACCGAGACGGTGCGCAGCGGCACCTCAGATCGCCCCATCATGGTTCGAGGGGTCCCCGGCGCCCTGCTGGCGGGTGATGACACCGGCCCGGTGATCACCGTTCGTCACTCCCATATCGTGATCGAGGGGCTCGTGATCACCGACGCAAACAAGCTGATCCTGCTCGAAGGCGCGTCATCGGTGGTCATCCGCCAGAACCACCTACGCACAGCCGATGGTGAATGTGTGCGCATTCGTCAGGGATCGCGCCACAACATCGTGGAGCGCAATCGGATCGAGGGATGCGGGCGGTTGGACTTTCGTCTGCTCCAGAACAACAAGAACGGCGAAGGGGTCTACATCGGCAGTGCGCCCGAAACCCTTCCCGCCGGGTCTCTGGATCTCTCGTCGGACAACACTGTTGTCGGCAATGTGATCGATTCTCCCGCTGAGTGTGTGGACGTCAAGGAGGGCTCGGACAATAACCGGGTTATGGATAATCTGTGCACCGGGAACTTGGACCGGGCCGGTGCCGCGATCTCGGTGCGCAGCGGTGACAACGTCATCGAAGCGAACCAGCTCACAAGGAACCGAAGCGCCGGGATAAGGCTCGGTGGCGATGGACCCGCCGACGGGGTCAACAACACCGTGAGGTACAACTGGGTCAACCACAACGAGGGGTACGGGGTGAAGGTCGTGCGCGTCCCCCAGCTCGCGGTGTGCGGCAATGATGTTCGCCACAATCGGTTGGGAGCAGCGACGCTCGGTGTTGAGCCGGCGATGCCCTGTTGAGTACGGCTGGGCGCCGATCGCGGTGTAGCCGAGAGACATCGTTCCTATGCTGGTGCAATGGCAAAGATACGGGACCTACTGGCGGACAGGCCCACCTACTCCTTTGAGTTCTTCCCCCCGAAGACCGACGAGGCGAAGGTTCGGCTGGAAAAGACCATTCAGGAGCTCGAGCCCCTGGCTCCGACGTTTGCGTCGGTGACCTATGGGGCCGGCGGTAGCACCCGCAGCTCTACCCGGGATGTCGTTATCGGTATCGAAACCGACACCTCGATGACGTCGATGGCCCATCTCACCTGTGTCGGCCACTCGCGCGCCGAGATCGTCGACATACTGAACGGCTATGAGGATGCGGGAGTGGAAAATGTCCTGGCTCTCGCCGGCGATCCACAGCGGGGTGGCCCGGTCGGAGAGTTCACCTTTGCCACAGAGCTGGTCGGGCTGATCCGCCAGACCGGGTCGTTCTCCATTGGGGTGGCCGCTCACCCTGAGGGCCACCCGCGGTCGGTGGATCTACGGTCAGACCGCCGTCGCCTGGCCGAGAAGCTCGAAATGGCGGACTTCGCCATCACCCAGTTCTTCTTTCGAGCCAGCAGCTACCACCACATGATGGGCGAGCTCGCTGGCCTAGGGTGCGAAAAGCCGGTGCTGCCGGGGATCATGCCGGTGACCAGTCTGAGCCAGGTGGAGCGCTTCGCCCAGCTGTCGGGCGCAGAGTTTCCCGTCGAGGTCGCCGCTCGACTCGAGGCCGCCGACGGGCCCGACGAGGTCCGCAAGATCGGTATCGACATCGCGACCACGATGTGTCAAGAGCTCCTCGATGCGGGTGCTCCCGGGTTGCACTTCTACACCCTCAACCAGTCCACCGCGACTCGCGAGATCTATCGCAATCTCGGATTGGCGCCCGAAACCGCTGGTTGAGATCCGCGGTAGCCGGACGGCTCCGAGGCTCGGCTGGGCCCGAGCGGAGCGCGGCCACTACGGTTTGCCGGTGATCTGGACTCGTCGAGAACACGTCTTCGCCGATGGGGTCAGGCTCGAAGTGGCACTCCCCGAGAGCTGGGACGGAGAACGTACCCATCCGCTCGTGCTGTGCATGGACCCCCAGTGGATTCACGGCACCGCCTGCGACGCCGCGATCAACCTCGGACTGGCCCGGCTCATGCCCCGGGTCGTGGTCGCGGGGTTGGGCTGGGACGAGGACACGGTCCGGGCGATCCTGCGCCGTCGAGGCGAGGCCTACACGCCGACCGAGGGGGAGTTCCCTCCCCAGACCGCGCCCGCCGACGACGGCCCGCTGGTTTCGGGGCGAGCGCGTAGCCATCTCGACTTTCTGGTGACTGACGTGCTTCCCCTCATCGAACGGGAGTATGGGACCGACCCCGCCGAGCGGACCTATGTCGGCCATTCTCTGTCAGGCTTGTTCGGTCTCTACACCCTGTTCACCCGACCCGAGACCTTTGGCCGGTACCTCCTGGCCAGCCCATCGATCTGGTGGGATGACCGCTCGATCCTGTCGATCGAAGCCGAGTACGCGGCTGGCCACGACGATCTGGCGGCTCAGGTGTTCATGTCGGTGGGGGACCAGGAAGAGCCACCGGGGTTCTTTCCGATGATCACCAACTGTCGGGTGATGGCCGAACGGCTCTGCTCACACCAGTACCCGGGTCTGGACCTGACCACGGTCGTGCTTCCCGATGAGATCCACTACTCGACCATCCCCGCCGCGGTCAGCCATGGTTTCCGGACCCTTTTTGGTGGGAGCTGACCGCATCTACGGCGGGACGGCATCTGGGCTCTGCTCTGCATCGACCGATATGGCATCGTTTTGGCGTGACCGATATCGCTGCACCGACCGACGCTGAGACCGCCCGGGTGGACGAGGCACTTGACCGCCTCCTCGCCGAGCATGACCCGAAGACGACAGATCCCGTTGTGTTCCGGGGTGAGCGGTTCGATCGGGGCTTGGCGTGGCTGTACTTTCCCGAAGGCCATGGGGGCCTTGGCGTGCGTCCCCAGCTCCAGGGTCATGTCGAGCGGCGTCTCCGCGAAGTCGGGGCGCCAGCCATGGATCCGACGATGTTCTTCATGAACCTAGCGGGCCCCACCGTTGTCACCCACGCTTCTGAGGAGCTGAAACGACGCCTCTTGCGGCCCATGTTCACCGGGGAGGAGCGGTGGTGTCAGCTGTTCAGCGAGCCGAACGCCGGGTCGGACTTCGCCGGTTTGGGAACGAAGGCCGTGCGCGACGGCGATGAATGGCTCGTCAACGGCCAAAAGGTGTGGAACACCTTGGCTCACATGGCCGACTGGGGCATGCTCGTCACCCGAACCGATGCGGACGTGCCCAAACACAAGGGCATGACCTACTTCGCCATCGATATGCGCACGGAGGGCGTCGAGGTTCGTCCTCTGCGCCAGATCACCGGTGAAGCGGAGTTCAACGAGGTCTATATGACCGATGCTCGGGTGCCCGATGCGGACCGGGTCGGCGATGTGGGCGACGGTTGGCGGGTCTCGATGACGACCCTGATGAACGAGCGCACGGCGATCGGCGCCGGCGGGCCCCCCAAGAAGGGGACTGGTGCGATTGCGGAATTGGTCCGGATCTGGAATGACGTCCCCGTGGGGGACCGGAGACCGGCGGACCGCGACCGGCTCACCAAGCTCTGGGCTCGGGCCGAGACCTTGCGGTTGACCAACATGAGGGCGGGTGAGGCCCGCAAGGCGGGCAATCCCGGACCGGAGGGCTCGATCGCCAAGCTGGCGTTTGCCGAGTTGAACCAGGCCATCTACGAATTCGCCATCGAGCTGCTCGGCCCGGCCGGGTTGGTCGACTACGACTTCACGTTCCGTCGCGCCGAGGAACTGTCGGTAGACGGAGGCACCGGTCAAGCCCGCAAGTCGTTCCTGCGGGTCCGGGCCAACAGCATCGAAGGTGGTACCTCGGAGATCATGCGGAACATCCTCGGCGAACAGGTGCTCGGTCTACCCGGAGAACCGCGGGTCGACAAGGATCTCCCCTGGAGCGATGTGCCCCGCTGACCGATCGGGCCGAAAGACCCCCTTTTGCCCTGAGGTTCTGGAGAGTCACGTAACCCCAGCTGCAACCATGCGTCAGGCGGCTCGACCAACTAGGGGGAGGTCGGTCGAGCCGCCCGAGCGGTTCCCGCAGAACTGGGGGAGTGATGCGGGACTGCGGTGTGGCCGACCCGCCGTCGGCCACACTCATC
>Ga0316190_10002391_pt1 | contig 13608 bp, 9 predicted proteins | sample Eddworburrow2_MG_FD_204929 | JGI IMG/M metagenome (GOLD analysis project Ga0316190, IMG submission 204929) | Coastal sediment microbial communities from Maine, United States - Eddy worm burrow 2 | ecosystem: Environmental > Aquatic > Marine > Coastal > Sediment | place: USA: Maine | collected... | reverse complement strand
CCAATAGCAAACCAACCGCATAATAATTGTCGGCGCAAAAAACTTCCTTACCCTCTTATTTACCAGTAGCAACTCCCTTGTTCAAAGGCAGCCTACCTCCAGGCAAAAATCAAAAGCCATGTATTGCATATAGCAAGAGTATTGCAAATTGCAATATTTTTCTCAGGCAATCCTCTGCACTTGTAATCAAGAAAGCCATAACTAACTAATTTAATTACAAAAAACCATTTTCCTGAGACATGGTGTAAAACATGCATTAAATGAATAAAACTCATCGGCCAGATTAATAGAAGAGACAGTTAAGCTCGACACAACGGCCCCATATTTTTATTTAAGCCAGCTAAAGAAGCGAACAATGCACGATAAAAAGCAGATCATCGTACTCGCACTAATTATGACAATAGCTGCACTCACAGCTGGTGGTGTAGCTATTGGTTTGCTTTATCAGGCAGCCTTTAATGTGCAAAAAGTAAACCTAATCAACAACGCTAAAAGCCAGGCACGACTAATTGAAGCAATTGCACGTTTTGATCAAATTTACAGCCAGGAAGATTACCCAAAGGGTGCGACTGCCGCTACAATCTCACAAATAAAAGATGCACATAAGCACCATCCAAAATTTGGCAAAACCGGTGAATACCTTATTGGCAAAAAAGAAGGTAATAGAATTATATTTCTATTAAGTCACGGAACGGCAAGCAGTAACATAATCCAACCTATTCTCTGGGGCTCCGTGCCTGATTTACCTATGCAGCAGGCATTAAAAGGCCTGTCTGGTGCAGCACAAGGAACAGATTACAACGGCAGTCATGTACTGGCTGCTTACGAACCTGTCGCCATTCTAAATCTGGGTATTGTGGTAAAGATTGACATGGCTGAAATCCGCGCACCTTTCATAGAAGCCAGCGCAATAGCTATAGGCCTTACTTTAGTTATTATTACCATTGCGACTATTAATATTTTTCGTATTGGTAATCCAATGCTCAATCAAATTAAAGAACAAAATCATTCCTTAACAAAAAATCAAGAGCGGCTTTCTGAAGCCCAGCAAATTGCACATACTGGACACTGGGAATGGAATATTGCAACAAATGACATTACTTGGTCAGATGAAATCTATCGCATCTTTGGCTGCAAGCCTCAGCAATTTAGCGCTACCTACGATGCATTTATCAGCTTCATACACCCTGATGACCGTAACAATGTAAGCACCGCTGTTGCTAAAAGCATTGAGCATAATATGCCATATGCTATTGAACATAGAATCATACAATCAGAGGGCATAGAACGCATTGTCTTTGAGCAAGGGAAGGTACTATACAATAAACAAGGTACTGCAATCCGAATGATAGGGACCGTTCAAGACATTACAGAGCGAAAACAAATTGAAAACAAACTTAAAAGCGGTGAGGAGCAAACCAGATCTTTACTGATGTCAACCGGTGAAGCTATTTATGGCATAGATTCACAAGGAAATTGCATCTTTGCCAATGCATCCTGCCTAAAGATACTTGGCTGTTCAGATACATCAGAATTGCTTGGAAAAAATATGCATAACCTGATTCATCACAGTCATGCAGATGGTTCACTCTACGCTCATAATGAATGCCATATCTATAGTGCCATTAAAAAAGGCAAAAGCGCTCATATAACAGACGAGGTGTTCTGGCGAGTTGATGGCACACCATTCCCCGTCGAATACTGTTCAGAGCCAATATTCAAAGACGGCACAGTTAATGGTGCTGTAATTAGTTTTTCTGACATAACTGAGCGCAAAGCAATAGAAGAAAAACTTCTACTCTCTGACCGGGTATTTAAAAACACCAGTGAAGCCATCATTATCACCAAACCTAATGGAGAAGTTGTTAATATCAACCAGGCCTTTACAGATATTACTGGTTATAGCAGGGAAGATATTATTGGTAAAAACCCTCGCATTATGAAGTCTTCCAGACAGGATAAGGCCTTCTATAAAAACATGTGGGGAACACTGTTGGATAAAGGAAAATGGACAGGCGAAATATGGGATCGCAAAAAAAATGGTGAGGAATACCCTAAATCACTAACCATCAATGCCATTAAAACACCTAACAATGAAGTAACACATTATATCGGGATATTTTCCGATATAACAAAATCCAAAGCAGCTGCTCAGCAACTACAGCAATTGGCTTTTTATGATTCACTAACCAACCTGCCAAATCGCATTCTCTTTAAAGAACGGCTGATTCAAGAGATAAAAATGGCTAAACGCAGAGACACTAAACTTGCTGTTTTATTTATGGATCTTGATCGGTTTAAATATATCAATGACACATTGGGCCATACCTGCGGTGATCAACTCCTAATAGAAGCCGCCCAAAGAATTAAAAGCTGCATACGCGAAACAGATACAGTTGCCCGCTTAGGTGGTGATGAATTCACAATCATTCTCACTGAGATTAATTCAATATCAGCAATAAAACTCACCGCTAACAAAATCATTGCAGCCTTATCTCAAAAGTTCATCATTGAAAACAATGAGGTCAACATCGGTGCCAGCATTGGTATTAGTATGTATCCAAACAACGGAACCACCTATGATGCTTTGACAAAAAATGCTGATACCGCAATGTACAAAGTAAAAGAGACCGGTAGAAACTCATATCATTTTTTCACAGAAGAATTACACGCCACAATTAAAAGGCGGCTCATACTTGAAAAAGAGATGCGAACCAGCATTAGTGAGAACTCTTTTGAAATACATTATCAACCTAAAGTAGAAATAGATTCATGCAAGATAATTGGCATGGAGGCACTACTGCGATGGAATCATCCTGAGCTTGGGACAATCTCTCCACTAGAGTTTATCCCTATTGCAGAAGAGACTGGGCTTATCATCCCACTGGGTAACTGGATAATGCATCAGGCTTGTGCACAAAATACTATATGGATAAAAGCTGGATATCAGCCATTACGTGTTGCTGTTAATCTCTCTATTCGCCAATTTGAACAAAAAGATATTGCCGAACAGATTCAAGACATACTTTCAGAAACAGGGCTTGCACCTGAACATCTGGAGTTGGAAATCACAGAAAGCATGGTCATGAATGATATCAACAGAGCCATTCTTACATTAAAATATCTACGCAAGCTTGGCATACACATTTCAGTAGATGACTTTGGCACTGGCTATTCATCACTCTCTTACCTAAAGCAGTTTCCAATCCAGTGTCTTAAAATCGATAAATCATTTGTCGATGATCTTTGCCATAACACCGATGCAGCTGCAATTGTTTCAGCCATTATATCTATGGCTAGCAGCTTAGATTTAACCGTTGTTGCAGAAGGTGTGGAAACAAAAGAGCAAATGGATTTTTTAAGAAAGGAGGGGTGCAATCAAATGCAAGGGTATTACTACTCGATGCCGTTAGCTGTTCAGGAGTTTACTGCGTTATTGCATAGAAAGATGCCTGCACACAATATCATTCCATTTAAAACAAGCACCCAGGCAAATCTTCATTAAGCTCTTAATATTATCGACGGTTACAGGTCGCATTAAGCGACCCGTAACCTTCCGCAGCAATACTAGCCATCAATACGCTTATATTTAATTCGGTGTGGTTGATCTGCGTCAGCACCAAGGCGTCGTTTACGATCCGCTTCATAATCTGCATAGTTTCCTTCAAACCATGTCGCCGCGCTGTCGCCTTCAAAGGCAAGGATATGAGTTGCGATACGATCCAGAAACCAGCGATCATGTGAGATCACCAATACACAGCCTGGAAAATCAAGAATCGCCTCTTCAAGCGCACGCAGTGTTTCAACATCCAGATCATTGGTAGGCTCATCAAGTAGCAGCAGGTTACAGCCACTCTTCAGCAGCTTTGCCAGATGGACACGGTTGCGTTCACCACCCGAGAGTGAACCAATTATTTTTTGCTGATCTGTGCCTTTGAAGTTAAAACGACTGACGTATGCACGGGAAGCCATTTCAAAACGGCCAACAGTGATGATGTCAGAGCTATCAGATACCTCTTCCCATACCGTTTTTTTGTCATCCAGCGCATCGCGAGATTGGTCAACACAGGCAATCTGCACTGAATCACCAACACGTAGCTCACCGGCATCTGGCTTTTCTGTACCTGTCAGCATCTTGAATAAAGTGGTCTTACCAGCACCATTCGGGCCAACAATACCAACAATGCCGCCCTTGGGCAGATTAAAGTTAAGATCTTCAACCAGCAGCTGGTCACCAAAGGCTTTTTTCAGATTAACCGCTTCAATCACCAAATCACCCAGACGTTCACCGGGTGGAATATAGATTTCGTTAGTTTCACTGCGCTTTTGAAATTCTTGGGTCTGTAACTCATCAAAGCGAGCCAGACGGGCCTTGCTCTTAGCATGCCGACCTTTTGCGTTACTTCTAACCCACTCCAGCTCATGCTTCATGGCTTTGGTTCGGGCTTGCTCTGTCTTCTCTTCCTGCTCCAGACGAGCCTCTTTCTGCTCCAACCAGGAGGAGTAGTTACCTTCCCATGGAATACCGTGACCACGATCCAGTTCCAGAATCCAGCCTGCAACATTGTCCAAAAAGTAACGATCATGGGTTACAGCAACGACAGTGCCAGGGTAGTCATGCAGGAAGCGCTCAAGCCAGGCAACTGATTCAGCATCAAGGTGGTTGGTTGGCTCATCAAGCAGCAACATATCAGGCTTTGAGAGCAACAAGCGACAGAGCGCAACACGGCGGCGTTCACCACCGGAGAGTTTGGTTACATCCGCATCCCAGGGTGGCAAGCGTAGCGCATCAGCCGCTACCTCCAGTGTACGATCAATGTTGTGACCATCCTGTGCCTGGATAATGTCTTCCAGCTTGGCTTGCTCTTTAGCCAGAGCATCAAAATCGGCATCTGGTTCAGCATATTCAGCGTAGACCTCATCCAGTCGTTTCAGCGCCTGGGTTACTTCAGCCAGCGCCTCTTCAACATTTCCACGCACATCCTTTTCTGGATCGAGCTGTGGCTCCTGCGGCAGGTAACCCACATTAATGCCCGGTTGTGGGCGCGCCTCGCCTTCAATCTCAGTATCCAATCCCGCCATGATTTTCAGCAGGGTCGATTTACCTGAACCATTGAGGCCCAGCACACCAATTTTGGCGCCAGGAAAAAAAGAGAGGGAGATATCACGCAGAATGTGACGCTTGGGCGGGACAACCTTGCCCACACGGTTCATGGTATAGATGAATTGAGCCATAGCTTTGTAATTTATAAGGGTTGATTAGCCACAGAGAGCTAACTCTCTGTGGCAGAACAAAGAAACCTGCAAGCAGCTAGTTTGCGGCTGATTCCTCAGCCATAAAAAGCCAGGTTTCAATAACGGTGTCTGGGTTTAGTGAGACACTGGATATCCCCTGCTCTAGCAACCAGCGCGCAAGATCAGGATGATCGGACGGCCCCTGACCACAGATGCCTACATATTTACCGGCATCACGACAGGCCTTGATAGCCATGCTCAACATCTTCATCACAGCTGGATCGCGCTCATCAAAACTCTTGGCAACCAGACTGGAGTCACGATCCAAACCCAGCGTGAGCTGCGTCATATCGTTTGAGCCGATAGAGAAGCCGTCAAAATACTCCAGGAACTCTTCTGCACAGACAGCGTTTGAAGGCAGCTCACACATCATAATCAGACGCAGCCCATCTTTGCCACGCTCCAGACCGTTGGCAGCCAGCGCCTCACTCACGCCTTTGGCCTCAGTCAGCGTACGCACGAAGGGGATCATCACCTCAACATTGGTCAGCCCCATGTCGTTGCGCACCCGTTTCAGCGCTTCGCACTCCATCTCAAAACACTCTTTGAAGGTTTCAGAGATATAGCGGGAGGCGCCACGGAAGCCGATCATTGGGTTCTCTTCCTCTGGCTCGTAGCGTGGACCAGCAACAAGGTTGGCATACTCATTGGATTTGAAATCAGACATCCGCACAATTACGGGGTGAGGTGCAAACGCTGCCGCCAGAGTAGAGATGCCTTCCGTCAGCTTGGTTACGAAGAATTCGCGTGGGCTTTCATAGGCGGCAATACGGGGTTGGATTTCATCCTTCAACTCTTGTGGCAACTGGTCAAACTCCAACAGCGCCTTGGGGTGGATGCCGATCATATTGTTGATGATGAACTCCAGCCGTGCCAAACCAATACCCGCATGTGGCAGGCCAGCAAAATCAAAGGCGCGATCAGGATTGCCCACATTCATCATGATCTTGGTGGGGATCTCTGGCATTTTGCCCAACTCAATCTCTGAATATTCAAACTCCAGCAGGCCGTTATAGACATTGCCTGTATCACCTTCAGCGCAGGAGACCGTGACCTCCATGCCATCTTTGATAACATCCGTGGCATTGTTGCAACCCACAACAGCGGGTACGCCAAGCTCACGTGCAATGATAGCGGCATGGCAGGTACGACCACCACGATTAGTAACAATGGCGGCAGCCCGTTTCATGATTGGCTCCCAATCCGGGTCAGTCATATCAGTAACCAGCACATCACCGGGTTTGATGTGATCCATATCATCGATACTCATGATGACCTTGGCGGTACCTTTGCCAATGCGACCACCAATACTGCGACCTTCTACAATGACCTCGCCCTTCTCTTTCATCTCATAGCGTTCGATCACATTGCCGGTGCGGCTCTGTACGGTCTCGGGGCGGGCCTGCACAATGTAGATCTTGCCATCGTTGCCATCTTTGACCCACTCCACATCCATCGGGCGCTCATAGTGTTTCTCGATAATCACGACTTGACGTGAGAGCTCTTCCACATCCGCATCATTAACACTGAACAGTGGACGCATCTCCTCAGGCACATCAACCGTCTTAACCGGGCTATCCAGATCATCCTCTGGCGTGGAGTAGATCATCTGAATCGCTTTATCACCTACATTGCGACGTACGATGGCAGGGCGGCCTGCTTCGAGAGTGGGTTTATGCACATAAAATTCATCAGGGTTCACCGCACCCTGTACCACCATCTCACCCAGTCCATAGCTGGATGTAACAAAGACCACATCACGAAAGCCAGACTCGGTATCAAGACTGAAGGCAACACCGGCTGCACCGATGTCACTGCGCACCATGCGTTGAATACCTGCGGAGAGTGCCACATGGCGGTGTTCAAAGCCCTGATGCACACGGTAGGAGATGGCACGATCATTAAACAGCGAGGCAAATACCTCTCTGATTGAAAGCTTAATATCATCCAGTCCGCTGACATTGAGGAAGGTCTCCTGTTGGCCAGCGAAGGAGGCATCAGGTAGATCTTCCGCAGTCGCTGATGAGCGCACAGCCCAGGAAAGACCTGTGCCCTGCTCTGCCTCCAGTTTTGCGTAGGCTTCATTGATGGCCTGATCCAACTCTGGCTGAAACTCAGCTTTCATAATCCAGTTGCGGATCTTGGCGCCGGTTACAGCCAGGGCATTCACATCATCTGCATCCAGTGCATCCAACTCAGCCTGAATGCGTTCATCCATATTGTCTTGTGCCAAAAATTCACGATAGGCATAGGCTGTGGTGGCAAAACCACCCGGCACCCGTACACCGAGATCAGTCAGATTCTGGATCATTTCACCCAGAGATGCGTTTTTGCCGCCGACTGTCTCGACGTCATTCATGCCTAATTCTTGTAACCACAGGACATAGTTGGACATAAGGAAATGTGCCTCAGCTTAGATTATTGCCGTTTAGGAAATATGTAATTTGGTAAATCCGGATATTTGGGTTTGGTGTTTCCAGCGTGTTGCTTCCGCCATAACGTAATGCAGATGCGGCGTACTATATCACGATCCGCTTAGCCCCGCCGCCAGGTAGTGCCACCTGCACCATCTTCCAACACAATACCGGCTTCCTGAAGTTGGTCTCGAATACGATCTGCCTCTGCCCAGTTCTTTGATGCTTTAGCTGCGACACGTTGATCAATCAATTCATTGATCTGCTCATCACTCAGGTCATCGGCCCCAGCCTCCCCACGCAAATAGGCTTCTGGATCATTCTGAAGGATGCCCAGCAGGCCACTCAAGTTCCGCAGTTCTGCAGCCAGACCAGCCGCTCTGGCCATATCCTGATCTCGTGTCCGATTGATTTCGCGCGTGAGATCAAACAGCACGGCCAGTACCTCTGGGGTATTAAAGTCATCGTCCATGGCGGCCATAAACCGTTCGCGGAAAGCTTCGCCACCGGCAGGATCAACCTCAGGCAGGTCACGCAGTGCGGTATAAAAACGAGTCAGTGCAGCCCGGGCATTATCCAGATGCTCATCATCATAATTGAGCGGACTGCGATACTGGCTGGTCAGAATAAAATAGCGAACCTCTTCAGCACGATAGCGCTCAAGGATTTCACGGATGGTAAAGAAATTGCCCAGTGATTTGGACATTTTCTCTTCATTGATCCGCACAAATCCATTGTGCATCCAGTAGTTAACAAACTTCTCCCCGGTTGCCCCTTCAGACTGGGCAATCTCATTTTCATGATGAGGAAATTGCAGGTCTGCGCCACCACCATGAAGATCAAAGTGATTACCCAGGCAGCAGGTCGACATGGCAGAACATTCAATATGCCAGCCAGGCCGCCCATCGCCCCAGGGTGATTCCCAGGCAGGCTCCCCCGGCTTAACTGCTTTCCACAGGGCAAAATCAAGCGGGTCTCGTTTGGCTTCTGCTATCTCAACACGGGCACCGGCACGCAGATCCTCTGGATCTTTGCCGGATAGTTTTCCATATCCTTCAAATTGACTGACGGCATAATAGACATCGCCGTTGCCTGCCTCATAAGCGTATCCACGATCGATCAGCTTCTGGATCATGGCGAGAATATCCTGCATATGGCAGGTCGCTCGAGGTTCCAGGGTAGGTGGCAATATATTTAAAGCCTCTGCATCCTCATGCATTGCCTGAATAAAGCGCTGGGTTAGATCGTAGATATCCTCCCCATTCTCATTAGCACGATTGATGATTTTGTCGTCAATATCGGTAATGTTACGTACATAAGTTACATCATAGCCGCATTTAAGCAGGTACCGATAAACCACATCAAACACCACCAATACCCGTGCATGCCCCAGGTGACAGTAGTCATAAACCGTCATGCCACAGACATACATACGCACCTTGCCTGGTTCAATAGGGGTGAATTTTTCTTTGCGTTTGGTGAGATTGTTGTGGATTTTGAGCATTTTTTTCCTGGGTTCAAAAACAGAGAATGCCAAATGGTAAACGAAAGCTGTGATCTAAAATAGTCCATCCACCTGCAGGGTGCCTCTATTAATTCTGGGTGAAGCAGATTGAGGTTCAAAATATTCAAGAGCAAGGCGATAAGCGCTTGTAATAGCTATTCTATTACAAGCGCTTAGCAACGCAGCTATTGGATGTTGGGCTCAAGATGCTCATCCACGAATTAATAGAGGTGCCCTGTAGAATGAAGGGCAGCATCAACCATGCCAGACACCATCCAGGAACTTTTTCCACGCCCCAAACACCAAAGAAGGGAACGCAATAGAGATACCGCTCTTGTTCAATAGACAAATCTAGGCTTATCATTGGCCGCTATCCACCAAACACCAGGAATCCAATGAGAATGAAAACAGTCCTTTTCAGACTTCTAATCATCAGCCTGCTTATGCTAGCTGGTTTTACCACTGCACATGCCGAGTCGCCCCGTGTTTTTATTAAAACAAACATGGGCAACATCGAACTGGAGCTTAATCCCGCTAAGGCCCCAGAATCTGTAAAGAATTTTCTACGCTATGCTGATGAGGGTTTTTACAACGGCACTGTTTTTCATCGGGTCATCAAAGGTTTTATGGTTCAAGGCGGCGGATTCAGCCAGGACTTCAAACGCAAATCCACCCACAAACCTATTCAAAACGAAGCCAAGAATGGACTTAAAAATGACCGCGGCACCATTGCTATGGCCCGCACCCGTGCACCCCACTCCGCCACCGCCCAGTTTTTTATCAACCATGCTAACAATTTTGACCTGAACAACCCTAGTTTTGATGGCTGGGGGTATGCCGTTTTTGGCAAAGTCACCAAGGGAATGGATATTGTCGACAAGATTGCCAATACACCGACAGGTTCCAATCACGGCATGCGTAATGTACCCGACAGCCCTGTTATCATTGAAAGCATCAGCCGTCTATCAACACCATAAGGAACTCCACTGAATGATTACTCTCAAAACTAACATGGGCGACATTGTCATCGAACTCAATGAAGAGAAAGCCCCAATAACCTCTGAAAACTTTACCCAATATGTAAAAGATGGCTTTTACGATGGCACCATATTCCATCGCGTCATCGACAACTTTATGATTCAGGGTGGCGGCTTTGAATCAGGCATGACCCAGAAAGAGACCCGTGCCACCATTGAAAACGAGGCGAAAAATGGCCTCTCTAATGAGATAGGCACCCTCGCCATGGCGCGCACTATGGATCCTCACTCAGCATCAGCTCAGTTCTTCATTAATATCGCTAACAATAAATTTCTCGACTACCCGGGACAGGATGGTTGGGGTTACTGTGTTTTTGGCAAAGTCACCCAGGGCATGGATATCGTGAATAAGATGAAAGCGGTATCTACCACCACACGCATGGGACACCAGGATGTCCCTGAAGAAGATCTCGTGATCGAAAAAGCGGAAATCACCGATTAATTTCTTCATCTCAGACCTTCATCTCTCACAGGAACAGCCTGGCACCGTCAGGCTGTTCCTGCATTTCTTACAACAGCAGGCTCCACAAGCCGACAACCTCTACATCCTGGGCGATCTGTTTGATACATGGGTCGGTGATGACGACATAGCACCCCCCATTCCCCGCATCGTAGCTGCCCTAAAGCAACTCTCAGCAACTGGCACCAACATATTTATCCAACCCGGAAACCGTGACTTCCTCCTGGGAGAAGCTTTTATATCTGCAACCGGCTGCTCTCTGCTGCCTGACACCTGCGTTATTGAGCTTGCAGGCACACCGACGCTACTGATGCATGGCGACCTGCTCTGCACTGATGATGAAGAGTATCAACAGGCTCGGAGAATGTTGCGTAGCGATGCCTTTGCCAAAGATTTTCTATCAAAAACCATCGAAGAGCGTCGGGCAATTGCCGCAAACTACCGGCAGCGTAGCGGTGAAGCCACCTCTCTTAAAGCAGATGGCATAATGGATGTAAACCAAAAGACCGTTGCAGAAACCATGCGGGAAAATGGCGTTTTACGCCTCATCCATGGACACACCCACCGACCCGGCTTTCATGATTTCACGCTGGATGGGAAAGCAGCCCAACGGGTTGTGCTTTCAGAATGGCATGAGAATTATGGCGCAGCTCTCCGCCAAACGGGCAGCGACATCCTCTCTTACCCTATTGAATTAGCCCCATAACCTATTATCTTTACTCTATGCATACCATACTGATACAGCAAAGCCGTAAAAAAATAGATTAAGGATTTTATATGGCAGAAAATAGCAGCCAAGCACCAATGTCGCATACCTTGAAACTCCTTGAGCAGCTAAAAGCAAATTTTCTCTCTGAGCTCCCTGACCAATGCCAAGAGCTCAGCACACTGGTGCTTTCACTCACACAACACCCAGAAAACCAAAGTATTTACGAGGATTTATATCGCAGGGTACACAGCCTGAAAGGCAGCGCTGGCACCCATGGCATACATGTCATCAGCCAGGTATGCCACCACTTTGAAGATCTACTTGGCACCCTGGACGATGCATCAACCCAGATCAATAACACCTTTGCAAATAACTGCTTAAGCTATGTTGATCTTATTCAGGACGCAATAAAAGCTGCACAACATGCCCATGCTGACTACACAGCCATAGAGCATGAACTTGAGCACATCAGACAAACGCTTAGCAAAAATAATTACCGAGGCATGGTTATTGAGCCATCCGCCACGATGACGCTGATGTGTAAAGATGCATTATCATCACTTCCAGTTCAACTATCACTATTAAACAATAGTCTCACTGCCCTTGAGCGTCTCTTGCAGGAGAAGTTTGATTTTCTCATTCTGGGAAAAGAGCTAAAGCCACTTAACGGAGTAGCCTTAATCAGCGCATTAAGAGTCTCAGGCTCTGTCAACAGTTCGATGCCCACAATCATGATCACATCTGATGCCAAAAAAGGCATTCCAGAGTACGCCAAGCCAAACTACATCGTAAAAAGAGATATCCAGCTAACAGATAATCTTGCTAGAGCTATAGAATCTATCATCAACATCCCCAAGTAATCCCTGCTACATCTTAATTCACTAATACCCGCAATTATTTGGCTGCCCATAGAGGGATGCCCTATACTACGCGCCTTTCCAACAACAAGATTGCACCTATGAATCCGGATCTGGGTCAACTCCAGCCCTACCCCTTTGAAAAGCTGGCCGCACTGAAAGAAGGTGTCTCACCATCAACGACACAGGAGCACATCGCTCTCTCCATTGGTGAGCCCAAGCATCCAACCCCCGGCTTCATCACTGAGGCACTGCTGGCTCATCTGCATGGCCTCTCCAGCTACCCAACCACCAAAGGTACCCTGGAGCTGCGCCAGGCTATCAGCCGTTGGCTAACACGCCGTTTTAAGCTGCCGGAACAGGCCATTGATGCAGAATCCCAGGTATTACCGGTAAACGGCACCCGCGAGGCGCTGTTCGCCTTTGCACAGGCTGTGATAGATCGCACCAAAGACCCACTGGTGCTCATGCCAAACCCCTTTTATCAGATCTACGAGGGCGCAGCCCTGCTGGCAGGCGCAACACCTCATTATCTGCCATGCACGGCTGATTCTGGTTTTTCCCCTGATTTTGAAGCTGTAGAGAGTGCCACCTGGGATCGCTGTCAGCTGCTCTATCTCTGTTCACCACACAATCCAACCGGTGCAGTTATTGGTATCCCCACACTGCAGCGGTTGATTAATCTGGCCGAGAAGCATGATTTCATTATTGCTTCAGATGAATGCTATTCAGAGATCTACCCCAATGAAGCCCATCCTCCCGCTGGCCTGCTACAGGCCGCCGCCAAGATGGGTAACAACGATTACCGACGCTGCGTGGTTTTTAACAGCCTTTCCAAGCGCTCTAATGCTCCAGGGTTACGATCTGGTTTTGTAGCGGGCGATGCAGATATCCTCACTCTCTTTTATCGCTACCGCACCTACCACGGCTGCGCCATGCCACTGCCAACCCAAGCCGCCAGTATCAAGGCTTGGGATGATGAAAATCATGTCATAAAGAACCGCACACTCTATCGCGAAAAATTTAACGCCGTATTGGATATACTGGGCAACACCCTTGAAATAGATCAGCCAGATGCCGGATTCTACCTCTGGCCCAAGACACCCATCCCTGATCCTGATTTCGCAAAGGAGCTTTATGCACAGCAGAACATCACCGTTGTGCCAGGCAGTTATCTCTCTCGAGAGATCAATGGCCTTAACCCTGGCCAAAACAGAATACGCATGGCACTGGTTGCACCACTGGATGAATGTATTGATGCTGCCCAACGTATTAAGCACTATATTGAACTACTCTAAACTGAATTACGCTACACAAACTAACTGGAGACAA
>Ga0316190_10002390_pt1 | contig 13611 bp, 26 predicted proteins | sample Eddworburrow2_MG_FD_204929 | JGI IMG/M metagenome (GOLD analysis project Ga0316190, IMG submission 204929) | Coastal sediment microbial communities from Maine, United States - Eddy worm burrow 2 | ecosystem: Environmental > Aquatic > Marine > Coastal > Sediment | place: USA: Maine | collected... | reverse complement strand
CATATTAGATAGCATGGCCTTCCTGTGCGCAGTCTTCCTCCCTCAGTGATTAAAACTCTTCTTATGTCTCATTGCAATTAATCCTTGTCCAGTTTGTATTTACTTGTGTCCATGCCGAAAGTCAGGTTCATATTCACCAGGAGCTCTTCGAGCTCGGTGAGGGACTTCTTACCAAAGTTCCTGAATTTCAGCAGGTCGTTCTTGTTGAATTTCACCAGGTCCCCCAGGGTTTCTACTTCGGCTGCCTTCAGACAATTGAGTGCCCTCACGGAAAGATCGAGATCCACCAGTTTGGCTTTCAACAGCTGACGCATATGCAGCACCTCTTCATCGAACTCCTCGTTCGCGAATTTCTCGTCGGTATCGAGGGTGATCTTTTCGTCGGAGAAGAGCATGAAGTGGTAAATAAGGATCTTGGCAGCTTCTTTCAGAGCCTCTTTGGGATGAATGGATCCGTCGGTTTGAATCTCGAGAATAAGTTTCTCGTAGTCAGTTTTCTGCTCAACACGGTAGTTTTCAATGTCATACCTCACATTTTTGATGGGAGTATAAATTGAATCTACTGCGATCAGTCCAAACTCGGCCTCTGCAGGCTTATTCTCATCAGCAGGAACATATCCACGGCCCTTGTTGACGGTTACCTCCATCTGGAGCTTCACATCGGGCTCCATGCGGCAGATCACCAGCTCTGGATTCAGTACTTTGAATCCACTGAGGAAACGTTGCAGGTCCCCCGCCTTGAGCTCGTCCTGGCCGCTGATGGTCACGATGATCTTCTCATCGCTAACATCGTCGATCTGTTTCTTGAAGCGTACCTGCTTCAGGTTCAATATGATCTCTGTAAGGTCCTCTATCACACCAGTGATGGTGGAAAATTCATGTTCGACTCCGTCGATTTTGATATTGGTAATGGCATACCCTTCCAGGGAAGAGAGCAGGATGCGCCTAAGGGCGTTTCCTACTGTGATGCCATAACCCGGCTCGAGGGGACGAAACTCAAATTTACCATACCTGTCATCCGCTTCAAGCATGATGACCTTATCTGGTTTTTGAAAAGCTAAAATGGCCATAATACGGTTATGATTATATTATTTTGAATAAAGTTCAACGATGAGCTGCTCCTTGATGTTCTCGGGAATATCTTCCCGCTCGGGGCGGTTCAGGAATTTCCCTGTCATGGAAGCCTCATCAAATTCAAGCCATGATGAAGACCCGTATCTTGCGGTGGACAGTGAATCGGTAATGTTTTCAAGTGACTTTGAACGCTCCCTTACACCTATAGCATCTCCTGATTTCAAAGTGTAGGAAGGAATGTTTACGATCTCACCATTGACGGTGATGTGCCTGTGCGAAACCAGCTGACGTGCTCCAGCCCTGGTGGGTGAAAGACCCAGCCTGTAGACTACATTGTCCAGCCTCGACTCCAGCAACTGAAGGAGAACCTCACCGGTTACGCCCTTACTTCTGGAAGCTTTTTCGAACATGTTCCGGAACTGCTTTTCCAACACACCATATGTATACTTGGCCTTCTGCTTCTCTTTCAACTGAATACCATATTCCGAAGCCTTGCGTCTTCTTTTATTGTTACCATGCATTCCCGGGGGATAATTCTTCTTCTCGAAGGATTTATCCGTCCCGAAAATGGGATCTGAAAATTTACGAGCAATTTTGGTTCTTGGACCTCTGTATCTTGCCATTTATCTGTTTAATTTATTGTTTATAATTCCTCTTCAGCTTGGACCATTCCTTAAGGCTGAATTATACCCTCCGCCTCTTGGCAGGACGGCAGCCGTTGTGCGGCAGCGGGGTTACATCCACGATTTCGGTTACTTCGATACCTGAAGCATGGATGTTACGGATTGCTGATTCTCTACCAGATCCGGGACCCTTTACAAATACTTTCACTTTCCTAAGGCCCAGGTCATATGCCACCTTGGCACAGTTTTGCGCGGCCATCTGTGCGGCATAGGGAGTGTTCTTCTTGGAACCCCTGAAACCCATTTTACCGGAGGAGGCCCATGAAATCACCTGTCCCGCGTTGTTGGTCAGTGAGATGATGATATTGTTGAAGGAGGCGTGAATGTGCGCCTGCCCTGTAGGTTCAACTTTTACTGATCGCTTTTTTGACGATCCTGTCTTCTTAGCCATGATCTAATTCTTAATTATTTAGCTGCTTTCTTCTTGTTTGCTACTGTCTTTTTCCTTCCCTTCCGGGTACGCGCATTGTTTTTGGTACTCTGTCCGCGTGTAGGAAGACCGATACGGTGGCGGATTCCACGGTAGGAACCGATGTCCATGAGACGCTTGATATTCAGCTGAACGGATGACCTCAGTTCACCTTCTACCTTGTACTCATCAGTTTCGTTAATTACCTTCCTGATGTTAGCAATCTGGTCATCATTCCAGTCTTGTACTTTGATATTGCGGTCTACACCGGCAGCATCAAGAATGGATTGCGCACGGCTGCGACCAATGCCATAAATGTAGGTCAGGCTTATTTCACCTCTTTTGTTTTTGGGCAGATCAACACCAACTATTCTAGCCATAATGCTTTCTTAATGTTTTATAAAAAAATCTTTATCCCTGACGTTGTTTAAACTTGGGATTCTTCTTATTAATAACGTACAAGCGTCCTTTCCTCCTGACGATCTTACAGTCAGCGCTACGCTTTTTTACAGATGCTCTAATTTTCATAACAGTCTATATAATATTCTAACTCCTTTACATTCTAACGCTTGCGCAGCAAGCTTCTAACAATTCTACTCTACTTGTAGCGGAAACTTATTCTCCCCTTTGTCAAATCGTAGGGAGACATTTCCACTTTAACCCTGTCGCCAGGCAACAGTTTGATGTAATGCATTCTCATTTTCCCCGAGATGTGGGCCGTAATAATGTGTCCATTTTCCAGCTCCACCCGGAACATTGCATTCGACAGTGCTTCGGTGATTACACCATCTTGCTCAATAGAAGCCTGTTTTGCCATTTAGTTCTCCTGTTTACTTAAAACTTCGTCAATATGTGAGAAGGTTGATAAAACATCTGCTTCTCCTTTATCTATTGCCACTGCCAGTTCAAAATGGGCAGAGGGTTTATTGTCTGCTGCGCGAATGGTCCATCCGTCGGGCTCCTGCCGGATCTGCCTCCGTCCCATGTTTATCATGGGTTCGATACAGATTACCATGCCCTTCTTCAATTTTGGGCCCGCTCCCCTTCTTCCGTAGTTGGGTACTTCCGGAGCTTCATGCATATTGCGTCCAAGTCCGTGACCCACCATCTCTCTCACCACACTGTATCCTCTGCTCTCGGCGTGCTTTTGAACAGCGTACCCGATGTCTCCCACCCGGTTTCCGTCCACCGCCATCTCAACTCCCTTGATCAGGCATTCGCGTGTAGTTTCTAACAGCCTGCGGACTTCGGCACTCACTTCTCCTACTTCGAAGCTGAAAGCTGTATCACCATAAAATCCCTCCTTGACCACACCGCAATCGACCGAAATCAGATCGCCATCTTTCAGAATCACTTTTTCTGAAGGAATCCCGTGTACTACTTCTGAATTCACAGAAGTACAGAGTGTCTTTGGATATCCCTGGTATCCCAGGAATCCGGGGACAGCCCCGTGGTCTTGGATAAAGGTAAATGCTACCTTATCGAGACTTTCGGTGGACACTCCCGGCTTAATGTGCTTGGCAAGCTCGGCCAGTGTTTTAGAAACCAGTTGATTGCTCTCGCGCATCAACTCAATTTCTTCCGCAGTCTTTATTAATATCATCAAAGAACGTTCATTCGTACTAAATGGCAGCTGCGCTGCCGGTCCGGCCCTTAATTCTGCCTGACTTGGTCAAACCGTCGTAGTGACGCATCAACAGGTGGCTTTCAATCTGCTGCAGTGTATCGAGGATTACACCCACCATGATCAGGAGGGAGGTTCCGCCGAAGAACTGTGCAAAACTCTGGTTCACACCTGCCATCATTGCGAAGGCAGGCAGAATGGCCACCATGGCCAGGAAAAATGAACCCGGAAGGGTGATCCTGGACATAATTGAATCCAGGAATTCGGCGGTCTTACGTCCTGGTTTTACCCCAGGAATAAATCCACCATTCTTCTTCATATCTTCTGCCATCTGCGTGGGATTCACGGTAATGGCTGTATAGAAATAGGTAAACAGGATGATGAGCATGGCATTGGTGAAGTTGTACCAGAATCCAACGGGATTACTGAATACAGCTGCAAACCCGGATGCTGCATCGGCCTTGGCAAATCCTGCTACGGTAATGGGAATAAACATAAAGGCCTGGGCAAAGATGATGGGCATTACACCGGCTGCATTCACTTTCAGGGGAATGTACTGGCGTACTCCGCCATATTGCTTATTACCCACAATGCGTTTGGCATACTGAACCGGTATCCGGCGCGTACCCTGAACAAGCAGGATAGTAGCCATAAATACCACAAACATAATCAGCATCTCTACCATGAAGGCCACAAGACCTCCACCCTGTTGCTCAAGCTTCGAAATAAACTCGATACCCAGGCTCTGGGGCATGCGGGCAATGATCCCGATCATGATAATCAGCGAGATTCCGTTCCCAATTCCCTTGTCTGTAATCTTTTCTCCCAGCCACATGATGAACATGGTTCCAGCCGTAAGGATAATCATGGCAGCCATGCGGGAAAAGGTTGGTGAGAAAGCCTCTGCAGGCAGCTGGTAACGCAGGCTGGTGATGTAACTCAATCCCTGGGGAATCAGAATGGCCAGAGTAAGGTAACGAGTAATCTGGTTGATCTTCCTTCTTCCACTCTCTCCTTCGCGTTGCAACTTCTGGAAGTAAGGAACAGCAATACCCAACAACTGCACCACAATGGAGGCAGAGATGTAGGGCATGATCCCAAGTCCGAATATGGAAGCCCTTGCAAAGGCTCCTCCTGTAAAGAGGTTTAGAAGATCAAGAATCCCTGTACCTCCCTGGCGGTTTTTTGCCATATCGGCGATCATCACAGGATCGATGCCAGGAAGTACAATATGTGTACCCAGGCGATAGATCAGGATGATCCCAAGGGTATATACAATCCTTGACCTCAGGTCCTCAATCTTCCAGATGTTTCTTATAGTTTCTATAAACTTCTTCATAGCTTAGCTAAATCAGTCGATTTTTTCCACAGTCCCTTTAGCAGCCTCAATGGCTTCAACTGCTGATTTGGAAAATGCGTGGGCTTTCACATTCAGTTTTGCCTTCAGTTCGCCGTTACCCAGGATCTTAACAAGGCTGTTCTTCCTTGCCAGTCCAGCCTCGATCAGAACATCCACATCGATGTCTTTGATCTTTTTGGCTTCGGATAACTCCTGAAGGGTACTGATGTTGATCCCTTTGTATTCCTTGCGGTTGATGTTTTTAAAACCAAATTTGGGAACCCTCCGCTGCAAAGGCATCTGTCCACCTTCGAAACCGGTCTTCCGGGAGTAACCCGAACGCGACTTCTGTCCTTTGTGACCACGTGTTGCGGTGCCACCAGTTCCGGAACCCTGTCCGCGACCGATCCTCTTCCTGTTCTTGGTCGACCCTTTTGCCGGTTTTAAGTTGCTTAAATCCATCTTATATTGTCTATATATTGTTACTACTTAACTTCTTCTACTACCACAAGGTGGTTTACCTTGCTTACCATACCCAGAACCTGGGGGGTAGCTTCCACTTCAATAGTCTGGTGAAGTTTCCTGAGACCCAGTGCCTCCAGAGTTCTCTTCTGCCTCAGTGGCTTTTTGATGGCACTTTTTACCTGGGTAACCTTAATTTTTCCCATCGTATAATTGATTATCCGTTAAAAACTTTGTCAAGATTCACCATCCTTTGCTGAGCTACTGCCTTGGCATCCCTCAGTTCAAGAAGTGCATCAAATGTGGCCTTCACCAGGTTGTGGGGATTGGATGAGCCTTTGGATTTGGCCAGTACATCCTTCACGCCCACACTCTCCAGTACGGCACGCATCGCACCACCAGCCTTCACGCCGGTACCACTGGAAGCAGGCTTTATAAACACCCTGGCTCCGCCAAACTTGCCATACTGCTCATGGGGAATGGTCCCCTTGATGATGGGTACCTTGATCAGATTCTTCTTGGCATCCTCAACACCCTTGGCAATAGCAGTGGTTACTTCATTGGCTTTACCCAGGCCATGGCCTACGATGCCTTCCTCATTACCCACTACAACGATGGCCGAAAAACTAAAGGTACGCCCACCTTTGGTTACCTTAGTTACACGCTGGATGCTAACCAGGCGGTCTTTCAACTCAAGGTCACTTGTTTTAACTTTTCTGATACCTGCTGTTGACATATCTTCTTATAATTTAAGTCCGCTTTTTCTGGCAGCATCTGCTAAATTCTTCACCCTGCCATGATACAGATAGCCGTTTCGGTCGAATACGACTGTTTCAATTCCTTTTTCCTTTGCGATCTCGGCAATACGCTGACCTACCAGCTTGGCCTGTTCGATCTTGTTCACCTTTTTGGAGGCTATCTCCTTTTCTTTGGAAGATGCGGAACCTAAAGTTGCACCAGTGACATCATCCACCAGCTGAACATAAATCTGCTTGTTGCTGCGGAATACGGTCATCCGGGGACGTGCATCGCTGCCGGAGAGCCTTTTGCGGATCCTGTACTTGATTCTCTGCCTTCTTCCTGCTTTAGTTAAAGCCATCTTGAAATATTTTTTTACTATCTATTATCTACTATCTAATATCTGCTAACTAATATCTGCTACACACTAGCAGCTTTACCAGCCTTACGTCTCAATTGCTCACCAACAAACTTAATACCCTTGCCTTTGTAAGGCTCGGGCGGACGGAGGGAGCGAATCTTGGCGGCCACCTCTCCAATCAGCTGCTTGTCGATGCTGGTCAGGGTGATAATAGGGTTCTGACGACGTTCGGTTATGGCTTCCACCTTCACCTCATCGGGCATCTGAATATAGATGTCGTGGGAATAACCCAGGCTGAGTTCCAGCCTGTTCCCGTCTTTCACTTCGGCCCTGTAACCAACACCCACCAGCTCCTGCTTAATGGTGTACCCTTCTGAGACACCCAATACCATGTTGCTCACCAGCGAACGGTAGAGACCGTGTTTTGCTTTGTGATCCTTCTCCTCGGTAGATCTGGAAACAGTCAACTGATTCTCTTCAACCTTCAGAGTGATATTCTTGTCCACTTGCTGCTTAAGTTCACCCTTGGGGCCCTTAACAGTAATCAGGTTATCTTCACTTACCTCGATGGTAACACCTGCAGGTATGTCGATGGGTAAAATTCCTATCCTTGACATTTGCTTATTCTCTTAATCAATTAATATACGTAACAAAGTACCTCACCGCCTATACCCAGGTTTCGGGCTTCCTTATCGGTCATTAAGCCCTGGGAGGTTGACAACAGTGCCACACCAAGTCCGTTTAGTACCCTTGGAATATGGTTGCTGTCCACATACTTCCTCAAGCCGGGCTTGCTGATGCGCTTCAGTGATTTGATGGCATTCATTTTTGTCTCGGGATTGTATTTCAAGGCTATCTTGATGCTTCCCTGGGGGCCTTCCTCTTCGAACTTATAGTTCAGGATATACCCTTTCTCAAAAAGAATCTTGGTCATGTCCTTCTTCATATTTGAAGCAGGAATCTCTACCACTTTGTGTTTGGCCATCACAGCGTTTCGGATGCGGGTCAGATAATCTGCAATTGGATCTGTCATTTCTATTTCTCTTTAAATATTCTTATACCAAATTCTACCAGCTGGCTTTCCTAATTCCGGGGATCAATCCTTCGGAAGCCATCTCCCGGAAGGTAATCCTGCTGATACCGAACTGACGCATATATCCCTTGGGACGGCCGGTCAGTTTACAACGGTTGTGAAGCCTGATGGGATTAGAGTTTCTGGGCAATCTGCTCAGTCCTACATAATCTCCTTCAGCTTTCAGTTTTGCTCTTTTTTCCGCGTACTTTTCAACCAGTTTCTGACGCTTCACTTCGCGAGCTTTCATTGATTCTTTGGCCATTGCTCTATTTTTTTTCGTTTTTAAACGGAATACCAAATGCTTTCAGTAATGCTGCACCTTCCTCATCGGTCGCTGCAGAAGTCACAAAGGTGATCTCCAGTCCCATGATCTTACTGATCTTGTCAATGTCGATCTCGGGAAAGATGATCTGCTCGGTGATCCCCATGGTGTAGTTGCCACGTCCGTCAAGCTTTGAGGTAACACCCTTAAAGTCACGAATCCTGGGCAATGCAACAGAAATAAGACGCTCCAGGAATTCATACATCCTCTCGCGACGAAGGGTTACCTTCACACCAATGGGCATGCCGCGACGAAGTTTGAAGTTTGAAATATCCTTGGTAGACATGGTCTGTACCGCCTTCTGCCCGGCTATTAGAGTTATCTCTTCCTGAGCTACCTCGATCAGTTTCTTGTCAGCAATCGCCTGTCCAACACCACTGTTGATTACGATCTTCTGCAGACGCGGAGTTTGCATTACGGATGAGTATGCGAACTGCTCTTTAAGCGCAGGTACGATCTCGTCAGCGTATTTTTTCTGTAAATTGGGTATGTATTTCTTGTCCATCTTACTTGATCTCCTCACCTGATTTTTTAGCGTATCTCACTAATTTGTTGTTATCACTGAGTTTTCTACCTATCCTGGTGGCTTCACCACTGGAAGGATCCACCAGATTAAGGTTGGAAATGTGCACAGGAGCTTCCTGCTTGGTAATTCCACCCTGGGGACTACTGGCGTTGGGTTTGGTGTGCTTCGATACCATGTTCACACCTTCTACGATGGCCCGGCTCTTGTCACGATCCACGTTCAAAACGCGGCCCTTCTGTCCCTTGTATTCGCCACTGTTGACGATCACCTGGTCACCTTTTTTAATATGTAATTTCTTCTGCATGAGATTGATCATTTACTATTTTACAATACCTCCGGAGCCAGTGAAACGATCTTCATATAACCATCTCTGAGTTCCCTGGCCACAGGCCCGAAAATACGGGTTCCACGCATCTCGTCAAGGTTGTTGAGCAATACCACAGCATTGTCATCAAAGCGTATATAGGATCCATCCTTGCGCCTGATCTCCTTCTTGGTTCTCACTACTACCGCCTTTGAAACAGTTCCCTTCTTTACTTCACCAGAGGGAATAGCACTCTTGACTGTGACGACAATCTTGTCCCCGATAGATGCATATCGCTTTTTTGTTCCACCAAGTACCCGGATAACAAGAACTGTTTTGGCTCCGCTGTTATCGGCTACATCTAATCTACTCTCTTGTTGTACCATCTTACTTAGCTCTTTCGATAATTTCTACTAATCTCCACCTTTTGTTCTTGCTCAGGGGCCTGGTCTCGCTAATCTTCACTGTATCACCCACATTGCACGTGTTTTCCTCATCATGAGCCATGAACTTGGTGGTCTTGTTCACGAATTTACCGTAGATGGGGTGCTTGATCTTCTGCTTAACAGTGATCGTAATGGACTTCTCCATGCTGTTGCTCACCACAACACCCACTCGTTCGCGTCTTGTATTTCTTATAGTTTCCATAGTCATTATTACTTTTCGGACTTCTCCTGGATTTGCCTGGCTCTCACCTCTGTTTTCAACCTGGCAATGTTCTTGCGTGTCTCCACAATCTTATTGGGATTGTCGAGGGGAGAAACAGCATGGTTCATTTTCATACGTACCAGCATGCTCACTTCACTTTCGAGGCGCTCTGTCAACTCCTGTATGCCTAATTCTTTGATTTCTGAACTCTTCATGAGTCTATTTTTTTCAACTTTCTACTTTCTACTTTCTACTATCTACTATCCACTATCTACTATCCACTATCCACTATCTACTCTTCCTCATAATCCCTGCGAACCACAAATTTGGTTTTGACGGGAAACTTCTGTGAACCCAGGCGAAGCGCTTCCTTGGCTACCTCATGGGGTACACCTTCCAGTTCGAAGATCACACGTCCCGGGGTTATGGGATAAACAAATCCTTCCGGGGCACCTTTACCTTTACCCATGCGTACTTCTGCAGGCTTCTTGGTAATAGGTTTGGCCGGGAATATGCGAATCCAGAGCTGACCTTCCCTCTTCATATGACGGGTTATGGCCTGACGGGCTGCCTCAATCTGGCGACCAGTGATCCATGCACTTTCCATCGCTTTTATACCAAATGAACCGAATGCAAGCTGGTTTCCCCTCTGAGCGTTTCCTTTCATACGCCCCTTCTGCATTCTCCTGTATTTGGTTTTCTTCGGTTGTAACATTGTCTAAAATTTTCCTGATTATATCTAAAATTTCCTGCCCTGCTTAGTCCCTTCTGTCTTTCCTGGGGCCTCTTCCGCCTTTGGGTTTCACGTTGCTGGCACCAATGTTGGGACTCAGATCGCGCTTTCCAAAGATCTCTCCTTTACAGATCCATACCTTGATTCCAATCACACCTACCTTAGTGTGAGCTTCGGCCAATGCGTAGTCGATGTCGGCACGCAAAGTGTGAAGCGGAATCCTTCCGTCCTTATAGGACTCGGAACGAGCCATTTCAGCGCCACCCAGACGACCACTTATCAATACCTTGATGCCGTCGGCTCCCATTCTCATGGTAGAGGCAATACCCATTTTAATGGCCCGGCGGTAGGAGATTTTGCCTTCCACCTGGCGGGCAATGTTATTGGCAACGATGGTGGCATCCAGTTCGGGACGTTTTACCTCGAAGATGTTGATCTGAACCTCTTTTTTGGTGATGTTCTTCAATTCCTCCTTCAGCTTGTCCACTTCTTGTCCGCCTTTACCAATGATGATGCCCGGACGGGCAGTATTCACGGTAACAGTGATGAGCTTCAGTGTACGCTCAATGATAATCTTGGAAATGCTGGCTTTGGCCAGACGGGCATTCAGGTATTCCCTGATTTTGTTGTCTTCAACAAGCTTGGTAGAGTAGTCTTTTCCACCGTACCAGTTGGAATCCCATCCTTTGATGATTCCCAGACGATTACCTATTGGATTTACTTTTTGTCCCATCTATGCTTGATTTTCTTGTTCTTGTAATACTTCTTGTTCTTCGACGGCATTCAGACTACCAATCACAACAGTCACATGGTTGGAACGCTTTTTAATTCTGTGCGCCCTCCCCTGGGGAGCCGGCTGGATCCTCTTGAGGGTCCTGCTCTGGTCAACGTAAGCCTCTTTTACTATAAGGTTGCTCTCCTCAATCTTGGCTCCTTCGTTCTTGGCCTGCCAGTTGGCAATGGCTGAAAGCAGAAGTTTTTCCACCTTGCGGGAAGCTTCCTTGGAACTGAATTTTAGCATATCCAGTGCCTTATTGACATCCACACCAATGATCATATCTGTTACCAGTCGCATTTTGCGGGGAGAAGTCGGACAGTTGCGCAACATGGCGTAATACTTACTCTGCCTTTCCTCCTTTAACTGATTCGCTCTATTTCTTTTTCTTGCACCCATTTCTTCCTAGGATTAAATATTATCGCTGCTTTCCACCATGACCCCTGAACATACGGGTAGGGGCAAATTCACCAAGCTTATGTCCCACCATGTTTTCAGTAACATATACCGGGATAAACTTGTTGCCATTGTGTACGGCTATGGTGTGGCCCACAAAATCCGGAGAGATCACAGACCTCCTCGACCAGGTTTTGATCACTGATTTCTTACCGGCGTCGTTCATATCCAGAACGCGCTTCTCCAGCTTGAAATCGATAAATGGTCCTTTTTTTAGTGAACGGCTCATACTATCTTATTTTTTTGATTTTCTCTTTTCAACAATGTACCTGTCTGAATACTTTTTCTTGGAACGCGTCTTATACCCTTTGGCAGGCATTCCGTTTCTCGACCTTGGGTGTCCACCCGAGGCACGTCCTTCTCCACCACCCATGGGGTGATCAACAGGGTTCATAGCCACACCACGTACCCGGGGACGACGTCCCTTCCAGCGTGAACGCCCGGCTTTACCACTTTTCTCCAGTCCGTGGTCTCCGTTGGAGGTCACTCCAATGGTGGCACGGCAGGTGGTCAGAACCATTCTCGATTCTCCGGAAGGAAGCTTGATGATGGCGTATTTACCATCCCTGGAAGTAAGGGTTCCGTAAGAACCTGCACTTCTGGCAAGCATTCCGCCTTTGCCCGGCTTGAGTTCAATGTTGTGAACATCGGTTCCCAGGGGAATGTTAGCCAGAGGAAGGGTATTCCCGTTTTCAGGTGCCACACTTTCGCCAGACATGATCTTTTGTCCAACTTCAATCTTTTCAGGAGCAATGATGTAACGCTTTTCACCGTCGGCGTATACCACCAGTGCAATGCGTGCGGAGCGGTTGGGATCATACTCGATGCTCTTCACAGTGGCCTCCATGTTATCCTTGTCCCTCTTGAAGTCGATTAGACGATACCTCTTCTTGTGACCGCCACCCATGTAGCGCATGGTCATTTTACCGGTATTGTTACGTCCGCCACTCTTTTTAATGGGTTTCAGCAGCGACTTCTCAGGCTTTGCTCCCGGAGTCAGGTCATCATAGGAGGAAATCTCCTTGAAACGCTGACCTGGGGTTGTGGGTTTGTATTTTTTGATTGCCATCTTTCCTAAATGTTGCTATAAAAATCAATTACTTCACCTTCGGCCAGGGTAACCACAGCCTTCTTGTAAGAGGAAGTTTTTCCAACTGTGACACCACTCTTGGTGTAACGCTGCTTGCGCTTTCCGGCATACCTCATGGTATTCACGTCCGAGACCTTTACATTGTAAAGCTCTTCAACTGCCTGCTTGATCTCCAGTTTGTTGGCTTCTTTTGCTACTACAAATCCGTAGCGGTTGAAGTCCTCCCCCTGGGCAGTCATCTTCTCGGTTACTATGGGCTTAATTAAAATATTCATGATCTCTTACGATTAAGCATTCTTCTGCAGAACATCGAGTGAACTCTCTACGAAACATAGCGCCGAAGCATTCATTATTTCGTATGTGTTTAATTCAGAGAGTGTTATAACTTTCGAATTCTGTAAATTTCGCGACGACAAATATACATTTTTATTTCTTTCGCTGATGACGAACAGAGACTTTTTGTCGTCCAGTTTCAGATTCTTCTGGATGTTAGCAAACTCACTGGTCTTGGGGGCTTCCATGTTGAAATCCTCCACTACCATTAATTGTTTGTTCTGAACTTTGTAAGCCAGGGCCGATTTGCGTGCCAGGTCCTTTACCTTGCGGTTCAGTTTGCCGCCGTAAGTTCTGGGCCGGGGACCAAATGCGCGTCCACCACCCCTGAAGATAGGGTTCTTGATGTCACCAAAACGTGCGGTACCGGTTCCCTTCTGACGCTTGATCTTCTTGCGGCTTCCCCGGATCTCGCTACGTTCTTTGGCCTTGTGAGTGCCCTGACGCTTATTGTTCATGATCTGCTTCACATCCAGGTAGATGGCATGATCGTTGGGCTCGATCCCGAAGATCTCTTTGCTCAGTTTTATCTTTTTGCCGGTGCTCTTCCCGGAGATATTCATTACATCTAATTCCATCACTTCTCAATAATTAAATATGAACCATTTGATCCGGGAACAGAACCTTTCAGAATGAGCAGATTGTTCTCGGGAACAATC
>Ga0316190_10002388_pt1 | contig 13612 bp, 11 predicted proteins | sample Eddworburrow2_MG_FD_204929 | JGI IMG/M metagenome (GOLD analysis project Ga0316190, IMG submission 204929) | Coastal sediment microbial communities from Maine, United States - Eddy worm burrow 2 | ecosystem: Environmental > Aquatic > Marine > Coastal > Sediment | place: USA: Maine | collected... | reverse complement strand
AGATAGACTTACTTTGGAGGAAAACATGGCGGAAAAAGCTGTAAAAGCCGAAAAAAAACCCCGGGTCTTGATGCCCGAACAGGAGCCTCACGTCCGGGCCAGGAATTTCAAAGAGGTCCCCTTGGGGTATACACCGGAAATGGCGCTGGAGGAGGCCGTCCGCTGTCTGCAGTGCAAAAAACCTAGTTGTGTCGAGGGCTGCCCGGTCGGCGTCGATATTCCAGGCTTTATCAAACTCATTCAGGAGGAGGAATTTACCAAGGCCATCAGAAATCTGTGGAGCAAAAACAGCCTGCCGGCGGTTTGCGGCCGCGTTTGCCCCCAGGAAATCCAGTGCGAAGGCAAGTGCATCGTCGGGAAAAAGGGCCAGCCGGTCGCCATCGGTAACCTGGAGCGTTTTGCCGCGGATTACGAAAGGGAGCACGGCACCGGTGCCCTGCCGCCCAAGGCCGAACCGACCGGCAAACGTGTGGCCGTTGTTGGGTCGGGACCTTCGGGTCTGACGGTGGCCGGTGATCTGATCGCCAAGGGGCACGAGGTGACCGTTTTGGAGGCCTTTCACAAGCCGGGTGGTGTTCTGGTCTACGGCATTCCGGAATTCCGGCTGCCGAAGGCGATCGTGGCCCAGGAGATCAACTTCATAGAGCGGCTGGGGGTCAAGGTCGAGTGCAACGCGGTGGTGGGACGGACGGTTTCGCTGGACGAACTTTTCGAGGAAGAGGGCTACGACGTGGTTTATATCGGTGTCGGCGCCGGTTTGCCGCGTTTTATGAACATCCCGGGTGAAAATCTGATCGGCATCCTGTCGGCCAACGAATACCTGACACGGGCCAACCTCATGAAGGCGTATCTCTTTCCCAAGGTCGACACGCCGGTTCCCCGCGGAAAGAACGTGGTTGTCCTGGGCGCCGGCAATGTCGCCATGGATTCCGCCCGGACGGCGATGCGGCTCGGCGCGGATAAGGTGCGGATTGTCTACCGCCGGTCACGCGAGGAAATGCCGGCCCGGGTGGCCGAGATTCACCATGCCGAGGAAGAGGGGATCGAGTTCATGCTCTTGACCAATCCGACCCGCTATATCGGCAACGATCAGGGACGGTTGTCCGGTATGGAGGTCCTGAAGATGGAACTCGGCGAGCCGGATGACTCCGGACGCCGCCGGCCTGTGCCGATTGAAGGATCGGAGTTTCAATTGGAATGCGATCTGTGCATCGTTGCGGTCGGCTCCGGCGCCAATCCGCTTCTGACCAGCTCGACGCCCGATATGCAGCTCAACAAATGGGGTTACATCATCACCGATCTCGAAACCGGCAAGACCACCAAAAAAGGGGTCTGGGCCGGCGGCGACATCGTCACCGGTGCGGCAACCGTCATCCTGGCCATGGGCGCTGGGCGCATGGCGGCGGATTCGATGCACAAGTATCTGACCTTCGGCTGGTAAAAGGGCTCCTTATTAGGCGGTTATTTTAGCATTAAACGGCAGTCTCTGCGTGGTTTCCGCCTGTGGACTACAGTGTATTTGCTCCTGTAAAACCCGCTGTGCGGCCTTTTCCATCAACAAAGCTCCTCGCACTCGCTTCGAAAAACCGGACAAAAGAAAACCGGCCGAAATGGTTTCAAACTGTTCCGCCCGGTTTTTTTAACATTGAATGGAATCGGCGGGGTTCATCAATGCCGAGCAAAGAATTGTTTATAAAATCACCTCAGATGCCATCTATGTCGCGCAACTGCGCTGTCACTTTAAAAATCATTTTAATACGTTCATTCGGTGTGTAACTCTTCTCTTCTCAGGAGCATACCCAAGAATTTGGAAACTCGCAAACGATATAGAAAAAGGGCCGATCGCTTTGTTATCGCCGTTCGGCTGGACCTGGATACGGATGGTAGATAATATTCCGATAATAAATAATTATTTGGAGGTGAATATTGAAAGAAGTAGACGTGGTACTAAAGGCAATAGCCGATGGATTGAAGTCAATGGCCGATGGTTTTTATTCCATCTCTCGACAATTGAACGACTTAACTAAAAATGATGGTAAGAAATCAACGAAGGTTAAATTAGAAAAGAAGAAAGCCAAAGCAAAACCCAAGGCGGGTATGAAGGCTACCGCACCGAAAAAAAAGGCAACTGCGTCCACTGATGTCGTCTTTGAGATCATCAATAAAGCGAATGCGCCGGTTGATAACGTCAAGATCTCTAAGAAGACCGGTTTCGACGCTAAAAAAGTCGCCAATGTTGTGTATCGGCTGAAAAAGCAAGGTAAGATCAAGAGCGTGGACAGGGGAACCTATAAACCGGCTTGAACAAATCCGATAAATCCATTCTGAAAGCAGGGTATACATGCCCTGCTTTCTTTTTAACAATTTTTCCCCCTTCTTTGTTTCTTTTCATGCTACCTTCAAGCTGACCGGGCGCAACATTCTGGGATACGATTCCGAAGGGCCGCTTCCATTTCATCGCATGCCGAACTCAGGTATCGGAAAGGCAGATCTTTTGGGGAATATAAAACCCAATCGTTACCCGAGCAATGTCTTGGCTTCCCACCGCCCCCCATTTCAACTGTCCCCCAATAGCACCCGCCGCATTAATTGACACAATGTGGCCTACGTTTTATTAATGTCATGTATTCGCATATTTCCGTGTTCGTTTCACCAGTCAGTCTATAAGCTTGCGGGTATCGTGATTGAATGCTCAAAACCATCATCAAATCCGTATGGGACCGCGAAGTGGCCCAGCAGCTATCGGGACCGGAGGCACTGGAGCGTCATGGATTTTCGAGTGTGCCCGCCATAACCGTTCGCGGCTTTCTGGCATGGGGCTTGTCGGAGGTCGGTGAGTTTGAAGAGGCGGAAATGTGGGCCCGTCAGGGAATAGAACTTTCAGGGCAGGTCAAGAACCTTTTCAGTACGGCGATTATCCAAGCCTGTTCAGGCGTGGCCTACCTGCGCCACGGCAAAATCGACGCTGCTTTCAAACAGCTGCAAGAGGGATATGCGTTGAGCAGGGAGGCCGATAGCCGAAGCGAGTTTGAGTGAAATAGACGCAGAAACAAGTAACTATGTATGACAGGTCTTGTGAGACCGGCAAGCAATGGCAATGTTCACATCCGCTTTTATACTGGTATGAGATCACCATCCTCTCGGTTCTCCGATTGACCTCGACATATGGGGGTGCCTCGGATTCGCCGTCACTCCAGATACTGGTGTGCGAAGTTAGTAAAGGTAGCAAAAACGTTTATCAATAGGCGAAGGATACAGACAGCACATTTAAGTTCCATGTTTTTATAACAAAGGTCACTCCAATGATCGAATACAAAATTATGTGTTAAAAAAAACCGTTTTTCACCATATTTTAGTAAAACGGAAGAACACTAAGACTAGTATTAAGATAAATTAGTTATAGTTTCCTAATTGATCATAAAATGATGAAAACAATCAACTGATAGGATTAACCCCTTAATAAGGTTTTGAATATTATGATTACTAACAGCCAAAAAGAAAACACAGCAACGACAGAAAAAGAAATCATAAATATTGTTGCCAAACAACGAGAATATTTTAAGTCAGGCGCTACAAAAAGCTATCAGAGCCGTATTGAAAACCTGAACAAGCTTAAATCGGCACTCGTTAAGTATGAAAGTGAAATAAATGCGGCCTTAAAACAGGATTTGGGTAAACCAGCGTTTGAAGCTTATCTCTCTGAAACTGGTTTCAGTCTTCTTGATATATCTGAAATCATCCGCAAATTGAAACGCTGGATGAAGCCTAAGCGGACATTAACATCTCTGCTGACTCAACCGGGTTCAAGCCGCATTTATTACTCACCGCTGGGTGTAAACCTGATCATTGCACCTTATAACTACCCAATCAACCTGACTTTTTCACCGTTGAGCGCAGCCATTGCCGCAGGCAATACTGCCGTTATTAAAACATCGGAGATGACACCGGCCTGCAGCGCAGCCATTCGTAAATTGATCAGCGAAACCTTTGCTCCGGAATTTATCGCTTTTATAGAAGGTGAAGTTAAAGAAACTACGTTTCTTCTTCAACAAAAATTTGATCATATTTTCTTTACCGGTAGCCCGCGTGTGGGTTCTATTGTCATGAGCGCGGCGGCTAAAAACCTGACTCCGGTTACTTTAGAGTTAGGCGGCAAAAGTCCCTGTATCGTTCATGAAGACGCTAAACTGGATATTGCTGTTAAGCGTATTGTCAGTGGAAAGTTTCTTAACGCAGGTCAGACCTGTATTGCGCCCGATTATGTATTGGTACACAAGTCCATTAAAGATGAATTTCTGTCCAAAATTAAAGACCGTATTATTAACGTATATGGTGAGGATGCCATTACAAGCCCAGATTTTGCACGCATAGTTAGTGATAATCATTTTCAGCGCATTTGCGGATTAATCGATCAACAAAAAGTTCTGGTCGGAGGTCAACGTGATGCAAGTTCCCGGTTTATTGCCCCAACCGTGATGCGTGATGTGATTTTGACTGACAAGGTCATGTCCGAGGAAATATTTGGACCGATTTTGCCGGTGCTGGAATATGAAAAACTGGGGGAAGTCTATGAGGTCGTGGATCAACTACCGCAGCACCCGCTGGCCTGCTATTTATATTCTGAAAGCACAGCGATTCAGAAAGAAATCATCAACACCATCCAGTCTGGAGGTGCCTGCATCAACAACTGCGTTTTTCATGTTGCCAATCATTATCTTCCCTTCGGCGGTGTAGGCGAAAGTGGTATTGGAGCTTATCATGGATTTCATGGCTTTGAGCGCTTCTCACATAAAAAAGGCGTCCTGAAAACGGCTACCTGGATAGATATTCCACTAACTTATGCCCCCTATGGAAATAAACTAAAAATCCTGCGAAAAATCTTAAAGTAAACTACATATCAAAAAGTTGCAGTTAACCGCTTGCAGCACAGTTCGTTTCCTACGCCGATGACTTTGTCATCCTGAGTCGCGGTAATGCTAATGAAGGCTTTGAGAGCAAATACAATATGACAAACTATCCATCAGACAAACGATTAGTTAACCGGATTAGGTTAATGCAGTATTCCATTCTTGCTTTGATGTGTTTTTTCATTGTTGTGAAGAACACTGAAGGTGCTGAACTTTTTTCAAGTCAGTCTCTTTCTATTGATGGTATGATCTTATCTACTATAAGTTCTGATTTAGACGAGAAAGGATCAGCTGAAATTATCGTATTGAGCAAAACAGGCATTTATCCGAAGGAAAAGAGGTGGATTTCCCTCTATAGAACTGAAAAATCCGAACAGTATTTAAACCCCGCCTGGCAACGATGGGAATTAGACCATGCTGCTACCATGTTTGAAGTGGGCGATATAGCATCATCTCCAGGCAAGGAGATTTTCTACCTCACTGACTCGGGTATACATTACTATCCACAAGGGAAGGACGGAACTTATTCCAAGAAATCTCACAAACTGCTTGATTTTCCAACCATCACGGTCTCTCCGGTGATTAGCTATTTACCACGGTCGAACTTGTTAGGGGATTGGAAAGGCAATAATCGGAAAATGTTGCTTGTACCACAATTTAACACTTTTGCTTTCTTTGATAGGGACAGTAGTGGAGAATGGCGGAAGACCGATACAGTATCTGTTACTCCACGTACCTTTCTATTTAGTGACAATGAAGATGATGGTGGTGCATTTAGAGATTATTCTATACGTGCTGAATTTCGGCTTCCTAGAATTTTTATAATGGACTTTAATGGAGACTACCTCCAGGATCTGATTCTCACCGAACAGGAGTCCTTAACAGTATACTTGCAAAAAGCCGATGGTAAATTCTCCGGGGAGCCTTCATTCAAAATTGTATTTCCGGTTCGTCCCTCTGGAAAAGAATCCGATGTCAATCTGTTTTATCTTACAACACCGGTGGATTTGAATGGAGATAAATATGTGGATGTTATATTAACACTTACAAAAGGCACGGGTAAATTTTTAGAACAGGAAATCATTATTTATATTTTTCTGAATAAACAAAATTTAGAATCTCCATTCACAAAAAAACCCGACCAAACTATCACTGCGAATGGTGTTACTCCAGGTGTTAATATCGCGGATGTAGATTCAGACGGCAACGCGGACTTGTATTTCACTAAAATAAAGCTCGGCTTTTGGAAAATAGTACAAAACCTTATTTCAAAACGCGTAACTTTAGATACTTCAATTTACCTGCTCCAAAATGACAGTCGCTATCCTGATGACCCTGATTTTCTATTAAAAACGGACTATAAGATTAATCTAACGCATAAAATCAGGTTCCAAGGGACTTGGCCGACCATTAAAAGCGATTTCAACAAGGATGGATTGATAGATCTTTTAGTTGCCAGAGACGATAAAATAGAGATATTTTTAAATACATTATCTGAAAATCTCTTTTCAAAACCCTTCGTTCAATCGGGTGTTGTCACTTCTCCATTTATGCAAATTACGGATTTGAATAATGACGGCTTTAATGATCTGATTTTCTATGAAAAAAAGAGGAACGGAAAAATCTCAGTTCTTTTGAATAAGGGAATTTGGAAAAACATTACACATACAGATGGAGATAACAAATCAAAAAATTGATAAATATTGAACACTATTTCATCGCTTCCGGCGAACTCGGGTAGTTCAAATTTGAGAAACGTGCATTACTGCTTCTATTAAGCGTAACAATTAAAAACTCTAAAACCACGAAGGCCAAACCCAATATCTTGGTTGGTTATTTTCGTTCATTTTTGTGATAAGGTCGAGGTATCATGGTTAAAATAGACCGGACGAAATTCCATAGAGTCCAATCTTGTTTATTTCATAGTATACGGTATCGCATATGCCAAAGCAAGAGGTGGAACTCCAGATGATTTTGGTGTGATACCATATGGTATTTAAAACTGGATATCATTACATAGGTGATGAAAGCCAGATCCGCATAATTACTTGTTAGCAACAGGGTAAAGGGAGGCACCATGCGACCGGAAGTAAAGAAAAATAATGTTGCCAAAGAGTTCGCAACGGAAGAGCGGTGTTATATAGCAGAAATAGCAAATGATTCAGGGGATGAGTATGTTTCTATTGCACGAGCGAGAGTCGAGCCCGGTATAACTACAGCTTGGCACAAATTAAAAGGGGTAGCTGAACGTTACATAATCATTTCTGGACAAGGACGCGTGGAAATAAATGATCTAGATCCAATTGATGTTTTTGAGAGTGATGTAGTACGAATCCCAGAAGATACGCCTCAACGAATCACCAATACAGGTCAAATTGACCTTATATTTTTTGCTGTGTGCTCGCCTCGCTTTTTGCCTATTTGTTATGTAAGTCTCGAATAGGATTTCAGAGGTAATGATATGGATAATGAAGAATTTATTACAAAAATTATTTTGGACGAAATGACCGGGAAAAACCAAGCAATTCATTCATATGACAAGATGATATGGACTGTTAGAACAGGATTTCTCACTCTTTTATTTGCCGGCTGGGGTATTCTAATAAAATCTATCATTGACAATTCATCGGGCACCCAAATTACCTTAAACCGTCTCTTAATAGCCATGCTCCTTGTTTCTGCTGCGCTAAGTGTCGGAGGCCTTATAATCGATCAAAACTATATCAGACGAAAATTTCGTGTGATATACGCGCTTGATTGTTTGTTATCAGCCCCCCGTTAAGAATGGTGTTCAAATCGCAAACAGTCACGATGAAATCAACAATTACATCCAAGTATCTGGTGACAAGGATGACACCGATTATCTAAAGGTAGTATGGTATAGTCCCGCATGGAAAGCAGATTTTTCGCTATATTTGGTAGCCGTTATTATATGTGCTACTGCTGTAATACTACTTTGGAAATAATTCAGCAACGAGGAATTTCTTGCACCCTGATTCAACAGAACACCGCTCTTTCCTCGTTTTTATTTATTGGGCCGGAGAAGCGAAGCGTTAAGGTACAGCTCCAATTAAGCAAAATTTGCGCTGATCTGTGATATCAACCATAGTATATGTAAAAATTCTATACTTTCCATGGAAGTGATACTGTAAACAAAACACAAGGTCTGACCGAGTCACGCCTACTGCTATCTAATAAGTGTTTTATCAATTGTCCCGCAGCAGTATCAGACACAGATTTGATTATCCAAATTATCGTTTGAGCACCAGAAAAATTTATAATGAAGGTTAAAAGGCGGGATAATTGATAAAACAAAGATGTACGAAGCCGCCCTGTAGGCGCCTCGGCACACTATTTTCAAATGGGGTTTGTAATCAGGTTTTCTTCGACCATTTGCTTGCGAGCTGGCCCTTAGGGGTCCTGGTAAAAGACGGACCAAACAAATATTTATAGTGTTGAGCTTAATCACGGCATCATTTGTGCCTCATCTTTTTAGCAGTTACAGCCATCACAGCCAGGATAAGGCGCACTTCACCTTCACCTGTCGTTTTCAAAAACGATTCAAATTTTAAACGACCAGGTTACGCCGCTTCAACAATACATAACCCGCTTTCTTTTTCCGACATAGAATATAGGAAACCCGTAATCTGCGGTTAAAAACCTAAATCGATAACTGATATTGAGTTGAAAACGGATCTGCAGTGACTGGCAATATCCTTCGCATAACGCTTTGGCCGCAAATGACGGTTGGATCGCCGTAAACCTAAAGCCGCTCAGGCACAGGGCTTAGAGCCAAATTGTGATCAAGTATGCGTTTTGTTGAAAATCATATAAATTTTGCACATTTTGGGCGATATTACCTGAAATTACAATTAAAAAAGGGTTGATCACATGGTATAAATATGATAATGTATGCGCAATATTAACCATAATGCGCATACATTATCAGGTTGGGCCATGAATGAAACCCATGTACTTGAAAAGTTCAAGCGGCAAAAGATTATCACCATTGGGCAACTTGTAGAATGGCTCAAATGCTCCGTGATTACAGCAAGGAGACGTTTGAAGAAGTGGCAGTCGTGCACCAGCATCAACAACAATGGCCGCTACTATACACTGCCACAGATCCCTGTCTTTGATGAATACGGTCTATGGAAGTACAAAACGGTGCTTTTTTCAAAACATGGAAATCTTAAGCAGACCATCGTTGCGCTGATCACCGAGTCCGACAAAGGTCTGAGCGCCGTTGAGATTGCTGGGTTTCTCGAGCTTGTACCAAACAGCTCCTTTTTGTCTCGGTTTAAATCTGTGCCGGGTGTAAGGCGAGAAAAACATCGGGGCCGTTTCATTTATCTTTCAGATCACCCGGAGATATACAGCCGGCAGATGCAAACAAGGGCAAGCCGACAAGCAGCCGCTGGTTTTCCATCAGACTCAGAAGCCGTAGAGATTTTGGTTGAGCTGATAAAGCATCCGGATATTGGCATCGAGCAGCTGACAGTCAAAGTATCAAAGCCGGGCAAACAGATAGGGGCTGCCATGGTCAGAAGGTTTTTACGGTTCCACGACTTGTTAAAAAAAACTTCGGCTACCAAGCAGTAAAATGTCTAAAGAGCTATATCGACAAGATAAATCGAGACCATCGTTCAGCCAACTTATTTGAACAAGCGCCGAGAATTGAGTTTTACCCAAAAGTCAGCGGATGCCATGATGGTTTAAAAGTGCTCAAAAGTCGTGAGAAGAAAGTAGTAACGATGGATATCGGGCCATTTTATGCCAAAGAAACAGTTTTGTACAACAGCCAAGGTGCGGTATATCACAGTCGTCAACTCCGTTCGCTTGCACCTTACAGATGCACTTATGGCTACGATGTTTTGGTTTACGTTGGAGGCGCCCTTTTTTTGCACTGCCGAACTGAACAACAGATCATTGAAGATTTAAGCAGAAAAAATATTTCGATATCCCCCCGTGAGATCGGTTATCTGGGCAGAAAGTTTATCGTCTATCTGGCTATTGCACACCAACAGAGTCGGCAACGGTTAAAAAAAGTGATGGAACTTCGAGGTGGATATATATTGCACATAGACGGCACCTGCGAAGGTGATAGTCCGCATCTTTTTACCGGAATAGACGGTATTGCGCAGATCGTGCTCGATAATATCAAACTTCCTTCGGAAAAGGCAGAGTTGCTCATACCGTTTTTTCGCCAAATAAGACAACAATACGGCGATCCCATTGCTTTGGTTCATGATATGGGCAAAGGGATTTTATCTGCGGTAAAGACCGTGTTTAAGGGCATACCCGACTTTATCTGCCATTTTCACTTTTTGCGCGATATCGGAAAAGACCTGTTTGAAGAAGAGTATGCGATAATCCGCAAGCGGTTAAGAACGCATAAAATCCGTGCGTTGCTTCGGCGAAAAGCAAAAGAGTTGGGTAAAATCATAGGGGATGATCCAGAGGCGGTTGGTCATCTTTCGGCCGGTATGGAAAACGGTTGCGTTGATGGCCCGGTCATGGGGAAAATGCCGGCAATGGCGGCTTTTGCTATGACTCATTGGACTTTTGACAAATCAGAGCTTGAGGGCTACGGCTTTCCTTTCGATTGCCCACATTTGATTTTCTATCAGCGACTGAAGAAGTTACGCGATCTTATCAATGCACAGCGTATCAAAGATAAAACCTTGTCCGTGCTCTGGCGACCTCTGACAAAAGTCGTTGAAGACCAGCAGTTAAAAAAGGCGGCCTCGCAGATGCAGAAGAAAGTCGAAACGTTTAAAAAATTGCGCGAAGCTCTTTCCATAACTGACTCAAACAGCAAAAAAGGGCTTAACGATGATGGTCAAGATGCAGACATAAGAAGCATCGAAGAAAAAGTAAAACAATTTCGTAATGAAGTAATACCGGATAGCGAAGATTTCGAGAAAATGACCGAACAGATTGACAAATATTGGGAAAAACTTTTTGCCGACCCGATAACGGTAACCAGTTCAGTCGGTGAGGTCATCATCCAGCCCCAACGAACGAATAATATTTTGGAACGATTCTTCCGGGATTTGAAACGCGGTACCCGGCGAAGAAGTGGTACAGTATCTTTGAATAAAACACTCAGGTTTATGCTTACGGACACCCCTATAGTGAAGAATTTAAACAATCCGGAGTACCTGGAAATAATCCTCAATGGGTGTCGCAGCTTAGAAGAGCGTTTTGAAAAAATCGACAGTCACCTAGTAACAGAAAAATTGAAAGCCGAACAGAGAAGACAGCAAATTATCGGTGCTGAAATGAAAAAGATTATTAAACTGCCGGATTTGCCGGAGCGATTAAGCGTTTTGTTTGCACATCAGCAAAATTGATACCAACCGTTAATTGCGCACATAGCTGATAATTTAAATCAAAATAAAAAAAAGACACCGAATTCTTTTGAAAAACTGTTGAAGCATTGGGATGAATTGGTAACAAAAGATAATTCGGACCAAAAGGAAGTCGATGCATTCAGGGAAGGTGGGATCAAATTGATCAACAAAATGCGAATCAAAGACAAGGATAAGATTAAAGAAATGTTTAATAATTCGATTAATGATTTTATGTCAAATTTAAGCCTATCACAGCCACCTGATGCAATTAATAATAAAAATCCATGCGATTTCAAAGAAGCTCTAAATAATTTCGCAAAGGCGGTATACAACAGTCGTGAAGAACGGGATGCGCGGGAAAGGATCAAAGAAGAAACTAAAGAGATGGGAAAATATTATTTTGGTAAAGAATCAAAATAGAGTAAGTTATTATGATATGGGAGTTTTCAAAGCGTTGAATCATTGAGGTTACAAAAAGATCTGAGCGCCGAATTCAATGTCGAAAATTAGAACGAATCGAATACCACATTTTGTGGCCCTGCTTGTGCTTAGTGTTGGAATGGTTTATTTGACCAGGTTTCACAGATTTTATGAATAGGATAATTATTCTGGAACGTATGCTTCAGCGGGCACGGCTTTTTGCGATCCGCAGCAAAAGCTTTGCCATGTGACGTTTACCCCATATAAATTCTATTTTTCAATTTTCAAAACTAAATATTGGCATGAAATTTATGTCTGATAAGAAACCCTAAAAAAGGGATATAGATAGCAGCGGACTTGCCACCATAGGTGATCAAAACTTATGAATAAGATTATAAAATTACGCATCGGATTTGATTGAATCGATGACAGTATCGTTGAGCTGAGGGTAATAGAGTTTCTTTTTGGCAGCTTGTTTGATGGTATCCTCCCACTGGTTGAACGAATCCACATTCTTCAAAGTGTGATCGGCATCCTTTGGGTTGCCCTTTTCGGCAATTTCGCGTATTCCTGCAAGAGCCTGAAAGTCGCTAGGAAAGTACATGGGTATCACACCTTTATCCTTTGGAATTGCATCGAATACCGTTTTGGAACGTCTTTCACGCTCGCAGTCTTCTAAAAATTTTTCCAGGCTGAAAAAGTTGAGGCTGCCTAAAGCACCCATGGCGTGTCGTACAATATGTACCCCATACTTCCGCAACGCGTTGCGGCTCAATTCTGAATCGGTCAGTGCCCGGGGAGTCACATCGGAAAGACTGGTACTGCCTCCGGTCTGGGCGGAGGGGAAACCTGTAATCCAGGTATTGACCCGCGCCAAGGCAGCGTTGATGAACGTTTGGTGGGGAGAACTGTAAGAAAGATTGCCGCCTGCCTCGATAACACTGGGTATGCCACAATGTATGCACGATATACCCGGGTTGACGGTCTGGGCGATAACCATCATGAAAATCACCTGGGCATGGGTCTGCGTCAGGAAAGACTCCGGGCTACCGGGGCCAGAGATTCCGGCAATGCTCTGGTCTATCAATAAAAGGTTGTTTCCTGTGCGGGCACTGCGCAAAAAAGGATCAACCATGTTGTTCATTGGCGCTAAGGAAGTAATCAGGCTAGTTCCATCGAGCCAATGCTCCTTTTCTTTCAAAAATGATACTTCGCCATCTCTCATCGTATTGGTGGTGATCATCTTGAGTCCTTGGTAGTTTTTCTCCATCAGCTGGGCGATCTCGAAGAGGGAAATGCTCTTGTCGCAGGCCACCGGCAGACTGAAAATACCTACAATATCGCGTTGTTCTCCCACCGTGAGGATGATTTTTTTGTATTCCTCTCGGTTAGCCGGTCGCAGTTCTTCGTCGCCGGCCCGCTTTAGAAAGGGTGATGTTGCACCGGTGCCAAAAGTGTTCATTCCCGGGTCCCCAGGCATTTTACGGGGCACCAGCTCCAGGCAGTGGTCGATATAATTTCGCTTCAAGGGAATGAAAAGCGACGTTTCATTGTCGAAATCCACGGCGTCGGCTTCCATAAGAAGATCCATCAGGGGTTGGTTCTCGCTGACATTTATACCGATTTCCGTAAGCACCCGTTTTGCGTTTTCGTCAATGCGCTGGTAAACAGCCTTCTCTGCGATCAGGTCGTCGATGTCCTCCATCCGACATCTAATTTTTCTCAGGAACGTTTCGTCGGTGACGTGACGAAAGAGATCTTCATAAATGGCTTTGGCCTTTTCGAATTGTGCCTCCTTTTCCAAGAGTATTCCCTTGCCAAAGGTCTCATCTGCCTGTTTCTTCATTGTCGCCTCGACATCCTTGTGGCTTACGATCAACCATACTTCCATTACCCTTAAATATCATCAAATTTAAGCATACATCGAGT
>Ga0316190_10002387_pt1 | contig 13614 bp, 11 predicted proteins | sample Eddworburrow2_MG_FD_204929 | JGI IMG/M metagenome (GOLD analysis project Ga0316190, IMG submission 204929) | Coastal sediment microbial communities from Maine, United States - Eddy worm burrow 2 | ecosystem: Environmental > Aquatic > Marine > Coastal > Sediment | place: USA: Maine | collected... | reverse complement strand
CAATCCACCACCAAGAGCATTCAGACAAATACTCTACGCGTAAGTCGGGTGGTCAGTCTTGGGAGTCCAACCTATCGGCGCTCTCCTGGGTGACCATGTCGTCGGGAACCCCGCGGGCCGCGACCACCCCGTTCCGGACATGATCGGCCCTCGCCCCTGTGGCCGGTGCCGCGTCGACGTCCCCGAAGATCTCCAACAACCGAGGTTCGTCCAGGGTCTCGTGTTCCACCAACTGGTCGGCCAGGCGGTCGAGGGTGCTGCGGTGCAGCGTCAACAGCTCGCGCGCTTCGGTATGGGCCTCGTCTATCAACCGGCGTACCTCGCGGTCGATCAGCGCCGCCACCTCGTCGGAATAGTTGGCCTCGTGTCCCATGTCCTTGCCGAGGAACACCTCTCCTTTGGGCTCTCCCAGCCTTTGGGGACCGACCAGATCACTCATGCCGTACTCGGTGACCATCGACCGAGCGATGCTGGTGGCTCGTTCGATGTCGTTGGCCGCGCCGGTCGTCGAGTCCGCGAAAATCAATTCCTCCGCGGTACGCCCGCCGAGCAACATGGCCAGCTCGTCGGTTAGCTCCGAGCGGCTGCGCAGGTACTTGTCCTCGGTCGGCAGAGCCAGCGTCCAGCCCAACGCTTGACCCCGAGCCACGACGGAGACCTTGTGGATGGGATCGGTGTTCGGCAGCACATGGCCGACCAGGGCATGACCGCCCTCGTGATAGGCGATGAGCCGTTTCTCCTTGTCGGACATCACCCGCGTCTTGCGCTCGGGTCCCGCCATCACCCGATCGATGGCCTCTTCGATCTCGGCCATGCCGATCTCGTTCTTGTCCCGACGGGCCGACAACAATGCCGCCTCGTTCATCAGGTTCGCGATGTCAGCACCGGTAAAGCCCGGCGTGCGGCGGGCGATGACGTCGTCGTCCACATCGGAGGCGAGTGGCTTGCCTTTGCCGTGGACCGACGCGATGGCCCGCCGACCTTCGAGATCGGGCTTGTCGACCACGATCTGGCGATCGAAGCGGCCGGGGCGCAGAAGCGCAGGATCGAGAATGTCAGGACGGTTCGTGGCCGCGATGAGGATGACCCCGGTCGTCACATCGAAGCCGTCCATCTCCACCAGCAACTGGTTGAGGGTCTGCTCACGCTCGTCGTGACCGCCGCCCAGCCCCGCCCCACGATGTCGACCCACCGCGTCGATCTCGTCGACGAAGATGATGGCGGGTGCGGCCGCTTTGGCCTGTTCGAACAGATCGCGGACGCGACTGGCACCCACCCCGACGAACATCTCAACAAAATCCGAACCGGAGATGGAGAGGAACGGTGCCCCCGCTTCGCCGGCCACCGCTCGGGCCAACAGCGTCTTGCCCGTTCCCGGGGGACCGTAGAGGAGCACGCCTTTGGGGATCTTGGCTCCGATGGCCTGGAACTTGGCCGGCGACTGCAAGAACTCTTTTATCTCCTGCAGCTCCTCGACAGCCTCGTCGGCCCCCGCCACATCGGCAAAGGTGACCTTGGGCTGATCCTTGGAGATCTGGCGGGACTTCGCTTTTCCGAAATGGTTCATTCGCCCGCCGCCCTGCATCGACGAGACAAAATAGAGAAACACCCCGATCAGCAACAAGATCGGGAGGAAACTGAAAGCCAGGCTGACCCAGATCGATTCCTTCTGGCGGTCGGTCTCGATCTCGACATTGGCGGACCGAAGTTCGGTCGTCAGCTCGTCGGCGTACTCATCCGGGAACGAAACCTCGTAGGTGGATCCATCGGCGAGCTCACCGACGACGGCATTGTCCCGGTCCTTGATCTCCGCGGTGTCGATGCCCCCGTCCTCGACCTGATCGAGGAACTGATCGAGCGTGAGTTGGGTCGGCTCGTCCCCACGACGGGTCCAGAGAAAGACCACCACGGCCACGACAACCAAACCGCCCACAATAAAGGGAGCGCTCCGGAGCTGTTTGCTCAGACTGCCCACGCGGCTTCGACTCTCCGGCTCGACGAACTCACGGCTATGTCAGCCTACTGCCGCCCTGGGCCAAACCCGGAGCGACCATGCGCCAAAATATCGCTCACCTCATCAGGTCTGCCGATGCCCGGAGCTGGGCCCTTGGAGGCCTGAAGCTTGTCGTTCCCCCTTCGGGGTCACTCGCGTTCGGCTGGTCCGTACCCGCAGATGAACGGCAGATTCCGGTACCTCTCGGCGACGTCGAGGCCATAACCAATGACGAACAGGGGAGGAATTCGAAATCCGACATACCGCAGGTCCTCGGGCTCGTCCTGATCGGGCACATCGCGCAACAACAGGGTGCAGATCTCGAGACTGGCCGGGGAACGCGCTTCGAGATTCCGGCGTAACCAGTTGAGCGTCAAGCCGGTGTCGACGATGTCCTCGACCAGGATGACGTCACGCCCCGTGATATCGAGCTCGAGATCTTTGACCAGCCGCACGACCCCGCTCGTCCTCGTCGAACTGCCGTAGGAGGAGACGGCCATGAAATCGAACGCCACAGGAAGATCGATGGCCCGGGCCAGATCGCTCAGGAACACAAACGCGCCCTTCAAGACACAGATGAGAAGAGGCGACCGCCCGGCGTAGTCACGGGTAATCTCGGCCCCCAGCTCGACGACCCGCCGCTGCAGTTCATCGGTCGGTACGACCATCTGCCCTATGTCGGACTCTTCGCCCATCTCGGCGTCAACCCCGTCAGCGCTCATCGATGGTCTCCTGGCATCGCACACCCACAGCTCAGCACCCGGCGATCATCTCACGATTCCGCCCGGGTGCAGGTTCACGCATCCCGGTCAAGGCGCCCCGCGTGCCGTCCTGGGGCAACAAGCCGAAGGCGACCGCCGGATCGTTCGACCCGCCAGCCTGCACCGACGTCCGTCGCGGCCATCTCCAACCGGGCGACGGCGAGCACCCTGTCCACCGTCGCTCTATTCGGCGGATGACCGTGCTCGTTCGCGCCTCGGAGCCAGGACCGAATCGCGGCGCTCGCCACCGGCGCCGGCGCCCGGGCCAACATCGACGCATCGCAGACATCGAGCTCCGCTCCTTGCGCGACAAGATGATCAGCGACCGAGGCGAACAGCTCTGCCTGGCGCGCCAGGATCGGAACCAGGTCGCGTTGGGCGACCTCGGCCATCAGGGGCAGCACCTCGTGGCGGACCCGGTTCCGACGAAACGCCGGGTCCAGATTGGAGGGATCGGCCACGATCTCGATGGACAACCCACGACACAACGCCGCGGTGTCCGTCCGGCGAAGAGCGAGCAGCGGGCGCCGCCATCCGGGGCGCATGCCGGCCATCCCCTGGGGACCGGCCCCCCGCATCAGGTTGAGCAGCATGGTCTCGGCCTGATCGTCTTCGGTGTGGCCGGTCATGACGTCGCGACCGAGCACCCCGTAGCGAGCGATCCGCGCCCGCGCTTCAAGATTCGCCCCCGGACCTACCTCCACCGTCTCGGACCGAAAAGCGGCACCGAACCGTTCCGCAGCCCTGCGCACCGTCTCGGCCTCACGATCGGAACCCGACCGGAGGCCATGGTCAACATGCACGGCCGTCACGAGGCAGCCGGCCTCGCAGGCCAACACCAGCAGCGCCATCGAATCGGCACCGCCCGAAACGGCGCACTCGACGCGGGTACCCGGCTCAGGAAACGTGCACCGGGCCAAGAGCCCTCGGCTCTGCGCTGATACTGGCTCAGCCCACAAGGGCATCGGAAAGGCGTACGCGCTCGATCCAGCTGGTCGGTTCCCGAATCTCGGCCAAGGTGGGGAGCCAGCTCGACCCCTGCCAAGCACGTTCGAGCAGTTCAGGTCCGCCAACGCGTTCGACTTCGGCGATGAACTTCTCGCCCTGTGCGTACTGGGCCAGCTTGGCCTCCAAGCCGATCAGTCTTTGCAGCAGCTTCACGATGCCACTGGCCGACTCCCGACGCTGGCGCAACACCCGGCCGAAACGGTCCGCAGCCGGGATCAGCTCGGCACCGGCGCGGTCCATCGTGACATCGCCATGCCCTTCGAGCAGGCTCATCATGCCCCCGATCTGGTCGAGGATCTTCTTTTGGGCCGGAGTGGCCAACGCGGCGGCCAGGCCACCCTCGTCGAGGGGTTTGCGACCCGAGCGCAGGTCCTCGGTGATCTGACGAAGCGCGCGCGCCACCCGTTTGGGGTCGTGGTCCACCGAGTCAAGAACCTGCTCGACCAGGGCCAGGAAGTGTTCCCGCAACCAAGGCACGCCAGTGAATTGTGCTCTATGGGTGCATTCGTGGAGAGCCAACCACAACCGAAACTCCTCGGGAGGGAAGGCGAACCGCCGCTCGAGCGAGAGCACATTGGGCCCGACGTAGTAGACGAGATCCTGGTCATCGGGGTGGTCGTCCTCGGCGATCAACAGGTCGTACTGGCCGAGGACTCGCGTGGACATCCACCCGAGCAGCGTGCCGACCTCGAGGCCGGCCACTTGGCGCCCCACCGACCCGAACGAGGATTGCGACCCTAGTTTTTCGGTCAACGGCCTGAGTAGACGCTGGAAGGATTCGACGTTGGCCTCGGCCCACTCGGAGCGCTTCACCACCCGAGCGCGGGCGGGACCGGCCGTCGAGACCAGCCCTGTCGTCTCGCTCACTCGGGCCTCAGCTACTGCCGTCAAGCGGTCAAAATCGGCGACCAGCGGAGCCCAGTGATAAGACTCCGCGAAAGGCTCGCCTTTCCCGACCTTACGAGCTATCCGTAGAGCCATCTCCCAATCGACCGTCTCATCGTCGAACATGGGACTCCTGTCAGAGGGAAGACGGTTCAGCTGCGCGGGTACTTGGGCCGGACAACCCTGGTCGTGTACAAGGCCACCGTGCCGATCACCATCGCCAAACCCGGGATGGCCAACAACACGCCGATCCAGAAGTGCCAGACGTTCGCCGCGAGGATCATCATGAAGACTCATTGTAGACGAGACCGCCCGAAGCCCCGCATTCGCTCCGCCAGGACCGCATCGCCGGCCACTACGCGATCTTGGCTCCCCGGGTCCGCGGTGTCACCATTGGCTGATGCCAAGCGCAAAAATCACCTTCGTTGTACCGGGACAGCACCGTGCGACAGTCCGGTTCTTCACAACGGCGCTCCAGCGGCGGGCACGGTGTCCCCTCGAACGAGGACTCGCTGCCCGGTTCATCGTTCATACGCCTTGAAACCGATGTCCAGAATGGCGAATTCCGTTGTTCATCGTCCCGGTAGCAGGATCGGCGGACCACGACCACCCAACCACACCCGAAGAGCCGGTTGGGATTCATAGAGGGCGTCAGGTACCTTCGATGCCCAAAATGCCGCGAATCGCCTGCTTCAGATGGTCAGGAACCACTTCGGAGCAGTGGGTGGTCACAACCATGCGCAGCTCGGCCTCGAAGTGGTAAGCCGGCAAACAATGGGAGCACTGATCGAGGTGCACCTGGATCATCGTTCGGCGCTCCACACTCAGCTCACCGTCGAGAAACTGGTACAGCTCGTAGATCGCTCGTTCGCAATCGATCTTGCCCATCGGTCCCAGCATCCTCGCAGTCATGTCTCGACTTGCTCGACGACCGGGTCCTCGGTTGGTAACAAACCACGGTCGCTGGCAAAGCTGTACAACTGCTTCTGGAGGTTCTTTCTTCCTCGGTGAAGCCGACTCATCACCGTTCCGATGGGAACATCGAGAATCTTGGCGATCTCCTTGTAGGAAAAGCCCTCCACGTCGGCCAGGATCACCGCCAGACGGAACTGCTCGGGCAAGGCCTCGATGGCCAGCTTCACCTCGGTCTCGGTGAAGGTATCCATCAGCTCGTCCTCGGCGCTCCGCCCCCGGTTGGCCGCCTCAAGCCCACCGAGTCGGCGGTAGAGATACAGATCCTCGACCTCGTCGAGCTCTGTCTCATCGGGCCGGCGCTTCTTCGCTCGGTAGGTATTGATATAGGTATTGGTGAGAATCCGGTACAGCCATGCCTTGAGGTTGGTGCCCTCGGTGAAGCCCCCAAAGCCCCGATAGGCCTTGAGGTACGTCTCCTGGACCAGGTCCTCGGCGTCGCTAGGGTTGCGGGTCATTCGCAGGGCGGCCGCGTAGAGCGGACTCATGTACTCCATCGCCTGTTCCGCGAACCGCTCCTGTTCGGCCATAGGCCGACCATACAAGGCGCGTGGCCCAATCAGCCGATCGCGTCGCCTGAACATTGTTGGACAGGGAGCCGACTCAGGCCGGGTTTGAGGACCGCCGCGGCCGGCGAGGACTGCTAGCGGACGATTCCGACGCGTCGACGAGCGACACCGAGCAATCCGGTGCCGCCGAGGAGTAGCCCCAGACCCACCATGAGCATCGAACCCGTCTCGACACCGGTGAACGGCAACTCCTCAGCGCGGGTGACGATAATGCCGCGCACATCAACATCCGAGCGGACCGGGTCCGGGGTGAGAACGGGTTCGAACAGCCCCGGGGTCGCCGCGGTCAGGACATCAACCTCGGTGTCGACCGGTGGGCCCACCGGCGGGTCATCGAATACCGGGTTTTCCGGCATCACCGGAGCATCGGGCACCACCGAAGCATCAGGAACCACCTCGGTCTCAGGCTGCGGAGCGCAGCGAGGCGCTATGGAGAGGGGATCTTCCACCTCCAACCCATCCACCACGAACACCAGAGCCTTGGTCTCCCCATCGGTAAGCTCGAGCAATTCGGCGGGATCGTAGAGGCGGATGCGTTCGGAGCCGGACGGGGCCACGTCGAGCAAGGTCCCATCGGGGGCCACGACTTCGAGCGAGCTCTCGGTGAGGTTCACCAGATCCTTCTCATAGGAGCACGAGGGGTTGCGTCCGTCGGCCATCGTGAAGCTGTGCACCGGGGTGAACTCGACCGGGTGCTCGGTCGCGCCCGCTGTGGCGATTCCCCCCAGTGTCATGGCCATCATCGTCGAGATCCCGAAACCCGCCAGTGCGCCGACCTTGCCTGCACTGATCCAATTCCCGTTGTTCATGCCCATCTCCTGCTACATTTTCCGCTCGAAGAGCGTGTGCTAACAAGATCGGCAGATAGAGCTGAGGGGCCACATAGGTAATGGTCCTCACCCAGATGGGTAGTGGTCCTGACCTGGCCGGACCAGTGACCGCGGCGGGTCGGCGACGGACGGCTGCGTCGGCCTGATCCTGACGAGCTTCGATCCACCGAGACTTCGATCCACCGAGACTTCGATCCACCGAGACTTCGATCCACCGAGACACTGCGCCACCCGAGGGCGGTAGTCGACGCCATTCGCCCTCGTTGGCGGTGTGTGCCCGCCACCGGGGTGTACCCGTCGGAGGGGTCCGGCGCCCAAGGACGACTCGAGCCGCCCCAGATCGGCCCGATCGGACCGGACGCCGAAGCAGACCTGCTGGCCAATGCTTGAGCCCGGAAGGAGAATTGAACTCCTGACCTGCTCATTACGAGTGAGCCGCTCTACCGACTGAGCTATCCGGGCAAGACGGCTTACGGTATCAGCCGCTCACGGCGACCCGAACACCAATCACCCAAAAGGACTGGGGTGCGACAGACCCCCGTGAGAGTTTCAGGGGGCGGAGACTCGGAGATCCGGACACAACTTCACGAGCAGCGCCAAGAGCATCAGGCGCTCTCCTGCGTTTCGTTCGATCGCCTCGACGGAGCGGTGGATCTCGGAGATCGCGGCGACCGTACCGGCTTCACCCCGACCGGACCCGGTGCTGGCCACGAGCTGGTCGCGGTAGGCGGTGGCCAGCAGACCAAGGCCGAAGCGAAGCTCATCGGATCGGAGTCGGCGCCGTTCACGACGGTGGCGCTCCTCGATCGCCTTGCTACCCGAGCCCCGTTCGCCATACTCCTGAATTCTCTGTTTCAGCGCGGCGATCTCATCGGCGTGTTGGGCATCGATCGGCTGTTGCGCCCGGTCGATCATCGCCGTGATGTCATCGACGATCGCCATCACGGTCGTGCCGGTCCCGTCCAACCGACCCGGCACCGCATTCCAGGTGGCTACCCGCTCCGCCAACCCCTGGTCGGTCGCCAGCAGCCTCGCTCGGCGGAGATCACCTCCTGAAGCCCGAGCCACGTCGAGCGCGACCTCACCAGCTACCCCTTCGGCCACGAGCCGGGCGGCGAGCGCCGGCTCTGCCACCGGGGTGAAGTCGATCCGCACACACCGCGATGCAATCGTCACCAGCTCGGCCGGCACGTCATCGGCGATCACGATGAAGTAGGTGCCGGGCGTCGGCTCCTCGATCGCTTTCAAAAGAATGGGGGCCGCATCGGCCACGAGGTGGAACTCGGTGAGGACCAGGACCTTCACGTCGCCTTCGACCGGCGTGAGCGAGGCCCGTTCCACGACCGACCGGGCCTGGTCGCGGGAGATCGACGGTCCGGACCGTTCGACCACGATCAGATCGGGATGACTCTCGCGGGCGACCAGGCCCACCGCTCGGGCCGTGGCCTGGTCATCCAATCCTTTTGTGAGCAGAGCCGCTGCAAACCCTCGAGCAGCGCTACGGCGCCCACTTCCTCGCGGCCCGACAAAGAGATACGCATGGACAGGTCGCTCCGCCGCCGAGCGCAGGGAAGCCACCGCCCGATCCTGGCCCACCGTGTCGGCCCAAAGCTCATCCACGGACGTCGGGCTAGGCACCGGTCGGACCACCCGAGGGCCAGCGACGATCGATCTCCGCCCAGACAGCGCCATGGACCTCATCGACCGGCGCCGTGCCGTCTATCACGACCCAACTCTCTCGATTGTCCGCAGCCAGCCGGCGATACCCCGACAGGATCCTGAGGTGGAACTCCCGCCCAAGCGCCTCGAGCCGATCGTGTCGACCACCGAGTCGAGCCAGCGTCACCTCGACCGGCACCTCCAGCATGATCACCAGGTCGGGTTGGAGCCCGTCGGTGGCCCAGCGCGAGAGCTCGGCGACCTCGGCTACCGGCAACCCGCGGCCGTATCCCTGATAGGCGATCGAGGAAGCGCTGTAACGGTCGCTCACCACATCCCGTCCGGATTCCAACATCGGGCCGACGAGCTCGGCGACATGTTGGGCCCGGTCGGCGGCCATCAGCAGGGCCTCGGCCCGCTCGCACACCACCGCTTCCGGGTCGAGCAGGAGCTCACGCACCCGTCTTCCCGTCGAGGTATCGCCGGGCTCGCGGGTACAGAGGGCACCGAGGCGATCGGCGAGCAGGCGCGCTTGGGTGCTCTTGCCCGACCCATCGGGCCCCTCCAGAACCATGAAACGCCCGCGCCTACCCATGGTTTCCAACCGTAGTGGCCGTAGCCCGGACACTATGCGCTGGCGTCCCACTCGGTCGCCGAGATGGGCTGCTACTTTGGGTCGACCGCGCTGGTGGACGCCTTCTTGGCCACCTTTTTTGCTGCCTTCTTGGCCGTCGCCTTCTTGGCCACCTTTTTTGCTGCCTTCTTGGCCGTCGCCTTCTTGGCCACCTTTTTTGCTGCCTTCTTGGCCGTCGCCTTCTTCTTCTTCGCCGGCGACTTCTTCTTGGCCGCCTTTTTCTTGGGCGGAGCATCGCGCCGAATCTGGAGCAGCTCGGAGGCCCGTTCGTCGGTGATGTTCTCGACGGTGTCCCCTTTGCGCAACGAGGCGTTGGTCTCGCCGTCGGTCACATATGGACCAAATCGCCCGTCCTTGAGGACCATCGGCTTTCCCGACGCCACGTCGTTGCCCAGCTCCCGAAGGGGAGGCTTGGCCACTTGACCTCGCCGACGTTTCGGCTCGCTGTAGATCTGTAGCGCCTGCTCAAGCGTGATGTCGAGAAGGAGTTGCTCGCTGTCAATCGTTCGGTTGTCCGCCTTCGCCCCCTCCTCGGCCAGATTCTTCTTGCTCAGGTACGGGCCGTAGCGCCCGTTGAACGCCGTGATGGTCTCCATCGTTGAGGGATCGACGCCCACGACCCGGGGTAGACGAAGCAGGTCGAGGGCCTGCTCCAGACCGACCGTTTCGGGGGTCATCGACTGGAAGAGCGAAGCTCGTCTTGGGGTCTCTTCGCCCTCGACGAACTCTCCGAGCTGGACATACGGCCCGAAGCGACCTTTGAGGACCAGCACCTCAAGACCCGAGACGGGATCGGTTCCGAGTCGAATATCGGTGGGCGCCTCAAGAATCTCCAGCGCTTTGTCGATGGTCAGCTCGTCGGGGGCCAGCTCATCGGGAACACCGGCGGTGACCTTGTCGTCGCCAACTCCGCGCTGGATATAGGGCCCGAACTTGCCGGGCTTCACGATGATGGGCCGGCCCTCGGGATCCATTCCGATCGGGATGGAGTTCACCGCAGCCGCGTCGATCTCGTCCAGACGCTCAGAAACCAGATCCTTCAACCCGATCGCCGCGACGTGCGATGGCGTGGCTCCCCCGTCCGCGGTGGTCTCACCGCCTGCGCCGTCCCGGCCGTCTTCACCGAAATAGAACCGCGTCAGCCACGGGATGGACTCGCCACTGCCTCCGGCGATGGCGTCGAGATCATCTTCCATACGCGCCGTGAACGCGTAGTCAACGAGGTCAGGGAAGTGGTTGACCAACACGTTCACGACCGCGAACGCTTTCCAGTCCGGGACGAGGGCAGAGCCCTTCTTCCAGACATAGCCACGATCCTGGATAGTGCCCATGATCGAGGCGTAGGTGGAGGGTCGGCCAATACCGAGATCCTCGAGCCGTTTTACCAACGAGGCCTCGGTGTAGCGGGCCGGGGGTTGGGTCGTGTGCCCTTCAGGGTCGAACGAGCGAGGGTCCAGCCGATCACCTTCGCTGATGGCCGGCAGGCGGCGACGATCCTCGTCCTCTTCGTCCTGTTCGCCGCTGTAGGCGCGCTGATGGCCCGTGTGGGCGATCACCGTCCCGCTGGCGGAGAACACGGCCTCCTGGCCGGAGCGACCCAGCCCGGCGATACGGATGGTGACCGTTTCACCCACCGCGTCGGTCATCTGCGACGCCACCGTCCGCTTCCAAACCAGGTCGTACACCGCGGCCTCGGCTCTACCGACGTTGGCAGACACCTCGTCGGGAGACTTGAAGCTGTCACCCGCGGGCCGGATGGCCTCGTGCGCTTCTTGCGCGTTCTTGACCTTGCGGTTGTAGACCCGCGGCGCATCGGGCAAATACTCCGCACCGAAGCGGGCCACAACCTCGGATCGGGCGGCGTTCAACGCCGTAGCCGACAACGATGTGCTGTCGGTCCTCATATAGGTGATGAAGCCTTGCTCGTACAGCGACTGTGCCGCTCGCATCACCTGTTGGGCAGACATCCGCAACTGACGACCGCCGGCTTGTTGCAGTGTCGAGGTCATGAAAGGAGCGGCGGGACGACGCCGGTAGGGCTTGGACTCGCGGGAGGTCACCGCGAACTCGACGCCGGTGAGCTCGTCGACCAGTTGCTGGGCACCGGTTTCTTCGAGAATCAACACCTCCGCCGACGGGGTACCGCTCTCGTCAAAGTCCCGACCGGTGGCGATACGCCGCTCGTCGACCGAGACCAGCTTCGCGGTCATTTCGTCGGGGCCATCGGCGGGTGTCTCCCGCACGGCGAAGACACCATCGACAGACCAATAGCCGGCGCGGACAAACTTCATCCGCTCCCATTCCCGCTCGACCACGATTCTCGTGGCCACGCTCTGAACTCGCCCCGCGGACAATCCTTGACTCACCTTGCGCCACAGAACGGGCGAGACCTCATAGCCGTACAGGCGATCGAGGATTCGGCGGGCCTCTTGGGCATCGACCAGGTGACGATCGAGCTCGCGCGGATCTTCGATGGCGGCTTCGATGGCCGCGGGAGTGATCTCGTGAAAGACCATCCGCTTGACCGGTACTTGCGGGTTCAAGACCTCGAGCAGGTGCCACGCGATGGCCTCACCCTCGCGATCCTCATCGGTGGCGAGAAAGAGCTCGTCCGCATCGGCCAGGAGATTCTTGAGCGTTCGAACCTGGTCTTTCTTGTCGCTCGACACCACATACAGCGGCTTGAAGTCGTTGTCCGTGTCGACGCCCAGCCGCGCCCATTTTTCCCCCTTGTAGGCCGCGGGCACGTCCTTGGCGCCGCGCGGGAGGTCGCGAATATGGCCGATCGATGACTCGACGACGTAGTCGTCACCGAGGTATCCGGCAATGGTGCGCGCCTTGGCTGGCGACTCGACGATGACGAGTGAACGAGGCATTGGTCCTGGGAGGTGTCCTGGGAGTCGATCGGTTCTAGATCTGAGTGTGAACTCGCAGAGTGTTGACGGTATCGAGCCGAGCTATCGGCCGGTGCGGTCCGCTGCGCTGAAGATACTTCTCGGTGGTCTTCGCCACGGTGCAGAGGCTGGGCTTGGTGTCAGCCCCCGGGCGGTATCGATGACCGCATGGGTGAAGGTAGCGTCGGATGGGCCGCTTTTCACAACGGAAGCCACAATCACCCGGCCAGCGTTGGCTTTCGGCCCAGGTCAACCGGCAACTTTTTGTTCGAGAAATCGGTCGCAGCTCCCAGATCATGGGCCGAGATCGACCGGCCTCGTCATCAGGTCAGGTAGCGAATCTGGCCATCGGACGCCTGGATCACAGCCATCACGGTGTCACGCAACCGCTGATGAGACTCATGGAACCGCTCGACCTCCGGGTCGAGCGCCGTGGCATCTTCCACGATCTCCGAGCCGCCTGAACCCTCCCCCTGAAGGGTGAGCAGAGCCTGATCCCAGTCGGTGGTCTCCGCCGCCACCTTGAGGCGCATGGCCGGTGCCTGCACCAGCGCTCGATCGATATCGTTGATGATCGTCACCACAACATCGGTCCTGGTCAGGACCCCGGGCATAGCCAGGAGATGTAAGGCTTGCAGCTTGCGCATCGCCATGGCGGCCACCATCAGCGGATCGCCCAGCTCGGTCACCGCCGAATCCACCTCGGTGAGGTCAATCGCCACCGAGTCCGGCACCCCAAACCAGCGGCGCAGGGTGTTGAAGAGATCCGCGGCGATGCCGTGCAGTGCCAACACTTCGTCGGGCTTGGGGATCGTCTCGATCTCGGGTTCGTCGTTCACGTGGTATTCCCTGCTGCGTCGAGCCCTGGGATGCCGTACATCACCAGTCGCACGAGCGTACCCTCCGGTGAGCTCTCGATCTCCGTGCGGTCGGTAAGTGACCGCATCAACATGATGCCTAGCCCGGACTCAAAATCGAGACGCTCCGGATCATCAGGCTCAGGAAGGGCCACCAGGTCGCTGGGATCGAACCCATGGCCATGGTCCTCCACCTCGACTTCGATGCGCCCGCCATCACGGTCGCACCGCACCCTGACCTGATCATGGCTACCGACGGTCGCATGAGCCTCAATAGCGTTCGTGCAAGCCTCGGACACCGCGAGTCGCAAGTTATCGAGTCGTTCCTCGGTGAAGCTGGGGTCCAGGGCCGCCGCGGCAACCACCACCATCCTGGCCACCGCCAGAAACTCGGTGCGCGCCGGGATACGCAGCTCCACGGCATGGGCCGAGCCACCAGCGGACACGCCATGAGCCGAGCCACCAGCGGACACGCCATGAGCCGAGCCACCAGCGGACACGCCATGAGCCGAGCCACCAGCGGACACGCCATGAGCCGAGCCACCAGCGGAC
>Ga0316190_10002386_pt1 | contig 13617 bp, 36 predicted proteins | sample Eddworburrow2_MG_FD_204929 | JGI IMG/M metagenome (GOLD analysis project Ga0316190, IMG submission 204929) | Coastal sediment microbial communities from Maine, United States - Eddy worm burrow 2 | ecosystem: Environmental > Aquatic > Marine > Coastal > Sediment | place: USA: Maine | collected... | reverse complement strand
GGTTTGTCTAAAGCCTTACCATCTCCGAAAGAAATGAATATAAGAGACCCTCCGAAATGCCTTTTATAACGCAAGGCTTCATTGAATTTCTGTCTAACTTTTAATCTTTTGAATTCTTTCTGGACTTCATTTCGATTAGGGCCAACATGATCGATCCAGGCTCTTGTCATATCGTCGGCAGGGGCGGAAGATATCTTTTTCGCCAACCCTTCGCCAATAAACATGGCGGTAAGTTCATCGTCTGAAATGATCGGGTAATTACCAAAAACTGTTTTTTGAGTTTTGTCTGAAGACCCGGACAGGCCAGCGAAAAAGTTTTTCCAACCGTCTAGTCTAAAGAAATTATTCAGCATACAATTACCTTTTTATATTTAAGGTAATTATAGCATATTTTGATATTTTTTATTTATATTGTTAAAAATTGATAAGGTTGTTTACATGTTAACAAATATAGAGACGTAAGGTCAGTGCATTCCTTTTCCCAATATTGCTCTTGTGTGATCAGAAGGGGCTGTCAAATCCGGACACTTTACCTCAACCCCCTTTTCAATCTTCTCTATTTCATGTTGAATCCACTGAATAGCTTTTCTGAGATCGGTAACCGGATCTCCCTTCTTGCCACAACGCCAAAGATACTTCATGGCCATCGCAATATTTGCCGGAAAGTATTGTATCACGTCCCAGCATTCAATACCCGGCACTTGGGTATAATGGGTTGGATTTTTCACTTGTTCATTGTTCATATTTATGTCTCCATTACTAAATCAAATCTCTTCATGAATTCTTTCTGAGGCATTCTCATTGTCGAAGTAATATCCACCCCCCTAGCGCATTTTTGGATGATGAAGTAATCACCATCTATCTCATAGGGCTGCCATGTCGTGAAAGGATACTTCTTTTCTTTAACCCCAACACACGTCATAAAATCATGCTTAAATTTATGTATCATCACTTCGAATCACCCCCTACCTTTATCTTAATTATACCCACTGGAAACCGAACCCAGGACCTACCGTTTACGAGATGGCTTTTCTCCCCATACTATTTCATAGTGCTTTAACCAAAACTTATACCAAGGATTTATTATTTTTTTATAATAAGACCTTTTATAAGTATCAATAACAGTACTTTCGCTGCTATTTCCGCACAGAGGACAAACCCCATGACTACCCATAACGGAGCGCCACGACAGCCACCCGTCACATTTCACACAACAATAAGCACTTTCCCACATATCTTATTCCTTTAATTTAAATCCCCGGGACACTATGCCTTGATGCGGGACCCGGGGGAAGATTTGTACGGTTCTCGACAGACTCAATACCAGTCATGGTATCTTGTATATCAAAGAACACTTCTAAAAAAACTACACTATACGGCTTTGTATTTACCTTTCAGCATACCGCATTTTATAATAACGGCTCAATTGCCGGAATTATCTGATTTAGGGGGCATTTTGTGCCAAAAAAAAGCGGTTAGCACTATTAGCAGCGCCATGACAAGGCTGTTGGGAATTGCTGTATATAACTCTGCTATAGATAATACAGCTATGTTAATACAGGTAATGAACGTCCCTAAAAACAACAAGAGTACCACTTTTTTTATCATCTACCCCTCACCCTTCCTTCGGTAAATCCACCGTTTCAATTGGGAGACCACAGTAAACACATATACACTTACCAGTTTTAGAATCCAGAACCTTCTCCCCACTCGAATCAAGGCGAGGAGTATGTTTTCGGCAGTTATCATATCTCTGCTTTAGGATAACGGCATCTTTATCAGTTGGCATTCTTATATTCTCAAACATCACTTCCCCCATTTCCTTTCGATAAAATTAATTGGCTTCTCGCAATAAACAGAAAGCTCGCAAGCTGCCGAAACGGCTTCAGGTACACTTTTCCCAAAATAAAGAGCTGCCAACGCAAAATCCATACCCGCCCCGATTGCTTCGTAAGCCATTATCTCTTTTACGAAAAAGGATTGAATATAAAATGCTTTGTTTTCGACCACAATAATATATTCATTTTCTATTTTATACCGTTCCATCTTTGAATTTTTCCAGTCAGCGAACTCGCTAATGAAGTTGACCAAAGAAGATTCTGTCGCAGCCCCCGGCTTCCTTGTTTCACAAAATATCTGAAAAAGACTTGTCTCTTCCGCAAAACCTACTCCCCCGATAATCATACCATTCACTTCTGACATTTTGGCGAACTTATCGTTACTCTTGTTTTGTGTCCAGCCTCTAACTAAAATTGAGTCGGAAGCCATTTCTATTTTATCCTCCGTGACTCTACAACAAACAATACTCATTTATTTTTCCCTTTAAATAAGGCCTTTAGTAGTCGAAATTTTATTATCGACCACAAAGACCATTTTACTTTTATCTTAATAACAACTTCATCTATCATTTTTGCCACTAGGACGCCTTCTTCACCCCGTCAGACTTATTAATCATTCGGTGCTCACTACCAGCAAGCTTTGAAAGAGGGTCGTAGTAATACTTGGGGTAGTGATCTTCCACCCAATTCGCATCATACTTTGTTTTACCCTTGTCATCGTCGTAGAAGGGGAGCATGTCCGGGATGTCAAAGAAAATGCCCTTTATTCGCTCTCTAAAATACTCAAATTTCGACGCTTTCTTTTTGACCTTACCGTTACCCTTAATGAGCATAAACTGGCCGCAATGACGGAATGCCTGTATAGCAAGAGGGACCCGGCAGACAATATCATTACCATTAACAAAACGGAAAGCGGATTTCGGGAATAGTTTGTTGAAATATTCAGCAGCCCATTTATCAAATACCCGAGGAGCCCCAAAGGTGTAAATCTCTTCGATGGGAATTTCGTCACCGTACACACCACTAAAAATAGTAGCATTACCACCACCCAGGCTATGGCCGGTTACAAAGATGTCCTTAGACTCGTTATGAGGGATTGATCGTAATATCTGCATTATGTCAACGATAACGCTCTGAACCGCTCTAATCATCCCGGAATGGCCGTGACCGACACCATTAATCTTGGTAAGCCGATAGTTGAAATTGGTATCCCAATCTTTGGCCTCTTGCCCTTCTTCCGTTTTCGATCCCCGGAAGGCGATAACGATAGCATGGTCATTGAAGGAGATGTGAACCTGGGTATCAGTCACTTTATTATCGATGTAAGCGACTTTATCGAACCCCAGTTCCTTCAACCTCATTTGAGACTTATTATGCCCCTCGTAGTCGTAAGCGATCTCTGCGCAGTGCATGAGGAGCGCTGCCTTGTTGTGAGAGTATCCTCTTTTCTTTAATACGTTTGATTTAATCATTTATTTTCCTTTTCTAAAAAATTTGCAATCTCTACATAGCTATCAAAAACCTTCCCACCATTATTCTCCACCATTCTGGCTACTGCTTGTAAGCTTTTTAACTGTGGTGCAAGAAATGTTTTTTCACCATCTATAGTGATAAAACAAAATAATGTTTTCCCTGGGCGTTTATTGCTATCATCAATAACTTCCGCAATACTATAAACACCTGTCATTTTTGGCGTAATCACATATAGACAATAATCACAATTATTACGCTCATATAGTTCTTTTTGATAAGACTCTTCATTCCAATCAGAAACAACAGGATTGAAATAGTCTATTTTTAATAATGGAATTAGTCTATCTCGCCAATCAGAACCATTACAAGTGCCACCTAAAAATACTTTTTTCATTTATTTTTCCTTTAATTTTATATTACTTTTACACCTTGGACATTCATAGACTGTCACTACATCTCTCGTCACAGAACCCATTATTGCAATGGGCCACTCAGTAACCTCAGACCATTTTAGGCATTTAGGACATTCTCTCTCTGTGTAAGTGGTTACCCATGTTCCAACATTCCCCCTAGCAGCTCTTTCTTTAAACTTCATCTCTCAATTACCTCAACCAAATCATTCGTACAATTGAAGGAATTTTCGCCAAATCATCTAAATAGTTTCCCACTACCAACAAACCACCGACGGCTGCATAAATGTCACAACAGCCACGTCGGAGAAATCATTCCCCATAAGCAATTGCCGAAAAGCTTTCATATCGAAATTGGGGCAGGTCTTTTTATCGGTAAGCTCACAATGTCCCAGGGTATCAATACCTGGATGAGCACTTTTGAAGAATTTGCACAAATGAAGGATCGTTTGGAATTGCTTAATGGTAAAATGTTTTTTCCCCACAAGACAAAAACCGAGACTCTCTCCATTGTAACCAAAAGCATGAGCACCCTGCTCCTTGGAATCGATGACACTATCTAAATCGAACCCACGGCCAATTTCAAAATAACCATCAACAATAGGTCGGTATCCCCCCATTCCTGCATAGCCATTAAGCACCACTCCGTTATAGCCAACGTCGCGCCAACCCAAAGTTTCCATGTGGTACTTACGGAAAGAATTGACATCCCCCTCTAACGTATCGCTGCAATGTAATACTATTTTCTTTAATTCTGCCATGTTATTTATCCAATAGTTTATAGCTGTATACTCTTAGCCAATTTAACTTTATATTCTGTAATTTCAATTTTAAATTCATTAGGCTCCCCAATCTCCATATCATCAATTTTATAAAACTCTGAGGGACGTAGATCATGCTTTACAACAATACCGTTTTTATAATCATAAAGCTTATTAAGTAGACTTGATGAGTCGCTAGAACCCCAAACCCCCCAAGCTCCTGAATATTCCGCTTCTAATTCAAGCTGAGTGGCTTTTTCTTTTATTATCTTTTCTAAAATACGAAATTTCATCACGTTATCTCCGGAGAATCAAGGATCCCTCTACCACCAGCCTCAAATTGCTTTTTTAATATGGGAAAACCAACAGTCTCATCATAGGGAATCTTTACATCTTTACAATCATCCAAAAACTTGAACACCTTTTCCTCTAATTCTTTTTCAAATTCATCCAGGGTTTGTGTGTTGAGTACATCTTCTTTAAAAGCCTTTTCTCGCTCAGCTTGCAATTCATCAATAGCGTCAGGAGGGGGTTGCTTTGCTATTATTTGTAACAATAAACTTTTCAACTTTTCTTCTATCCTACCGACCGCATCCTCTATACTACCGTGACGACTAACCTGAGCAAGTGCAAAAATCTCATGAGCCTCATCTCTAATATTAAAACGCTCTAGCACTCCACTCATCCCTTTATCTCCATTTCTTTTACGACTTTTGATTTTGCACTACTCTCAATCTTATTATAATATATTGATATTACCCTTTCGGCGTCGTTAATATCAGAACCCCAACCGATAATCTTCCAAAAGAAAAATAAGAAATTGACTTGCGCAATGTATTTACCACGATAATCAAATTCTTCCTTCTCTAAAATACGAAATTTCATTACCCCTCCACCTCTCTATCGTCAGTACCTGGGGTAACCCAAAACTTACCACCTCCACTAAGCTCTTTAAGATTCGCAAACTTCATTTGATTAAAAATTTCTTCTCCCAAGCCAGGAAGCCCGCCATTGACAATTTGCTCTATTTTCATTTCAATCTTCTCATCCCTAGCTTTCGCACATATCATAAGATCATCCAATTCCCGAAGCAATTTCTCAACCCTTCGCTCTAATAACTTATTAGCTATGTAAGAAACAACAATGAATGCCGCTAAAACAATCTGAACAATAAGCACTATGCTCATTTAGAGCTCCTCTTTCTGTATTCCTTCATCACCGGCGAGCCAACTAACCCGTCAATCTCCTCATCGGAAAGGGGGTCTGCTACTTTCAGAAGCTTTGATTCGACACCAGTCATGCGTAATCGTAATTCCATTATGGTGTCAGATAATTTTTTATTTTTAAAAGTGAAGTAATCATAATGCCTACAGAGCATAATCAAGAGAAAGAACTCAAGCCTAAAAGAACCACCCATGGAGAAATACCCGCATAAAATGATAGAGACTATGAATAGTAAAGGGGATAGTCTAAATAGACCTTTAATAAATTGAAATACTTTTTTCATAATAATTAAAATGCTAGCCGGTCGGAGATACACCCGAGAGGAAATAGGTGCTGGAGATACGCCACCGGCTAGCAACACAGTATGAAGGCCAACGCTATTGTCCAAGACTTTTTTGCCCTTCATATAGATATGATACGATTACCCGCTCCAGTAAAATTTTTTTTTATTTTTTTAAATATTTTTCTTGGAATCTCATTATAGCAGCCGAACCCTTCCAAATATCATGGCTATTTTCTATCATAATAGGAGTGTTTTCCTTCCAATTATCAAGCGTCCAAGTAATAAAACCATGACCATCATTGCTATCGAGCAATTTCCTCATAAAGGCACTCTTTCTACAATTCTTTTTTAAAGCTACTATTTTCACACTAATCCCCCGATAAAATATCAAATGCATCGAATGTCTTAAATTTCTGTCTAATTAAAGAGGCAGCAGAGTCGGGGGCATCGTCAGGCTCCTCACCTTCCACATAATCAAGCACTTGGTTCATGTACTCTGGATCTGTGTTCTTGGCCCAAATTAAGTCCGGCCAGCGTCCTTTTAAATGAGCAACTATCTTGATATGCTTATTGGTCCCCTCATGATAGCCAGTAGCCACCATACCGTTTTCTCTTAGAAGGTCTTTAGTATACCCTTTATCGGGGTTCTCTTCCATGAAGATCTCTTCACACCGAAACCTTTTGTATAATTCCTTAATCCAGTCAACCTTCTGCTTTACGTTCTCCGTGAAAGAAAATCCAATTATCTGTACCTGACTACCCAGCTTGGCGGCAAAAGTAAGAGCCCCGGTATGACTCCCCCCATACTTGGCATCCAAATGGCCATAAACGCGCCTCGTGTTCGGCTTCCAATTGCCATAAATGGGATCTTTAAAGATAGCATCCTCATCGGACATGTGCTTCAAATCATAATTGATCCCAAAGAGAGTGCTAGTGGTTCGTGATCGCTTCTCGTCAATCTCTTCCTGGGTCAATATACGGGTTTGCTGCCAATTGAATGTTATTGGCTTAGGGCAAACCACCCAAGCATCGTCTTTGTGCCAAGGAGTGCCGACAAACATGCATTGCTTACCGGGGTCAATGATATTGGTTAGAAGCTCTCTAACCCCTTCCTTCGTACTCTCCCGCTCTGCCTTTGAAACCCTATCCTTTAGAATAATGATGTCGTCGCAGAGGATCTTGTCGTAATGGTTACCGGTGTAAGACCCATCAATCGAATAGCAATCAATAGACCCTTCTTTCGTTACGGTTTTTTTGAAGCTAAAAACGATCTTATTCTCTTTCGAGACAGTCATTTTAGGCTCTTCACCATGGACAGCAAAGAAAAGGTCTTTTATCACCTGTTGCTTGAAGTATTGCTTAATTGTCCAGAGAGTTTTTGCAGCCTCAGTGTAAGGCTTTCTGATAATAGCTATCCGGTCCTGGGGATGGAATAACAACCACCAAATGGCTCCTATTTCAGTGATGCCAGTAGTCTTGTAACTACCACGATGAGCCATTAGGGATGTGTGAACCGAGCTCTCCCAAACGTAACGAATCCAATTGGAGTGCTGCTGGGTCAGTTTGTCTTTACCGATCAAATGACCAATTAAATGGGGCTTATCCCGGAGTAATTGAATAACTTCCGAGGTGAAGGTGATATGGCTCAATTAAGTGATTCTCAATAAGGCCCTGGTGCGTTTCAACGCATCCACAAGCCTCTTATTCTCCTCTACTAAACTGTGAATTGAAGCGCCGCAAACACGACACTTCTCGAAATAAAATTTCCCGTATGTAAAATTATGTGTGCACATTGTCTAAATTAAACTCTCCCCTTTTATATTTCCGAAAAGCCATCTTGGGAGGGTTGTAAAACTTCCTACGCCAAGCGCGATCACCATCTCCTCGGGCGGCATTTATAGGCGGGTGGATATACAACGCATTGGCATCTACCCGACCTTTACTCATAGCCCACGACAGTTCTTTACTCAATCTTTTTACTTTTTTTCCGTTCATGTAACATTCCTATTTTATGTAAATTTTCACACTCGATTTCTTTATAAGTCCCGGCACCCTGCACGGCATTGATAACCCACGAGAGAGGAACTCTTTTCATTCTAACCCATGCTTTTATGATTTTACCTGTCAACTCCATGTCGGCGAGAGCCAGGTAGGCAAATTCAACCCTCTCTTCCTGACAACCGGTACTGGCTGTAAGATCCATAAGGGCAAGGTTATCTCTAAATGGTATTCCTGATATCATTCAATCCTCCAAAAACATAATTGGTTTCTTGACCGGTATATTGATAAACAATACTTCGCTATGAACCAACTGCCCGGTCTCCCAAATATTGATAGGTAGCTGTAAGGATCCAGTAATATTAACATTATCTCGCAACCACCTCCACCGGTCACTCTTGACTCGCTGATTCTTGAGCAAGCCCATGGGGGTGAAGAATACTGTGGGTACGTTCGGACCAAACAGCTTAATTATATGCCTCAAGAAGAGCTCGGGCAGTAATTTTCTACCATAAGCACCGGTTTCATCGTTGAAAGGAGGATTGCAGACAATGAGCCTGTCAGTGTCCCGCAGATCACCGCCTAGAAAGGTACGGAAATCAAGCATAGTGGAGCAAAGAAAATCCTTAATAATAAATTCCCCATAACTCTTCTTAGACGGTTCTAAATCAATACCTGTGACTAGAGACTCTCCATCTTCCTCACACCTATAGGGATCACTCAGTCTACCTTCATGACATCCAATATCAAGCACCTGGGCAGGCCAAACGTTCTCCTTCACCCGATCGGCAATAAACTCAGCCACCTTGACCGGCGTCTGTACTGTACTAGGCTTCCGGTTCTCCTGATAGTTATTCCGGACAACAGAGGTGGCATTATTCTTCTTTTTCTTGACCACTAAGCATCACCCTTTTGGCAATAGACATAATTACTAACATACCCCTTTCCATATTTAGACGGCATGAACTTTCTATCCTTACACTTTTCAGAACAATACTTGCCACCTACCAACTTACCTAATTTCTCCTGGAAAGGACATCTTATCCCTCTTCGCATCAAATTAGGAGCATCTCTTTCCACCGCTTCTATAATCTCGGTATGGTAAGAGTAATTACCATCCATATCGTAAATGCCGCTCGACATAATCTTATTTAGAACAGAGTGCCCTATGCCGTATTGAGCCAAAACTTCCAAACATTTAACCTGGTCGTCCATTCCAGCCGGGGATTTCTTCGACTTCGCCTGTAACCCCTTAAGAACTTCTTTCCACTCCTTAGAATGGCTCTTTTGCCTCTTCCACAACGCCCACAGCCTGGTAATGACTGCCTGCAATACCATAATGATGATCTTTACTCTATTCACTCAATTCCTCCAAAAAATATTTAATGAGCCAGGTTTTAGCTGAATTTACACACTGCCCACACCCAATCACCGTTTCTCTAACCCCCCAACCGCGCCATCCATTTACAAAACACCCTTTCCCATTGTTATAAATTTTACTCCCTGGACACTTATCACAAGAATTATCAACACAAAGACCGGCGATAGAAATGCCGCCATTAGTCTCAACTAATTTCTCACACGTCTTCCTAAAATCTTCCATCTTCTCTTCTGGGTAATTTGCCTTGCTGAAATCGTAGGAAGTGGTATTTGTAATCTTCGGTTTTGGATTATTCAATTTCTCAAAGAATTTATCAGCTACACTTATTGAAAAATCAACAGCCTCATCTACCGACAACACCTCTTTCTCAACGCACATCTCTAATATTCGAAACGCTACTTCTTCACGTTTCATGAATACTCCCTCCCATTTGATTATAGGTCAAGTGTCCAAGGTAAGAAACTCCTAGCAACACCGCGCCTCCTGACATTCCTACGTAACGCTTAGCTTCTTTCATACGTGGCGAATCTACAAATTTAGTTCGATATCCTATAACTGTTGAACTATACGTGGGACCGCCACTCCCCTGTTCTACAAACGAGAAATTATAGTAATGAAACTTTTCATCTTTCATCAACATCTCCTTTCTTCAAGACTTTCACAATAGATCGTATCATTTCTTCCTCCAGGCCATGAATTGCCAGATAGTCATCTCTTTAATGCTCTCATTTTCCCTAACCAATTCCCCCATCCTCGTACCAGCATCCCTAAGCTTATTAGTAAGAAACGACCACACTTTGCCATCAGACCTCCATGTAGTACTGGACCCAGTCTGTCTTGATATACCATTACTTCTAATCACTTCTTCAGTGATCTTCACAAACTTCCGCTTATCAGACCACTCCTTAAGTTCTAGATATTCACTAAGGGGAATTTTTACTTCTTGGTCACTATTCATATCATTCTCCTGTTCTCACAGACCTTGCGGACTATTCTTTCTACTTCTTCCAAAATAAAAGCTCCTCATATTCTTTATTTATAAACCAACAAACAATGTGGAAGATAAAAGCTATGAATACCACCACCAATAACACCACCTGAATCAATATTGCCATACCAACTATGAAAAGGGCAAGATATCCAGCCGAGATCATTAAGTAATTCAACATTAGCCGAGATTATTGATTATATCTTCTGCCGCATTTAGCCCGTTATCTCTGTTGTACAATGCTGTTCTCAATTCGTCACCAGATAAGTCTATTTTCATTACCCTACCCTTGATATAATCAAATTTGTACCCACAGTCGTCAATGATTTTCTGTGCCTGTTTTTGAGTCATGTTCTCTGGTGCAAATTGAAAAAGCCCCATGCCTTTCGGATCTGCCCCGTTGTATAGAGCAGCTAGCAATTTTGCCTTGTTTAATTTACTAATATCCATAACCACCCACCTTTAAAGATTCTTATCATTCAGTATTTCAGAATAACGACAATCAACTTTCTTCTTCAATGACACATGCTCCCACTGATACAAGCAGGCATCACAAGCAATGCCACCAATCTTCACCTCAGAAAGCTTGCCAATAATATCTCGATGAGGGCAAAGCTTTGGAGGCTCCCCTGACTTTACGTTGTAAGACAGTATCACTCCCCCTCCTGTTCTCTCAACCCCTTCTCCAACATTTCCTGTAGTGCCACAGCTACCATGTCCTGGAGGTCAATACCACGCCTCACCGCTTCTATCTTGGCCTTCTTCCACAGCTCGGGCGGGACCCGCGTACTGACAAACTGGAGACCATCGTCTTTCTTATCTAGCATTTTTACCACCTTTATTGTTTTTTTAATTGTACTATAATTATGTTTCTTTGTCAACTTTATTATTTTGTAGCCGTTCACCGGTGAACAACCCTACTCCTCCGTCGGATTATCCTTAGCGTAATTCATAACGTTGTTCATGCAAGCCCTCGCCTCCGATGATAACTTATATTTATAGTCATTATCGTAAAGTTCTATACCAGTAGCTATCGATAAATTGGCTAATGGTATCGCCAACGTCTGCAGCTCAGCGTCGTGCCGTTTTTGTAACTCTTTCACAGCGCACTCAAGGCAATGAGCAGCCCTTTTGTCACCTTGAAATAATTCCCCACACTTGACACACCTACATTGATATTTTCCAGTTGCGTAAAATCCTATCTTCATCATTCCTCCAAATTCCATTCATGCTTTCTAATATATCCGATAACCTTTTTCTTCTGCCTCTTACTCATGACTAGTCCTCCTTCTTAGGAGGGTAAGCGATAAAAAAAGTGGTAATTATTAATATCATCCAAAATATAAACTCACTATCCGTAAGTGTGTCAATATGCTCAATAATCCTATACCCCCCTATCAAAATAGATACGCTACTAATTATAGCGAAAAACACCTGGAATCCACTCATGTCTACATCTTTTTTTTGTCTTTCATACATCTCTTACCCCCTCTCCTCTTTTTCAAACAATGCTTGCAAGTTACATATTTCCAATCTCTATGAACATGATAAGAATACCCTCTCCATAGCATTTTTGCACCTACACAAAAAGGAGAAGGCACGGACACCTCTTGACCAAAAGTAAAAAGGAGAACAACCCGTTTTCCAGCTTTATGGATTATAGGCTTCACGGCACCCCCTCCACCACATCCTCTTCCCAGATGTGATCGTCAGTGGCATTAATCACCCAAACGGTTACCTTGCCATAGAGACAATGATACCAAATGATATCCTCCAGCTCCTTGACACACCGTCCCTGCTTCTCCATATCCTCGACAATCAGCACAATACCAGCTTTCATCTTGGTCATTTGGCTGTACTGGAGAGCCTGGCCGAGGGCCTCGGGGTACTTGTCAGCGAAATCAACCTCAATCACATACTCCCCAAAGATAATGTCAGGCTTACGGCCATTTGATAATCGGTTTGTTATGCTACCACCCCGACAGGAGGCCCACCACTGCTGGTAGTACTTCTCGAGATGCTTCCTTTTCTTAGCCGGGAGGAGAAGGGACAAAGCAATGAAGACGAATATTAGCTTTTTCATAGCCTATTCCCCATTTCGCCCTGCAATTCATATTTGAGCTCTTTTTCAGCCATTTCAAACTTTCCGAGATCATCCGAATTGTCGTGGATGTCCCACAAATCCTGAAGCCTTTTTTGCAAAACCCCTAATTGCTCAGGAATTTCAGTCACAGTGACCTCATACCGAGCAACATTCACCCCACAAACATCAACATAAGGCGCTTCGGCAATAAGCTGGAACGCTTCTAGACTTCTAATTCTCTTAAACGTCTCAATATTTTTAATCATTCCCCTTCCCCAGTAGTGAAATTTTCAATCTTATTTATCAACAAATGTCTCACAAACTTACTCCTAGAATATTCATCCACGTATGTCAATATCATACCAACGTGATCTTCACCAATAGCAAAAGTATTCCCACCTTCAATAGCACGATTGAAGCTGTCCCTGTCGCTAAAAACAATTTGAAATTTATAAGGGATATTACTATTTAAACTACCAACCAGCTCGAATCGGCCATCTTCCATCTCAGATTTCCGACGGAACCAAATAACACCCTCTTCACTATTGCCATATTGATAACATTCCTCATTACAATACTCAAGCTTTACCTTACGCATTGGTGGATGGTATATAACATATTCCTTACCGCTCTTAACATATCTAACAATATCGTTTCTTTTGAATTTCATCCCACACTCCTATCTTTAAAAATATATCCTTTCAGATCAACACCCTCAGCCAACGCAACCGCTACACTCTCCTCCTCTTCGGGAGATACTTCACCAACACCCACCATTTCAAAATGGGAATAGATTCGACGATCCCCCTCCCTACTTATACCACATAGATACCCTTTAGTATTTACTATACCAACAGGCTCACCTTCTGGGTTATGAAGGATCACTAATCGATCTCGGCGCTTGAAAAAACCTATACAACCAGGCTTAACCCGCCCCTCAGAAAAGAATCTACTATTTATTCTCAACAACATCATTTCCCTCTCACAAATAATTGATAATCTAATTATACTCTGTCTTGTTTAACTTGTCAACAATAAAACATTACTGTTTATAATTTTTTGTTAAATAATATTCCCCATTTTCCTCTTTCCCAACTACGACACCCACTCTTCTCATTTTAAAATATGTAACAAATGGATACTTTCCAGCTACATTCAAGATAACGTCAAGAGTATTA
>Ga0316190_10002385_pt1 | contig 13619 bp, 10 predicted proteins | sample Eddworburrow2_MG_FD_204929 | JGI IMG/M metagenome (GOLD analysis project Ga0316190, IMG submission 204929) | Coastal sediment microbial communities from Maine, United States - Eddy worm burrow 2 | ecosystem: Environmental > Aquatic > Marine > Coastal > Sediment | place: USA: Maine | collected... | reverse complement strand
GTATCCGCTCGGAACCAGTCCTTTAGCAGATAATTATCTGATAATTAGCTATAAGACAGGAGACCCATTCGAGACATTTATATCCGGGATCTGCAGATAGGTCTGATTCTGGGTGTTCGTGATTTGACCTGAGTCAGCGACCCATAATACCTAGTCCAGTTTTAGTCATGGTTTTTCGTGGCACAGACCGCAGCTCACCGGTGTGCCTTTGGCCAGGCGAATGGCTCTGTCGCCATCATCGTCCCGCAGGTAATCCCGGTCTGCTGCAGTTCGGGAAAGCACGGTACCTTCCAGGTTTGTGCCATGGCAGGCCCGGCAGGCATTAGGGTTTTTCTCGTAGAAATCCTCATGCTCGAGGTTCCAGCCAGTGCTGTTGACGTTGTGCATCCCATGGGGGCCATTCAGGGTAAGCGGTAGGCTGGTATGGCAGGCACTGCACTCGATGATGCTGCCGGTATGGCCCTGCAGTTGGATAGCCGCCAGATTGTCATTGGCGGACGCCAGCGCATTCGGCCAGATCGCATGGGTCGATCCATGGCAACCTTCGCAGGCGACGTCGCCGTGACCCAGGCTGTTGCGGTAGAGTGTATTGCTATTTTCAGAAAATCGTTTGTTGACTGCTAAACGAGGGGTGGCGATATCAGCATCACTATCCCAGGCTTGTGACAGTCGAATACCGTCTCCCAGGTGGCTTAGTGCATCACCCGTATGGCAAGACTCGCATCTGGGCTCATCAACCCAGGGTTCACGTGTGTCGCTGCCTACTGCCAACATGCTACCGTGGCAGTCCTTGCACTCGATGCCTGCACCACCCATGGCCCCTCTAAGGCACTTTGTTAACTTGCCCGGGTGGCACTGGTAGCAGGTCTCTTCAAGTGTGCCGTCTGTCGGGAAGAGCCGTTCACCTGTATCCGGGTCAGTCAATTGACCGTGGTGGTCATGCATAACCCCGGACATCGTATCGTTATCGAGCTGCTCTCCTGCAGGACCTATGCCGGCCAGATCCAGTGCCGCGGAATAGTGACAACCGGCACACAGCACAGGCATTTCATTGAGCAGCCTGGTGCCGTGTTTGTCGTCATGCAGTGCCAGAATATTGTGTTTTGCTGCTTGCAGTACGCTATTGGGATCGTTGATATCGTCAGGTAGAATGAAGTCAATTGGACTGGTGGTCGGTGCAGCAACTTCACCTGCTGCATGACAGTTCTGGCAATCCGCTTCGGCGGCGACCGGCAGTACCACATCCAGACTGGCCAGGGTTTTCCCAGTGTCTGGGTCGGTCGCACTGACCCGCATCAACGGGTAAGCGTTGAGCTGTCCGGCATTATCGATGGGCAGAATCGGTACACCATCCGCCGCAAACCATTCTTTACCCGAATCGAAATGGTTGAAGGGTTGGGGGTCATTGGCGGTGTATGGATTCAGGATGCCGGGCATTGTCTGTCCGAAGGCCAAGCCCTCATCGGGTGGTGGATTGAGGCCAAATAGGTCAAAGACATAGGTATTACCAGTGCCCGGGTTGATGTCCCAGAAGTTGGTCTTTACCACTGCACCGGCCTGATTCTGACTGGTCGAATTGATTGAACCGGTTGCATCTTTGACAGCCCGATAGCTGACATTTACTTCTCTGTTATTTTGGATGCGGGGGGTACTGCCCCGTTCAATAATCTGGCTATGTACCACATTGAATGGCGGCAGGATCACAAAGGTTGAATAGTCCAGGTCGGCACAGTGCATACCCAAGTCATTGAAGGCCAGCACCTGATGAGTGTCGGTGATGACAATGGCACCGGGATCACCCTCATTGTTATCGTCATCGTCTCCATCACCACCGCCACCGCCACAGGCAGGGATGGCTAGCAGAATAATGAGTGTGATTAAAATACTGTTGATATTGTTCAATACACTGGACTCTCTGGACTCTGATTTAGACATATATGGGAATCATATCCCAAATATTAAGGAGAGGGAAAGTTTCGCTGGGTTTCACCAACGCACTATTTCGAGTTGATATCGATGTAATAGCTGTAATTGAATGCCTGAAGCGTACATGAACTTGCAGTTCGTTGGTTTTCCACAAAGGTCAAGAGTTGGCCGAAGTTACCCCTAGCCAATAATACAATGCAGTGACCGTGTCCTGGCGGTGAACGGCAGGTTGTCGATCTATTCCGGAAGTTCCCACAGTAACTGGCCATAATCATGAATAAAGGGAGACGTCTGCGGCCATTCAAAAGCGGCTGCGTTGTTGTTGCGTGAGAGATTTAGTTTTGCCAGTGGCTATTACACAACACCCTTATCTCCGGATACACTGTCTACTAATGGCTTACAAAGTAACGAGTGAACAACCAAATGACTAAGAATAACAGTACTCCCTCGGAGCGATACACCATTATCTGGATGGGGCTTCTAATGGGGCTTGGCTTTTATGTCACCGATGTAATCGTTGATGTGTTTGTATTTCGCAGTGGGACCTTGACCGGAGAGATTCTGAATCCTAGTCACCACGAGGTGTGGATGCGAATGACTGTATTTATATTAGCAGTAGCGTTCGCAATCTATGTTCAAATTCTGCTAAGACGCGAGCATCATATCGGCGAGCGGGCAAAGACAGCGGAACGCTTTCTAAATTCCGTTTTCGACAACATTCCCGGCATGGTTTTTATCAAAGATGCTGGACAGCTACGCTTTATACGCATCAATCACGCCGGGGAGAAGTTATTAGGATTCTCGAACCAAGAGCTTATGGGCAAGAATGATTATGATTTCTTTCCCGAGTCACAGGCGGAGTTTTTTATACGCAAGGATCGTGAAGTACTTGAATCGGGTGTCGAGGTGGATATTACGGAAGAAGAAATTGACACAGCGGCTTTGGGCAAGCGGTGGTTGCATACCAGAAAGGTGCCAATACTTGATGACAAGGGCAAACCAATTTACTTACTAGGCATTTCCGAGGACATCACTGATACAAAGCAGGCTGAGGAAGAGCTACAGCGACAGCAGCGCGAAATGGCCCACGTCGTGCGGCTCAGTACCATGGGAGAAATGGCGTCAGGTCTTGCGCATGAATTGAATCAACCATTGACTGCGTTAACCAGTTATTGTGGTACGGCAGCGACGCTGGTGAAAGACCTGCCATCACCGCCGCAACAACTTGGCGAGATACTGGGACATGCCGAGGAGCAGGCGCATCGTGCCAGTCAGATTATCCGTCATCTGCGTGATTTTCTCAGCAAGGCGGACGACCATAAGGAACCCGTGGGCATTGATCAGTTAATCGAGGGAGCGATAGACCTTGTAAAACCTGAACTGAAAAATGTGCACGTGAAGATCGCACATCTGCCCGGTGCCGGGGGTTGCAAGGTCATGGCAAACAAGATTCAGGTTGAGCAAGTTCTTGTCAACTTGGTGCTGAACAGTCTACAAGCGATAAATAGCTCGGAAAATGCTACTGGGAACATAATCGTGCAGACTCGTCTGCAGCCGAATGAAATGATCGAAACGACCGTGGCTGATGACGGACCAGGTATCGATACTGACATAGTTGACAAAATGTTTTACCCCTTCCAGACAAGCAAGTCCTCGGGTATGGGAATGGGGCTATCCATCAGCCGCTCCATCGTCGAGGAGCATGGAGGAAAACTATGGGCAGACGTACAGCGCGAAAATGGCGCACAATTCGGCTTCAATCTTCCTGTATGTAAATGACCGTTTTGTTTAAACCTGTCGTTCGTTACTCACCAATAAAGGGCAGGAGTTGGCCAAAGGTACTCGTTTAGTATTTTATTAAATTAGCCATTATTAAACCAGCACTATCGACCCAGAGGAGACATTCAGCCGATGCCGCAGAAAGGTAACTAAGCCGACAAAGCAGGACGTTTATACCCTATGATATAGCTGGCACTTTCTAATGGGGTGTTATGACAAGTCTGACAGACTCACGCTAACAAATGTGTCAACGATCTGGCTAGCTGAGAGAAAGTGGTTGTTACTTATAATTAACCTATACTTAAATTCGGCCTCAAGAAAGTAGGTGACGTTTTTGTTCTTACTCATACCCTGAGGGGTGGGAACGATGATAAATAAGAGGTCCGAGTTTGGCGAAAGGCGGCAGGATAAAGACATGTCCAGAGTTCCATTCAAGGACAGCCATGGAGTGACAATAAAGCGATGTCGAAGGAGGATTCCTGATCGGCGCATAGGCAACATACAAGACGAGTGGCTTGATACCAAGTGGCTTGATACCAAGTGGATTGATGCCTACCAGTAGCCTGATGTGGTGTTGAACAGATTAACCTTAGCAACTCATTAATACGGATACTATGCTGTCCCTGGCGGCATTTGCACAAGAGAGGCATTTTTTGGGTATAAGGTCATGTGTCGATTGTATTACGTTAAAAAGGGTAAGCAGATGAAATTTCTCTTAGGAATATTGTTAACAGCCGTACTTGGCCTGTCAGCCATTCCGGTGATGGCAGTAGATTGGACGTCAGGGTTGCAGGGTGGTGGGGTGGTTACTGTGGATCCGGATACTCAGCGCGCCTCCGTAACCCGGGACGGGGTTACATCCCCGCTTTGGAACGGTGTCCACCGCTTACAGGATGGTTCTGTGATGATCGTTAATCATGGTGAAGTTGTACCAGGCAAACCTGTTGCCAGCCCGTATTATCAGTTGCCGGCATCGGACGAATCAGACTGGGAGGGCGCTCTCATTGCCGGGTATTCATCCTGTGAACAGCTGACTCATCATGTGTGCGGCCTACATAATGAATGTGCAACAGCAAAGGCCTGTAATCCGTCACAGCAATTACTGGCCATGGAACAGGAAGAGCGCGCCAAGGAGGCAGATAGCTCCCGCATGACCTACACAAGTGGCCAGTGTATAAATGCAAAAAAAGATGTGGAATACTTCTCTGCATGCAGACCCGGAAAATAGATAAGGAAGCTCTGGTTTATAAAAGAACTGAATGACCGCTTGCCAGTATTAACCTGCCGTTGGTGAATAGGTTAGTTAATGACTTATATTGGCCGGACTCTCCCATACATGGCAGCGCCAGGGATCGGCTATGATCCGACTGGGAACGGCAAGTAACGGCCCTAACTCGGACTAACGGACTGATTCTTTATAATAAAAATAGCAAGGATGGGAGTCGATCCTACATTGCCGTTCCGGAATTACATGGGTACGGTGAAAATGTACTGAAAGTAGCCGTTTGTGTTATGGGATTAGATCACTTCAAGAAAGACCACTCACGCCGTAAAAATCCCTCTCAGCGTGAGAGGGTTTGCGAAGGAATCAGTGTTAGCGCATCTCGAAGCGCCGAGTATCCTCGCAAGCGTAATTGGCCACAGTACCGTCAATTACAGTTGTTGTTTTCATCTGCTGCACAACCTCAGTAAGAGGAGCTCCAGGGATAGCGAAGGTCATCTCTCTATTAGGCATCCCAGTACGTACACGGCTTAACATACAACCGACACTGACTGACACCTCTTGCTGCTTATTCGCGATGGCGATGATGTGACATTGCGGTTTACCTTCGAAACGCATGTTGGGAAATGCATCCGAGATAGTCATTGCCTGTTTGGCGTTAATGCGCAAGAACACCACATCTGGCGTCTGATCGGCATCCTATAATGGGCCGTAGGTCACATATTTGTATCGCTCTTTTATCACCGGTATGGCTGGGAACATTTCCGGGGCTACCCATCCAGCACCGACCAACGCACCAACGTCTGACTTGTCTCCTACCTCATCCAGTGACTTGAAACCGTGAGTTACACTGCCAACACTACAGTTAGCATGGTCTTCTGCTACTGTGCTGAAAGTTCGTCCTTAAGCCTTCATCCAAAAAACGCAACCGGCGGGCACACGACCTGTACGGCCATCGTCAGTGGCTGCTGGCATGTCGCCGGCAAATGGCTCAATACCGGGTATGGGTTCCTGACTGAAGTGAATGGCAAGAGGCGGATGCTGCAATCCCGGTGACTTTGCAAGGTCAGTGGCCAGGTTGTGGTTGTCCTGTTCCGGCATTGGTTCTATCTCCTTATTCCTACAATCGTTGTGAGTTCGGCCGCTAGTGCAGGCTACGTGAATATCCAATCATATCCCATTCCTGTGACTGATTTGGGAATCTGCATGAGCGGGGTTTCTAGTGTGCGGGGAACTGCAACTTTTTGCAGTAGAAAACTGTAGCACAGATTGCATAACGGGAACGGCGGGTTCTGCTGCTACTGAGACCTTCACTGGAACTCGGGGAATGTCGCATTCTGGCCCAGACTGTGTAAAAGCGCATAGCTCGCTATAATCATGCCATCGCAACGGCGTGAGGCAGTCATGAAGCGTTTCATCAAAGGTGAAGACCGCAACCAAGGCGCGTTGTTTCCCGAAGCACTGGATGACTACATTGCGGAAGACAACCCTGTCAGGGTTATTGATGTATTTGTTGATGAACTTGATATTGGCCGGCTGGGTTTCGGGCGTATTGAGCCAAAGGTAACCGGCAGACCTGCCTATCATCCGTCGATGTTGCTGAAGCTCTACATCTACGCCTACCTCAATCGTGTGCAGTCCAGCCATCGTATTGAACGAGAGGCACAGCGTAATGTAGAGCTGATGTGGCTGACCGAGCGGCTGTCACCCGACCACAAGACGATCGCGGGCTTCCGCAAGGACAATGGCAAAGCGATTCGTGGTGTATGCCGTGAGTTCGTTGTCCTGTGCCGGCGTCTGAACCTGTTTACCCAGGCACTGGTGGTCATTGACGGCAGTAAATTCAAGGCGGCGAACAATCGCTACAGGAACTTCACACGTACCAAGATGACGCGACGCCTGGCACAGGTTGAGGCAAGCCTGGATCGCTACTTCGAGCAACTGGAGCAGGCCGATCGTGAGGAGTCCTCAATCGCCGATGTCAAAACCATCAATCTGAAAGACAAGATTGCTACACTCAAGCAGGAGATGGCACGGCTAGGCGCACTTGAAGTGCAAATGCAGGAAACACCGGACAAGCAGGTATCGCTGACCGATCCGGATGCACGATCCATGAAGAGTCGAGGGAACGGCATCGTGGGCTACAACATCCAGACGGCAGTAGATGCTGAACACCACCTGATCGTTGCACATGAGGTAACCAATAAAGGCAGTGATCACGGCCAACTCACGCCCATGGCAACGAAGACACGAGAGGCAATGGATGCTGAGGATCTCACGGTGATTGCCGATGCTGGCTACTTCAAGCGTACAGATAGTTTGTCATGTCACGAATCCGGCATTACAGCATTCGTACTACGATCACCGAACTTGGGTAATCGCACCAAGACTTCTTTCGGAAAAAAGGATTTTCGCTACCTACCCGAAAAAGATGAGTACCGTTGTCCCACAAATGAGCGTTTGATCTGGCGCATGACATCAGAAGAAGCTGGATTGATAGTGCACCGCTACTGGAGTGCCAATTGCCAAACATGTACCCTGAAATCACGGTGTACGACTGGCAAGGAACGGCGTGTCACGCGCTGGGAGCATGAGGCGATACTCGAGGCCATGCAGGAGCGACTGGAGTGCGATCCGGAGATCATGCGGGTGCGCCGACAAACTGTGGAGCATCCGTATGGAACACTAAGTTATGGATGGGGTCGGCCCACTTTCTGACCAGGACACTAAAGCGGGTGAGTACCGAGATGAGTTTGCAGGTGCTCGCCTATAATCTGAAGCGCATCATGAACATCCTAGGTGTTAAGCCACTAATCCAGGCGATGCAGGCATAGAGCCTGTATTTGCCGTGCAAAACAGGCGTACTCAGAACCTCGCTATGGTTTTCATGGCTGCAATGGAAAAACAAACTTCAACAGTCCGGCAAGTCAGACACTGAGAATAATCGGTCAGATGGTTTCGAGGTTGCCTGTGGATGCCGCTGCTGACCACGCTGAGCAGGATTCCTTGATTTTCACACAGTCTGGGCCGAACTGAGACCAATAAGTAGTTTCCCTAATTGCGCCTTCTTATTAAATACATGTACTGTTTAATTGCTGCTTATATGTTTTTTGTTGTTTTTTCCATATAAGTGACCACTCCTAGCGGCGACCTTCGGGTCGCCGTAATTTTTGGTGATAAATGTCGTGTTCTGGCCGGTTTTCACTTTCCGTAACAATGCCTGGCTACGAGAGTATTCTCGCTCTGAATGGCAGGTATAGGTCCTAAGCCGGACTAACAGACAGAATCTATATTAGGCTTTCCTTAAGGACAGGGTGCGACACCAACCCGGAAGTACAGGATTTCAGCCTGTACGGCGGGAAAGTGGTGAACATCAGAAGATCAGTGACCGCCACCGCATTGTTCGTGGCAAATATACGCGCCCTGTGTTTTCTGCCCAGCTATTCCATCGGGCCGTAACGCCAAACATCATTTTCAACACGGAAGAAATTCACTTCGGGCAGCAGAATGAACGTTTCACGATCACCGCCAAAGGTGAAAATCGAGGGCTTCAGCCCTCCCATACCTCCTTTCACAGTGAGCATATCAAAATCGTAGCGTATGTCATCAGGGGTCGTGGCATTCCAGGGTGATTCACTCACCTGTCTCCAGTTCGCACCGTTTTTGCTGACCCAAATGTCCATCGGGTTGAATGGAATACCGAAACCACCCATGCAGACGAAATGGTTGGCCAGTACCACGCACTTGTGCCCGGGACGCGGTGACCAACCGGCGTTATCCGTTACAAGCTCCCAATGTTTGCCGTTCTTAGTGCGCCAGACATCATTGAAATAGTCCGCCGGATCAGTGAAACCTTTCTCGCCACCCAGCAGATACAGCCACCCGCCCTTGACCAATACTACGCCCCCAGCGCGAGCTTCCCAGGGTGCATCCATTGTCGCCGCGTGCCATTGACTGCCGTCTTTCGAATACCAGACATCATTGAAGAACTTGCGGTCCATACCGCCGATCGATGCATCATCATTTTGAGAGCCGGCCATCACCCAGAGTCGTCCCTTGAAGCTGGCGGCGCTTAAACCGGCGCGTGCTTCCCAGGGCGCATCGCTGGTCATCTCCTGCCAGTTCACACCATCTGTGCTGCGCCAGACGTCGTTAAAGAAATCAGAGACGGTGATGAATTCGGGGCAAGGCCCCAGCTCCGGTGGCCATGCATCGCAAAAAAACGGCGGCGCGGGTTGCGTGACAAAGTTCTGGCCGCCGAGGATGTACATATGGTTGCCTTGTGTGACTGCTTCGAAGTAGGCGCGGTTACGCCACAGACCAGCGGTCTCGGCATCCTCTAGCAGTTCCTCCCAGTTCACACCGAGGTCATGACTGACCCAGACATCGCCGTGGATGAGGCTGTCACGGGGTATATTCGTGTTCTTCGGCGAGCGCCCGGCAATAACGAACAGCTGATTGTGCAATTCCACCGCCTGCAGGCCGGCCCGCGGTTCCCATTGGAGGGGATTGAAGAACTGGGTCGGACGAATCTCGGTCCATTCGTAAGACTCGAAGGATGGTCCACCCTTCGGGCCTCCGGCGTACAGGGATGAATTGGAAAACAATAGCAGTGCTGCAAAGCAGCAGATAGGCTTGATAAGTCTCATTACATACCTCCGGTTTTCGTATTATTTTGAGGCCAATTCATGGAAGAATTGAATTCGCTTGTTTAACACCTTAGACGTAATCTAAGAATATTTCAAACGATCTGGCCGATTGAAGGCAGTATCGCTTGAATCCCGATTATCGCCATCAGTACCAAAAAAGATGCCGTGGTTCTCTGTATGCACGGGAAGGACTGGTTCTGGACTGGTAAACGATGTGTCCTATAAGCAACCGAATGACCGGTTTAGTCCTCTGCGGCAACTCGGAAGATCGCCAGAATCCTGGGAATGTCGCATTGTGGCCGGTAGTACTCCTTGCCGGCCCAGCAACAAAAACGGGATAAACGGTCAGCGTACGGCAAGTAACGGGCTGAGACCTGCCGTACAGAATGATTCTAAATAAGATTTCCCTAAACGAGAAAGAACGACCCAAGCCGGTTCTTAAGCGGACTCTTATATAAACAGTGATTTAACGAGAAAGGACGGCCTACTCAGATGCGATGGACACCGCCCTCCATTAACCGGCATCGAGGTGCCATAGTTGATCAACTAACACAGAGAGTGCGGCATCCATGGACAAGATTAGCGTGATAGGTCTGGATTTGGCAAAGAATGTGTTTCAGGTTCACGGCATTGATTACGATGGCGAGGTCGTCGTGCGCAAGCAGCTGACACGGTCACAATTGCGTCGGCTTTTCGCCAAGTTAGCACCATGTCTGATCGGCATGGAAGCTTGTGGTGGTTCCCACTACTGGTCGCGGGAATTGACCCGGCTGGGGCATACTGTGCGCATGATGGCGCCGGTCTTTGTCAAGGCGTACCTGAAATCAAACAAGAATGACCGCAATGATGCGGAGACCATCTGTGAGGCAGTGCAGCGACCGAGCATGCGGTTTGTTCAGCCCAAGACACCAGAACAGCAGGCTGTTTTGCACCTGCATCATGGTCGCCGCCTGCTGGTGCGCCAACGCATTGCCCTGAGCAATCACATGCGTGGGGTTCTGTCGGAGTACGGCATCGTTCTTCCGCAAGGGGCCAAGGCCATCTCGCAGCGCCTGCCGGAGCTGTTGGAAGATGCCGACAACGCCCAGCCTATGCTGGCCCGTCACCTACTGGCAGAACTCAAGGAGGGGCACGATCAGCTGATTGAGCGGATCGAGCGCATTGAGGTCTGGATTAAGGCCTGGTATGCCAACAATAGTGTGAGTCAGCGGCTAGCGAGTATTCCGGGCATTGGCGTATTAACGGCAACCGCGTTGGCCGCTACGGTCGGTGAGGGTCAGGACTTCAGAAATGGTCGTCAATTGGCCGCCTACCTGGGTCTGGTGCCCCGTCAGATCTCATCGGGCGGGAAGGAGCGGTTGTTGGGTATTAGCAAGCGGGGCGACAGTTACCTGCGTGGACTCCTGATCCATGGCGCGAGAGCTGTGATCTATCACATTCAACGTCGCCTGAAGGCCAGTCAGCCTGGTGGGAACCCCTGGGTGGAACAGTTGTTGCTGCGCTGCCACCCCAATGAGGTGGCGGTCGCGCTGGCCAACAAAATGGCACGCATCGCCTGGGTATTGATGGCCAGAAACGAAACCTGGCGTGCGGTGCATCCTGTTTAATTGGATGCGTCAATATGGATAACTGACTAACGAGTAACGGAGGTCACACACCGATTGCACAAGTGAGACATGGCGAAACAGGTCGAACCGCGGCGGGTCAAACCCGATAAAGGTCCCGAAGCAATGACTTCGGTTTTCAGATAGTGCCCCGTCGGCGAATACCATAGAGGCCAGGAGACAAAACTCCATCAACAGGCCGGATGTAAGACTGCAGTCGATCCTCTTCACCAATACTCACTTGGCAAACGGGCGGCGTCCATGTAAGACCTTTAACAAATACTGATATTCGATTTCAAGCACGGCATGGGAACCCCCCTTCACCCCTGATAGCCTTCGCTTGATTGCGACCCTGTGTGCATAACATCACGGTGGCCTTGGGACGCCGTTGTAATTCTGTTGAATGCGTTAAGCTCCAGCTGGTCTGATAATGTTCGCTCAGTGTTTGATATGACGCTGCCGCATAAAACCTATGCCAAAGCCGATGATTATGAGTAACCAAGATGAGTCTACGGAAGCCTTAGTCCTGATGGTGCATCCACCACCGCCGCCTCCACCACCCCCGCTACTTACGACCGTATCAGTGGCCGGCATCTCTGGCAGCGTATTTTCCGCAATTACAAGGGCTCTTTCCGCATCCACGATACCGGCACCACAGGTAGTCGTATCACAACTGGTGTCCGGAAAGGGGCGCGCTGAGGATTTCAGGATTTCCTCAACCTGCCTTGGTGACAGTTCGGTGTTATGTGCAAGTATCAGTGCTGCCACACCGGCCACTTGTGCTGTCGCAAAACTGGTACCCAGTGCATACGCAATCACATCATCGCCAGGGTCCGTCAGCCCGGTGTTATACAACACAGGAATGGCATTGGCACTTTCACCGCCCGGTGCGCTGATGTCCACACGATTGCCGATATTGGTATATCCGGCACGCGCACCGCTGCGGGTCGTAGCGGCCACGGTGATCACACTGTTGCAGTTTGCTGGGCTGGAAATGCTCACGTCGGCCGCATCATTGCCGGCTGCAACGACAACACTAACACCACTGCTGACGACTTCGTCGATGGCATCCTGCTCAAAGGCTGAGCAGACATCGGTACTGCCGGCGCTCAGGTTGATAACCCGTGCCGGGTTTGGATTTAGCGGTACTCCAGAAACCTTCAGGCCGGCCGCCCAGCGCATGGCGTCAATAATATCGGAGATGTACCCGCCACATTTACCGAGTGCACGTGCAACCAGGATACGCCCCCTATGGTCAATCCCGACGATATCGAGCGCATTATCGGTGGTGGCGGCGATCACACCGACAATGCCTGTGCCATGCCAGGAACTATTCGTCGGGCTGCCACCATCCCCGCATTCATCGGCCAAAGTGGCATCACCAGGATCGGCTGGATCTGCATCTCGGCCGGGTGTACCGTCATTGTCATTGATCACATCACTGACAAAATCGTATCCGGGCAAGAAGCGTGCTGAGTCGAGTTCTGCATGCGGGAGGATGCCGGTGTCGATAATGGCCGTCACAATTTCCTGGCGGCCACGTTCCACGTCCCAAGCCGAAGGCATGCGTATGCCACCGGAGTCCTCGTAGAGATTCCACTGGTCGACATACAGCGGGTCATTCGGCACAAACTGTATGCGCGCACGCCGGTCTGTGCGTACATAGTCAACCTGGGGATCGGCCCGCAACTGGCCCAGAAGCTCATCACGTTCTGTGATTGTGCTGATGTCGGGCGCTGACAGCAGCAGGGCATCCCGTCCGGCTTGCCTTACCAGAATCAACCGGGATCGAGTGCGCTCACCCAAGCCAGTGACTGCCTGTTCCACGTCAGTAGTATCGAGGGTTATCGCATCTTGCCCGAGCAGTCTTACAATCAACCGGTAATCTGCCGTGGCAATTTCCGTTGAGCACAACAAGGACAAGGTCAACAGTAGATGCCACACTATCAGGACAACAGACCGGTCCACCGTTGATGATTCTACTTTTTTATTGTTCAGCCGACTCATAATACCACTTACGATACTACATCAGCGTCCTTCCCTGACAGGGAAAAAGAAAATGGGATAGAGGTCGACTGTCCCCGTTTAGCAGGAAATAATGCTTGTTACCTCAGGAACTTCTGTCTTCGGCCAGCAACCTGTCGTTCACGGTGAGGACAGAACTACCAAACGGCCTTACTGCATACAGTGAATTTCGGCCATAAAGCGACATGAGCGCGATTCTTGGGAACGGCAGGTTCAGTAAGATTCTAGTACATTGAGTACAACATATAATCACTGCTGTTGAAATATCAATTACCTATCTGCTCACACAAAGGCATAACTTCAACATCTGATTGGATTGCTTTATATCTCACGTTAGCATCACCTATCGGAGGTTGAGTCTTTCCAATCATATTGGCCACTATTAATGCTGGCCGCCTGGAGTCATAGTAATCG
>Ga0316190_10002384_pt1 | contig 13619 bp, 9 predicted proteins | sample Eddworburrow2_MG_FD_204929 | JGI IMG/M metagenome (GOLD analysis project Ga0316190, IMG submission 204929) | Coastal sediment microbial communities from Maine, United States - Eddy worm burrow 2 | ecosystem: Environmental > Aquatic > Marine > Coastal > Sediment | place: USA: Maine | collected... | reverse complement strand
CTTCTGTCGCCAGGCGGCGGGCAAACTCGATAGCCTCTTCATTCTCAACCTGCTCAACCCGATCAACAAGCGAGAGGTCCAGCGCATCAGGAATAAAACCTGCGCCAATCCCCTGGATTTTGTGCGGCCCTGGCGTTAGCTCTTCGCCGGCCTTTGCCTGGGTTATAACCGGGCTGGCTGTCGGTTCAACTGCAACTGTGAGGATATCCTTGCCGCAGGTGTTTTTAATGTAGCGCGAAATGCCCGTGATAGTACCGCCGGTTCCAACACCTGAGATCAGCACATCGATCTGCCCATCGGTGGCATCCCAAATCTCTGGCCCAGTGGTCTGCTCATGGATAGCCGGGTTTGCTGGGTTCTTAAACTGTTGTGGCAGATAGTAGTGTTCAGGATCCTGCGCCACAATCTCTTCTGCCTTGGCAATGGCACCATTCATACCTTTGGCGCCATCGGTCAATACCAGGTTGGCCCCCAACGCCTTGAGTACCTTGCGTCGTTCCAGACTCATGGTATCTGGCATAACCAGCGTAATTTCATAGCCACGTGAGGCGCAGACAAATGCCAATGCAATACCCGTATTGCCACTGGTTGGCTCAACCACCGCCATTCCTGACTTGAGTAGGCCCTGCTTTTCAGCCTCCCAAATCATGGCAGCGCCAATTCGGCACTTTACAGAATAGGCTGGATTACGACCTTCAATCTTAGCCAAGACCAGCGCCTTATCTGCATCAACCACCTTATTTAGTTTGATTAATGGAGTGTTGCCAATAGAGAGCGAGTTGTCTTCAAAATAGTTCATGCAATATTTCCTTACCTAGATTTAGTTCAATACAAAAAGGCACAGGGCTTTGATGTTCAACTTTTTCCCGCTCAATTTCAACCCAGAAAACTCAGTTAAGCCTACTATGTATAACCTAATAACAGATCAATCTATCAAGATTTAAGGCTCTACCCTGGCTGACCATCTGCTCTGGGGCTGATCAAAATAGGCAGATAAACAACACAGAAGATCAGAAAGCCAACCAGCCATAAACCACCTGAGATAAAGAGCCATATATTGTACTGCCCTGGTGCAACAATAGGCATCATCACACGAACAAAGGCGCCCACATTGAGCAGGATAAAGGCAATATTCATCGGTTTTGCTGTCTCCAGCATGCGGCCCGTATGACCCAATGCAACCCGTGACATCATGCCCATAGTGAAGATCCCCACGGTGCCATAGGTAAAGGCATGGGTAGCCAGATTGGGGGCAATCCACCCCGCCCCACTCATCGCCTGTAGCGCAAAACTGGCAATCAACCAAAAATAGGCGGTATAGAGTACCCATAGGATAGGGTGCGCCCAAATCCGTCGATCATACCAACCCTTCACCCGAATAATGTGCACGACAGTCAACGCTGCCGCCATCAACCCGGATAGCCAGGAGGCCGGAAACAGTACATCAGCGATCATCAAACCGAACAGGAATATCACCGCCAGATTTTCAATATCATCCCGACTAACCGGCATGACACCCGGCGCACCCGTGCGGGTAAAGAAGGGCATAATCCGGCCAGTGACAATCACCAGCAACCACAGGATCAGATAGCGCATCATGCCTGTGCCTGCCACAGCTGAGCCGGTAGTCACCCCCAGTGCCTGTAGATGCACCAGCAGGTTGGCAAAAGCAGCCAGCGCCAATGCCAGCAAAAAAACCCGGTTGTTTTTTGATTCCGCCTTCATCAGCGGATAACGCAACGCCAGTGCCAACATCGGTAGAAAAGCCAGGTCAACCACAGCGATCAAGCCTGCTGGCACCGGTAAAAATGGGAGGATACGGCCAGCCAACCAAAGCCCTGCCAGTGCAGCCAAAGGCTTACCGGTAACTGTGTTAATACCCGTCCAGTTGCGAACAGCCGTCAGCAAAAAGCCGGCAACAATCGCTGTTGCAAAACCAAACAGCATCTCGTGACTGTGCCAGCCAATAGGGCCGTAATAGACATTGGCTGGCAAGTGTCCCGCCAGAAAGCAGAGCCAAGCAACGAGCAAAAGCACACCAGACAAACCAGCACACAGGAAAAAGGGGCGGAAACCCAGGGCAAAAAGGGTGTAACCTTTGGTCATATTTATTAACTCATACGGATATTAAAATTCGAAAGGAATCTACAGAGCCTGAGTAGGCCTGGCAATGCACCAGATCAATTACCTCTTATATACTAAAGGTACTGGTACCTAACAACACCTATCTTAAGGCATACTACCCGCTGCACCAAAACAACCTCAGCCGCTCGTGAATAAAGAAAAACGCATTACCATCTTTCAACGTCTACAGTCCGAAAATCCAGCACCTCGCTCCGAGCTGAATTACAGCACGGCTTTTGAGCTGTTAATTGCTGTCATTCTCTCTGCTCAGGCCACCGACAAAGGTGTCAATAAAGCTACAGCCCGGCTTTTTCCCGTAGCCAATACTCCAGCCGCTATTTTCGCGTTGGGTGAAGAGGGGTTAAAAACTTACATAAAAACCATTGGCCTTTTCAACAGCAAGGCTAAAAACATTATTCAAACCTGCCAGATATTACAGGCACAATTCAACGGCAAGGTTCCAGAGAACCGGGATGATCTGGAATCTCTACCCGGAGTTGGGCGTAAAACGGCCAATGTCATGCTAAACACAGCCTTTGGACAACCGACCATGGCTGTGGATACCCATGTTTTTCGAGTGGCCAATCGCACTCGCATTGCCCCAGGAAAAACGGTGCTTGAAGTGGAGAATCGACTGCTGCGTCTGGTTCCTTCTGAATTTCTAATGGATGCACACCACTGGCTCATCCTGCATGGGCGCTACACCTGCGTAGCACGCAAACCCCGCTGCGGCTCCTGTGTTATTGAAGACCTGTGTGAATACAATAAAAAAACATACGCTGATACATAACCGCCGCGAGAAATACCCTCTAAGGCAACTATCTCCTTAGCCCCCCATAGACCTTGCACCACTCTACTGAGTCAACAAGGCTGTAGCATGACCGGGGGGAAATCATATAAGTAATTTGCCTACTTGGCTAAAGAAAACACCAATAGACAGCATAAGCCAATGCCGGTAGATTTAAATTCCCATGGAGAAAAAAAGGGAGGGAAGGTTGAGCCTTTCATAAGGATATGCAGTCTACTCAGAGGGATTCTGTGGCTTTACCCACTGGCACATGGATGTGCCATCCATCTGGGTTTCTAATGGGCGCACACCACTGACTCATCCTGCTGGGCGTCACACCTGCATAGCACGCCCCCCCCCCGCTGTGGTTCCTGCTTTATTGAAGATCTCTGTGAACACAATAAAAAATATCGCCGTCGCAAGAAATACCCTCTGAGACAACCGCCTTCTTAGCCCCCATAGACCTTGCGCCACTCTACTGAATCAACAGGGCTTTAGCATGACCAGGGGAAAATCATATAAGTAATTTACCTACTTGGCTAAAGAAAATACCAATAGACGGTGTAAGCCAATACCCGTAAATTTACCTTCCCCATGGAGAAGGTAAAGGAGAAAAGGTTAAGCCTTTCATAAGGACATGTACTCTAAATCAGAGGGATTCTGTAGTTTTACCTATTGGCACACGGATGTGCCTTCCATGGCTACATTCGAGCTACACCACAGGCTCAAACTACCGTTAGTGAAGCCATCTCATAAATACTCTAGTTTTGGTTTAAATCGCACAGATAGGTATAGATATTCAACAACACTCTCCACTCAAATATCAGATGATATTTTATTATGTCCATAGCAACCGTAATAGTTATAGATAATGGTCATTCATCAACCCAAAAACCAACTTGGGGTAACAACACAGCGGCCATAACCACATCTACAGATTTATTACCAAAGCAGCCCGAAATAACAACACAGGATAATACTCAGCAACTAGAGATAACCAACGAAGAGCTTGCCATACTGAATAAATTAGCAGCTACGCCATCTGGCACTTGGTTTGAATACAAGATCAATGGATATTATAAAATGCGGCAAATAAAACTTTCCTGGTACAGCCCAACAATCAGGAGTTACATATTTGTTGGTCCAAATGGCATGCAAATCGTCACACTGTCTGAGCGCACACTTGCTCATGATATATACATTGGCAACGCCAGAATCTTAGAAGGTACCAGCGCTTCGTTTATCAGCCGCATCCTCAATACAATTCGCAAAATACTAAAACAAACCCTGGTATAGCAGAGACAATAACAACAAGTCAGCACCCGAATCCAAGGCACAAAAAACAGACACACACTGAAAGAGGCTGGCAATAATGGAACACCGCTACAATAAACGCTTACCCGCCACTGTTGATATAATGGTGTGTAGCGAGCACAAACTTCCAGCAATCCCTTTTAAAACTGACAATGTAGGCGTAGGAGGCCTGTTCATCAAAACAGCATCCGAACCGTATAGCACAGGTGCACTACTGGATATTCTATTTGAATTAGAAGTGAGTCGCCGTCATAAAAGACCCCGCCGCCATCACATCTCAGCACGGATAGCGCATAGCTCTGAAAAGGGTTTTGGAGTGGAATTTCTGCAAGCATCACGCGAAACCAACCTTGCTTGGCAACTAATAGTATATCGAGCTTGTGAACGCCAGCTCAGCACCAAAATGGGGTAACCTGCCTCACCGTTTCGCCAATCAGCTTTATGATGGCTGATTCAAAAAACTCTTTGCCCGAAGGCCATCGAGGCATATCTGCAGTTAGAAACACACTACCAAAGGTACTCAATAGTAGCCCCATCGGCTTTTACACCTATTTCATTAAAGAGTAGTCTTACTGTTCTCCTATTCGCAGATACCCAACACATGCCTAAACATTCATCCAAAAAAGCACGGAAGCAGAGCAGGCCAAAAACCACCACTCAGTCTGGTGAAACCGGACAGGATACCTGCTTTCCTATCGTCGGCATCGGTGCCTCAGCTGGCGGGCTAGAGGCCTGCAGCGAATTTTTTGCACAGCTCCCAGCAGATATCGACATGGCCTTTGTACTGGTGCAGCACCTGGACCCTCATCATAAAAGCATGCTGAGTGAGCTACTCTCACGCAGCAGCAAGCTGCCCATTCACGAGGTAATTGATGGAGTAACAGTTGAACCCAACCATGTCTACATCATCCCCCCCAACACCGAACTGGGCATTCTGCACCGGGCACTACAGTTATTGCCCCGCAGCAAATCATCCAGCCCGCCTCTTCCCATAGATGTCTTCATGCAGTCACTGGCAGAGGATCAGGGCAGCATGGCAATCGGCGTAATCATGTCTGGTGGAGCCTCAGATGGCACGCTTGGTCTCAAATGCATCAAGGCGGCAGGTGGCATTACCTTCGCCCAGGATGAAGCATCAGCTAAATGCAACAGCATGCCACACAGCGCTATTGCTGCCGGTTGCATTGATTTTGTCCTGCCACCGGCTGAGATCGCCAAGGCGCTGAACCGAATCGCACGCCAGCCACGACTACTGAAAAACATGGCTGCTATGACGATTGCGGAGCTGCCTGAAGAACGCGCTGATGAACTCAATAAAATACACATGCTACTACGCAACCGCACCGGCCATGACTTTACCCACTATAAACAAAGCACCATCCACCGTCGCATTCAGCGCCGCATGGTGTTGCACAAGCTGGAACGACTCAAAGACTACCTGCATTATCTACGTGAGCATCCACCTGAATTGGACAAGCTGTTCCAGGATATCCTAATTAATGTCACTGGTTTCTTTCGTGACCCGGAAGTCTTCGATACGCTAAAAAAACAGGTATTTCCCTCCATCATTAAAAACCATAAAGATGGGGCCATTCGCATCTGGGTAACCGGTTGCTCCACAGGTGAAGAGGCCTACTCCATCACCATGGCGCTGCTTGAATTTCTTGGAGATAACGCAGCTGGCACACCGATACAGATCTTTGCCAGTGACATCGACACCAATGCCATTGAGAAAGCACGTATCGGCATTTACCCGGAAGGCATCAAGGCAGATGTGTCACCCGCACGCCTGCAACGCTTTTTCACCAAGGTGTCGGATGGATACCAAATCAGCAAATCAATTCGCGATCTCTGCCTGTTTGCGGTACAGAATGTAATCAAAGACCCACCATTCTCACGCATGGATCTGATCTGCTGCCGCAATCTACTGATCTACCTCAGCCCCATCCTACAAAAAAAGGTGTTGCAGGTATTTCACTACAGCCTTAACCCAGACGGTTGCCTGCTACTGGGTACATCAGAATCAACTTCAAGCTCTGCCGAGCTGTTTTCAATAATAGACAGCAAACACAAAATCTACAGCAAAAAATCCATCTCTACCCTGCGGCGTTATGAACTCAGCACCACACCCACGTTCGCTACGCCCTACCTACCTGAGCAGACTATGCAGCAAAAAGTCTATACCCTTGCAGACATCGTGAAGCAAGCTGAAACCATCATCCTTAATGAATACTCCCCAGCCGCAGTCATCACTAACCAAACGCTGGATATCCTCCATTTTCGCGGCAATACAGGGCCTTACATCGAACCCGCTCAAGGATGCGCCAGCCTTAATTTGATGAAGATGGCACGTCCGGATCTGTTGATGGAGTTGCGTAGCGCAGTACGCCAAGCCCTAAAAGAGAACACTCGGGTACGGCGTGAGAATGTGCGGGTAAAGACCCATCAAGAGGAGCAACGGGTTCATCTGCAGATCTTCCCGCTCAAGGAAACAGGCATCAATGACCGCGCTGTACTCATCCTGTTTGAAGAGGTCGCAACAACATTAACTTCAGCTACCCCAACAAGTAAGGCCACGAGAGATAGCCGAGCACTGGTTGATGACAAGGATCAACGTATTCAGGAACTGGAGCTGGAGCTGGCAGCCACGCGGGACTATTTGCAGAGCATTATAGAAGACCAGGAGACCACCAACGAAGAGCTGCAATCAGCCAATGAAGAGATTCAATCTGCCAACGAAGAGATGCAGTCCACCAATGAAGAGCTGGAAACAGCAAAAGAGGAACTGCAATCCACCAATGAAGAGCTGGTTACCGTCAACGAAGAGCTGGAGGGACGCAACATAGAACTCTCTCAACTCAATAACGACCTCAATAACCTGCTGAATAGCATACAACTGCCCATCATCATGTTGCATGAAGATCTGACTATCCGCCACTTTACGCCTGGGGCAAGTCAGCTGTTCAATCTCATTCACAGTGATATTGGTCGCCCCATAACCGACATCAAGGCCAATGTCACTATTACCGACATGGAGGCACGCCTGATTCGGGTGATGGATAAGGTCACACTTGAGACCCTGGAGGTACGTGACGACAATAACAACTGGTACAACCTCTGCATCCGCCCCTATAAGACACTGGATAACCGTATCAGTGGCACTGTGCTCGTGTTTGCAAATATCACCAGCGAACTGGAGCGCCGCTTCGCTGCCATAGTACGTGATGCCAACGATGCCATCACCCTACAAAACTTTGACGGCAACATTCTCGCCTGGAATCGAATGGCAGAAAAAATCTTTGGCTATACTGAAAGCGAGGCGCTCACCATGAATGTCCGCAGCCTGATTCCAGAATCAACAAGGCTTAAGGAAGAGAGCATGTTCGCTGCACTGTGTCGCGGTGAAGAGGTCGCCCCTATGGAGACCGTACGCATGACTAAAGGCGGCCAGGCAGTAAAGATCCTACTCACCTGCAGCGCACTAAACGATGAGCAGAATCAGCCTTATGCCATCTCAACCACGGAGCAGTTAATCGAACCTTAAGGACCTGGAATATGGAGATAATAGGTGAGTAAAGAACTGCAACCACCTGCCGCAGACAAATGCACGAACTATAGGCGACTCAGTAAGACTGAACTGGATCAATGCCTCAACACCCTGCTGGCTGAACCACCCACCTCCACCCAGGCAACTGAGTTGCAGCAACTGCTGCATGAGCTGCATGTACATCAGATTGAACTGGGGATCCAAAACCGGGCCTTGTGCGAGGCTCAGATAGAGCTGGAAGAAGCGTACGACCGCTATGCCGATCTCTATGACTTCGCCCCAGTTGGTTACCTGACACTCTCAGCCAAGGGCAACATACTCGAAGTCAACCTGCGCGGTGCAGCCATGTTGGGCCGTGAGTGTTCACAACTAACCGGCAAACCGCTAATGCCATTTCTGGCACGGGATGAGAGCCGCACGCTATTTGAGCACCTGACACAAGCATTTCAGACAACAACCAGAAAGGTGCATGAACTCCAGTTGAAGCCTATCGACGGCATATCCAGGACGGTGCGCATTGAAAGTATTGCCGTTCTGGATAATGACGGTACACCCAAATACTGTCACAGCGCATTGATCGACATAACCAGACAACAACAGGCTGATTTGGCTCTGCGTACTGAACACGCCTTAACACAATGCTATCTCGATACTATTGAAACCATTATTGTAGTTCTGAATAAAGAGGGCCAAATCACGTTGATTAACCGCAAGGGGTGTGAACTGTTTGGTTGCAGCGAAAAGGAGCTGATGGGTAAAAACTGGTTTGACTTCTGTTTAGCACCTTCAGAAGATGCAGAAAGCCACTTTAACACCTTTAAGGCGATCATGGCGGGCAGACAAGAGTGTATTAAATATCATGAAACCTACGTTATTGACCGCTTCCAAGAAGAGCACTTAATCGCCTGGCACAACAGCTGTCTCCACGATTCTACTGGCAACATCACAGGCGCACTGAGGGCCGGCGAAGATATTACTGAGCGCAAGCAAACCGAATCACTGTTGGAAGGGCAGCGCATGGCGCTTGAACTCATGGCACGTGGTGCCTCCCTGGATAAGGTATTGGAAAGCCTGGTAGTAACAGCAGAATCACTAACCCAGAATATATGCTGCTCTGTGATGCTGTTGGATGAAGAGCATAAATATCTGCGCTTTGGCGCTGCTCCCAATCTACCGAATAACAGTCTGGATACTACTCGCAAAGAAGAGGTTCCAATTGATGGCATCGCCTGTGGCGAAGCGGCACAGGACGGCAAGCGAATCATCATAAAAGACATTCAGAACACCCCATCTTGTAAGCCTTGCTACGAAATAGCAAACAAGGCTGGAATTCACGCCTGTTGGGCAGAACCCATCACCTCCTCCAGCAGCAAAGTGCTTGGTCTTTTTATCACCTACCACACCAAAGAATGGAACCCAACAACTACAGAACTTAGATCAACCGAAAGCCTTGCCCGCCTTGCCGGTATTGCCATTGAACGCAGACAAAGCAAGGCACTGGCCCAGCAACACCAAGCTGAGCTAACCCACATGGCACGCATTAACATTATGGGGGAGATGGCCACAGGCCTGGCACATGAACTAAACCAGCCACTGGCGGCAATCACCACTTTCACCGGGGCTGCCGTGAGGATGTTACAGGCTGGCACCACAAACCCAGATAAGCTAAATGAGGCGCTACAGGGTGCACATGATCAGGCCATGCGCGCAAGCGAGATCATCCGCCATACACGGCAACTGATTCAAAAACGTGCCCCACAGAAAAAACAGACTGATCTGAAGGCACTGATCAAACAGGCAATCGAATTTATCCAATTTGAAGCGCATGCAAAGGGCATCAGATTTGAAACCAAGTTGGAGGCAAATCTGCCCCTGGCAACCATTGATAGCATCCAAATTGAACAGGTACTACTGAATCTACTGCGTAACGCTATTGATGCCACACCATACACTAAGCACAAACATCAAACAGTGACTATTCAAGCTGACTTAAACAGTGAGGGGTGGATTCAGATCAGTGTGACTGATAAAGGCTGCGGTATGAGCGAGGAGACGCTGTCACATCTCTTCAAACCTTTTTCAACCACCAAAGGGGCAGCGGGCATGGGCATGGGGTTATCCATTTGCCGCACCATCATGGAGGATCACGACGGACGTTTATGGGCAGAGTCTGAACTGGGCCATGGGTCAAGCTTTTACCTGACCTTACCACTAACCACTAACCACCAAATGAGATGGGGATAAGCATGGATGCGACTATCTTTATTATTGATGATGATCAGGCAGTGCGTGATGCCCTTACGCTACTGTTTGAAACTGAAGGGATGGCAGTGGAAACCTATGCCTCAGCCGAAGCCTTTCTTGAAACCTACAAGGCAGACAGACCAGGCTGTCTGCTGCTGGATATTCGCATGCCTGGCATGAGTGGGCTGGAGCTACAGCAGACGCTCACAGGCAAGCAATTACGCATACCCATTATCTTTATCACTGGCCATGGTGATATTGCCATGTCGGTGCAAGCCATCAAGGCCGGCGCCCTTGATTTCATCGAAAAACCATTTAATGACGATTTATTAGTAAATCGCGTGCGAGGCGCCATTGCCTACGATCTGCGTTGCCGCCAGGAGGCTAAAGAGCGACAAGCCACCCTGCTTTTGGGGAAAGAGAGGGCACAAGAGACGCTACACTCCATTGGCGATGCCATCATCACCACCAACACCAGCGGCACTGTGGATTACCTCAATCCCATTGCAACACAGCTAACAGGCTGGACAACCCATGAGGCATATGGCCAGCCGCTTAACCAGATATTCAACATCATCAATGAGCGTAGCGGTGAACCCATCAATGTTGCGCTGAATGACTGTATCGAGCTGGGCAACTCTATCAAATTGACGGGGGATATCCTGCTGATCAGCCGAAACGGCAAACAGTTTGCAATAGAGGAGTCAGCTGCCCCCATCCTCAACAGCCATGACGAGCCCTTAGGTATCGTCATCATATTCAAGGATGTTACTGAACAACGACAAAAGACCAAAGAGTTGACCCATCACGCCACACATGACCCACTGACCGGGCTGGTCAATCGACGTGAATTTGAGCATCGCCTGGAGCGCGCTATAACCGCAAGCAAAGCACATTCAACTCAGCACATCCTCTGTTACATCGATCTTGACAACTTTAAACCCGTGAATGACAGAGCCGGCCATAACGCCGGTGATGAACTGCTACGGCAGATCGTCGCCCTATTCATGGGCAAGGTACGTTTTCGGGATACGCTGGCTCGGCTGGGTGGTGATGAATTTGCCCTGTTACTGGATAACTGCCCACTCCAGAAGGCCTACGAAATTGCATCTGAACTGGTAGCCGAAATTAAGGATTACCAATTTGTCTGGCAGGATAAGCCCTTCCAGATTGGGGCCAGCATCGGCCTGACTGCCATCGACGGCTCACCTGAGAACGTATCGGATTTCCTGAATCAGGCTGACATCGCCTGCTATAGAGCCAAATACCAGGGCGGCAATCAGATACAGATCTATCAGGAAGGCACAGAGGCATTGATGCAAAATCATGGCGAAAGCCTACATGCCGCTACCCTCTCCAGCGCCCTGGAGCAGGATCGCCTCCTTCTCTACAAGCAACCCATTATCTCACTCTTGCCTGATCATAAAGCAATAACCCGCCATGAACTCCTGGTCAGACTAGTGAATACAGAGGGTAAAATCATATTGCCAGGGGCCTTTATCCCCATCGCAGAACGCCATGGCCTGATGGCCGCTATCGACCGCTGGGTCATCCGCACGGCGTTTCAACACTTCAACACACTATTTGCAGAGACCAGCACCGCCGGAATTGCAATAAACCTATCAGGCAATTCACTCAGCGACGACTCACTGCCAGAATTCATACGCCAGCAGTTTGCCGAATCAGCACTGCCCAAAGAACAGGTCTGCTTTGAGATCACCGAGGCTGCAGTACTGCAAAATCTTAAGCAAGCCACTCTTTTTGCTGAAACAATGAAGAGTGAAGGCTGCCGCTTTACGCTGGATAGATTTGGCAGTGGCATATCCTCTTTCTGCTATCTTAAAAAGATACCTGTGGATTACATTAAAATTGAGGGCAGCTTTATTTGCGGCATGTTACAAAACCCAGTCGATCACGCCATGGTGGAAGCAATCAACCACATCGGCCATAGCATGGGCATTCACACCATCGCAGAGTGGGTAGAGAGTGACGCTGTCATCCAGCGCCTAACCGAGCTGGGGGTGGACTACGCGCAAGGCTATGCGCTAAGCTCTCCTTGTCCCATGCTGGGCATGCACACCTGAAAGAGCGCTACCTTTCGTGCCAGAAATCGCTTTTACACGCTGCTAATAAAACGCCATTTTACAGACTCAATTTAACCTGTAGACAGGCACAAAGGGGAAGCCAAACAAAGCAAAAGGAACTGCCGGAGAGAAGTAGCTAAAAGTAGCACAATAACAGCGTTTCTGACTGGGCACTAAATTATAACGGTAAGAAGGAATTACAAGTGCAATCAGATTCAACCGTCCATGTCGTCGATGACGACACGGCCATTTGCCAATCACTGGCCCTGTTAATGCATTCCGTCGGAATCAACGTACAGATCCACAGTTCCGCAAAGGCATTTCTCGATACCTTTGATGCAACCAAACCAGGCTGTCTGCTACTGGACATCCGCATGCCGGAGATGAGCGGCCTGGAACTCCAGCAGGAACTCAAGCAAAGAAAGATTCAGATCCCGGTAATTATTCTCACCGGCCATGCCGATGTGGCACTGGCTGTCCGCGCCATGAAGGCCGGTGCCATGGACGTCATTGAAAAACCATTTCATGATCAGGATCTGCTCGACAGTGTTTCCAAGGCACTTACAAAAAGTGTCGAAATGCAGCAAGCACAACAGAAACAAACCAGGTTTCTTGAACGCGCCCGCATGCTTTCACCCAGGGAACAGGAGATCATGAAGATGTATATTGATGGCCAGTGTGGCAAGGCCATTGCAGCAGATCTCAACATCAGCCCAAAAACAGTGAATGTTCACCGCGGCCATATATTAGAAAAAATGCAGGTCAGAACGATGATTGAACTTGTCCATTTGGCCATGCCAAATGAACCATAAAGCATGCCAATCTAAACCAGCGCATGCCAGCTGGATAAAACAATCGTGACTTGTTCAGGGGCTCCCTAGGTTTTAACCGCCATAGCCACGGTATAGACCTTGCCTTGCTTTACCTTTGTATAATTTCCAAATACCTCTTTAAAGGCCCGGCTCACAAATTTGCGCAACCCTGAAATAGTCACCACATAGATACGCCCACCCGGATTGAGGCGGGCCAGCGCATCATAAAAATAGAGGTAGTAGAGCTCTTTGCCTGTCTTGGCGGGCAGGTTTGAAACAATTAGGTCAAAACGCCTCTCGCCCACTTGGTTAAATCCGTTGCTCAAAAATATTTCTGTATTATCCAGCTTGTTTATCTGAGCATTCATTTGGCTGTACTCGATGGCGACAAAGTCCTTATCTACCAGCAGATGTTTTCCTTTGGGTGCCAGCTTGGCCATGGTCAATCCCAGCGGCCCATAGCCACAACCCAAATCAATGGTGTCATCATCTTCATTGATATCCAGCATATCCAGCAGCAACAAGCTTCCTTCATCTACACTTTTTGGGGAAAAAAGTCCCCAAGTGGTGTGGAATTTAAAATTATGGCCACATAATTTTTCAGAAAATACAATATCTTCCCGCAGTTGATTCAGATATTCTTGCGTTGCAGAAGGTAAACTTTTATTCATTTATTCAATACCACCTCTATAATTGATCTAATGGAT
>Ga0316190_10002383_pt1 | contig 13623 bp, 12 predicted proteins | sample Eddworburrow2_MG_FD_204929 | JGI IMG/M metagenome (GOLD analysis project Ga0316190, IMG submission 204929) | Coastal sediment microbial communities from Maine, United States - Eddy worm burrow 2 | ecosystem: Environmental > Aquatic > Marine > Coastal > Sediment | place: USA: Maine | collected... | reverse complement strand
ATTCAACTCCTCTATCATTGAGGCCTGGGCATACAGTTCAATTTCTTCTTTGGATGTCTCCGGCAGCATATCGTGATAAAATGGATAAAATTTTTCAATATCCAGCCCCGGCGGTATCACCTGATACTTGGGTATGTCCTTATTATCATATTGTCCATACTGTTCGGTGACTTCCTGGTGGGTGCTGGCAATAATCAAATCGGCTTTTTTCAGCACCTCCTCTTCTATTTGGATCCGATAATCGATTTTATATTTTCTTATAATATCTTTCTCTTTCATACCCTCATTGATCAGTCGGTTTAATTTAGAGCGACCGAGGGAATGGCCGGTATACACGAACGGAGTGCCAAAGATTTCGGCCAATTGCATCGCGACATAACCCCCATCGGGATAATGGCCCTGGACGATATCGGGAATGGCCTTGCGGCGTTTGATGTATTTAATAGTTTTATCCACATATTCATCGAGATGCGGCCAAAGCAGCTCTTTGCGCAGGTACTTTTTCCCGCCGCACTGAATGCGAACAATACTGAATTTGTCGTTAACCTGCTCGACGGGCTGGGCGTAGTCTTCGGATATGGCCTTGTCGTGAATTAAGCGGGTAAACAGTTCCACCCGCTTAACATTTTCAGATTGACTCAGTGCATCGCACAACTCTACCGCATATTTGATCTGTCCTCCAGTGTCGGCATCATATCCCAGTTGCATGTTTTCTGCTCGAAGCAAGCCATGTACACTAAACATTTGAATATGGTATTTTTGAGGTGCCATGGATTCAACCATTTAATAATAGGGATTTGAAAGGCTCGTAAAATGAAGCTGAATCGGGAATTGCGCCTTTAATTTCGCAGATGCGGGATGCAAACAGTGAGGCCTGATTCAATATTTCTTCCGGCTGCCAATTTTTTAGCATACCTGCTGCCGACATCGCCGCATAAGCGTCACCGGCACCAACAGAGTCAACAACCTTTATTGCTTCAGCCGGTTCCAAGCTGGAACAACCTTGATTCGTGAACAACTCACTTCCCAATTCACTTTTTGTCAGTGATACCGTACGGATCGAATATGTTGTCATTAATGGTTTTCCGGTATAAATTCTATATAATCATAGGCCACGTCAGAGATGATGTCAAATTTGGGGGCACCGCTTTTATCCGGCTCGATATTTACACTTCCGGTCGGGTGAACATCATCTACCTGATTTTTTCGACTGCCTTGGCGATCAGTTCATGCGTTTCGGGTATAAAATGCACTAGCCCCTCCATTACGCCGGCAGTGTAATTGCCATTCATGCCGAAAAAATTTCCCTTTGGTAAGTACAGACGATTTGTCAAATCTTCTTCGGAAAGTCTTTTAAGTGCTTCTTTACGAATATCTTCCGTTGCATTCTTTACTAAAATCGACTGCAGACCGCTGGTCAATACATCCAGGTCGTTGCCGCTGTCGCCTGCAAATACGGTTCGATCCTCGGGAAAGTGCTCTTGCTGCATAAGGAATTGAATGGCATGCAGTTTGTTTGCGCGAGGTGGGATAATGTCCAGCAAACCGTTGGTGCTGATTTCATCAACACTCCAAATAATACTCGCACGGACACCCTTTTCCGCTAAGAGGCCGCGAATATTGTCTATCAGTTGCTGATGATCAACATTTTGATCTGTGTAATAGCTCGCTTTATATTGCTTCTGTTTTTCAGGTTCCTGAAGTCGTATTTCTTCCATATCCTCCAAAAATTCTGATAGCTTGCCCCTGCCCAAGCCTTTCCATTCCTGACCGATCTCACCGCTCCAGTCATCCGACAGTTGCCAGTTGCCATTAATTACTCGGTAAAGGGCTGTCCCGACATCGCCAATTGCATAATCCGGCAATGGCAGATAATACTTCTCAATCGCATCGAGGATGAGTTTCTTGTCACGCCCGCTGACATATGCCAGAAAAATATTTGAGTCTTCGGCAAGCTGACGAAACACGGCACGCGCATGAGCCGATTCTTCCTGATAGCCATTCGGAATAATGGTTCGATCCAGATCGCTGCATATTAATATTTTTTTCAACCTAACCACGGAATCCCTCTATCAGACTAGAACAGGCTTAACCCCAATGCCACAACGTAAAGAAAATGAATTGCCGGCATCCATTTTGAATCTCTAAATCCTAAGAAAAAGGCAGCTGAGACAATTCCGGCCAAAGCTCCATCAGCATTTGCCCGTTTCCAGAATACACCTATGAAAAACAGGGCTACAATTGGAGGAACAATATGAGACAAGGCGCTTCGTAAATATTGCCAGAGGGTGGGAAATTTGTCAATTTGAGGTGCCCAGGCAGCGGCAGTTATCATAAATACAAAGGTCATCGCTCAGCCGATCCACATTAGCTGTACGGATGTTGTCTGAGGACGCAGCTTTTTAAAAAAATCCATTCATTTAAGATAAACCCATGAAATCTTCGTTCTCATGATTTATTCTGGATAAACGGATCAAACAGCGAGCGAATGAACGTTAGGTCCATGTATTGCTGCAATTTGGCCCAGGTGTCCGGATTTTTCATACCTGAAAACTGGGTCTGGTAGGCCACCCAGCCCATGGCGGACCAGGAGATTCCGCGCAGGTAAACAAAGGGGTCGCGTAGTCTTACCCGATCCACCAAGGTATCCCGCAGATGCCGATCCTGTAAATGCCGACTGTAGGTTTGTAAAAACCTGCGTTGGTCCTCTTCGGTCATTCTCCAACTTGTTTTCCACAGGGTTGTCAGGGGAGAGCAGAAGTGGCACAGGTCCTGGGAGGGGTCTCCCCAGCGAGGCATTTCCCAGTCGACCAGATGAATCGTTTCCTGCTGACGGTTGACAATGAAGTTGCCCGAGTTTACTTCCGTGTTGACGATACAGGGCCAGGGGTCCTGCTGGTAAAAGGTTTCCTGCGACCGGGCGGCCTCGGCCCAATTTATTAACTCCATCAAATAATCCCGGATATCGGGCTGCGCCAGATCCGAATCAAAATATTGCCGCAGTAGTCCGGCGCACTCCTCGTAGATCAAGGTCAAGGGTGCTTCCTCGCGGATGAGATGGTTCTGCGCCTTGGGTACGTCTATCTGATGGATCGTTGCAAAAAGCCCGGCCGCATCCCATAAGTCACGGCCGTAATCCAGTGATTCGCCCGGCAGATAGTCCATGATCAAAATCCCATTGTTTAAAAATTGTCGCGTATCGTCGACAAAAAAAGGTCTGGGCGTCACCCCACTTTTCTTTAACAAATTCAAGGTATTGTATTCATAAACGATTTGATCATTCCGATCAATCTGGGTCCCGATATTGACCCGAAAGACGAGTTGGAGAGAATCCGAAGAAATTAAATAGTTCAGGTTGTACTCCCCTTGAGCCAGCGGACTGACCGAAAATACACGGCCCTTCATGACGGGTACGTCGTCCCAGTCTCGATTGTTCAGATAAGCAGACACTTTGGGCAACATGTCATTCATCAAATTCATTGTCATTATTTAAGATCCATGGCGATCTGTGCAAATCTGTGTCCAAATTTTCAAACTGATTCCGTCTCGCAAGGAAAAATCCGGATTTTATCCGGCGGCAGGTGGATGCGGACTTTCTGGCCGGGTGTGTAATCGTTGTCGGAGGTGAGAACCACAAAACGGTTTTCCCGGCAATTTACCCAGATGCGGGTGGCGCTGCCTTCGAAATTCGTTTTGGCTATTTTTCCGTGAAGACCATAATTTGCATCAGGAGACAACAAAATGTCTTCCGGGCGGATGGTTGCTGTCCGCAAATGACCGTTGCCGTTTGCTTGCGGTGCCGGAACGTTGGCAAATTCCGAGCGGAATACACCGTCTTTTACCCTGCCTTGGATAAAATTGCAGCCGCCGAAAAAACGAGCCACCTCGGGGTCGGCCGGGAGGTAAAAAAGCTCCCGCGGTTTGCCGGTCTGACGCAGCCGTCCGTTTAACAGCAGACACACCCGGTGGGAAATCATCAAGGCCTCGGCCTGATCATGGGTGACGAAAAGCGTGGTGATCCGGGTCTCAGCCTGGATGTCCTGAATTAATTCCCGCATCTGCTGGCGCAGGTTGGCATCCAGATTGCTCAGCGGTTCATCCAGCAGTAAGACGGCCGGTTTGAGGACCAAGGCCCTGGCCAGACTCACACGCTGCTGTTGCCCGCCGGACAGTTGGTGAACTTTGCGCCGCCCCAGGCCGGTAAGTTCCGTCAGCTGCAGGATCTGTTCTATGCGGCGTCTGGCATCCGCATCCTTGTGCCCTTGCATTCGTAAGCCGAACGCAATATTTTGTTCCACGTTTAGAAACGGAAACAGCAGGGTTTTTTGGAACACCATGACGGCGCTGCGCTTTTCGGCGGCCAGATTATTGACGGGTTGACCGTCAATGAAAATTTCGCCCTTTGACGGCTTAATCAGGCCGGCAACGGCCTTGAGCACTGTGGTTTTACCGGCACCGCTGGGTCCCAGCAGCGAGACCATCTCACCATTTCGGACCTCGAGATTGAAATCGTTGACAACCGGTTCTCCGCCATAGTGGATGGTAAGATTTTTCAGTATCAGATCGCCCATTATCGTATCCCTGCTATGCTTTTTCCACCCAGATACCGGGCACTGAATGCCAGCGCAACAAACGCCGGTGCCACGAAAACGATGCTGACCGCAGCGGCCACGGGCCGGTCGCCGCTGCCCATGAGAGCAAACAGTAAAATAGGCAGGGTCGTCACCCTGCCGCCGCCGATAATCAGGGTGCTCAGATACTGACTCCACGACAATAGAAATGAGAATAAAGCGGCTACCACAATGCCGGGAAACGTCAGCGGCAGCATTACCCGGACAATAACCTTCCAGGAGGATACACCCAGTGAGCGGGCCTGCCCTTCGTAGTCCGGGTTGTAATTTGAGAAGACGCCCCACAAGACGAAAACCGAATAGGGCAGACAAAACGTCAGATGTACCAGAACAACCCCCAAAAAGGTTGAAGCCACCCCCAGCTTGATGAACCATAGATGCAGCCCCATGGCCACGCACAGCGGGGGTACGATCACCGGAAGGGTCAATATGACGGATATCAGATCTTTACCCTTAAATTCATATAATCCCAGCGCTCTGCCTGCAGGTATGCCGATTGCCACTGAGATGAGGGCGGTTACCACGGCAACCAGCACACTCTGGACCAGTGCGGCCATAATCTGAAAACCGGCGGTGCCGAACACGTAATCCCAGGCTCTAAAACCCCACTGCCGGGGCCACAATTCCGGGTAAAACCAGCGGTTGGAAAAAGACCAGATCATCAAAACTACAAACGGCAACCCAACCGTCGCAATTACCGCAGTGGAAATGACATTTTGCTTTATTGGTCTCACGATACCGCCCCGCGGCGTCTGGCAGCCTGGATCAGGGTCTGGGAAAGTACGATGGCAACGATGATAACTCCGGCAATAATTATTCCGGTGGCAATGCCTTCAGGCCTGGCCAGCAGGTCCACGTCACTGTAATTTTTGTACGCCCACACCGGCAGCATCATGGGATAGGTTTGTCCCAAAAGAAAGGGTATTTCAAAGGCACCGAAGGTGTAGGCAAAGACGATCAAACAGGCGGCGCCCAAGCTAGGCGATATGGTCGGCAGGGTAATATATCGAAATCTCTGCCAGGGACCCGCTTTCAGGGTTCGGCCCACCTCGAGCAATTCCACTCCCGTATTGCGAAGTACCGAAAGGATCATCAGGGTGATGAAGGGGATCTCTTTCCAAACATAAGCCAATATAATTCCGATTCCCCGGCGATCGTTGATCAGCAACGGAAAGGAAGCGGATGAATCGATCAGACCAAACTTGAGGGCCAACCGAGAAAAAAACCCAGTGGGCGACAGCATAAATACAACGGCGACGGCAATTACCAGATGCGGAACCGTCAATGGAATCTGGAAAATAAAATGAACGAAACGATATTTCACCGAAAGGGAGATCAAAACCAGCGCCAACATAATGCTGAGGACAGCAGCGATGGCGGTGGATGTTGTCGACACATACAACGTCAACGTTAAGCTGCGCAAAAAGTCCGGATCAGAGAGCACGTTTGCAAAATGCTCAAATGTCAACCTGTCTGGGTCGGCAGCCGGAAAATGCGCCAGGCTTTGAATTAATCCCAGCACGAGTCCGCCACCGAATAGAACCACAACGACCAATAGCGCAGGGGCAACCAACACGCCTGTTGTCGAAAGGCTGGTGCTTTCTCGGGTGCGAGCGTCGGTACCTGTTAATATGGTAGACGCTTTGGAAGGTTCAGGGTTCACCGTTCAGGGTTACCTTTCTTAAGCTGATTTCGCTAATAAGCGTTCTCATTTTTTCCCGCTTCAATTTAGATGCTATACTAAATTATGATATGGCCGCAAAAAGGCTCAAAAAGCACAAAAACAAAATTGCAGGGATAGTAATTCCATAATCTGAAATCTAAAATCCCAGATTATGACCAAGGACTCCATTTTCGATCTATCTGACAGCTTTGGCGGCCGGTGGTGGCGCCGAACTCAGGAACTCCTACCGGCTATCTTTTTTTCAATACGTGGTTCTGCCAGCCCTTTTCCAGTCTAATCAGTATCTCCGATGGCGGTTCCGGGAGTTGGTGGGTTTGTAGCTCCCGATTGGACAAGGTCGCAATTCCCCGGGGCAGAGAATTGAATTTTTCCTGCCAGGTTGTATCAAGACGCTCGATATCGATGGCCGGAAAATCTCCCCAAACTTCCGGATCCGCTTTTTTCAGCTGAGCTTCGGGTGATATCAGAAAATCAGCCACCACCATCGCGCCCTCTTTAGCGGCGGCGTTAAACGGGATGGCCACAAAATGGGTATTGCTGATGGTCCCCTCTTTAAACACAAAGGTTCTCACTGTCTCAGGATACAGACCGTCATGAATCATTTTAGAAGCTTCGGCCGGGTGATAACTAATGGCAAAATCGACTTCACCGTCGGCCAGCAGGTGGGCCAGCCGGATGGGAGTTTCCGGATAGGTCATACCCTGACGCCATAGATTTGGGGCCATCTCCTTTAAGAGCATATAGGTTTTTTTTGCAGCCTCATTAAATCGTTTTTCATCAAATTCACCCTGCCAGGAGGCGGCATCGCCGGACACGTGATAGAAGATGTGGCGAACAAACACCGAGCCGGTAAAATCGGGAGGTGCCGGATAAGCAAAACGACCGGGGTGTTTGTGAATCCAGTCCAGCAGGTCCCCCATGGTTTGCGGCGGATGGGGAATGCGTCCGGAATCATAGATCATCACCACCTGAGCACTTCCCCAAGGAGATTCCAACCCCTGCACGGGTTCGCCAAAGTCGTTGTGAACCGATGGGCGGGTCCAATCGACAAGCTTCTGATTGGGCAGTCGGTCGGCAAACGGCCCGTGAAGAAGATTGTTTTTTTTACAGGTGCGGAAATTTTCGCCGTTAATCCACATTAAATCAACCTCACCGCCCTCATTTTTGCCGGCCTGCTGTTCGACCAGCAGTTTGCTGACGATCTCGGAAATATCTTTGACCGGCACCTGGCGCAGTTTGACACTGTACAACTCCTTGACACGCGGGGCTACATAGCCATTGACATAGGCGTTGGTAGAGGGAAACCCACCCCACATAAACCAATCCACCGTTTGGCCGCGGGCGCGCTCCAGGACTTGTGACCAGGTGAGGGCATTTACCCGGGGGGCTAAATTCAAGGCTGCTGCAATGATGAGCATACCGATTAATTTAAGATAGAAATGAATCCGAGGATTTTGCTTTCCGCCCTTCATTGCCCCCCCCCTTCAAATGATTGAATAATGAATATTGAAGATTGAAGAATTAAGGAATTCTGTCGTTTTGTTTTAGGGTCTTCCTTCTGGAAAATACAAACGACAGTTGATTTTTCTCGGCTCGTGCGCGCCTCTTCCTTTGATTCTTATAAATATCTTGTCGTTTAGAGGGTACTGTCCTTACACCCGAATATAAATCAGCCCATGTGTTCCACGATGCTGCGGGCAAACTCCGAACATTTTACTTCCCTGGCACCTTCAATCTGACGGGCCAGGTCGTAGGTGACCGAACCGGATTTAATGGTGGCCTGCAGCGCTTGCCGAATTAAGTCGGAGGCTTGTCGCCAATCCATGTAGTCGAGCATCATGGCCCCTGACAGAATTAAGGAACTCGGATTGACCTTGTCCAGACCAGCGTATTTGGGTGCGGTTCCGTGGGTGGCCTCAAAAACTGCACAGCGGTCGCCGATATTTGCACCGGGTGCCATCCCCAGCCCACCCACCTGGGCGGCCAATGCATCCGAAAGATAGTCACCGTTTAGGTTGGGCGTGGCAATCACGTCATATTCGTCGGGTCTCAGCAGGACCTGCTGGAACAGCATGTCGGCAATGCGGTCTTTGATTAAAACTTTTCCGGCAGGTAATTTTCCCTGGTAGTCATCGTAGAGTTCTCTCTCAGTGATGGTTTGATCGCCGAATTTTTCTCGGGCAAGTTCATACCCCCATTTCGCAAAAGCGGCTTCGGTAAATTTCATGATGTTGCCCTTGTGCATCAAGGTAACGGTCGAACGATTGTTGTCGATGGCATAGGCAATGGCCGCAGCCACCAATCGTTTGGTATTTTTCGCGCTCATCGGTTTGATACCCAGCGCGGTTTTTTCCGCCAAAGAGGTGCCCATTTGTTCATTTAAAAATTTCCTGAGTTTGTCGGCCTCAGGGCTGCCGGCCTGGTATTCGATGCCGGCATAGAGATCTTCCGTATTTTCCCTGAAGACCACCATGTCGATGTTTTCCGGATGTTTCATGGGGCTCGGCACCTGATCAATGTATTTAACCGGCCGCACACAGGCATAGAGGTCAAGTTTTTGTCGAATGGCGACATTGAGGCTTCGTATTCCCTTTCCCACCGGGGTGGTCATCGGTCCCTTAATTGCCACCACGTTTTTTTCGATGGTATCCAGGGTTTCGTCTGGTAGCCAGGTGCCTGTTTCTTCAAAACTTTTTTCCCCGGCCAGCACTTCTAACCAGTTGATTCGTCGCTTGCCGCCGTATGCTTTTTGCACGGCATTGTCCATTACCAGGCGAGATGCCTGCCAAATGTCCGGCCCTATTCCGTCACCTTCGATAAAGGAAATGATGGGCTGTTCGGGTACCTTTAGCGATCCGTCTTTGCCTTTTACAATTTGCCCTTCGCTTGCCATGATGTGTCTCCTTTTGCCGCACAATGTCATAAATTTAATATCAAATTAGTTCTCTCCCAATATCTCGCGTAAAACATAAGGCAGAATTCTCTTGTTTTCAAAGTAGGTGACATCCGAAAATCCTTCCCAATGTCCGTGATTAGTAAAAATTCCCGGACAAATCAAGAGAACTTTTCTTTCTATGATCGGTAGGTCAAGAAGCTGTGTGTAGGTGAGTTCGAACGGGTTTTGAACTGCTCCGACTACCTGCAGGCGCCACTGTTTGAGATTGACCGTATGATCCGTCATCCCCATGGTTTTGAAATTTTTAATCGGCATTACTTCCAGTTAAACAAATGATGCTATAGCACCATCGCCATGCCTCGTCCACTGCTATTACAGGATCTCCTCCATAACCGCTAGGCCGTTAATCATTCTCCTTTGATCTTTTTAATGATTTTAGGAATAAAGAATGAGAAGATGAACAGGGCAATCGAGAAAAAAACCTTAAAGGAAAGCAGCTCTGCCCAATTGCCGGATACCCAAACCTCTTTTAGTGTTCCGATGAAAAATGTAAAAATAAATGTTCCGACAATGATTCCCAGGCCGGTGCCGAAAAAATAGTCGCGAAAATGCACCTTTGTCAGCCCCATGCCGAAATTCATGGGGGTGAAAGGAAAATACACCAGACGCAGATAAAGCACGGTGGCAAATCCGTTGCGCTCAATGCCGTCGTCATATTTTTTAAGCTTGTCACCGATCAATGAGGAGGCAAATTCTCTGCCAAGCGTGCGTCCGATAAAAAAGGCGGCGCTGGCGCCTGCCATGGCTCCGAACCATACATAGACAAACCCCCCGTAGGCCCCGAAAATCGCAGCGCCCAGACCGGTCAGCAACGTTCCCGGCAAAAACAAACAGACCCCGACCGCATAAATCAAAATGAAAATCAGCGGGCCCCAGAAGCCGGCGCCGTCTAAAAAACGCCCCAGTGCTTCGGCGGTCAAGTAATTCTTAATCGGCGTAAATCGCACAAGAAAGATCGCCGCCACAAGAAAGATCAGCAAAAATATGGCTTTCATCAGCGCCTTTTTGCGATTCTCAGGCAGGTTACTATCAACAGGTTCCATTTTAATTCACTCCTGTACAGCCATTGGAAAACGAAGGGAAAGGTCCAGAGATTTGCCGCCGCCTTTGATCGATTTCAGGCGGTTATTCGCTGCAGGTTTCTTCTGCGCAAGCTCTGCCTTTCAAATGGAAGAAGAATTTTAATCCTTTTTGTACTTTTTCCGAGAATATTTTTGGCGAGAAATACGTGCCGGCCACTTTTTTATTAATCTCCCCGATGGTCGGATAGGGATGTATTGCTGACGCCAGTGTGGAAAGTTTCACCTTCCCGCTTAAAATGGCCACCCACTCGTTGAGTAATTCTTCGGCGTGGGGCCCCAAAATCTGAATGCCGATCGGTTTTTCTTTATCGTCAAGGATCATCTTGATCTTACCGACCGTCTCACCTTCGGCCAGACTGCGATCGTTATCCTTAAATTCTTCCGTCCAGACGTTACATCCGATTCCGGCCTCAGCGGCACTTTTTTCATTCATGCCGATACTGCCCAAGGAAGGATCAGTGTAGGTGCACCAGGGTAAAAACGTATAGTCAACCTTGCGGGGTAGACGAAAGACGGCATTGCTTACCACAATGCCGCCTTCATACCCGGCCGCATGGGTAAACTGAAATCCGCCGTTGACATCGCCAACCGCATATATATGTTTGATATTTGTTCTGAGGCGGTTGTCTACATTTATCCCTTGACGGCTGAATTCGACCCCGATATCTTCCAACCCGAGGCCGCTGACGTTGGCTGCCCTTCCCAGAGCGGCGACAATGTTTTCGGCCTTCAGGCTCACCAAGCTGCCTTGACTGGTCTTAACCATGACTTCCTTTTCCCGGCCCAGATCCTTGACTTCTTCGATTGAGGAATTGAGATAGAATTCGACGCCCTCTGAACGGAGAACTTCCCTGACCGCCTCTGCCATATCCAAATCTTCTTTAACCAGAATCTGAGGAGCCATATCCACCACGGAAACCTTGGTTCCCAGCCGACAAAAGGCCTGGGACATCTCAACGCCGATGGGTCCGCCTCCCAGAATAATCATCGATTCAGGCAAATGATCGAGGTAGAAAATTTCCTTATTGGTGATGTGGTTCGTCTGAGCCAGCCCTTTGATGGGAGGGGCAACGGGGGATGAGCCGGTTGCTATTACCCAGGTTTTGGCGGAATAGGAGTTGCCGTCCAGTCGAATGCTGTGTTCATCGGTGAAAGTGGGGTGGCCGAACTCAACTTGGGCGCCAAGTCTGCAAAAGCGTTCCTTTGAATCATGGTGCTGGATGGCGCCGATGACCGATTTTATCCTTTTAGAAATTTCATTAAAATCCACCGGTGGTATTTCCACCGACGGCAGTCCGAATTTTTGAGAATTTTTCATTAAATGGTAAACATAGGCGGATCTTAAAAGTGTTTTGCTGGGCACGCAGCCAAAATGAAGACAATCGCCGCCCAGTTCATCTTCCTTTTCAACCAGAAGTGTTTTGGCTCCCAGCTGGGCGGCTCCGGCGGTAACCGTCAAACCGCCTGCACCGCCGCCGATGACACCAATATCGTAGTCGTAGATTGGCATAAGAGTATCCTTTACCAAAGGTTTCAGGTTTCAGTGTTCAGCGCAGCCGCTGGCCTGAAAAGCGGCCAGTTTAATCGAAGAAAAAACTTAACAGCATAAGCGTTTCATCTTCTGACAGGATTAACAGGATTGACAGGATAAAAAAAACGATACGAAACCAAAAAAATCCCGTTAATCCTGTCTAAATCAATGAAGTCTCATATGAGGTTTCAGGAATTGGCAACTCGCCTTCCTCGGAAGAAACATTGAAAAACTTTGTTGGTTTCGAAAAAAATTCCGAATTTGTCATGCCGGACTTGATCCGGCATCCAGAATTTGCTGAAGTTACTGGATTCCGGCCTTCGTCGGAATGACGCTTTAAAGAAATTTTAACTTTTTCCACATCGTCAAGTTTCTTTTTCGATCAGACTTGACGCTTGCGGCCAGCGGCGGTGCTTGTATGAGACTTCATTTGTCCTTTCCGTCTACATCCCATTCAGAGACCAATCGTAGTGTAAATATTTGACGACGATCCGGCCCGATTTAGCTTCCAATTCTTTAGCCAGGTCTCCGGTGGCGTACTTAAGGAAAAAACCGTAGGCATCATCGTTGAAATCCTCTGAGAACCATTTGAAAATCCGGCTGACATAAAGTTCATTGTTTTCCAGCCGGTAGCTTTTCGGATCATTGATAAAGGACCGGGTAGAATCATCCAGTTGTTGGTCTAAAATAGCTCCACTGAAGGGCTCCGGACGCAACGGCGGGCAACTTTTTGCAGCACAGTTAATGGCAAAATGTACCCGGGGGTCTTTGTAGCGCGGTCTAAGGATTTCATGCTCAACATGGTCCAGGGATAATACCTCCCCGGTAATGCGCACGATCTTCTTTTTCCAAGGGCTTTTGAGCAGGCTTCCCAAATCTTTGATGGACGTGACGTCGGGATAGCCGCTTAAAATCAATTTTATGGTCCAGGCGTTATAGGCATTGGCATAGAAGGCAAACTGTTCGTCGCGAGGAAGTCTTGCAGGGTCAACATTTTCGAGGATTTTAAGATATCGGTCCAAATTCGCCTCTTCTTTTTGGAATCCCGCATAATTAACTTTCCCAGCCCTAACGTATTTTTTTAGCAATTCAGCGTAAAGGCTGTTATCCACAGCAGGCTCGGTCGATGCGAAGACCTGCAGACCGGCGGTGCCGGCAACCATATAGAATGACATTAAAAATGCCAATAGAATTCGTTTGATCTTCATTTTGTTGTCCTTGCTATAAGCGCCGTCGCTGATGCAACGTCCGGCACACATCGGTTTTAGATTCATATTATGGTCGTGTCTGTTCCAGAAAGCTTACATAAAGCTATGGTTGGTTAAGCTACAGTCAAGACAGCTGCAAAAATTAATATCGATTTATGGTTCTTACCACCCAAACGTAATCATGCATCAACCCTAAATAGCCTTGATTTGAAGTAAAACAGTCTTATATTGACTTAACTTGAATTGATTGATGTTGGTAAGCAATTTAAACATCCGTCATCTATCAGTCTGCAGTTTATTTTTTAATCACTCCCAAAAACCAAGTACAATTCAAACAATAGATCCAGAAAGGAGAACAACAATGCAAGAGCATAGTGGCGCAACTACCATGAAGGGCAACCCGTTAACCTTAGTCGGTCCTGAACTATCAACAGGAGATTCAGCTCCGGACGTTGAAGTATTGGACAATGATTTGAACCCGGTCAGACTTTCCTCCTTTAGAGGCAAGATTTGTGTGTTGTCCATTGTACC
>Ga0316190_10002381_pt1 | contig 13626 bp, 8 predicted proteins | sample Eddworburrow2_MG_FD_204929 | JGI IMG/M metagenome (GOLD analysis project Ga0316190, IMG submission 204929) | Coastal sediment microbial communities from Maine, United States - Eddy worm burrow 2 | ecosystem: Environmental > Aquatic > Marine > Coastal > Sediment | place: USA: Maine | collected... | reverse complement strand
TTCCCAAAGGAGACAGTTCGTTGCAGATCCAGGGACCGTGAACTGATCCAGCCCGTGGTCGAAGGTCTGGACGAAAACCTCCAACTGGCCATCTCCATCCAGGTCTCCGACGGCCGGGGCTGCCGGGGCGCCGTTGCCGTTGCCGTTGTGGCCCGGGTTCGGCAGTGGAATGTCGTGCAACACGGAGCCATCGGCGGCAAGGATCATGAGATTGCCCGAATCGTGGACATCCGGATCGCCATAGGTGGCAATGAGAATCTCAGGCGACCCGTCCTGATTCAAATCGGCCACGGTCGCTTCAGAGCTGAAGAGGATCGACTTGCCGTGGCGATAGTTGGTTCGCCACAGGCGCTGGCCCGAAGGGGAGAAGGCGTACAGGTAGCCGTCGTTCAGCGAGACGACGACCTCGGGCCGCGAGTCACCGCTGATACTGACGATCGTCGGAGCGGGAACGCCATTGGGGGGATACCAACCATCGACATCGATCGGGGAATCGCCGCGTGGTAGCTGCTCCCAGCCTGCCTTGCGCCGGGCTGAGCGACTGCCATCACCGTATGAGCCCTCCAGAACCATGACTCCATAGGCCTGAGTGACGTATGGCACGTGCATCTCGATGTTGGGAACACCGATGACCTCGTTCTTCCCGTCACCATCGAGGTCGGCAACCGAGGGCGGCGAGGCTGTCCACTGCAACCATTCTGCCCAGTCAGGATGGGGCCACTGGCCCGTGTGGAGATGATAGTGATCGTGTTCCACCTGCGGATCGGCCCAGCGGATGAACTGACCCCAGGTGAGCCGATTGCCAGCGTAGTTGGGGTCGCGATTCGTGTAGTAGTCCGAGGCATCGATAGCGACTCCATCAAGATTGAACGCCTGGATGTGGTGGTTGTCGTAAGTGACCAGAATCTCCAGTTGTCTGTCGTCGTCGATGTCTCCGATGCCTGGGTTGAGGCCGTAGCAGCCGAAGCCACTGTGACCCTGGCCGTTGCGGTCGGCATCGTTGCCGGGCCCGGCCAGGTCGTTATAGCGGGGCCAGGCCGGGTCGTGACCGCTGGCAGGCTGGTACACCGTGCCATCCGGGCTGAAGACAAAGACCTGGGCGCCGCCTTGAGAGGTCGGAACCGTTTGGGTAGTTGTCGCCACGACCTCGACCATGCCATCTCCATCCAGGTCTGCCGCTGCGAGGCCTCTGACCTCAGGTGAGTTGCCACCCGTTGTCGTATCGGCCGGCCATCCCTGTTTGAGTTGGAGTTGGGTGCCATCCCATTCCAGGGCGATCACTTCATGTCCTCGGCCAACAACGACTTCGATGATGCCGTCGAAGTCCAGATCGATCACGACGTGGGGCGAATATACCCTGCCACTACCTACCTCCGCGCGGTCGAGCAGGATCCCCGAGCTCGAGAAGACGTAGGTGTCGTAGTAGGCAGCGATGAGCTCATTGGAGCCGTCCCCATCCAGGTCGCGGACGACGGGTGACGCATACCAACTCGTCTGGCCCGTGAGGTTGCGGACAAACACAGGTTCCTGCACCGGGCCCGCACTGCTGCCGAGCCCACATGCGGGCAGCTCACCTCGCCCGGGCACCGCCGAGAGCACCAGCGCCACCACGAAGCCCACGCCCCCGCAGAGGTGCCAGCCGTTTTTTCGAAGATCGCTCAGAGGTCTATCCATGGTCGCTGCACCTCACGGAGTCGAAGTCGACCAACCCGAGGTGCTGCCGTTTTCAAACCCATCCGCAAACAGCAACCCAGGCCATGGGCGTGGACCGTAGTTCGGCAACGGCTGGCCGAGTTCGAAGGCTCCCAGGTCAGGAAGGCCTTGAAGAGCGAAGGCGTCATTCAGGTTATCGATCTCCTCACCGGCGTCCACTTCTGGGGTTCCTGGCGAGAGACGGAGATCGCGGCTGCCGGGGATCACCGGAGTGTCCCAGGTGACTGGCAACGATGCATCCACAAGATCATCGAAAGTTGCCACGACTCCGTGGAGCTCTACTCCAATCGCTTGAAGATCTGGAAGCCTGCTGTAGCGCACATTGTTCCACTTGAAGTGGGGGTCACTGGGTGAGCCTAAGGCTCGCGTAGTGCCCCAACCGTTGTAGTCTAAGTCTCTGAAGCCTTCGTCGGCGACGGTCGTGAATTCGAACGCATAGCGGGTTCCGAGAAAGAGGTTGTTTCGAAAGACCGCATTGCGCCACATAGCGCCATTGTCGCCATGCCCATCGCCATTTTTTGCACCGGAATTGTGGATGACGAAGAAGCCAGTAGTGTCGTTATGCATCTTTATGGGAACGCTTTCGAGATTGAAGAGTTCATTGCGAAAGATATAGGCCGGCCCGCCACGGATGGGTTGGACGCTGACTCCCATGCGGGCGTTCGTCACTCGATTTCGCCAAACTCGGACATTGGCCTGGTTGTAGTCGATCTCGATGCCGTCATCGACACAGAATGCGGCGTCGTTGCCGAAGACATCGTTTCCATAGGAAGGCCCCGTCGAAGGCTGTAGGGAGAGACAGTCTCCGAAATAGCGCACCGTGTTGTGACAAACCACGTTTCCGTGACCCCGGAGATCGATCCCTCGCTCCGAGGGAATACCCACTCCAGGCCACGATACTCGCCCCTCGATCACGTTGTCACAGATGGTTTGATTGCCCTCGAGACCGTCTCCCCGTCGATTGACGACGCCATAGTCGACATCTCGAATCCGGTTGTGACGGATCACAAGATCGTGGCTGTGCTGCGCATCGATCCCCCACCGACCGTTGTCGAGAGTCAGGCCCTCGATCACGAGGTGACTGATCGTTTGGTTCCATTCCCCGAGCGTGATGATCCCCCGGTCGGTTGCCTTGCCATCGACAATCGCAAGTCCGCTTCCCGGGCCCGAAAACACGATTGGTGCCAGGGGAGTGCCACTACTCAGAAGCTGAAACGGCTCGTAGGTGCCAGGGGAAATGTGAAAGACATCGCCTGCTACGGCATTGCTAGCAGCCGATTGGAGACCCTGAAACGGGTTCGCCGGACTCCCATCTCCACCACTTGATCCAGGAACGACGTAGAGATGGCGCCCGGAGAAAGTTCCTAGTGGAAGTTTCCGGGTGGCAGCGGACACGGTCTTCGTCTCGGCACCGCCATCCGGGTCACTCATGGTCAGGCGAAGTTCGTAGGCCTTGCCAGGTTCGAGAAAAAGGGCGCTGGCGGCCCAAAAGTTGAGGCCCAGGGGTGAACCATCAACTACCAGTGCGGGATGAGCCCGCATGGCTGGCGCCGCAGGGCTCCAGTGCGCTTCTCCCTCAAGGCGGAATTCCATCTGAAGCCAACTGTCGAGATCGTTGTCGCCCTCGATCGACCAAAGAGCTCCAATATGCTCATAGGTAGAGTCGACCCTCAAAGCCCCTGGCACCACGTCGTTTCCCGCAAGCAGAGGAGTGCCGCAAACGCATAGGAAAAAGCGCGCCAACGACACCCCAAGCCCGGGTCTCAGGTTACCCACTCGCATGGATCACACCTCGGCACCCGAATATCACAGAAGCGACTGGAAGCACTATGGAATGCGACCCCTTGGTCAAGGTGCCACCCGTATTCCTGGTCGCCCAGAGATCGACTGGCACTTTTCTTTGTGCCAACTCCCCTCCCTCAGCCAACCGTCTCGACCTGGGCTTTACTCTCGTCGATTTCGAGCCCAGGATAGCCTTCACGCTTTTCCAAGTACCATAGACTCGGCGTTTCTCAGACAGCTGCGCACAGCATCACCTGCCGCCCAATTTCAGGGCTCAATTGGCCTACTGGGAAGTACGAAGCTGCCTATTCAAGAATCTGATAGAGGCAATGGGAAGGAAAGGGTGGCGGGAAGGCTCCATCAGGGAAGCCTGGCCTGAAGCCGACTGTTTGCCATCTTTCCGCCATACTCCGATACATATCGCAGAAGGCCACGTACGCGTCCCATAGCAGGCCGCGGGCCTCCTTCGAGGAACAGTGGAACATGGGAGCGGGAGACCACTTGGAATGTGACGGTTTCTCGTGCGGATCCTGGAGGCTCACTTGTCGAGCCCCAATGGGCCTCGTGCTGTCTGCCCGATGACGAGACTCAGTCTCGCTTTCTATTTCGGCTACCAGTTCATGCACTCGCTCGCGGACCGCACCTGGTTCCTGCCCCTCCCAGCAGGGTAGGGGGTTCAAGTTCACCACCTCATCTTCCTGAAACTGAACGCCAGCCTCAGCGTCCAATCCGACAGATGCCTGACGCTCTCGAGTTCGATCGATCCACACACCTCTGAGCGCCTGTCCGCCGAGGAGACTCTGAACTGAGCTCACACCAGGCCACTCGATTGGGCTCGACACCAGACCCTCTTTGCATCCATTCTCCAGGAGATACCGTAACCGGCTCACCTGGGCTACATCCTCGTCGCTGACCAGAACATGCTGATATCGGCGATGCCAGAAAGGGCCTCGCCACCTATGAAGCCTCCCAGCCTCCTTCGCCAAATTCCCCTGGAAATAGGCCATGAATTGCGCCAACTGGAACGCAGACCGTACCGTCATGAGCATATGAAAGTGGTTCGAGAGCACGATACAGGCGTGAATCTCGACACCGTAGAGCCGCTGGGCTCTCCCTAGGACGCCCACGACCAACTCATTGAGCTCAGTGCTTGGCCTCAGAAGAAAGCGGCCTTGAATTGTACGATTGGTGACCTCGACGAGGCAGCCACCCGGTGGTATGAAGCGAAGACGTCGTCCCATACCAACAAGAGACGGAATGGCAGGAGAGAACCTTTCAAGAAAGTGGCTGGCACCTAGGGTTGGACTTTCAGGACCATCAGGGTCATGTCATCCTGCAGCGGGGTTCCTTCGTTGTACTCCGCCGCCAACTCCAGCAGGCGCTCGATGGCCGACTCGGGCTCGAGATCCGCCGACTCGGCAAAAAAACGGGTGGCACGATCGTAACCGAGGGGGTCGCCGTCCGGGTTCGCCACCTCTGCCAGGCCGTCGGTCATCAACAGAACCGAATCGCCTACTCGAAGGTCGATCTCCGTCTCCTGGAACCGCACGTCTGCCAAAGTCGCAAGCGGGACGCTCGGCAGCATCACCTCTTCCACCGACCCGTTCGCTTGGCGCCAGACAAGCACGGGCGGCATCCCGGCAGACGCAAGCCGCACCCGATGCCCCTCGAGCCGAGCCAGCAACATCGCCATGCTCGCCTGTCGCCGATGCATGCTACTCAGGCCCTCGCCAATTCGCCCCAGGGCCGCGGCCAGATTCGGCTCCTGCCCACACGTCTGGAACAGGCTCTTGGCAACGCCCACCACCATTCCAGCATGCAGCCCATGCCCTGTCGCATCGCCCATCACCAACGTGCACGAGCCACTCCCATTCGTGTGGAAGTCATAGTAGTCGCCTCCCACCTCGTTGGCCGTGCTCATGTGAACAGCAATTCGAAAGCCCTCGAGATCCGGCACCTGCTTCGGAAGCATCGCCAATTGCAGCTGTCGTGCCTCCTCCAACTCCGCCGTCTTGCGGTCGTTGTCAGCCTCCAGCAAGCGACGATCGGCTTCCTCTCGCGCCACCCGTCGCTCCTGATCGATCGCCCTTTCCGTCAGCACGTCGATCTCCTGAAGCCTCGATTCGAGCTCGCGATTCGTACTCGCAATCCTCCGGGTCAAATAGACGGAGAAGGACAGCGCCAGTGAACCGACTCCCAAGAGGGCGGTCAGCTCATGTGAAACCTCTAGCCACCCGGCCTGGCGAAGCAGAATGGCAAAGACACACAGAGTCACGACAAGCAGACCCAGACCGATGACCCACGCATCGGGCTGCCGATCCACCAAGGCGAGAATCGCCCACCAGAGAGTCACCAGGTACACAGCGGCGATGAAGATGGCCGTTGGCACGTTGCCACCAAAAGCCGGGCGGGTCCAAACCCAAAACAGAATCCCCACCGCCGCAGCGGCCAGAACGTAGAAGGTCGGACTCAGCCGCTGCTTGAACACCCTGTGCTCCACCAGCAGGGCTGACATCCCCATCGTCACCACACCCGTCAGAAACCACTTGTAATAGACGAGGACCCTCCCCAGATCACCGATCGTGCCCATCTGCAGTTCGGCCAGCAACATTCCCACCATCGATCCGGTGAGGATGGCGAGATACAGGTTCTCGGTACCTTTTGGCTGGAACGCGAAGAGCAGCAGGTGCAGGAGAGTGAAGGCTCCGAATACCCCCAGGGCCGTCGCCATGACGGTTGTGTATTGCCTGACCAACCGGAGTCGAAACGCGGAGAGACTTTGGGTCTCTCCCGCCGTGATCTCGAATCCCTGGAAATCTCTCTGGAAGACGTTGCCCGTGACGTTCGAATAGCGGACGGCCAGAAGGTGGTCGACACCCGGATCCAGCGTGATTGTCGAGACGTACTGCGGGAGGAAAGGCTTCTCTTCATCCGGATCCGTCGACACCGTGCCGAATTCAGCCACCTTGCGACCGTCGAGGTAGATCTCGGACGCACCGGCCTGAGCGACATGGATCCCGACAGTGTTGCCGAACTCCTCGCTGGTCCGAATCTTGCGTCGAAACCAGCCAATTCCAGGCCATCCACCAGGCATGGCTTCGGTATTACGAAGAGAAGGGAGGACGAGAGCCCACTCTGTGTCATCGAAGTCTGACTCGGCCCAAGAGGGATCGTCACCAGGGTGATAGCGCCAATCTCTCGCCAGAACGACCGAACACTCTGGACAGGCTCTGTCGAGAACGACGACTTCCGTCCAGCCTTCGGACAACTGCGCGCTCACCGGCTGTCCAATAAACAGGACGATGGCAACCGTCGCGAGCTTCAGTATTCGACCAAGGGAGATCATGACAATCTGCAGTGGAAGCGGATTTCAGCGGCGAGTCGCACTTCCACTCCTTCGATTGCTCCAGAGGAGGTTACGCTCTCGGGCTCTCAAAGTTGCAGCGCAACAACCTATCGATGGCCGCGCATATCTTGTCTTCCGGAAAGAGAACACGCCCACCATGAATAAATTCGTCGTTCCTGTCCTGATCTGCCTCTTTTCGGTTCCGGTCCTGGCCCAGCAAGAAGGCGCCCCTGAGACTGCGGAAGAGGCCGAACCCTCCCCTCCACCACCGTACCAACACCGAAAGCCATTGCGAAACCGAATGTACGTGGGCGGATGGCTCGGAGCTTCGTCGAGCAGCGCAGTCGACAGCGTCGAGATGGCTCCCGAGATCGGATTCCAAGTTACACCCAAGATCCAGCTGGGAGGAAGCCTCGTCTACCGGTACCGCAACGACAAGCGCTTCGACCCCGACTTGACCTCGACTGACCTGGGCGGTTCACTCTTCGGTCGCTACTTCGTGTACGCACCCATCTTCCTGCAGCTGGGGGTTGAGCACCTGTCCTGGGAGTACTACGACCCGTTCCAAGACGACTTGACCCAGATCGATGCCACCCACACCGGGATCCTGGTCGGTCCGGGATTCGCCCTCAGCATGGGTCCACGAGCGGCCACCTACATCGCTCTCCTCTACGACGTCAATTACAACAGCGGTGGCCCCAACCCCTACGATGAGCCCTGGGTGTTTCGGGTCGGTTTCGGGATCGGGCTCTGAAGACCCGACTCGGGCCTCGTGCCGTTGAAATCCCCTTCTCAATCCGACACCATACGAGCTTCGCTTCGATCCAGCCCATACTCTGGGTGGTCAGAATGAACAGGGTCTCCTACATGAACTCCGGCGCCAGGTCTCTTCTCCTGCTCCTCGGCCTCTTGGCTGCCTCACAGCCCTCCTCGGGGAGTGACTTGACCCAACCTCCAGCCATCCTGCGCGAGGTGGGCGACACCGGTCAGGTCGAGTCCCGCAAGCTCATCCTGCCCTACATCTTCGCCACGGAGACTCTCGATGTTGCAATGGGCGCCGCTCTCGGAGCTTCGGCGTGGCCTCAAGAACAATCGAGCCTCTTCAGCGCTGTTCTCGGCACCACCAACAGATCCTGGGGTCTCTATTTCGTCGGCACCAGCTTCCAGATTCCCGCCGGAAGGCGCCTCTTTCTCGATATCAGCGCCTCATTGGGGCGGTACACGGATCAGCGTGCCTACGTCGACGGCAACCCGGACTATCCCAACAGCCGAGCGGGCTCCAACGACTCCGACCCCAACGATTTCATCAGCGGCCAAGGGAAGCATGATTGGCTGATTACCAACTTTAAGTACGTACTGCCCATCGGACACTCCCGGCAGTCGGCGATCGCCACCTACGTTCTCGATCGTGGACTCCTGGCTTCAGGTGCCACAGGTGCCGAGAGCTGGAATCCGTTGCGGAGCGGTCGAACCCTACTGCAGTTCGAGCCCTTCATGATCCAGCGGACATTCGACATTCCCGGCAGTGACGAGATGGGGAGAACGAACGGCCTGGCCTTCTCAGTACTGCACGACAACAGGGACTTTTCGCCCAACCCCTCGCGCGGCACCACAACGACATTCAGGCTGGTGCGGGACTTCGGCCAGTTCGGCAGCACGAGCTCCTGGACGTCGATGGACGGCAAGTTCAGCAAGTACTTCTTCCTGGGCTCGTCGCGGCTGACCCGGCAGCGGGTTCTGGCGTTCAATTTCTGGACCGCTGACAGTCCGACCTGGGAAGAACAGGAAACCGACGAAGGCACGGTCTATGACCACCGACCTCCTCCCTATCTGGGCCCGACTCTCGGTGGTTACCTGCGGATGCGAGGCTTCCCGCAATATCGCTTCAGCGACAAGTCGGCCGTCTACTACGCTCTCGAGTACCGGGTGATCCCAGAATGGAATCCCCTGGGGAGCATCGCTTGGCTGCGCTGGCTCCAGGTCGATTGGTGGCAGTGGGTACCCTTCGCCGAGGTCGGACGCGTTGCCGACCACTGGAACCTGACAGAGCTTCACTCCGATATGAAGTGGGATGTGGGTCTTGGCTTGCGCCTTATGACCGCCAAGGTCGTCGTTAGAGGAGACGCTGCGTACTCCGAAGAAGGATTCCACATCTGGGCAATGGCGGGGCAAGCATTCTAGCCAGATCGCTGTTGTCAGGCCCACCGTCGTCGGTCACCGACTCGTGGACCTTCCTGTAGAATCTGAGCTCCGATGTTTCCGCTCAGAGACGAGAACCCCACCGAGCTCACGCCGGTCGTCACGTTCATCTTCATCGCCATCAACGTGCTGGTCTGGGTCGTCGTCCAGCAAGGAGGTGGCGGGCAAGGATTCCTGAGCTCGCTTTGCACTTTCGGAGCGATTCCGGCCGATATCACGGGCTCCATCAACCCGGGGGCCGTGATTCCTCTGGGTCCCGATGCAACCTGCACCGTCGGAGGCCTGGGATGGATGACCATCCTCACTTCCATGTTCATGCACGGCAGCTGGATGCATCTGATCGGCAACATGTGGTTTCTCTGGGTCTTCGGCAACAACATCGAAGATTCCATGGGCCACATCCGATTCGTGATTTTCTATCTGCTCTGTGGAATCCTCGCATCGGCCGCGCATATCCTGACGGACCCAGCCAGTGCGGTCCCCACCGTCGGAGCTTCTGGTGCAATCAGTGGCGTCATGGGCGCCTATCTGCTGCTCTATCCCAAGGTAAGGGTTCAAACGCTGATCTTTCTTGTCTTCTACATTCGGATCTTTCTGCTGCCGGCGTGGGTTCTCCTGGCCCAGTGGTTCGTCATCCAATTGGTGTCAGGGGCGGGAGCCCTGGGAGCAGAAGGTGGCGGTGTCGCCTTCTGGGCTCACATCGGTGGCTTCGTTGCGGGTCTGGCTCTCATCAAGCTGTTCGAGCGGCCACAGCTGGTCAACGCCAAGAGGAACAAGGTCCATCTCACACACGACGAGCTTCTCCGGCTACGCTGGTAGCTACTAACGACAGGACCTCGATTGCCAGACAACGAGGTGCGTTGGTCCGCTTCGCAATTCCCCTGGCACCTGGTCTGACCGACGGCCCAGAGTTCGCTCGAGAGCAGCCCGACCAACCTCTCAACCCGAATTGAGGTGAGGTGTGTGCGTCCAAGGTCGCAGGTTCTCGGCACTCATATCAACCAACACCGCCTGGATCGCAATCCAGCAGAGCTATCATCACACCAAGGAGGGAGTACCCTGTGATCGATCTCAGTCGAAGGTTCGTCTCTATCAGCTCAATTCTTGCAATCTCAGGACTGGCCATGCTCGGTGCGGGGGCGTCAGTCGCCGCCCAGATGGCAGTTCCCGAATCAGCCTACTCCGCTCTCAGCTGGCGGCTCGTCGGACCTTTTCGTGGCGGCTGGGCGACAGCTGTAGCCGGCATCCCAGGCGATCCGGCAACCTACTACTTCGGCGGCGCTGACGGTGGCGTATGGAGAACTACCGACGCCGGCTCGACGTGGCAGCCGCTCTTCGATGACCAGGGAAGCGCCTCCATCGGCGCCTTGACGATCGCGCCCAGCGACCCGCAGGTCATCTGGGTCGGCACCGGACAGATCCATCAACGCTGGGACATTGTCGATGGCGACGGCGTCTACCGCTCCACCGACGGTGGAGAGACCTGGATGCATCTCGGGCTCGAGGATACGAAACACATCGGAGCCCTCTGGGTAGATCCCAGGAACGCCGACACCGCCATCGTCGCGGCCCTGGGACACGTCTTCGGACCCAACGAAGAGCGTGGACTGTTCCGCACCGAGGATGGTGGTCACAGCTGGGACAAGGTCCTCTATCTGGATGCCGATTCAGGGGCTGCTGACATCGCTGGCACACCCGAGCTTCCAGACCTTCTCTACGCCTCTCTCTGGCAGGTCCGTCGCTACCCTTGGCTGGACTACTTTCAGCCCACAGTCGGGCCGAATAGTGGCATCTACCGATCCGACGACGCCGGCCGCACCTGGACAAAAGTGGCTGGCACCGGATTGCCGGAAGAACCAACCAGTCGCATCGAGCTGGCAGTCGCGCCAGGTACTGACGGCCAACGGGTCTGGGCAGGATTGGAGCTTGCCGATGGCGGTGGTCTCTATCGCTCCGAAGACGGTGGGGTCACCTGGGAACTGGTCAACGACGATTCCAGCCTGGTGGGGAGCTACATGGGCTGGCTCTTGCCCGGCCCCTCGGATTCCAACACGGTCTGGGCGGGAGGACAGCCCCTCCGCCGCTCCACTGACGGAGGCACGACTTTTCAGATCGTCCGTAGCTCACCCGGCGGCGATGACTACCACGCCCTGTGGATCGACCCCACCGATTCCCAACGCATGATCACCGGCGCCGACCAGGGCGCAGTCGTTACCTTCAACGGCGGCAAGAGTTGGAGTAGTTGGTACAACCAACCGACCGGACAGTTCTATCGCCTGGCCGTGGACAATCGATTCCCCTATCGCATCTACAGCGGACAACAGGACAGCGGCACGGTGGGTATCGCCAGCCGCAGCGACTATGGCCAGATCACGTTTCGCGATTGGAGCCCAGTAGGCGGCGACGAGCGAGATGGTGATGTGCCCGATCCTGCCGATCCCGACATTGTCTACGGCGCCGGTCTGGGCGGCAGGGTCTCCAAATGGAACGGACGTACCGGGCAGGTACAGAACGTCTCTCCTTGGCCGCTGTCGAGCTATGCGGCACGCCCCGGAACGACGCGCTACCGCTACGACTGGATAACACCCTTGGCCATATCCCCGCGCTCACCACACCCCATCTTCGTCGGCGCTCAGGTCCTGTTCCGATCTCTCGACGGAGGCGCCAGCTGGGACACCATCAGTCCCGATCTGACGGGAGCTGTCGAAGGGGCCGGCGATTGCGATGGCGACGTCCCCATGGAGCGAGCCACCGAGTGCGGCTACGGCGTGATCTTCGCGATTGCCCCATCACCGGCCGCGGACGGCCTGATCTGGATAGGGACAACCAATGGCCGGATTCAGCTCACACGAGATGACGGCGCCACCTGGAGCGACGTCACTCCGCCGAGCCTGCCCGATTGGAGCAAAGTCAACATCATCGACGCCTCCGCCTCGGACCCCGGTACCGCCTACGTGGCTGTCGATCGTCACCGAGTCGACGACCCAAGGCCGATGGCCTACCGCACCCACGACTTTGGGGCCACCTGGACCGAGATCGGGAATGGTCTGCCACCCAACGAATGGGTCGGTGCGATACGGCAGGACCCGGAGCAAGCGGGCCTGCTCTTCACAGGCACGAATCGCGGGGTCCACGTTTCTTTTGACGACGGCGAGACCTGGCAAAGCCTAAAGCTCAATCTTCCAACGACCGGCATCAACGACCTTCTGGTCCATGAGGACGATGTGATCGTGGCCACCGAAGGTCGGGCGATCTGGGTCCTGGACGCCGTGGCTCCCCTACGGCGGCTGGCGGCCGCCGACCTCGGGGATGAACCAGTCCTGGTAACGCCTTCTGCCGCCTGGCGCCTTCGCTTCAATCAAAACAAGGACACGCCGTTGCCCCCAGAGGAGCCGACAGGTGAAAACCCGCCGGCAGGAGCAATCCTGGACTACATCCTGCCGTCCAACGGAACCGGCCCTGTGGTTCTCGAGATTTTCGACTCTACGGGCACGCTGGTTAGGCGCTTCGGCAGCGACGATGAGATCGAGCCGCCCAATGCGCGCATCTACTTCGCCGACATCTGGCTAGGCGAACCTCCAACGCCAACTACGGGACCTGGACACCATCGGTTCGTTTGGGATCTGCGCTACCCGGCGCCCCAGACCCTCAGCTCGAGCTACTCCATCGCCGCTGTGCCCGGCCGGGCGACGCCTGCCCGACCCGAGGGCGCTTTCGTGCTACCTGGCACCTATGAGGTCCGGCTTACAGCCGGCGGCCAGACTGTCTCGCAAAAGCTCGAGGTGGCCATGGATCCACGCGTCGAGGTCACCTCGGCCGAGTTGTCGAACTTGTTGGAGCTCCAGAACGAGATTGCGGCTGCACTGGAGAGGGTGGTAGCCCTGGTGGCCCAGACCGAGGAGGCTGGCGGCGAAGCCGACGATGAGGTTCGATCCGTTGCCAGGGTATTGACCTCACTGGCCTCGGACCTGGAAAGCACCGACGCCCCGCCCACCGAGCCGCAACGCGAGTTGTTCGCCCAAGCGATCGACCGTCTGGAGAGTGCCGAAGTTCAGTAGCGACCGCTCGGCCTCCTAGCCGGACCTGGCCTCGACCAGCGCCTCGAACAACAGTTCTGGCGCCATGAAGCGCCAGGTCTCGTTGACCTGGATCTTGAATTCCGCGCCCTCTTCCAGTGGCTTGGGGAGGTCGATGTTCCTCTCAGCCAGCCGCCGCCGAAATTCCTGCGCATTGGTGCCAGCCACTTTTAGGCGGGAAGTGTTGGTGCCGTTGGGGACGCGCTCGATCTCGAAGCCCGATTGCTGTTCCAGGCGCCGGAAGACCTCCTCCGACCCATTGACCGCCTCCTGGAATCGGTCCGAGAAGCCCTCGAGGTAGTGGCCTGCCACTGCTGCGAAGGCCCAGCCATAGGGCAGGCTGCCACCGTACATGCGGCGCGTATGGAACATCTCTTTCAGCAGAGCATCCGGGCCCGCCAGAATCGCGCCAGACCCCGCGTTGAAGTACTTCCAAAGTGAAATGTAGACGGTGTCGAAGAGCGCCGCATACTCCTTGACGCCCACCCCAGTGTAGGGCGGCGCCAGAAA
>Ga0316190_10002380_pt1 | contig 13634 bp, 15 predicted proteins | sample Eddworburrow2_MG_FD_204929 | JGI IMG/M metagenome (GOLD analysis project Ga0316190, IMG submission 204929) | Coastal sediment microbial communities from Maine, United States - Eddy worm burrow 2 | ecosystem: Environmental > Aquatic > Marine > Coastal > Sediment | place: USA: Maine | collected... | reverse complement strand
CTGGCCGAGCTCCACCCCCGCTACCGAGACTGGTGGCAGGTACGGGATCGCTTCGACCCCGACGGCGTCTTCTCCACCCACTATCTCGAGTCGCTTCGCCCCTGACCATGCGGGACCTGGGTCCAGTGCGCCGGCACGCGAGCCATGCTGGTCGTCACCGGCCGGTCAGGGTTCTTCGCCGAGCGCCCGCAGGCGCGCGGCCAGAGCGTCGGCTCGGGCCGCCTCCGCGTCGGCTCGGGCCGCCTCCGTATCGGCTCGGGCCGCCTCCGTATCGGCTCGGGCCGCCTGTTCTTCGGCTCGTCTCACGACCGACTCGATGAGTTCGTCGACCGAACGGACGAAGGCTCCGTCGGTGGTGCGGACCACGAGGTCATCGCCCTCGAAGCCGATGACGATACCGCCGAGCTCGGCGATCGGGATGTCGACGACCGTCTCGGCGATCCGCCCGGCACGGTGGGCGGTGACGTCGAGCGAATCCGGTTCGAGGTCGATGACCAGGGCGGGAACCCCGAGCCGACGATACCGGCGCAGCTTGGCCATGAACGACGAGTAGGAGTCGGTGTCGGACACCACCTCGACCACGACCGAGGGCAGAGGATCGCCATCGTCGGTCGGGCGGTACGACTTGGCTCGGCCACGAAGGGTGCCGGCTGGCAGCACCATGATGTCGGGCGCCACCGCGTTGGCCCTGTCGGTGGGATACCAGTTCATATCGCGATACACGACGAGGTCAGATCCCAGCCGCCGCTCGGTCGCGGCCGCGACCATCTCGACGGCCCGCCGGTGACGGGGGTTCTCGGGCATCTTCAGATCGTCGGGATCGGGGACGAACCCCTCGTCCACGTCGAGATCGACCCTTGCCATGGACACGAGCGTACACCTCCGCCTCGATTGCTCATCGGGACGACACTACCGACGGCCGCCGACACTTTTCCCGGCGCCCGGACCGCCCGCCTGCGCCTGGCGGCGCGGTACGGTCTGTCTCAGAGCCCCGAGGGTGGCGGGATCGCGGGCTCCCCGGTGGTGTACACCGCGAGCTGGTCGCCGAGCCGGATCGTGGTTCCCGCGGGACCAATGGCGCAACCGATGCCGAACAGCGATCGGGCCTCGGCCGGGATCTCGGGGAATGGGGCCAGCGCATCAACGCACCACCGGTGGGCCCGAAGTGCCACTGCGGGCTCTCTGGTCCGCCGGCCGGTCTGCTGATCGACCTGGGGCACCGCGCACCGGGGCCACGGAAACAGGGCCGTCAGCTCGGCCGAGCCGATCGAGAACCCGCGCCAGGTGTCCTCCACCCACGGGTCGTTGGTGTCGACCACCAGATTGGGGCGGAAGCGCTCCATTCCGAAGGGCTCCCGGGCCCGACCGACCAGATCACCGAGTGAGGCGCTACAGGTGACCAGCACCGGAGCGGCGTCGACGAACGTCACCGGCTGTTGGGGAACCTGAACGATCGAGCGCGGTGCTCGCTCCGCCCTCCTCACCAGCCGGCAGTCCTCTCCCACCACCCGGCTCAGCCAGGCGGCAGCCTCATCGCCGGCGTCGACCGCCGCGACCTCGTCACCGAGCAGAGCGCGGACCACCACCTCGTCACCCACAGGCGGGCCGACTGAGACGGTGCCCATCCCCGGTGCCGATAGCTCAAGTCCCCCATCGAGGAGCTCGGGCTGCACGGTGGTAAGGCTCGGATGGGTCCGCTGGGTCACGGGAGCACCGTCTTGGCTCACGACCTGCCACTCGCGGTCACCGTCGAGGCCCGTCGCCGCCACCACGGACTCGGACAGCTCGATCGGCCGGCACGACTTGACCGGGTAGATCCGGATGGCCGACAACGCTCCCATGGCCAAGAACCCTAACCCCGCCCGGACATGCGCCGCCGGGCTATGGCCATCGCGGGCACAGAGCTGGGTGTCGGGACGAGCCGAGGCCCGGAAGGGGAAGCGATGGAACGTCGAGCTCGCACCACTCCACTCAAGACCTTCTGTCGAACTCACGTCTGACAACGATAGGAACACGATTCGTGGCTGGGAAGGTCGGTCCGGACCGCTGAGGCGGACGTTCCGGTCGACCTGGTACCCGATCCGTCGCTACGGTGCTGCGATGGCAGCTCTCCCGCTCAGCTTCGACGAGGTGCTGACCACCACCCGAACGGTGCGCAAGCGCCTGGATCTGGAACGACCGGTCGAGCGCGAGGTGCTCGAGGAGTGTTTCCGAATCGCTCAGCAGGCGCCGTCGGGTTCGAACATGCAGTCGTTCCACTTCATGGTGGTGTCCGACCCCGACAAGCGGGCGGCGCTCGGAGATCTGTTCCGACGGGGGCTCGAGCAGTATCGGACGAGCCCGATCGCGCTGTACAACCTCGCCTACCCCGACCAGTCCCAAGTCGAGGCCGCCCCTCGGATCATCGAGTCGCTCGAACACCTCGCCGACCGGGTCGAACAGGTGCCCGTGCACGTGTTTCCCTGCATCCAGTTTCCGCTCGATCGGGTACCGGTCACCATGATGGGCGGGATCATGGGCTCGATCATTCCCGCCGTCTGGAGCTACATGCTGGCGGCCCGGTCGCGCGGCCTCGGGACCTGTTGGTCGAACATGCACAGCTACTTCTCCGACGAAGCCGACGAGATTATCGGTCTACCGGATGGGGTCACCCAGATCGCCTGCATCCTGACCGCCTACTCACTCGGTACCGAGTTCAAGGCGGCTACCCGCCGCCCCCTCGACGACATCGTTCACTGGGACCGATGGTGACGAACCAGCTGCCAGCACCCGTGCCCGATCCCCGCACCCGCGCCCTGCGCAACGTCGCCGAGGTCATCGGCGGCAGCGCCTTCTTCGTCGAGGAGGTGCAGCAGAACTACGCGGCGCTCGGATTCCGCGACCCCGGAGAGGTCCGGCACGGGGTGCGAATGTTCGACTGGCACCCCTACTTTCTCGCCCGGGCGGCGCCGATGGGACGCGTCCCTGGCGAGGTGGTCGCCGCAGCGTTCGGCGTGTTCCCGCTCGACCGGATCGTGACCGCCGTGGACGAAGGTTGGCAGGTCACCGATCCGGCGACGGTGCTCGCCGCTCGGCTGACCGGGGTCGAGGCCGCGTTGAATCGGATACTCGGGGCCGAGCCGGAGGGAGCGCGCCGGGCGACGGCGCTGATCCGGCGCGGTGTGGACCAAGCAGACGTCGCCGGCCGACCCCTCTACGCTGGGCTGCGAGCGATTCCTTACCCCGGGACCGTCGTCGGTGACCTGTGGCATGCGTGCACGCTCTATCGGGAACACCGCAACGACGTGCACATCTCGGCGTGGACCACCGTCGGGCTGACCGGGGTGGAGGCCTGCCTGCTCAACGACGTGCGCCAGGGCCTCGGTCTGAGGACCTATGTTCGCACCCGAGGCTGGAGCGATGCGCAACTCAATGCCGGCATCGAGCGGCTCGAGCGCCGCGGCCTCATCGATGACACCGGCATGACCGCGGTCGGGACCGAGCTCAGGGAGTGGATCGAGGCCGCAACCGACCGCCAACAGAGTCCGATCTGTGATGCGGTCGGCGAGGACCTCGACGAGCTGCTCGCACTGCTCGCCCCGATCCGAGCAACCATCCTCGACGCTGGGGCCTACCCGGGTCGCAGGTTCGTCGAACGCACTGCTGAGGACGCGGCCGAGCCCGACGAGGCGCGGCCGAGTTCAGCAAGTGCCCCGATGACGGTTGCTCGGATAAGAGATGAGTAACGACATCGAGAGCCTCGGCTTCCGACAAGAACCCGGGGAGCGCTACCCAGCCAGCATCACCATGCGCTTCTGAGCGAAGGTGCGCCGGTTCCTCGACTCAGATTCGGCGATCTCATCGACGGTCCACCTACGATCCCATCATGAGCCGCGCAACGATCGGATGGATCTGGGTTGGGGGCCAAGCCCTCGTGCTCGGGGCGCTCATCCTGCTGCCGGGCCGCGATGACTGGCCAACCCCCGGATCGATCCAGGTGGTGGCCACAATGACATTCTTCGCGGGTCTCGCCGTCGTCGGTATCGGAGCACTCGGCCTTGGAACTGCGCTCACCCCCACACCGGTCCCCAACCAACGGGCCACGCTCACCAGGGGTGGCCTCTATCGGTTCGTCCGCCACCCGATCTACACCGGCGTGCTCGCTGTGGTCGCCGGCATGACATTGCGATCGGGCAGCTGGATCCACCTCGTTGTCGCAATGCTCGCCATCGTCTTCTTCGACCGCAAAGCCGCGTGGGAAGAACAACAACTGACCGAACGGTTCCCCGATTATCGCGAGTACGCCACCGTGACCCCGAAATTCATCCCCCGGCCATGGGGCACCTCAGGTCGCCACTGAATCGCCAACCGCGCCGACCGACGCGGCCACGCCTGATATACGCATAGCCAATGCTAGAATATACGTATGCCCAACAGAACGGTCTATTTGCCGGAGCATCTCGATGAGTTGAGCCGGCGGCTGGGAGTCAATCTGTCGCAGCTCACCCAAAAGGCGATCGAGGAGTATGCCTCTCAGCGGGCTGAGGACACGCTTGATACTCGGGTCAAAGAGGCTAGAGCGCGCATGGCGGCCCTGAACATCTCATGGCCAGAGGGCCTTCTCGAGCGTGAACGGGCTGAGGCTGACGAGCGGTGACCGTTGTTGCCGACGCCAACGTGGCCATCGCCGCGCTCAACCCTCGTGATGCCTTCCATGACCAGGCGTTACGAGTCTGCCTCGAAGCTGGCGACGTGGCGGTTCTCAACCTCACTTGGGCTGAGGCCCTGATCCATCCAACGAGATTGGGCCAATATGACGCCGCGGCACGCGAACTCAAAAGGCTTGGCTTTCGGATCGAGGTGGTGAGCCATGAGTTTGCTGACAAGGCGAGAGAACTTCGGGCGGTCTATGGCAACAAGAACTTCCCCATGGTTGACGCCATAGTGGTGGCCTTTGGCGTGGCCACGGGTTGGCCTGTTGTCACCTGTGACTCCAAGTGGCCAGCAATGGCTGAAGCCCGGATCAAAAACCTACGAACAAGCTAACGGGCAACGAAGACGTCGAGTCTTTGTTGTTTGCGGTCTCCGTCCGGCCCGCGGGTCAGGGGGCGAGCAGGCGCAGCACTCGATGGTGGAGGGGATGGCCGGGGTCGGCGAGAGGCTCGAGGATGGTGAAATGGTTGAAACCTGGTTCCTCGCAGAGCTCTGCGTCGGTTCCGAGTTGGGTTAGGTGATCCTGATAGGCCCCGCTCTGCCACACGAATCCGTCGGTCTCATCGCCGCCGACGATCAATAGGGTCGGCACGGCGCGTGCGTGTGAGCGATGGATCGGGCTCAGCCGGCGGGCCTCGTCGGCCGTCATGTGCACCTGAGCGGCCACGTTCGTGTGTCGCAACGGCTCCAGCTCGAAGAGACCGCTGATCGGCACGCAGGCGGAGATCAGGTTCGGCTCAAGACCATGGTCGATCCAATTCGTCGCCGCGCAGATCGCCGACAGATGGCCTCCTGCGGAATGGCCCGTAACCGCGATCGGGGTATCGGCCTGGGCACCCAAACGATCGCGGTTCTCGCCGATCCACGTAACCGCCGCCAACGCCTGATCGACAATGCCGGCAATCGGTGTCTCGGGAGCCAGGGGGTAGTTGGGTAGCGCGACGGCGTAGCCGGCTTCGACAAACGGAGCTGCAATAAACGAGAAGATCGACTTGTCCAGAGCTCGCCAATAGCCGCCGTGGAAAAAGACAAGAATCGCTTGAGCGCCCGAGACGGGAAAGAGATCCACGACGCTTCGTTCATGAGGGCCATAGGAAACGTCGAGATCGACCGGGATCGTCGATCGCACCAGCTCGCTTCGATGGCTGTAGGCCTCGTACACCTCCTGTCGCTCGGGGTGGCGGGTTCGAAGGTTGTACTCGGCGTCCAGCGCCTCGGGGGTGTTCTCCCCAGGCCAGGGCCGAACCGAACGAGATACCACGCTCACCCCGGTAGACGTGGATCGCTGAGCGACGCGACCCCAACCCCAAGGTTCGCCAACCGTTCGGTGCTCTCGGCCCACCAAGCGCCGAAGATCTGGCGTTCTCGCTCGGTATTCACCCCACCCAAACCGGCCGCTGCGCTGATGGCCTCTGCTGCGACGAGATCCTCGGTCTGTCCAGGTGGCGCCAGCGACGCGCACCGGTAGCCCTCAAGTTCGACGTCACGCACGTAGCGGTCGACGTACCCCGCGATCTCCTGGCAGGTGGTCTCGTCCCAGCCCTCGGCACGAGTCTGGAGGTAGAGCCAACCGAACTCGACATGCCGTCGCTTGTCGGCGAGGCACAGGTCGAGGATATGGCTCGCCAGAGGATCGGTTGCGCCGAGCCGGTACCCCTCCCACAACGCGAGCTCGAGTCCGTCAGCAAGAGCACAATGTGCTGCGACGTAGGCGTCGAGCGATGTCTCGGCGTGAAGCGCTTCTCGGGGAAAGCGTCGATTGAACGAGGCCGCGTACGCAGCACTCGTAGGGGTGTCCACATAGCCGTTGCACAACTCGGCGAACCGGTGGCCGCATTCGATGTGCCACGCCTCCTCGGTGTTGCGGACGGTGAGAAACAACTTTGGGTCGGCTTCTCGGTCGCGTTCGACACAGAACCTGACGAGAAGGCTCGGTGTTTCTGCCAGTCCCGTGGTTTCGATCCAGGTGATTCGGCTCCAGAACAGCGCGGCGGCGGTTAACTCCTCGGCGCTGTAGTCGCCACCCCTGAAGCTGCCCCAATCGATATCGCGCTGAGGATTCCAGCACTCTTGTTTGCTTCGGTGATAGAGGGCGCGGATGTCGGGCACGACCGTGTCGAGCCTTACCGGAAATCGTCGTTCGGCAAAGATCGGCGTGGTGTCGGTCACCATGCTGTCAGACCGCGCCGAGCTTGGGATGGTGGAAGGTCGGGAGGTTGACCCCCCACGGCTCCATGCGGCGCCGGAGACGCTGAATGGTCTCGATGAAGACTGGCTTTTCCAGTTCTTCGATGCTCGCACCCAGGCCGGCCTCATGGGTGAGCACGTCGGCGCGGACCTCGGCATCTGCCGCAGGCGAAGACGGCGCCAACCATGAGTTGTGGTAGCCGTTGAGCTCGACCTTCTCGATCATCGTGATCACCGCCGCCTCGACCTTGGCGATCTCGTCGGGGTTCAAGGACCCAATCCGATAGTCCATGTAGTACCAGCCGAACGCGCAATGGCGTACCTCGTCGCGCATGATCGCAGCCGTGACCGCCTTCGCCACCGGGTCCTCGGTGATATCGACCAGATGTTTGAAGGCGTCGAAGGCCACTTCCTCTGCCGCGCACACCAACGCGGCGACCAGCCCATCCAAAGAGGACTCTGGATCGAGCGCCATCTTGCGCACACCGTGCGTCGATACCGATTGTTCGTACTTTTTCGTGATTGGCTCTTCGATATAGCCGCCGAGCTTGTCGGCCATGAGGTAGCACACCTCGGCATGGCGGGCTTCTTCTTGCGATCGGATCGTGAAGAACAGCTGGAGGTCGGGCTCGTGACGCTCCTGGGCGAACCGAATCAAGATGGCGGGGCTTTCGGAGATGGCGCCGTACTCCGCCCATGCTCGCCGGCTCCAATACTCACGAGCGGCAAACAGCTGCTCGTCGGTGTAGCGCGAGATGTCGAGCTGGTCCCACGGAACGACCGTGCGCGGGTCCCACTGGCTGTTCGTCGCAGCGTGGAAGAGCTGACGGATCTTGGGGATCCGCGTCCCCAAATCGAGCGGAAAACGATGCTCAGGCTGGTCCAAAATCGTCGGCTCTTGGATGAGGACAGGTACTTCGCTCACATGCGTCTCCCCGGCAGAAGATTCATGCTAGCGACGGGCGGTCTTCACCTTCAAAGTGGTCGATGTCCGCGGCCTCAGCAATTGCGGGCTTCGGGTGCCGTCGCCCAGACCCCTCGCCTGCCCGCCGCTTTCGCGACGCGATCGAACCAATCGCCATGCATTCAATAAGAGTCGCCGGGTAAGACCCGACACCGCTTCCTCGTGGTGCGCCAGCTCCGTGGATAGGGTCAGGTCACTTGAATCCGTCGCGTATCGATCGAGACGCACCGCCCAAACCCATCGATGACTCATGTTCATCGCGCTCAAAGAAGTGGCTCAGGCGAAGGTCCGCTTCGGCATGCTCGTCGTCGCCATCGCGTTGCTCGTCTTTTTGATCTTGTTCCAGCAGTCGCTACAGAACGGCCTGATCACGGGCTTCGTCGGCGCCATCAGGAACCAGAACGCTCCGGTGCTCGTTTACGCCGTCGACGGCCAGCGGGTGATCCAGGGCAGCATCATTCCGCCCGATCTCGAAGCGGAGCTCCGCATGACCGACGGTGTCGGTGACGTCGGACGGATCGGCCAGGGCACCTTCACCGGGCAGCCGACACGTGCGGGCGACACGTTCGACACCACGATCATCGGGTACGAGCTCGGCCCGGAACGCGAAGGACTCGGCGCGCCTCGTCAGCTAGCCGACGGGCGGTACCCGGCCGATGACATCCAGCTGAACGTCGCCCCGACACTCTTCACCTCGTACGACACCTGGTCCGATGCGGTCCAGTCCGTCAATCCGGACGCCGGCGAACCACTCCCGAACGTGATGGCCGTAGCGCCGGCCGAAGGCATCGACGACGATGAACTGGTCGAAGCGATCAACGCCCGCTCGCTCGACTTCGACGCGCTCACCCGCATCGACGCGGCCGCCGAGACGCCCGGCGTCGCCCAAGTGCAGCAGTCTTTCCAACTGATCTTCCTGCTCTACGGACTCGTGGTCCCGTTGGTGACAGGCCTGTTCTTTCTCATCGTGACCTTCCAGAAGGCGAACACCCTGACGTTGCTCCGTGCCATCGGGGTACCCGCCGGTCGGCTCAACTCATCGCTACTCATCCAGGTCGCGATCATGATCGGCGGCGGGCTGATCATCGGAACCGCGCTCTACTACCCGGTGTCGCAGGGACAACTCGGCGGGATCTCACTCCGGTTCGAAACCGGCGCGGTGATCTTCTGGGCGTTGTTGTTACTCACCCTTGGCGTGGCCAGCTCGCTCGTCGCGGCGCGGCGCGTGCTGCGCATCGATCCGATCGAGGCGACCACGGGCGTAGGGGTGGGGATATGAACCTCGCCCTCAAGGAGCTGCGGCGATGGCCCGGCCGGTTCGCGACGGCCACCGTGATCTCGCGAACGTCGCACTCTTCGGCTACGAGCTCGCACCGGACCAGGTGCCCCCACCGCCGGCCGACGGGCAGGTCTATGCCGACGATGTCCTCAAGGCCGACGGCGTCGAAGAAGGTATGACGATCCTGCTCGGCCCTGCTCGCACCCCGGTCGAGGTGATCGGGTTCGTCTCCGACACCAGTTTCAACGGACAGGGCGGGTTGTGGGCGTCCGAGGCTACGTGGCGGTCGACGTTGGCCGCGAACCGTCCGGACGCCCGGTTGGCCGACGGCGTCTGGCAGGCGCTCGTGGTGCGCGGCGATGACATGGTCGATCGGATCGATGCCGCCACGTCGGGTGCAACCGACAGCTACACCGTCACCGATGCCGTCAACGCTATTCCAGGCGTCGAGGAGCAGCAGGGCACGTTCAACCAGATCATCGGCGTGACCATCGCCGTCGCGCTGGTCGTAATCGGTTTGTTCTTCGCGCTGTTGACCGTTGAACGGCTCAACCTGTACGGCGTACTGAAAGCCCTCGGGGCGAGTTCCCGGACGATCTTCGGTGGGCTGATGGTCCAAGCCGTCGTCGTGACGCTCATCGCGTCGGCCATAGCCGGCGCACTCGTCGTGCTGCTCGACCTCATCATCGCACCCGGATCGATCCCGATCTTCGTGTCGCCCAGTTCGATCCTGTCGAGTACAGCGCTGCTGCTTCTCGCCGCCGCGGCCGGCTGTTCATTTTCGCTTCGCCGGGTCCTCAAGGTCGACCCAGCATCAGCCATCGGAACCATGTCATGAACGCACTTGAACTGTCCGACGTCCGCAAGATCTACACGATGGGTGACGGCTCCGAAGTCGTCGCCCTCGACCAGGCGTCTCTGACCGTCGCGGACGACGAGATCGTGGCGCTCATCGGCCCGTCCGGCTCCGGCAAAACGACACTTTGCTCGATCGCAGGCGGGATCCTCTCCCCGACCGAGGGCAGGATCGTCATCGCCGGCGAAGACATCTCCGACTACGGCGACAAACAGCTCACCAAGTTCCGCCAGGAATCGATCGGCTTCGTGTTCCAGTCGGTCAACCTCATCCCGTTCCTCAACGCCAAAGAGAACCTGACCGTCGTCGACGAGCTCGGTAGGCGCACCGGCAAGGCGGCGCAACAGCGAGCAGATCAATTGCTCGACGAACTGGGCCTGGGCGATCGGCGGAAGAACCTGCCGTCACAGTTGTCGGGTGGACAACGCCAACGGGTGGCGATCGGCCGTGCACTGATGAACGACCCGAAGCTGGTGCTGTTCGACGAGCCGACATCGGCCCTCGACACCGAACTCGGCGAACAGGTGATGGAGCTGATCCGCACGGAGATGAAGCGGCGCGGGACTTCAGCGATCGTCGTGACCCACGACGAACGAATCACGCAGTACTGCGACCGCAGCGTGCACATCAGCGACGGTCGCCTCGCCGCCTGACCTCAGGGGTGGACCGAACGCGACGGAATGCCACCATGAACGGATCGACGATCTACGTGCGGGAGCTCAGGGATTGCCCGCCTGCGCCCCATTGATGATGTTCATTGTCATCTCATCGCTCGCGATCCGGGAACCTCTGACCATCGCTGAATGACCAGTGGAGCGGCGCTCAATCAGTGGGATGGTACGGGCGAGCCGTCCTTGCGGTGCTCGCAAGGACGTAGGAGCCCAGCTCACCATGGTTGTGAGCGGGGCGACGAGGACGCCGCGCCACGAACCCTCGTCGCCTGACCGCGGGGGCAGACCGACCGCGACCGAATGCGCCGCCGTTAGCGCTGGCCACGAGGAGCGAATGGATCCGATTGCCGACTGTGGACGCGCCGAAGGGACGGCCGGCCTCGTGCCGGCCGTCCCTTCGTTAGGCGATCAGAGGAGGCCCTGCTCGGTGAGGTAGTCCTCGGCGACAGCGCGAGGATCTTCGCCATCGGCAGACACCCGCCGGTTCAGCTCGGCCATCGTCTCTTCGTCGAGACCGCCGAGAACCGTGTCGGCAAGCGCTTCGAACGCGTCAGGGGCCTGCGAATACACGTCGTCAGGCATCGTCAGCGAGACGTTGTAGAGGATGAACACGCCCGGATCCTCGATCAGGTCAAGGCTCAGTGCCGGACATCGGTCGTGAAGACCTCGCCGAAGGTGCAGTTGTTGCTGGCGGTCTCGTCATAGATGATGCCGGTGTCGAGGATCTCGACCTGGCCCTCGGGGATGGTCAGTCCGGTTGCATCTTCCAACAGAACCAGGCCGTCCGGCCGGTTCGGGAACTCGGTCTCCATGCACACCGTGGCATCGGGGTTCTCGTTGACGTATTCCATCATGCCCTGCAGGTCGACACCCGCCGCGGGGGAATCCGGCGAGGTGGCAAAGCCGTACGTGTCGTTGAACGGCGAGGCGCCGACCCAGCGGATCGAGTTGTTCTCGAGGTCATTGGCGCACACGCCGTTGGTCAGTTGGACCGGGTCGAAGCTCGGCTCCTCCTGCGCGAGGTGGACCGTCCAACCCGTTCCGTTGTACTCCCAGTAGGCGTCGATCTCGCCCGCGAGCAATGCGTCGCGGTTGACCACCGTTCCACCAAGGTTGGACGAGTCGGTCACGTTCGCGCCTCCGGCTTCGAGGGCGACGATCGCGAGCTGGGCGAGCACGAACTGCTCGACGAAGTCCTTCGAGCCGACGTTGATTTCCATCCCGCCGAAGTCGAGCTCGGTGAGTGAGGCGACTGAGTGGTCCTCGTTATTGGCCGTGTCGCACGTGGCCTCGCCACCGGCGTCGTCGCCTTCGTCGGCTTGTGCGACGTCTGCGCTGGAGTCATCGGACGCCGTGGCGGTCTCATCGCTATCGCTCCCGCATGCCGAAGCCACGAGGACAACAGCAAAGAGGGCAACAACTAGTCGCATGGATTGGCGCTGGATTCTCACTCTAGGAATTCTCATTCGGGGGATTCTCCTTGTTGGTTTTCTGCAAATTGCTTGTTGTCGCTGACGTGGCCTCCGGTTACAGACCGGAGGGCCGGAGCGTCCTCTCGATAACTGCGGCGATCCAGTCGATCGTCAACGCAACGAGCGCAGTCATGACCGCTCCCGTGACCAGGACCAGGTCTCGGCTGAGCTTGAGCCCGGCGCTGATCGTGACTCCCAGTCCTCCTCCACCGACGAGGTAGGCGAGTGCTGCCATTCCCACGGTGATCACGAGCGCAGTGCGAACACCGGCTAGGACTACGGGGACCGCCAAGGGGAGTTCGACCTGGCGGAGCGTTTGGCGTTTGGTAAGGCCCATCCCTCGGCCGGCTTCAATGACACTCTGGTCGACCTGTTCAAGCCCGACCATAGTGTTCCTGAGCACTGGGAGCAGCGTGAACAGAGAGAGCGCCCAGATCGTGGTCCATGGCCCCCGACCGAGCCACGCGAACGCGAGGACGAGAAGGCCGAACGCGGGGATCGCCTGGCTCGACGTGGCGACCGCGAGAATCGGCGCACCAGCGCGCTTGTAACGGGGTCGGGTGAGCAGGATACCCAGGGGCACCGCGATCACGATCGTGAACAGCGTCGACCACATGGTGATGGCCAGGTGCTGTTCCAACTGCGGCCTGAGGTTTCGGTCCCAGTCGAGCGCTCGCTCGTCCTGGAAGATCTTGCCTGCGCCTCGCACATAGAAATACAGCACCGCAGCCCCGACCAGAACGATCAACGGCGTGACCGTCAGGCCGACGTTCGTCTTGATCAGCCGGAGGCCGGGCGGGAGCCCATGGCCCGTCACCTCATCGGAGACTTCGTCGTCCGGGTCGGCCTCGCTGACCGCCCGGATATCGTCGCGGTCGGAGGGGCCGATGTGAGTGTCCGTCGTCGGGGTTGCCATCAGTGGCCTACCGCCGAACCATTGCCCAGGTCGGCGGCCTCTTGGATCGCCAACTCCTCGTAGTGCTTCTTCGCCTGACTCCGCAGGCGCTTGAGGACATCGGCCAGTCTTTCGATGTCGAGGATGCCCTGGCAACGACCCTTCTCATCGACGACCACCGCTTGGCCGGCGTTCGACAGCAACATCTCCTCAAGGGCGTCATGGAGTGTGGCGTTGGGCATCACCGTGGCGCTCACGCCAACACCGGCACGATCGAGCGGGGTAGCGGTGTCCGCAAGATGGCGATTGTCAACCCACCGGATCGGGCGCTGTTCGTCGTCCAGGATCAGCATCCACTTCTCGGGCGATGCGTCGTACAGCCGCTGCGCGTCGGCCCGAGAGGTGTGCACGCTGACGATGGGCCAGTCCTCGGAGAGCTCGAGATCGCGCACCCGCTCGAAGTTGAGCCCTTTCAGCGTCGAGCCTGCACCGATGAAGTCCGACACGAAGTCGTCGACCGGGTAGGCCAGGATCCGCTCGGGCGTATCAAACTGACGGATCGCCGACTGCTCGCCGAGTATCGCGATGCGGTCGCCCATCTTGATCGCTTCGTCGATG
>Ga0316190_10002378_pt1 | contig 13637 bp, 31 predicted proteins | sample Eddworburrow2_MG_FD_204929 | JGI IMG/M metagenome (GOLD analysis project Ga0316190, IMG submission 204929) | Coastal sediment microbial communities from Maine, United States - Eddy worm burrow 2 | ecosystem: Environmental > Aquatic > Marine > Coastal > Sediment | place: USA: Maine | collected... | reverse complement strand
GGACTCAATGAGAGGCAAGGGTGGGGGGTGGGGGGGGTCGTATGGGGTAGCCTTCATGCTGGACATAATTTTGATCCCTTTTTCATGGTTAATGCCCTCCTTTTTAGTGCTCTAAGTGCTTGTAATCATTAAAGAATAACCTTAAAAGCACCCAAGAGTTAACATAATAGCCCTTATCAGACACCGTTCCCTAAGTGCCTGTAATCGTTAGGGGTTTAGGTTAGTGACTACTGACCTCTTGCCTCGTTCACACTTTCTCTGTCTTTTGTTGCCGTTGTTGATCGTGTTCGCCCTGGCTCTCTCAGTGTCGTTCGATCAAGAGAAGTGCCTTTGCCGTGCATGGGTCTCGAAACGACGACCGGCAACGACCTACGCCTCTTTTCCCTTCTTGTCTCTTGTTAGCAGTTTAAGCTCCATAGTTGTTGAGCATCGAGTGCATTTTGTTTGTAGTTTGAGAGTTACAGATATCGCAGTCCACGTTTTTGTTCTCATAACATTGTGCATTCCGCATTCTGGGCATTTAACAGTTATTTCCATAGTCTCTTTTTTTTAATAAACTATCTAAGGTCAGTTTTAAGGGAATCACTAATCACAGAGACACCACGAACATTATATATATAAGAATTATGTAGTAATGCTCTCATAGGTAAATAGGCGATGAGGTGTTACAGTAATTAAATACAGAGGCTCTAAACCACCGAACAATAAAGGGAATAATTATTTTGATGTGAGTTACGTTTTTTTCTTGACAGTCTGTAGCCGTTTCAGCTATGCTCTTAATCAAGAGAACGAATTAAACAATTAACTGGAGGGCAAGAAAATGATGACTTACACTATACCACAAAAGGACAGCAACGCAGGCAGCATCCACGACATAGCCTCAAGCAATTATGAGAGGGTCATTGAGTTTCCAAGGGGGAGTATTTACGCTGTAGTACTAGCTGACTATTACGGCGGCAAAGGCTACACGACTCACAGGACAGCCGACGCAGTAATAAGGGCCTGTAGTCAGGTCAAGGACTACTCATATCAGATTATTGATACTGACGGCAACGTTATCGATCTTTACACGCTTAGAGGCTATTGACACTAGAGCATAGTTAACGCAATTAAACAATTAAATGGAGAAATAAAATGAAAATGTACGAGTTAATAGCTAAAGTGTACAACAAGGAAATAACAGTATCTGAGTCAGTAGACATTATTGAGTCAGATGACGAGTGGGTTTATGCTATCCAAAATTACAGCCCCGAAGGTAAAAAGGAGAGGCCATATTGGGAGATGCTGGCTGAGTGGGAAAAAAGGCAGAATGCACCAGAAGAAAAAAAGGCAGACATGCAAGAAATAAAGAAAGAGGGCCAGAAGAGCATAATTAACGAATTAACCCCTAAACAGGAGGTAACGATCATGGAAGCAGAATTTGAGCGATATCAAAACGGAGAAATAAAAATCATGCCCCGGGGATTCAGAAGGTGGGAACGTGAGCAGATGGACGCTAAATATGCTGTCCCGGGGAAAACGATCCTTGTTAACGCAAATGAGACTATCACTGTAGAGGTGTCTCCTAAATACCTGGAAGAGCATGGGAAACAAAATATCCTGGCTGATGCTATGCGCACGCTGGGACATCAATCAGAGATCCGGCTAATGGAATCGGAACCATTGGATTTAGAGGCAGCAAAAATAGTTAGGGAAGAGAATTTTCTTTATGAATATTTAGTTGATCATTGTCGATATAATCTAAGTGAAACATTAATGCGGATGAACGGCGGGCATCGTATGTCAGCAGCCATGGCTGCTGATGTGTCTGCGTCCCATGTTTACGCTGCCAGGCAAATGGAGGATGTTACAAACGCCGAGATAAAAAAGATTGCTCAAGAATTAAGGGATTTTGATCTGAAACATAGCCGTCGATTTGCAGATGCAGGTGAATTGAAAATCACAATATTGTGTCCTGAAGCAATGCCTGAGCAAATAGGTCTGTGCCGGTACAGGCAAGGGGGCAATCAAATGATGAATAGAGGCGGAAAAATGACCCCCCCCAAATTAAACACTTAAACGACGGAGGAGATTATGAAAACATTAACAGAAAGAATAAACGTGCAATTCGGTGAAGTGGAAAACGCTCATGTAATGCAAAGGGTACATATGGGTTTTGCTGCTTACGATACTCTTTGTCTCATTTGTGCTGAACTAGATGTTGATTTGACAAACATTTCTGATTCTGACTTTAACTCAACTTCAATAGTTCTTGAGAACTTTATCAGTGGGGCAAACGAAGGAACAGGGTACACCGTTTCTGCCTGGTTTGATGAAGAGGAGCACTAGAACATAGTTAAACAATTAACGGAGGGCAAGACAATGGCAAGACAGGTATATGCACTTAACAAGGATTACGCAATATATCTCGAAAGTAAAAACAGGCGTTTAACAGCACAGCATGGTCTTATCGAATGCACATTAAAGCTCACATATTGGTATAACAAGAGCCAAGATGGCATTGAAGAGTGTGAAGGTTTCGGAGCTGGGGCAATTAAAGCTTTAAAAAGCGCAGGCTGGTATAAAAACTATCTAGAAAGTGATATGAGAGTGATTTTTAATGAAGTAACGAAAAAGGCAGAATTTATCAATGAAGCTGATTTTTCATACGACACACACATAAAAGCGATTTTATAATTAAACACTTAACGGAGGATAAGACAATGAAACTCAATAGAAACGAAATAAATAAAATGGTAGAAGCTCACAACAAGGGAGAGAAGTTCCCTACGGAATCAGACACTTTTATCTATAGCTGTAACAGGTACATTAAAGCGTCAAGAGAAAACCGCCTCATGTGCAGCATTGATACTGTTTCAAAGTCTGGCATGTCCAGAACTATGAAATTCTTTGAAATGAGCAAGGACAAGAAAACCAAGGATCATTATATTTTGAATTTTTACCAGCTTTTTTGCATTCTTGGCTACACGAAGGTAAGGGATTCAGATTATTTCAGAATTTCCGGTTGTGGAATGGATATGGTTTTTGCAACTCACTATAACATTATCCATGAATTGCACGGCCTAGGATTTATCACAAAGAAAACTCGCGACACTTTAGCACAGAAAACGCCTCATAACATTTAACATTTAACCCTTAACCTTGCCCACTATGTGGATAGTGGGCAAGCATTAGCGGTTAAACTTAATAATGGAGGTAGAGAGATGAGAACTCAATTTGTGGCAGGCGGTGATATTGAAATAACATACGAAGAGGAGACCGCCGGAACGTTTATTGATAGTGATGGAGACCACCACAACGGACTGCCGGGCATCGTTGTCCATGATGCGCCTTGGGCATGGGTTGCCGTTGAAGTCGAAGGAGGCTATCAAGTTTTTGAATCAATCACTGATTTTGAAATATGGGCAAATCAAATCTAAAAAGGAGCAAGTAAAAATGAACATCTTTAAAAAAACAGTATACGAACCAGTTCAGACTATCCCGATAGATCAGGCAGTGAGGGAGCTATCAAGGCACCATAACCATCCTGAAGGGATAAAGCGAGAACTGCAAGAAGGGGGCTTAAAAGGTACTCCATGCTCTCTGTATACGACTAATAGAGAGTTTCTGGAAGAAAGGCAATGATGAAGTATACAAAAGGACCGTGGATGGTTAACGACAATAGCACCGGAGATGAAGAAAACTACAAGCCTGACATTTGGGTAAGTGATGACAATGATATACTTGTAGCGCAAGACATAGACGGGTCAAATGCCACAGAAGTAAGGGCAAATGCTCACCTCATAGCCGCTGCACCTGAATTATTGGAAGCCTGCACGGCAGCAATGAACATCATAGAGCAGTGCATTGACTATGAGGCCATGTCCACTGAAGATGCTGAAAAAATAGAGGAGGTTAGGGTCAAGATGTCTTCAGTTGTAAAAAAATATAAGGAGAATACCAGTGAATAATCAAGAAACAAAGAACAGGATAAAACTGAACGACAAATATTTAAAGTTACAGAGCGAAACTGCAACCAAAGATTTTAGAGCGGAACTAAGGCTGTCACAGCCCCAATTCTGCCTTGCCTTTGCTATTCCCTTGTCTACCCTTCGGCACTGGGAAGCAGGGTCACCCAGGCTAAAAGGTGCGGCTCTGGGGTATATTAAAGCCCTTATGATGCTACATGAAAAGGGATTACTGGAAGAATTTAAGGAAAGATTGAAATAGAGTCAAGAGAAAAGCTAAAACAGAAAAGCCGCTCCGATCACAGCCAGGAGCGGCTTTTTAGTCTTGTCGGTGTTAGAGCATAGTTAACGGTTTTAAAATAATGGTTATAACTGCTCTTTAACTAGCTTTCCGCTGCATTCTTCACAATATTCACAGTGTTCTGCTCCGCCTGGAAGGGAATCTGTCTCAAAGTAATGCTCTTTTTCGCAATCTTCGCATACATATAAAATTAAATAGTCGCTCATGATTGCTCCTTATTTAGCTTTCTACATAAATTCACAATAGCTCTGTTTAACATTCCATACGCTGCAGCTGTTGACCTTTCCTCTTTTATTATCGATAACCCTTTTTTTATTTTCTCTCGATATCTTTCATCAGGATATTCTGCACATAAATATTCAATCCATGACAGTTCAGAAGTATAAGCAGAAGGAGGTAATATTGACTTGCCGCTAATTGTCCAGCCCTTGTCAGGGCAAGCCCTAACGCAATCCATTGTTAACGGCCATGACCTTGCTATACTCATCATACCCCCTTAATCTTTTTGTTTTAAATACGAGTAAATTTCCGGGGCTAATTTGCTTGGGTTGACTAGATCCGGCCTTATGCCTAACTGAAAATCTATCCAGTCCGGTTTAAAATGATCTTGTACGAGTGATTGCCAAGTGTGCTCTATGAAGTCATCCCCCATACCTTCCTTGATTACCCAGTCCCATAATTTAACGAATCCTTCAGGGGAGAAAAGGTCAAGATTGTCGCCAGGGTTAATAATAGGCCCATCTTTGCACCTTTTACACTCATAGACCCTAAAAGGGGGCTCATCTCTCACAACAAACCATTCATGCCAGCACAACCCCATCTGTTCAGCTAGATACTTATTTACTGTCTCTTTATCCATGATTTAGCCTCCCTATCACTTATTAACCATCCCCTTAAGCTTTTCTTTTGCCCTCCTGATGACAATACCGACGCTTGAGCGGCTTCTAAGATCAAAGGCTATAGCAATGTCCTGATAAGACCAATTATTCAGCCACAGGGTCAAATAGGCCGCTTGCTTGGGTGGTAAAGTTTTGATAGCCCCTTTTAATCTTGCGGGGAGTCTTGATCTGTTCATGTCCATACTCTAAGGCTTATATGCGGTTACAGGCACCACAAAATAAAAACCTCCAACGAAAATCAATATCATCAATAGTACTATTGCAGTGAATTCTTTGCCACTCATACAATTACCTTCTGCTGAGCAAATAGTTTCCCCTGTGAACCTGTTTACTAATTTATGTACTTCCATAATAATCCTCCATTAATTACACGCCTTAGAACCACGCGCTCAAAGGGAGCGGCAATGGCGTTTCTGTTTTCTAAGTGAGCAGGTTGCGCCGCCCCCTTTAGCTTTTACGTTATTTGTTTTTTGCATATTCATAAGCTGCCCTAAAGTGTCTTCCGCTATGGAGTCCTTCAAAAAACTTTACAAATTTCCTCTCCTCTTTATCACCTGGCAAAAGGTTACATATCCCCCACCAAAACAATGTGGCCTTTTCCAGCCTCGTAAATTGGTATCTCTTAGTTTCTCTTGCAAACATCTCCCCATAAAACTGTCCATCTCTCATATTAGCCTCACAAATAACACGCCATTCAACCAGATGGCGAATAGCGATTCCGTTTCCAGTGTGCAGGGTTGCGCCACTGGTTAATTCATAGGTTAGGTTTACAATTAATGGAGATAACATATGAAACAAATTACCTATAAGTGTTCTCACTGTAATCATCCATGCAGACGCGACACTTTGGACTCTATGTATCCTGAAGAGGGTACTCCACCAGAAGATATTAATATCCTTCATGGTGATACTCGCTTCTCTCTTCTTTGTACTGATCCTAAGTGTCATAAATATACTATCTTTTGCACTAGCACAGTTGAATATAACCGCCTTACAAAAAAATATGAGTAAAATAACCATCGACAACATCCTTACAGCTTTTGCTTTGCTTGCCGTAAACTATTTCAGGGTTTTTATGGGCAAAATAAATAGCCTCTTGAACCCTTGGGTCATCGATAAATTCACGAACATCTCTATATGCAGGCTTATAGTCAAGTTTAGGAGTAAAAAAACTAACCCGACGCTGCACCTTACCGCTGATAAATTTGTTGAATCGAGATATTATGCTTTTAATTAACTTCATACTTTCTCCTTTCTACCCACCGCATGTCGCGGAAGGTGAGCTTCATCGTTATAGCTCTCCAGGTAATTGAAGATATTTCATGCTATCAATTATCTTTTTAAACTGTTCTTCTGTCATCCACTTTGGCTTTAAAAAGTAGCACACTGGCATTATGCTATTTTTCTCTGCATCTTGCGCCCAAATACCGTGGCTCTTGCAAATTCCCTTTATTGGCCCTTCAATCGAAAATGATTTTATTTTTTTCATGTCAATAAACCTCGCTATAACCAGCCATTCAACCAGATGGCGAATGGTCGTGTTGGTTTCCAGTGGGCGTTATTGCGCCACTGGTTAATATGATTGTTATATTTCTTGGAACTCGTAGCCAATAAATACTGTATCAACACCGTCCTTAAATGCCCTGCCGTCCTTAACCTCGATCTTGCACGGCTCATCATCCATATCATCAGTCCTAGCTAAATACCACCCGTCAGCCAAATTTTTAACCTTGTCTTCTTTATAACTCATAGTGTCAACCTCATCTCGTAAGAAATATAACCAAGCAATCAACGCGGACACAAAACCGCGTCGTGCCTCCTTGTTTTGCTCCGGTTATTGGCAAATGTTAGGCCCCTCTAAAAATTACTATCGCTGAAGGAAATTTTGCTCCATCCCCGGCACCCTGAAACCGTAGCCGTCCTTTCACGAACCTGATCTCGCTTGCCGTCATTACCCATTGGTGCCACCACTTGTTGTCTGTCCGGGATGGCACAAGGCACACCACAGTCGCACGGCTCTCGGCTGCTTTCTTGAGCCACATACCTATGTCGCGACCATAAGGTGGGTTCATCCATACAACTTCCCCCGTCCAATCTTGTTCCAGTCCGTTCATTTCCTTGTCGTAGTATTTTTGGCATTTTGCAAGCTCCTTATTAGCACAAACGTCTACCGTGAAACCAAACTCACGGTGCAATTCATCAAAAAATCTTTGTGGCGTTCCCCATTCGAATCTACCTGTCGTATTGTCTGTAAAACTCATGTCACCTCCTTGTTGTAATAAAAGCCGGCCTAACCATGGCGCCCAAGCCGAATGCCGTTCCGGCATCTGCTTAGCTTGTTTGTTATGACCCCTCTTTAATTATAAGCGGTCTCGTTGAAAGTTCCTGCATTTTTATCATAGTGTCTTTTAATCCATCGTTTTCTTCTATCAGAAATTTCACGGCAAACTGTAAAGTCTCAGTCCAGTCTAACCCCTCGGCCTCTTTTGTCCTCATTGCCGCATAGAGAATAATGTTGTTATAAGCAAGTCTTTCTATCTCTGCCCTTGTCGGAAACAAAGGGTCATAACCCGTCAATGAAGGCGATTCACTAACTTTTGGTTCTTTTTCATTGTGTTGCCCACAATAACAGAAAATATCATTTCCACACTTCATGCACATAATCCGTTCCTCCTTATTTCTATGTTATGCCCCTTTGGGGTAATCTTCAACTTTGTATTTCATAGCAGCACGCGCTGCCTTTTTCCATCTCCGATCACCGTGCAAATAAACATACCTGTGTTTTCTGGGCCTTGGTTTCAGGTAAAAATCATCTCCATATTTGTCACGCATTGCTTGCGCTCTATTTTTAACACCTCTAAACTCATCAGCTATGGTCTGTCCATGCAGATGCTCTCTGCCTTTTACTTTCCAATCCGTTCGCTTCGCACTTAATCCGCAATAGAGGAAATTAGTTGCTTGGTAAACATATCCTTTATGCCCTTGCTCCATATCAGCATAGCTCACTATCAGTTTGTTGTTTGGTAGCATTCTCAGGCTTCTACCTACGAGCATGCTGGCTTCGTTGGGGCGGTTGTCGCTCAAGCATAGCCTATTCAACTCAAGTATGTCAGCTTTGTATTCATCCCCGGCAAGGCCAAGTTTTAGGGTCGCACTAGCAGGCGTTCCATAAGCAACTACCCCCGTAAGCTCACCCTCTAAAAATAAGCCATAGGCATAGCTGATACTAGGCCACCTATGGGCATAATGTATGCCGATTACAAAGGGTTCGCAATCAGCTCTTGTTATTTGTTTAACTTCGTACATCCTATAACCTCCATGGGGCATAACCCCGCAATCCAGAGCGACACCTAACGGTGCGCCTGATTTTAATTGTTATATGCCTAAGTCTTGCAGGGCTTCTTTCGTCCCTTCAAAGCCTGGGATATCATCTGCTTCAAGTTGCGTCACCGTAGGGATGTAAACAAAGTTTCGTGGCTCTCCATCATTGAGTCCACATCCATGATCGTTGGCCTCTTCGTCTGTCACTGTGCAATTGGAATTACTTAGCAGGCTTATCAAAGCTGCAATTGCATTATTCTCTTCGTCTGTCTCTGCAACAAATAAATGCTTCCCTTGTGCTTCTGTTATTTTCATCCTTGCCTCCGTCAATTTAAAGTTTCACATAACCATGTCGCTCAAGCCGGACGTGTACCACGCCGCTTATCTCAAGCTGTTATGTTGCACTAATTCTAGCTAGTTCTTTCCTCTGTGGCTCTCCCAGTCAAATGCTTAAAATATTTCCCTGATATTCAATTCTACAACCTAACAAGCCAGTCCACAAACTTACCAATTTTTGATGTTCTTTTCACTCCTATATCCCCATACATTAACCATTGAAAAGGTATACTTGTCAGGTATACAGGCATAAACCATATCAAGTTGATCCTATTGAATAGCGTTCGTTTTGTGCTTGTATACTTAAAGACAGCATAATCGCTATAATGTCCATCACTATCACCAATTAGATATATCAACAACTCATCTACGGTTGCACCCTCGCCAACTTCCTTCTTTATTTCGCTACGCATATAGTAATCTTGTCGTCTTTTATTTCTTTCAATCATATCCACCTTCCTCCACAAACTTCTGCAGCAACTCAAATTGAATTACCTTGAAATTTATATCGTACTTCTTCTGAAAAGTTTTATTCCCTATCTGCTCACATTCAACATGTAGCCGATGAATTAAAGGAACACATGTTAAGTCACTTCCACCACTCCCCCGGCTTTTAGTGTGATGAGGGTCTTGAGCTCCCCATTGATGACCAGTTACACAACAAGGCTGTTTCTTGATGAACTCAATATATTTTTTATTAACGTATCTCTTCTTCTTTTTGATTTCCATAATTCCCTTCTGGCTGTCTACAGCCTTTCTCTAATCGGTCTATTAGTTCTATCCTTGCTTCCATAGCCCTATCATGTTGTTCTTTGTTTCCATACGCCAATGCCCTTGAATGTAGTTCTAAAGCCAAAGATACCAAACCCTCATTACTATACTCTTTCACTACCATTGTCTTCTCCTCTCAAGTTATGTAATCCGTTATTACCTTTATTTACCCCTAAATTTCATGGTCTTTCATCGTCTTTATCATGAATAAGTGTGCGGGATTTCCCGTCTACCATGGGATAGTCCCTGTTGTAGGGCTATCAAGTTGCCGTGTTTCATTTACGCCTATCTTTCCCCGCAGAAATATCATCAATAGTAAACCCTTTCGCTAATGACCTTTTAGCGTGGTATAATTGGCGTACAAAGCATCTCACAGGGCTATAGCTATGCTTACCTCCCCAGAATAAAGGATAACCAGTACAACCCCATACTATTGCTTCAATAGCATCTTCTGACATGTTAGGGTCATCAAATACAAACCTTACTATATAGCTTATTTCTTTTTTCATTATTTTCCTCTGTGACTCTCAAATACTTAAATAATCCGTTATTACTTTGATCTTGAAAGCATATTCCTTTGCACTCAAATATTCAATTTAGCCATAACTTCGTTTGTGTGGTCTTTAGATTTACTCTCTAACAACAACCTTGCCTTATCCTGATCACCGATTAATTTAACTTCGGGAATATAATCATAATCCCCGTGCTCGGCATTCCTTATCTCTGTCAATCCCATAAGCTTGACAGGATGTTCATGCCCCCCCATTAAACTTTTATAGATCTTAATAAAGTCTTTCATCTGCCATGATTCATCGTTGTAACCTTCCATTGAGCAAAACTTTACCCATCCCCCCATTGCTTCGACAACTGAATGGATAACCGGGTCGTCAAAACAGACAGAGAGGTATCTATTTTGAGCACCAAGGGCTTTTAACCATGCCACCGTTGCCATATCATCACTATTACCGCTTAAAGCGTTCCTGAAGTCTACAGGCTTTGGAAAGAAGGTTGCTGTTCTGGCTATATGGTTTGCAGCAGTCTTTATGTCTTCAATGCTAAGATCAGACAAGGCGGCAAAATAAAATTTATATTTAACAGGGGAAAGCTCTGCATTCTCTAGCCCCACTGCCAAGAAATCCATTATTTCAACTAATTGGTCAAATTCTTCTGTCTTCATGGAGTTATATCCTTTTCCTGGGACTTGTAAAATTCTGCCAATGCTTCTTTAGACGCGGCCTGATTTCGCTCTGCTTTAGTTTTAAATGCCTTAGGCTTCTTCCCATCCAGAGAGAAAAGCCCTTGATAGCTGCTAAAAATAGAATTGCCCAAGATTTCTGCTACAGGTTGGCCCTCTTCCCTGAATTTAGCTAATTTATTAATTGCCAGCTTGATGGCATAATCAGTTAGGGGTTTCTTGATCCTGTTTCGCATCTTTACGAATTCCCCCCATTCTTCCAATGGCAACCATTCCGGGAGTACTATTTCATTTTCAGGAATCACATAGGTTTTAGGTTCTTTCTTTAAAGACTTCTTTTTAATTCTTTTTAATTCTTTAATTGTGTCCAGTAACCGTTTCTTTTCCGTTACCCATTCTTGGTTACTTTCTGTTACTTTCTCAAAGTCAGCAGGGTGGTAAAGTCCCCAATTTACTAGCTCTATGTATGTCCCATAAGCGTTACTTACTACCCCTATCATATCGTTACTTTCTAACCAGTCAATAATGGTCTTGATTGTCTTCTTATTGGGAACCTTTTCCTTGCCCCATTCCTGCCATGATACACCTTGAGCGATATTATCCATGCTCGTTATCAGTTGACCAGGAAGGAGCCAAATACTGAACTTCTTTCTTGTGGGGAATGTCTCAGTTTTGTACTTAACCTTGAGCCTTATGTAAAAGAAAACTCTCTGATAAAGAGGCGGCATTTTCCAGATATCACTTTCCAGTTCCTTGCGGTATGTTTTAGTGAAGCCTTTATTCATAGTTTTTCCCCTTATATAGGGCTATCCAGTTGCCGTGTTTCATTTGCGCCTTAAATTAAAGGACCCTCTTTGCCTTTTTAATACGGCAATTAGATATTGATGATATTTTGGGATCCACCGTAGGTACCGGTTTAAACACTACTACCATTGAGGCATGATTTGCACGTTGAGCTACGCCATTAAGTGAAAACCATAGCCTATCTCTTACAAATCTGATCTCATTAGCTTTCATACAAAATTCATGAAACCACTTAGTATCTCCAGATACTGGCAGTAGGGCTATCCCAGTACCGCCTTCTCTTGCTGTTTCATATGCTTTTTTTACCCACGAATAAACATCTTGTCCTCTTCCATACGGAGGGTTCATCCAAAAAACATCTTTACTCCAATCCTGTTTTAGTCCATTAATTTCAGGTGTAAAATATGATTTACATTTTGCGGTACCTGGAAGGGCTGCTACATCTAAAGTAAAACTAAACTCTAAATTCAACATGTCGAAAAATTCCTCCGGAGTTTCCCATCTGATAGACATAATATCTCCTTAAACGCACAAACCCCTCGGCAATGGAGTTGTCGAACGGGAAATGACCGTTCCGGGGCCTTGAAAGCTTCCGGCATCCATTACAAAGGGGGTTCTATTTTTAAGTTTGCGTTGCATTCCCGACCTCGACAAAGGTTGAAGGTTGACTACTATTTATTTGAAGCAACCATTAAATTACAATTATACTGAGGAGTCAAGGACTTTTGTTAGCCAGAGCCAGAGCCATCGTCATAGCCATAGCCAGAGCCATAGCCATAGCCATCGCCATCGCCAGAGCCATCGCCAGAGCCATCGCCAGAGCCAGAGCCAGAGCCAGAGCCATCGTCATAGCCATAGCCAGAGCCAGAGCCAGAGCCATCGCCATAGCCATAGCCAGAGCCATCGCCATAGCCATAGCCAGAGCCAGAGCCAGAGCCATCGCCATCGCCAGAGCCAGAGCCATCGCCAGAGCCATCGCCATAGCCAGAGCTTAAAGTGTGAAGTTCTCTAACTTTGCTCATGGGATGCACCTTTTTCTATCGTCTCCCTTGCGGCATCGCTACACAACACCATTGAATAATCTTCAACTATCACCTTGGTGTTAACTTTACATGACAGCTTGGATTGCTCAGATATTCCGTACTCAGCAACCCCTTCATACCAACTAACCTCCTTTTTTATTGGCTTGTGATACCATAGTCTCCTCGCATCCCTAAGAACAATACCTGTACTGTCTGCCACCACCACATAGCCTGCATTTATACCCTCGTTCCTTGAGCGAACAACCACATACTTGCCAACCATACATGATTGTAGCGCCTCGCTTTTTGGGGTATCAGTAGTGCTATTGCCGGTCAACTCTTCTCTTAATATTTCCTTGATCATTTCTTTTAACATTGAAATCCTCCTTTTTTAAAGTTTGTGGTAAAAGTATTTATTCCTCTTATTCTTCCATCTCAGAACAGCTTTGACACTCCAGCCCTGTTTCGCTTCGCTTGCCACAAACTGGGCATACATTGTCACGGATAGGCTCCTTCGGCTTATGTGTCTTCTTGTAGTGGCAGTGGTAACAGAGAACTTGCAAGCCTTCCGGTGGACAAAATAGCCTCTCAGCAAAGCCGCTAATATCATCAAAGGTCTTCAGTGTTCCTGCATCAATCTTGTGATCTATCTGATAAGCAAGAACCTCTTTCGTAACGCCTTTTTTAGCTGAATCAACCTGTATTCGCTCATTAAGAAAATATGTATCGCTACATTGTGAGCACTCTATAACGAATTTTCGCCTTCCTCCCCCTGCATACGGCCTTCTGGCTTGCTTTGTGGCATCCTTGTAGGGCTTACTGTTGCGCCACTCCTTGCGCAGCATAGAGCGTATTTTCCCAAAAAATGCAGCGTCTGTCATGCCGTATACAGGATTTATTACACCTCTCTTGCCCATATTGTTTTTTACCCCCTTAAATTAATTGAATAACTACCGATCAAGCCGGTTGTCACGTCTTATATTTTTTTTATTGTGTTTTTGGAGTAATATCAACAACACCAGCTCGACAAGGCTTTCCTGG
>Ga0316190_10002377_pt1 | contig 13638 bp, 11 predicted proteins | sample Eddworburrow2_MG_FD_204929 | JGI IMG/M metagenome (GOLD analysis project Ga0316190, IMG submission 204929) | Coastal sediment microbial communities from Maine, United States - Eddy worm burrow 2 | ecosystem: Environmental > Aquatic > Marine > Coastal > Sediment | place: USA: Maine | collected... | reverse complement strand
CCAGTATTGGCACACAGGCGTATGATATTACCCGTATTGGGTGGTATCTCCGGCTCAAACAAAACAATATGAAACATAGGTCTATCTCATGGCATCAAACTCAGACACATCCCTGGCTGTAGATTTCTGCGGACTCAATTTCAACACCCCCCTGGTACTGCTGTCAGGCTGTGTCGGCTTTGGCGAAGAGTATACGCGGGTAAAGGGTTTTTCCAACCGGGACGCCGGAGCCATCTGCCTGAAAGGCACCACAGGGGAGGCTCGTCCCGGCAACCCACCCCACCGGGTCTACGAAACACCCAACGGCATGCTGAACGCCATTGGCCTGCAAAACCCTGGGGTCGACAAGGTGGTCGATGAGATCCTGCCACAACTCGATTTTGATGAAACCCGCTTTATCGCCAACGTCTCCGGCTCCAGCATCGAGGAGTACCAAGCAGTTACCGAGCGCTTCAACGACTCACCCATTGATGCCATCGAGGTCAACATCTCCTGTCCCAATGTAAAAGAGGGGGGCGTCACCTTTGGTAACGATCCAGCCATGTCGGCCAAAGTAGTAGAAGCCTGTCGCAAGGCAACCGATAAACCGCTAATCATCAAACTCTCACCCAATCAGACTGACATTGCCGCCAACGCCAAAGGCTGCATTGAAGCCGGTGCCGATGCCTTCGCCGTAATCAACACCCTGATGGGCATGGCCATAGACATCGAAAGCCGCACCCCCATTATCGGCAACAACCAGGGCGGCCTGTCGGGCCCAGCCATCAAACCCGTAGCATTGCTTAAGGTGCATCAGGTCTATCAGGCCTGTCGGGATCACAACATCCCCATCATCGGCCAGGGCGGTATCTGCAACGCTGAAGATGCCATTGAATTCCTGATTGCCGGAGCCACCGCCGTCGGCATCGGCACCGCACTCTTCTACGACCCACTGGTCTGTCAGAAGATCAACCGGGGGATTCAGGAGTACCTGGAACGGCATGAGTTGCAATCTGTAGCGCAACTCACGGGCACACTGCAGTTGCACAGTCGGTAGCCTCCTACACAGAGCGCATATGTGGGTGGCTTTTTTACCCCATTTATGAAATAACAGGTTATCGCAACCCCGGCTATCCACCCTGCTGCCAACAGTCGGACATTGGCTGCAGAGAGATCAATTTTTTAACAACTGAGCAAAACTATGAATTTACACGACAAACTCCGTCAAGAAATCGCAAACAATCCCGTATTAATTTTCATGAAAGGCTCACCCAATCAGCCCATGTGCGGATTCTCAGCCAATGCCGTCGCCGCAATGATGAGCACAAATCTCTATTTTGCCCACGTGGACGTATTGCAGAACATGCAGATTATGCAGGTGCTGCCAGAAATCTCAGAGTGGCCTACCTTTCCCCAGATATTTATCGACGGTGAACTGATTGGTGGTGGTGATATTGTTATTGAACTCAATAACAGTGGTGAGCTAAAACCTTTGATGGAAGCCGCCATCAACAAAAAAGAGACGGTCTGAGTATGCACAAGGATGAGGTCATTGCTCTAATTAAAGTGGACTTCCCCGATGCCGAGGTTCTGGTGGATGGGGAAGATTGCAACTTCTCCTGCATCGTTATCTCACCGGCATTTGAAGGCCTGGGCCTGCTGCAAAAACAGAAAGCCGTGTTGGCGACCGTAAAAGAGCAGATCACCCGCGGTGAACTGCACGCCATGTCCATCAAGGCATACACACCGGAGCAGTGGGCAGAGGTACAGGCGGGGAAACAGCCTGATCTAACCACTTTGTAAAAGCTGACTCTACTGAAAAAAGATAGGGGGCATTCTTCCCGCCCCCTACCTGCAACTTCAACCTGATATGACTGCCACACCAAGCGCACTCGAATCCAGAACGAACAAAACCAGCTAGGTATTGCTCCTGGATCTGCCCAGCCCAATGCCCGCTCCAGACACTAAGCTGTCATTCATAACAGGCATGAAGTTTTGGCTGAACCTTTTTCCAGTCTTATGAGTTAATGGGTTGCCTTATAATTGATTAAATATTTCAATGAGTTACAACATGGGCTATGAAAAACATCCATGTAAGCCACACAGTTAGAGATTATAGGGGAGGGGATTACTAGTCGTATCGGTTTTTGCATCGGTGAAAATGAGGATAAAACGATTAGGCGCTCAATGAGATCACCTAAGCACTCCTCAGGATCAATATCGAATGTACCTCAATAGATAACTGAAAGCTGCCTTAGCAGATATTTAGGTTTTCGTGATTGATTCACACAATCTAAAAATAATACATAGAGTACAATTGGAATGATGCTGAATATGGAGATGATTTTTAGTGGGCACTGCGAAATAAACGAAGTAAAACAGAGATTAAGTTAATCATGAGCCCACTCAAATTCCAAACCTATCAATACCTGCTCTATATTCTTTCTTTAGCCATCAGTTTTTTTACACCGGGACACCTCTTTGCAGCAAATCTATCCAGTGACATTCTTGTTTCTAGCGTAAGTCAGGCCCCCTCCGGCGTAAATAGCGGGACAAGTGGTGGTGATTATGCGTTTATGCAGGCTAGCAATACTGATAAACCGGGGTTTTCCGTTCTTTCCTCAATAGACCAGATCGCCTATCTGGCCTCGAATGGCGCTGCATCATCCGGAGTCACGGTACAAAGCATTGTGTTTACAGGCGATCCGATTGAGCTGGGTATCCCTGGTGAATTAGGCAGCGTAACGATACAGGCTGGCAACACGATTCCCGATATATCAACGCTTCGAACCTACAGCCGGCCGGTGGTATTCACTCAATTGATTGATGATGGTATGAATACAGGTGCGGCCATTGTACCGTTGATGCCCATCATGGAAGGCAACAGCTTTTCGTTTACTGTAGAAGCCGCGACCGGTCAGCCCCCCGATCTGGAGGGTGCCACGCTTCACTATTTTATCGCTGAAGAGGGTTGGCATTCACTGGCTGATGGTCGGATGTTGCTGGTTTCATCAGTGGAATTGCGGGATGAAAATTACGCCGGGCAGACCTTTGCCCTGGGCGCCTCCTTTACCAACGCAACAACTATTGCCCAAATACAAAGACCAGCCCTGATTCTGAATGACGATGGCAGCGTCATAGAAAAGAGCGGTTACCAGGGTGTACTACTGACAGGCGGACAAGGCACCTTCAGTACCAGCACCATGCGCTTTATGGCGGATGCTGCATACGAAGCTGAGGCAACTGTGCGCAACTTCGGTGCGCGTATGGGTTTCATGATATTAGGTGATGCCAATGTTCACCGTGGCTGGCCGGTTGCTGAGCAGCCGGGTTCTCCTATGGGGGTGACTAATATTTTCGGCGCTGGCAAGTTTGAGAATTATCCACACAGTGCCGCAGCAAGCCCACTGTTTAATACAACCGCCTGTGCCGATGATATGGATGTTGATGGCTATTGCATGTATATGGCTGCACCTGCAGATATTGAAAGTCGACAATCAAGATTTGATTTACCACGCTTACCGTATGTTGATGAAAAATTCCAAGCGCTGACGCTTAATTTAAACCAACACGGCTCTACCACAAAAGATGACTCGTTGTGGTTTGTCGACCTGGAAGCGTATTTTAAGATGCCAGAATGGGAGGCGGTAATTGAAGAAGCCATCGAAAACCCCGACAACTACAACAAGTATGTAACTGGCGAATGTCTGGATGCCGATAACTGTCCGGTGAACGGTGCCTTGTCCCAAGCGATGCCAAAATATGATGCAGATCGCTGGTGGGATGATGGTGTCTTTATTACCGATTATGGGCATTGGTACAATGTTAGAAATTATGATGCGTGCATTCAAGATGGCATCAGCACAGCCTGCGTGGATTTAACGACAACTGATCTATTTGGTAGCCCAGGGATTGATTGGCAGACTACAACGCTTACCAGCTCCAATTGGGCCAGTTGGGGGGATAGCTTTCCACTGGAGGAACAACTTGCCCAAATGACTCCAGAACAGGCGGTGTTTACCGAACTGGATATCAGCTATGCCAGCTATACATATGTCGTTGATTTACTAACACCCGACACCAATGCAGCAACCCGCTTAGCACAATATTTGAACTTTGAAATACCGGATGAAATTGTGTGGGTAAGATGTGGCTATATAACCCATCCTAGGATGCAATCGCGGTTGAATGACTATACCAACATTCTAAATTTAGACCCATGGCAGATATTAGGTTCAAAGATATATGCATTTGCATCTGAGTACGAAAACGAAAATTACACATGGAGCACTTTGTCTAGAAACGGCATATACATTCCATTTCCAGTTGGAGACGACAGCTGGGAAAACAGTGATGCATGCTATCCAGTCTTTCCAATAGAGAGTACACCCAACTTAACCATGATCAGTAGGGTCATCAAGCCAGTGCTTGGTCAGATGGGTGAATATGTAATTCCCGGGCGCAAACTATTCGCCAACTACCCCTTTACCGGCAACGAATCAAACCTAAGGTGGCTGCGCTCGGCAGATAAAAACCACGCAACTGCAACAGAAATAGTGAGCGGTCAGGCCGGTTATATCGCCACGCCAGATGACGAAGGCTTTTATGTTTCATTCTGTCTTGATAACAGTGATGACGAGACGGCGTGCTCAGAAGATTGGGTATACGTCAAGACGCTGCCCTATGTTGCCTGGGCCTATGTCTCACCACGATTCCAACCCAAAATAGGCCAAGAACTCACCGGTTATTGGCGCTACAAAGACCCTGACGGCAATCAAGAAAGTGGCAGCCAGTTTTACTGGATTGTAGATGCCGATGGCAAGCGAGGCACAACACCTGTCATCGCCCCCGATTCAAACTCAGAAACTTATACGCCAACGGGTATCAGTCCGGGTGGTTGGGTGAAATTCTGCGTCACACCCTCCAGCATTTATGCCACCGGAGAGACATTCTGCAGTGAATCACAAATACTGGATTACGACACTGATGGTGATGGTTATGTAAATCTGTCAGATCTCGATGACGATGGTGATGGCTGGATTGATGGTCAAGATGCCTTTCCACTTGATGCCAACGAACAGTTGGATACTGATGGGGATGGTATAGGTGACAATGCAGATACCGATGATGATAACGATGGCTTAACAGATGAAGAAGAGTTAACCGAAGGCGCTGATGGTTTCATTACGAATCCCAAAAAGGCCAATACCGATGGCGATGATTATCTGGATGGAGAAGATGTAAATCCTCTGTATGCAGGCGAGTGGCTCGACCAGGATGGTGATGGTATTCATGATAAAGACGACACCGACAGCGATAATGACGGCACCGATGATGAGCAAGATGCTAAACCTTATGAAGCTTGTTTGTCGGATAACATTATCGTCACCAATGCGAATGATGCTGGCACGGGTTCATTACGCCAGGCAATCAGCGATATTTGCCCGAGTGGCACCATCACTTTTAACGCCACTTATACCATTCATTTAAATAGCCCGTTAAAGCCCTACAGCGGCGTTGTTATTGATGGAGGTCGAAACGTCACCCTCAGTGGCGATTCCGACAATGATGGGGCCGCTGATGTACAGATCTTTGTATTTGATCTGGCACGCGGTTTACCGCCCACACAAAACCTGCAACTGAGAGAGATCACCTTGAGTCATGCAAAAGCGGCAGCTTATCAAGGTAGCGCAGTGACCTTGTTCGGGCCGCGCCATCTCTTTATGGATGATGTATTACTGACCAACAATGAAGGCCCTGCCTTGGCTGCCTACATGGGATATGCCTATCTCAGCAACAGCATCGTTGCCCATACCACAGGAAGCAGTGCGGCAATCTACAACGGAGAGGGATTTATCAGCGCCTTTAGCAGCACCTTTATCAATAATGAAGGTGGCGCAATTTCTAGCAGTAGCACAGATGACACGGGGCAGTTGAGAAACTCCCTGCTTCTTAATGGTGAATCTGGCAGTGCAGCCTGTAATATCACACTTGATAATTCTGATGGAAACTGGATAGAAGAAGACAGTACTTGCGGTACTGCCGGTGTTGGTTTTGTTACTCTTGCAGATGCTGCCAATGATGATTATCGCCCGATACCGGGCAGCGCTTCCATCGACAGCGGCATAGAAGAAGAAGGCATGATGTTTGACTTCGCAGGAAACACGCGCATTCAAAATCTTATTCCAGATATCGGGGCTTTGGAATATAACCCCAACGGTGATTTTGACGGTGACTCAATTGTCGATTCGCTAGATGATTTTCCTATTGACCCCAATAATGACCTTGATGGGGATACTGTTAGCGGCCACATTGATAACTGCCCAGCAGTTGCTAATCCAGCCCAGACTGATACCGATAGTGACTCTTTAGGCAATGCCTGTGATGCCTTCCCCTATGATGCTAATAATGATGCTGATGGGGATAGTGTCAGTGGGCATATCGACAACTGCCCAGCCATTGCAAATACAGATCAAGCCAATACCGACAGCGACTCTCTAGGTAATGTCTGTGATGCCTTCCCCTATGATGCTAATAATGATGCTGATGGAGATGGTGTCAGTGGGCATATCGACAACTGCCCAGCCATTGCAAATACAGATCAAGCCAATACCGACAGCGACTCTCTAGGTAATGCCTGTGATGCCTTCCCCTATGATGCTAATAATGATGCTGATGGAGATGGTGTCAGTGGGCATATTGACAACTGCCCGACAATTGCAAATCCGGACCAAATTGATACGGACAATGATGCTCTCGGTAATCTGTGTGATGCTGGCACACTAGCCTTTAGTAGCAGCAATATAAATGTGGCTGAAGAAGATGGCACAGCCATCCTCACTATCTACCGAGCCAATGGCAGTGTGGGTGCCATCTCGGCGATCTGTTCTACTACTAATATTACCGCTCACGCTGCCAGTGACTATACAGCCTTATATAGCAGAATCTATTGGGCAGGTGGTGATGCAACTGAAAAACAGTGTAATGTCGCCATTACTGATGACTATGGAATAGAGAGTAATCAGAGCTTCCAGGTCAATCTCAGTAGACTTACTGGCGGTGCAACATTAATGGGCATCACTCGTACCATTGTCACAATCACAGATAATGATGTGGATAGTGATAGAGATGGCATATCGGATAGCTATGAAAATCAATATACATTTCTAAATCCAAATACCTCGTCTGATGCTACTAAGGACCCAGACCGCGATGGCCTGACCAATCTCTATGAGTTCGATAATGACCTTGATCCAACCGATGGAATTTGCCCCGCCTGGGTATGTGGTGGAAGAGGTAGCTGGCGCCATGCAATTCCATTTAAGTAACCTCTAATTGCATTTTTGCATAAAAACAAACGAAACCATTAAGATGAATGACTCCTTACGCGACACTGCCGCCACTCAGCTCTATACCAGTACACTCTTTAACCGACATAGATTTAGCTGAAAATTAGTCTAATTTTCACCCACCATTTTTTCTTATAACTGAGTATTAGTCATTTTCCCCAGGCTAAACAAATATCACTTTATTTATCCCTCCTAGGCTACACGTATCACATTTACCTTGGATTCCAGGTAAAATCCTGCTCCATGTTGACCTATCCTGATATTGATCCCGTTCTTGTTTCACTCGGCCCACTGAAGGTTCATTGGTATGGCCTGATGTATTTGATCGCCTTTGCCAGCGCCTGGTGGCTGGGCAGACTGCGCGCCGCACGCCCCAATTCAGGCTGGAAGGTAGAAGCAGTGGACGACATGCTCTTTTACGGTGCCCTCGGTGTGGTGCTGGGTGGGCGTATCGGTTATGTACTGTTTTATGACTTCTCCCGCTTTCTTGATGACCCGCTGATTCTGATCGCCATCTGGAAAGGCGGCATGTCATTCCACGGTGGTTTTTTGGGTGTGCTGGTCGCCATGTGGTTTTTTGCCCGCCGTCAAAAGATGGGGTTCTTCCAGATGATGGATTTTGTTGCACCGCTGGTACCTATCGGCCTGGGTGCCGGACGCATGGGCAATTTCATCAATGGTGAATTGTGGGGCGCACCAACCGATCTACCTTGGGCAATGCGCGTGCCTTGCAACGACTTTGTTGAACTCTGCACCTATAAATTGGACTTGCCATTTGGCACGGAGTTTACCCCTCCCCTCCATCCAAACCAGCTTTATGAAGCAACCCTGGAAGGATTAGTGCTATTTCTTCTATTGTGGTTCTTTTCAGCCAAACCCCGACCTGTGATGGCTGTTTCAGCCATGTTCCTGCTCGGCTACGGCCTGTTTCGCTTTGCGATTGAATTTGTGCGCATGCCGGATGCACACCTTGGGTATCTGGCCTTTGACTGGGTGACCATGGGACAGGTGCTAAGCCTGCCGATGATTATTGGCAGTATTGTACTTTTTGCTTTAGCCTACCGAAAAAAAGAGGCGGCGTAAGAAATACGCCATATCGTAGATGTAACATTCAGTAGGTCAGGTGATGAAAGCATATTTAGATCTGTGTAGAAGGATTGTTGAGAACGGCCACTGGATTGAAAACCAGCGTACTGGAAAGCGCTGCCTGACAGTCATAAATGCAGATCTGACCTACAACGTGGCAGATAATCAGTTCCCCCTAGTCACCACGAGAAAAAGCTATTGGAAGTCAGCTATCGCCGAGTTGATTGGATACTTGCGCGGCTACAGCAACGCAGCGGACTTCAGAGCATTGGGCACAAAGACGTGGGACGCCAATGCCAACCAAAACAGTGCCTGGCTCAATAATCCTCATAGAAAAGGGGAAGATGACATGGGACGCGTTTATGGCGTTCAAGGCCGCAGCTGGCAGAAGCCCGATGGCGGCACCATTGATCAACTCCGCAAGATAGTGGACGACCTATCAAACGGAATTGACGATCGCGGGGAGATTCTAACCTTCTATAACCCAGGCGAATTTCATATGGGGTGCCTGAGACCCTGCATGCATACCCATACTTTTTCACTGCTGGGCGACACGCTTTACCTGACTTCCTATCAGCGCTCCTGCGATGTGCCGCTTGGGCAAAACTTCAATCAGATACAGGTATTCACTTTTCTAAAGCTCATTGCGCAGATCACCGGCAAGCAGCCCGGCGAAGCTTATCACAAAATAATTAATGCCCATATCTACGAAGACCAGCTTGAGTTAATGCGTGATGTGCAGTTAAAACGCACACCTTATGCGCCCCCTCAGCTGCAGATCAATCCCGATATCAAAACACTCAAAGATATTGAAACATGGGTGACGCTGGATGACTTTGAGGTCATAGGCTACAAGCACCACGATCCCATTGCCTATCCATTTTCTGTATAAATAACTGGATGAAAATCCTTAAACAAACCTGATCCCTATCTTTAGCCGGATTACCCGCCTCACCCGCACATTAAGACAGCTGCCGCCGTTTAGTTCCTATTTTCAAAGCCTTGAGGGATTTTCGATCTAAACTTAGTCATTAAGTGGAGACAAAATATGCGGACAATTGAGGCCATTGGTGCAGCATCCTGTATTGCCGGCAATCGTTTTGGTTGCTGCGGCGGGCCACACATGTTGCGACACTCAGGGATTGTTGGTGCGTTGACACGACAACATCGTTTGCTGTTGCATTGGCAGCAGGTTTTAGAACCACACAAAGGGTTGAAAAAAGAGGCCGCATTACGCGAGCTTTTTCATAATCTCTCCCAGCAGGTGCAGACACTGGTGAGGCAGCAACGCCCCTTTGTATTTATGGGCGGTGACCACGCCTGCGCCATGGGGGTCTGGGGCGGAGTGCTCTCTGCCATGCAGCGGCGACGGGATCTGGGGCTGATCTGGATCGATGCCCATATGGACTCACACACCTTCGCCACCTCAGACTCAGGCAACATCCATGGCATGCCGCTGGCAGCACTGCTGGGGCAGGCCGATCCCAGACTTGCCAGCATCTATGGCCAACACCCTTTTCTTGACCCATCACGCCTGACATTAATTGGCGTACGCAGCTATGAAAAGGACGAGCAACAGTTGCTCAAACGCCTGGGGGTGCAGGTGTACGATATGCCCAGAATTCGCCAATCAGGCGGATTGGGCGTCGTGCTGCGCCGGGTGCTGAATAGCATGCGCAATCGCTGCCCGCATTATGGAATTACCATTGATCTGGATGGCATAGACCCACGAGATGCCCCTGGCGTTGGTGTCCCCGTTGCAGGCGGCTTATCCGGTGCTGCACTGTGCCGGATATTAAAGGGCCTGGGGTCAGACCCCGCCTTGGTCGGGCTTGAGATAGCTGAGTTCAATCCCTTACGTGATAAAAACCACCGCACAGAACAGCTGGTGGAAGAGCTGGTAGGTTCAGTTTATGGTGACCGCTGGCGCTAATCGTTAATCAGCGCACCAAACAGATCTTTAGGGTCTTTCAGATCAGGAATCAATGAGGTTTCCTGGCCAATCCCCGTCTCCTCAGCCAGTGCATTAACCAGTCGCAAAGCAGAATAATCTTCCAGCGCAAAACCTACCGAATCAAGAATTGTCAGCTCTTCATCGGTCTCACGGCCAGGCCGACGACCCGTGATAATCTCCCACAGTTCGGCATGGATTGTGGCTTCTGGCCGGTTTTGGATCTCACCCTCTATTTGACTCTGCGGGCTATATTCCACCACGATTTTGGCATGATCCAGTAGCTCGGGATCCAATTCTGTCTTGCCAGGGCAGTCGCCACCCAACGCATGAATATGCGCCCCAGGGCTGACCATATCCCGGGTAAGAATCCGATTATGACGCTTGGCCGCAGTGGCCGTAACAATCAAGCTGGCACCTTCAGCCGCCTCCTCTGCACTTTTGCATGCCCGCAGCCGTGAAAAGCGCCCTTTGAGATTATTGGCAAACTTGGCCATCGCCTTGGCATCAGGGTCATAGTAGCGAACTGCATGGATATCACAGACTCCAGCCAAGGCAGAGACCTGAAATTCTGATTGCGCACCGGTACCAATAATCGCCAACACATGACTCTCTTTACGAGCCAGGTATCGTGCGCCCAGTGCAGCAGTGGATGCTGTGCGCAGAGCAGTCAACCAGGTCATCTCACACAGCATCAACGGATAACCTGTGGCTACATCAGCCAGCATGCCAACTGCCACAACACAAAGCTTTCCCTGCTTTGGATTACTGGGATGCCCATTTACATATTTGAAGGCATAAAGGTCATCATCTGAGCTGGGCATAAGTTCAATGACACCATGATGATAATGTGTCGCATGGCGGGGGCTTAGCTGAAACTGCTCCCAGCGGCTAAAATCCTCCTCCAGATTTTTAAGCAACCGTGCATTAAATTCATCCAATCCCATATGGCGAACCATCTGACACATATCGGTTGTTGTGATCAATCTCATGCAGCACTCCTCAATAGTAAAACCTATAGACTAAAGTCTAGCTGGCTTTTACCCTTATGCTGCAAACTGCATGATATGATCCAGCATTATGAAATCCACTGCCCCCACTATTTCTCTGATTGCCGCCATGGCTAACAACCGGGTCATTGGCATTAATAACAGCATGCCCTGGCATCTGCCTGCTGACCTGCGCCACTTCAAGGCGCTGACTGTTGGCAAGCCGATTATTATGGGGCGCAAGACATGGGAGTCACTGCCCGGCCTATTGCCCGATCGACCTCACATTGTGGTAACCAGAAAACCAAACTATCAGGCTGAGGGGTGTCAGGTGGTTCACTCCATTGATGAGGCATTGGCTGCTGCTGGCGACGTTCCCGAAGTGATGATTGTAGGCGGCGCTGCATTTTATACCGCCATGCTACCGCAGGCTGACCGCCTCTATCTCACCCAGGTAGAAACCACCGTCGAGGGCGATGCTTTTTTTCCTGATTACAACACCGCAGAGTGGCAACTAACAGCTCAAGAGCAACATGCCGCAGATGAAAAAAACCCTTTTCCATACTGCTTTTTAACACTGGAGCGTCGCTGTTAAAAAGAATTCCCCTTGCACCAAAACCCACTATAGCGTTAAGTTATTATCAACGGGGTTGAAAGAAGGCTGAATCGAATGAAAACTTTCACTAAACGCACCATTGCAGCAGTTGCCGTTCTCTTCCTGATAGGTTGTCAAAGCAATCCATCCACGCAGCAGATAACACATGTCAAAGTAACAGGCTTTACCCCTTTTGGCGTAACAGGTGGTTATGATGTTGGATCACTCATTGACTACTCTAACCAAAATTATGAAACGCTATTCACATCAGAATATATTGAGCAAAATGCAAAACCCGAAGCTCAAGATATGCTTTACAAGCTTTTTCATACCCCTTTAACACCCGTCTCACCCAGCTATAACGACAATCAAAAAAAGCAGTTCATGGGGGCTATTAAGCGCGTCTTGCATGCAGGTGACTTTAATCTATCAGCCAACGCAAAGGCAGCGATTGATAAAATAGACAGGGTTGATATCACTGTGAGAGATGCCGTTAAAAAATCGGCCGCTGTACCTGAAGAGCTTCAATATCAGATTATTGAAGCCATCCCTCCAAGAGGGGGCACCATTATCGGTATAACAACCAAGACAGGTATGGCAAAGACACCTGTTGCTGTAACCAGCATTCTGGCGTTCAACCAGGCCACCGTCACTATATATTTTGACAGCTCGGTTAGCTCTGCTGAACGCATAGAGATATTCGATAAAATTCACTTTGAGAACCGAGTTGTTATCAAGCTTGGCTCAATGAAAGACAACAGCATCATGATTGAATACACTAAACCCACGATTGTGGCATTCAAAGGCTTCAGCTTTGATAAGCAATCCGCTCGTTTCTACATGAAAAATGGAAGACTGCCGACACCGGAAGAGTCGCAGGCTCAAGCGCTCACTACTGCTAAATATAAGAAGAGAAAGGAGCAGAACAAAGCACACGCCGATATCCATAAAAACAGGGATGTTAATGAGACAGGTATGATTAATCGTGGCTGGAACCCATCATATTGATGCCGGCCCCTTTATGCGCCGCTGATCTTTATTGTTTTGGTTACGCTGGAGAGTGTCTTTTGCAGGCCAATCTTATCTTTTGCATTGATAATAATAGGTGACCGCCAATTGGTGTGCATGGGAATATCTGTTGCCCGGCGCTGGCCGTCATCATCCGCCTTATAAACCATAAGCAAAATCATTAGGTTTTCAGCATCTTGGATTTTTAACAGCTCCTGATCCTCATCGCTCAGCAACATTTCATACTCATGCCCAAACAGGAAGGGCTCCATGAGAGAGAAGCAGATCTCCACATCATCTAATGATTGCAGGCACCGCAACGGCTCATATTCGTCAGAATGAAACAGTTTAAACCGCTTACACTCATCAAACCCTGGCAGGCCATTGGGAAAGGTAATAATTGTGTCGGGATCAATCTCTTGCTGCCCAAAAAATACCGTGCTTATTTTCATATATTTAACTGCCATTGGTTATCTGCAAATAGGTTAGCTATATGATCGACCGTTAGCGCCAAAGCTTAACCAAAATTTATGCAGAAACTGGCAACCCTTTACCTGGATTAAGAATATTATTTGGATCAAACTGGCGCCGGATATCATGCATCAGCCGCAGGGTGACCGGATCAATCTCCCGATCAACAAAATCCCTTTTCTCCAGGCCAACACCATGTTCACCGGATAG
>Ga0316190_10002375_pt1 | contig 13640 bp, 12 predicted proteins | sample Eddworburrow2_MG_FD_204929 | JGI IMG/M metagenome (GOLD analysis project Ga0316190, IMG submission 204929) | Coastal sediment microbial communities from Maine, United States - Eddy worm burrow 2 | ecosystem: Environmental > Aquatic > Marine > Coastal > Sediment | place: USA: Maine | collected... | reverse complement strand
CAAGCACTACCCCGATCCACCACCCGATACGCACCTTCTTCATCTCTTTCTATTTGTAGATGCTGTCGTGACACATTTAACGGCCGACCGTGGTCTTTCAAATAGAGATCATTATTCGGCGCAGAGACATCCTGACGTCGGCGTTCTGTGACCTTCATTGCTCCATCAACCAGCGCAACTCGGAATTCACGTCCAATACGAAAAGGAAAATCCCTCAACACCAGCTTCTCCCCCCCTATCGCTGCCTCCGCTTCAGGAGTCAACGCTACAAGCATTGGTTTTTTCTCACTCATATTGATTGCGCCTTACTAATTTCAGTTTGCAGGAATATGATTCCTCAAACATAAACAGAGAGAATCAACTTATCTAATTATTAAGATCTAAGATTATTAGCGGACAAAACGCCAGAAACTTTTCCCATCACGCAAAACTACACACCTTGCACTCTGATTTTGGCAATTGCATGGCCTAGGCATTTAATACCGTACACCATGCATGCAATGCTCGTTGCCTGGAAAATTTTTCATCAAACAATAGCCGGGCATTTCGACCCAATCTGGCACAACGCTCAGTATTCTTGTGCAGCGTAACTATTTGTTCTGCTAGCCCCTCTTCATCTCCTACTGCCACCGTAACACCAGCATCTGCATGGGTAATGATTTGCGCCACCTCACCCTGTGAGTCCCCTACATACAGAGTGGGCCTGCCTGCAGCAGCAATACCATAAAACTTGCTAGGCACAATCAGCCCTTCAAGTTCAGGCCGCAACACGACTAAATGAAGATCAGGTACACCCAGGCTTTCCCGGAGTTTTTCCCGTGGCTGATAAGGTTGAAACATACAATTCTGCAGCCCCCTACGACACACCTCTTCCTGCACTTTTGTTAGCTGCGGACCTCCTCCTATAAACAGAAAAAGAATCTTCGTCTCTTGTTGCAGGCGCTCAGCCGCATCCAGTAACGTTATAAATTCATGAGCACGCCCCAAATTGCCTGAATACCCCACCACAAATTTATCTTCCAACCCCCACTCTTTACGCAATGGATTCTGCTCTGCAGGTAGTGGCTCAATAGCCTGCCCATCCGCCCAATTATGGATAATCTGGATTTGCTCTTGCCATACACCCTCTAATGCCAAACGTTGCGCCATTAGTTTACCCAGCACAACATTGCATCTTGCCTGCTTCAGAGAGCGATTACGCAAGCGCATAAGCACTCGTCCCAAAACACCATCAAGTCCCTTTATATCCAACGCTATCGCAACTTCAGGAAAAAGATCCTGTAACCAATTCACCAAATGCGCACGACGCAACCTGGCAATCCATCCGGCCACAACAGAAATCATGGGAGGATCAGTTTTAGCCATCACAACATCACCAGCCCGAGCCAGTAGATAAAGCTGCCATGCCGCACTTAAATAGAAACTAAGATAATCAAGCCCACGCCCAATCAGGTTATGACGACCAAAACGGGATGTCCAAACGCGGTAGACCTGAACGCCATTTACCAGCTCAGTAACCGGCAACTCAGCAGCTGGATCATCATAGCGCTGACGGCTACAGATAACCGACACCTCTCTATCATTATCGGCTAAGTGAAAGGCAAGATCTGTGAGAAGCTGACTGGTTGCAGAATGGTCGGGGTAAAAGAAGCGATTGAGGAAAATTATTTTCATTTAATTCTTTGGCTCTAGCCTTAGATACAACCCCGTTAAATAATAATCAAATACCTTTACCACTGCGTCTACGTTTTAGCTCTCGAACTTTCAGCACAATCATGAATTCATATACAGAAAGCATGCAGCAATAAAGCCAACCTCGTCTCCCATCAAGAAAGCCCAACCTAATGAAGTACATATATATAAATCGCAGTAGCGGTCGAGCTGGTAAATGAAACGATAACTCTTTCAGTGCTCTTCGCCTTGTAACCTGATCTCTTGAGAATATATTTTTCAACTGGAAATCACAATCCAGGCTTTTTAAAGTTTCTAGTGCCTCTTGCCATGAGTAACGATTATGCTTGTCAAACCATGCATTAAAACCATTATTAAAGGTATGGTGTTCAAAATGTGATTCGAGTCGCCCCTCTGCACCATCAACATGGTAGTGTAAGTTAATATCTCTTGAAAAAGATAACTTCTCTGGCCGAAAGAGGCGAACAACCCAAGTAGGATAAAGACTAGAATAACGAATCCACCGTCCCATAAACATAGTCTTAAAACGCATACGATAAGCAGCACAGTCTGAGTCTATAACAACAGCAAGCATCTCATCACGTAAATCAGATGTAGTTATCTCATCAGCATCAGGGTTGTAAACCCACGGATATTTGAACTGGATTTCATGAATAGAATAAGTGCGGTGTGTATTCTCATTATCAAACGGTCTCTCAAGAATGCGCACCCCCATATTACGAGCAATTTCTAACGTTTGATCACTCGAACCACTATCAAGCACAACGATATCATCAGACCATGATACAGCCTCTAGACAAGCGCGAATATTATGCTCTTCATTTTTCGTTAGTATGAGGACTGAAATCACGGTAAAGGCTCCATACCAAATCGTTCACCAATAACCTGACAAGGGGTTGCCCGCACAAACTTTATTTCCAGGCAGAGCTGATACAACAACAGCAACCCAGTTACTGCAACCAACAATAATTGGCTTTATTATATGTTGAAAAACTGTATCACAAAAACAAGAGGATCCAATCAATAACAGCGGCATACATTTAATTTCAATCGCCACAATTAACAGCACCTCTTCTCCAACATCCCAAAGATATTTGCTCGAACACCTTCAAAAATCCGCGAACTATTGACAATACGCTCATATAGCATGAAAGGATAGAAAAGCAATGGACTAATGAGACCGTATGAAGGCTCCTTCTCAATCATACGCAACTCAATAACATCTAAGCCCGCTTCTTGCGCCAAGCAACATAGACAGCGACGTGTATTCATACGGTAAAAAGTTGGGTATACATCATGCGAATCCAAATCCATATTTCGCAGCCGATGTGAAATAAACAGATGAAAACGGTATGGCGACAACTTAGAAGCAAGAGAGACGTAGTGCCATAGATTTGGAGTACGAAAGAAAAAACGCCCTCCAGGTTTCAGTACACGATTTACCTCATGAAACAGAATACTCGGGTATTCAACATGCTCGGCAACATAATCAGAAACAATACAGTCATAACGCTCATCCTCCATGGGGAACTTGCGTCCATCATATATAAAGGTCTTCGACAGGCTTTCATTTTTGATAATAGATGGATCTATATCGAGCCCTTCAACACACTCAAAGTGCTCAGCCAGATATCGAGAAGTTTTCCCACCTGGACCAGGACCAATCTCAAGACAAATGCCTTGCGTCCTTGCATTATTCGAGACCCACTTGCGATAATCATCCGATCCTGACACCCACTCTGGCTGCGAGTAATACCAATGCTCTAGTGCCTTTTCTCTCCAGCTCATTTAATCTCCGGTATAGTAGGATCCAACATCAAATCAGCGGGATAATCACTAGCCCCAAGAAGCCAACTGTAAACACGAGCAATCTTTGCAGCGATAATTTCCCAGGTATATTCCTGACATATCAAATCATAGCCACACCTACCAATCTTATACAGCTGATCATCAGTAAGACTCAGTGACTGCTCAAACAATTCACTCAGGGAGTCTACCGTCGGCTCCCCTTCCCATCCAGCTCCACTTTTAGCAACTTCCGGAAAATTGCAGGCCCTTGTGATAATAAGAGGCAAACAACAAGCCATTGCCTCCAGCAACGATATAGCAAAGCCCTCTGTCTTAGAAGGCAACACAAATACAGAAGCCGCAGCTAATGCCGCACTCTTCATCTCTCCATAGAGCACACCAGTAAATAAAACATCATTTTTCAACTCAAGTTCTTCAGTCAAATGCTTTAGCTTTTCTTCAGTGCCAGCCTGATCTGGACCACCAACGACGAGCATCCATCCTTCATCACGGAAACGCTTCACCTTCTTCCAAGCCTGAAGCATTGGAAAAAGCCCTTTCAATGGATGCAATCGCCCCATAAAAAGTATAAGTCGCCGATTTTTTGTCTCTGGGAATTGCTCAGCAAAGCGAGCAGAATTAACCAAGTGAGCATAATCTTCAAGGCGTACGCCATTTGGAATAACCATAATTGGGTTTTTCAATCCAAAATGACGCATGCTAAGCGCCTCTGGCATACACAGTGCATGTAGACAATCTGCATCTCTTAGGTTAGCTTTCTCAATCAGGGCACCAAAAAGTCGCTTCTTCCATCTACTCTGCTGTAGTCGCGCCTCATCAAGCATGCCATGAACAGCAATAACCTGTTTATTATCATAACGGCGTTTCCACTCATGGCAACTATATGAGAGCATCGACCAAATACCATGCTGATGGAGCACATTTATATCACCTGCAGCAAGCAATTCATGATGCAGACTTGAGGACCATCCTAGTACAAAAGGTCCATTTTGCGCATGGGTATGTACAGCAAAATCAGGAAGGCAATTAACTGGCCAATCTACACTATCATAGGCATCTTTTAAGCCAAGAACTCTCACTAATTCCCAACATTTTTGATGCTCAATCGCAAGCCCCCAAACAACATGCGCCGTTCCTCCACCTGTACGTGTTAAATGATTTGTAGCATGAACGACTTTCATCTTGACACAAGCACTCCTTTTTTAAACGTAAGAGCTTCAAAGACTGCTCGCTCAACTTGATCACACGCATTATCGATTCCACAATCTGTGCGGACTCGTCGCACCAGAATTGAGCTAGCAAGAACGTTACCAAGCTGCTCTGCCTTAGCAAGTTGCATACGAATCTCATCCAGATCAAGCTCAGGCTTTCGAGCATAAATTATCTCCGGATCAGCTTTAAGCAACAGAACAAGATCAGGTTTTGGTACAATCCTTTGAAAAAGATCAAGCACAAAAGTCGGTAAGCGACTGTTTCTACGTTGAAAATAGAAATCGTAGAAATACCGATCAAATAGAATCAGTCGTCCAAGCCCCTTCTCCTTACGTAGGCGAAGATGACCAAGTAGGAAATCCAAACTATAGTATGCAACGTATAACAATGAACGCCATGGTGAGTGTGGCTTAACTGACGAACCAGAATGCTTCTGTGTAAAGTCAATTTCCTCTGCCTTATAACCCACTAATTTGGTGACTCGACTAAGTTTTGGAATCAAATTAAATTGCATATGGTAGCGCAACGTACCTTTAAACAGCAGCTTGCCAAGACGACTAGCCAAGCCATCACAAAGACTGGTTTTGCCTGCTCCATCCGGCCCAAGCAGTACAACAAAAAGCCCGAGTGAACCACGTGAAAAGCGTCTATAGCGGCTAATGCCATAACAGATCAAACGCCAAAGCATTATCAAAGATTGCGACCTATGCAGCTTTAGTATCAGTTCACGTCGAAACTGAATATGTTGTTCAAACAATTCTTCTAATTTGCTGTTTCTAGCATAGTCAAGCATATTAGTAATACTTGATTCAGGAAACGCATTAGTTAAACAACGTGCAAAACCTATGGGATCAAAATTCGCCCCTAAACAGATTTTTTCTCGCGCGTATTCTTTTGGTAAAGTACCTCGTAGTAGCTCCTTAATAAGTCGAACAGCAGCGTCAACACCAGGCCGAACAACTGACAAACCGTGATAATCGATTGTTTCAGACAGCACATACTCGACATCACACGTTGGCATCCAACCCCAGGGTAAATCATCAACAATATCAAAAGTCATGCATTGCACTGCTCCATCATCTGCACGCATACAATAAAGGCTATAGGTTCCCATCTGAAGGACCTCAGCAACATTTGTCCAACCACAATTGCAGATTGTTTCTTTAATAACCTCCATCGTCCTAGCTAACTCACCTCGTTGAACGAGAAGATCAACATCATGTGTTGTATAGTTAGGCAACTCCTCATAGTTTCGTAGCACACAATATCTAATGCTAGCCGCATGCAGTGCATTAAAAGCACTCTTCAGTAGGATTGCCAGTTCCTGCGTTCTTGCATTTATAGGCTCCACTTAAACTAAACCTCTCTCTTGAGAATACTCAACAATTGATCGGTTGCAGACTCCGTGCCAAATGCTAGCTCTTTACAGCGCTTAAAAAGCCTTTTCTGTTCTAGTTTAATATCAGCATGATCAAGTTTATGCAATAAGACTAAAGCATTCTGAGTAAAGTTTTCACTAGCAATCAAATAAGGATTTAATCCTGTTATTTTTGGTATATCTCCAAGAGGTGGACATATACAGCAGCACAATGAAGCCATTCCTTCAAGTAGAAGAAGCGGCGTATCAATAGATGAACTAATACGACGATAAGGCAGCAATAATACATCTGTCTGAGCCAATACATTTGCAAGAATTTGATCATTCATTGGCTCCCAACCGCTGTGGTCGCGCCGACTGTAGTCAAGTCCATTAATAGTTCGAAAATCATAATCATAGGCATCTGCATCAACATCACCGTCAAACGCATAAACCACAGCTTTCATCTTAAAACGAGAATCAATGCTAAGCCCTTTCAGAATTTGTAACGCTTCTCCAGCCCCCTTCCCTTCTTCAAGTCGACCTATGTAGGTAACATGAATTTCTCCATCTATCATTTTTTCTTCTGGACTACGAAAGAATAATTTATCAACTGGAGGAATTAATGCACGAGCATTTTTATCAAAATGTGACACATAGTGCATAAGGCGTTCAGACATGCAAAGGCTGCCGCCATTGTATGCGTATAATCGGGCCTCAATAAAATGCTTGAAGCGCGGCCACCACAATTCAGACAATAATGAATAGACCATAACCCAACAAATACTGCGCTTCGTATCATGACGAAACTTGATGAAACGTAATCGATCTTTACCACATACTGCATTTACAAGGACTGGACCATCCTCTTTTGCAAGATAGTCTAGTGCATCATTAAAGCAAGCAACACTCCTAACCGTAAAAAATGGTTCTGGTTCCTCAATATTTATCGTGGGGCTATCATATAGAATGAATTCAACTCGTAATCCTCGTTTTGCTAATTCAGAGCAAAAGCGTCGAAAAAAAGAGTCAGTTCCTCCAATTTGTCGATAACCAAATGATCCATACACACCAAATATGCGTATTTTTTTAAGATCCGTACAAATACTCATAAAATATAGCCAACTATTTTAATAAACCTAACAGTCATTGTTTGTCAGAAAGCGCTTTTAACGTACGTCTTCTGCCTTTCATATACATATTTATTTGATATTGATTCGACAACCAATAAAGAACATAAGCATAGAGCAGCGGCCTGGTCATAGCCCTTATGCCATTGTGCAGACCTAATGGCCATGAAATAAAACATAACAACACACATACCAATGCAATTGCACTTGGTTTTTTCCGTGCTATATTTTCAAACCAAGCAATTACACTTCCTATGATAAAAACAAAAATAACTCCTCCATATTCAAGAGCATAAAATATTTCAGCAAATGCAGGTGTTGTAATACCCGACACGCCCACAGAATTCATTACAACAGTAAGATCCGGTCCTATTTCCGGTATAGGTACAATAGCCGATGGAAAGGGATGAAGCCTGAGGATAAATTTACCAATAAGCTCAATACCCGAACTCTCATCTTTATCCAAAAGCGAAATCTTTTTCGTCCATGCTTCAACTGAACCAAGAGGATTAGAGTCTACTGATATACCATCATATTCATGATCATATGACTTTTCATTTGAAATATATTGAACAGTAGCATCCATATAATTAGCTAAACCTGGATAGAAGTTTCCTCTCTGGTCAAGCCCGATAGATCCAAGAAAATAAACCATAGTAGTTGCAGCCACAGCAAACCCAAGTGCCCTACTACCACGCACCCAAAGCGCAATGAATGCAAATATAAGAAATGGCATACCAGCATCTCTACTAAAGCTCCATATTCCTTCGAGAGACCCAGCTAATAAACAGAGCACACCAGTCATTAAACGGTCAATTGTTAAAACCCGCCTCTCAAGAACATGTAATGCAGCCATACATGCCAACACTATACCGAATATTGGATATAGTACCTGAACAATGTGCCTAATCTTTTCAATTAAACCACCTTCCCTACCAAAAAACTGCTCATCTAAATGCCCACGAGGAACACTAGACCGAAGAACCTCATCAAACCCGTGAACTCTAAAAATAAATGCGGCGATCATTATTAAGCTGAGCCAAATTAACCAATTGCTGTTAATTTCAGGAAGCTCAAGATTTTTTATCTTACTACTATAAATATTAGAATATGTATTTTTTTCTGAGAGCACATTAAAACCAAATAAAAATGCAATCATGCATAGTGATGAAAACAATAACGCCTCATCAATCAATGATGGAACTAAAAGAAAATTCCTCCAACGCTCATCTGTTATATATACAATCCAAGCCGAAAGGTGGTATCCCATCCAAACAAATACAATTCCAATAGTACGCATACTGACTAATTCAGTAACACCATAACGGATAATACGATGTACAACATAAATAAGTGGTAACAATCCAAATAAAAGCAGATCAAATGTATTTTCTGTAGGCCACATCGCTACTATTTCCAGATTCCAAATATCATTACATTCAAAGCTGCATTAATTGCTTTTTATACGAAGTTTTTGCATATACTGACTGATGACAATGTATTCTTCAGGCAGTAGCTTAATCAACATAACAACGCTGACACCCAAGGCAACAATTAACATAGCAAATAGATGAAAAACAGTACCAGCTGGCTCAGCATATACTCCAACAGCATAGCCAGCCACACCAGCCACCACCACACTAACCAGTGCCGGAATAATTGACTGTAATAACTCCTTGAGCCCATATCCTAGAACATAAAACAAGACATACCCGCATGATATATTAATAAAAAACATTCCCACCCCAATCCACATTGCAATTATAGTGACATCATTACTATATGAAGCTGCCAACGCTAAGCATGAAACTATCAACCCAATACAGCCTGTTAAAGCCGCCATCACCATATTACTCTGGCGCGCAAGCAACAAGGCAGATAATAATACATATAACGGCTGTGAAATTAGACCAACACTAAGCCATTTAACAACGTCAATTGCTGGATACCAACGAGGTTCAAATAATATTTTTATCAGTGGCTCAGCCAACAGTATCTGAAGAACACAAATTGGAGCAACAAATGCCATGAGTATTTTTACCGACTTCCTAATACTATTGTACTGTCTATCCTCATCATCAATTATTTTAGTAAGTGCAGGAAAGAACACATTACGTAAGCTTTGTGATAACACTTGAATTGCTTGTGATGAAATTTGATTCCCCCAATAATACAACCCTGTTAACGCTACACCATTCATAATGCCAAGCACCATGCTTGTTCCATAATAATGTATCGATGCTAGCGCACTACTAAGCGTTAACCAAAAAACAGGTGCAATCAGTGCTCGAATACGACAGCCATCTGGCTTCCGAATTTCTATGCGTCCTGCGCAGACCCGACTAGCTAGCACACCAATAATTACACGCGGTATATTTGATAAAATAAGTGCATAAGCACCATAGTCATAACTTGCTAGCGTCACAGCCACAATAAAATATACACAGTTCTGTAATAGCACTATAGATGCTACTGTTCCAAACCTAAGCTCTCTATAAAGAGACGCATGATAAACTGAAGAAAAGGCTGTAATTGGCCAACAAACAGCCATTATCATTATCAATGAGGTAAGTTCAGGTTCACCAAACAGCTTCCCCGAAAATGGAGCTATAGCAAAAGCCACACAGGTGGCACAAGAGTTCATAGCTAATGCTAGCCAGAAACCAGCACTAGCATCACTCATAAAATTTAATCGCTGCTGTACGAGCACATCTCGCACACCTGCTGCCATCAGAATTGACATCATGCCAGATATAGCAGTAGCAATGGCTACTAAACCCATATCTTCTGGGACAAGAAACCATGCCAATGCAATTTGGCTAATGAAGGTTACAAATTTAACAGCAATAGAGCATAGTGTAGTCAAAAAAGCGCCACGCACTACAATAGAACCCACACTCATATCAGACATAATTTATATTGCCACTTTACTTTGAAAACTGTTTGTTTTTTCGATAACCTAATTTGCACCTGAGCGGCCAGGTTATACCCCAAATAGTTTGAGCAATACTGTGTGGCATTTTCTCACGCCACACTTCATTCAGGCGAATACTATCAGCTTTCCATCGTGATGGGTTGCCGCTTATCGCATGGTTTTCAACATGACGAAACGATAAAGAAGCATTTTCGGGGAACTCTACCCCAAGCCACTGGCTTATTTCATTTAGTATCTTATTTGGCTCCTGCGCCAATGCTTCATACTGCAAACGATAAATGTTAGCGCTATCAAAATTAGAATTGATCATTCTGGACATTATTGCATTTTGAAACATCCATGCTGTAATTTGACGTATCACACCTCGCCATTTAGCATCGTTGCAAGCACTTCTATCTCCTGATGCTGCTAATCCTTTTGGTCCATCCATTCCAGTTCTCGCAATCTTTGAATAAACGAATGCCCGAGGGTCTCTTACTATATAAATCACTTTTATATCAAAACACCCAGATCTATTCAGCCAATGCAGGCGATACAGATCCTTAGATGAATCAACAAGCCATTGTAGTTTTACTCTAGCTTGTGCTTCAGCAGTTCTTTTGACTGTTGAAAAATATTCAGCATTAAGCACACCATATTCCTTTATCGCACGCTGCTGCCGTGACCCAATCTTACCCAATAACAATCCAGGTAATAGGTCTATCTTTAATGTCTTTCCTGCTCGATTTGGATTTTTAAAATACTCAATAGGATAACTCCCTTTTCCTATTGGTACTTTAGGCAACGCTTGCTGCCAAAAAGGACAATCAACAATCTGACTGCCACACCCACAAGGCTTTCGAGGCTCTTTAAGTTCCCATGGTAAATATTCTGCCTCACCAGTCGCCCAAATTTCAGGGTGTGCATTTAGAAGGAGTTCAAGAATAGTAGATCCACTTCTACTGCTTCCTAATATATAAATTAGTGGAATCTTATTATTAGATGGCATCGGCTCTCCACCCAAGAAAACTGGCAGTGCATTGCATTACTTTATAGATATGAAGTGCCTTTTGCTGGATCACTATCACATATGACAATTCATGTATTCGCATAGTTGAATTATGGCTCAGCACGCTTACGCCTAATGAAAGAAGCGGATAAGCCCATTCCAAGCAGACACCAATAATAAGCAGCATTAGCTGGAATATGAAAATTAAAGTCAACAAGTCCATGTATGAGCATAGAAATAGCCCCACATAACGCACCAAATATCACTCCTCGCAAAAGCAGGTCACGGCGCATACTAATACTTAAAGCAATACGGCTAATAATCATCAGCAGTGGAACAGCTAACAATAAAAATCCAATAAACCCTTGAACTGCCAGCAACTCAAGGTAATCATTATGAGCATGATCATAAACCCCATTGAATAGCTGTGGAGTTTTATACAATGGAAAAATCCATTCAAATGTTCCTGCACCGGAACCTGAGAGAGGATAATCTGAAATCAGATTATAAGTAGCTTTATAGGTCGGAATTCGATCATTTTCCAACCCCTGTGTTGTAAGCTTAGAAGCCAAATTACCCAGACCAAACCATGCTACGGATAAAAGCAACAACAAAACTATTACTCGCCCTATTTTTGCATGCGAGGCCCTAACACCACCAATCAATCTGTACAGCACAATTCCGATAAAAAGCGCCATTACCAGCGCCCCACTACCACCTCTGGAGGTTGATAAAATTAGCGCTGTCAGCATCAATAATGCATATAGGTAAAGTCGGCTCTGATTGGAAAGTAAAAATTGCATCCAGGCACGCAGTCGCGCATTGAAGGTAGGGTAAAAGCGCTCCTTTTGACGCTCTACCATTATCAATCCCAGAGTTACAGAAATAGTCATTTCCATGAACCCAGCAAAATGATTACGATTTACATAAGTTCCGATAACTGCATACTCCCACCAAGTAGCAGGTTTAAAATACCCTAACTGCCCCGCTGTAAAATAATTAATCAGCCCAAAAACTGCCTGTGCAGTACCCAGATAGACCAGCAGCATCGCTAACTGTCGCAGACGTTTTCGGCTATTCACCAGAACCAAGACCAGCACAAACAACAAAACATAGGTTGTCGCTTTGAGAAAAGCTTGTAATGTTTCTTCTGGATCCAGACTTAGAGTTATAGAATCTGTGATGTGATCTTCCTGCAGATAATGGCGTAGTTCTATTGATGCCGGGCTTAAAATTTCTACAAGAGACAGTGGCAAAGGGATAACCTGAATCAGGTGGTAAAGCAGCCAACTAATCAATAAAACGAGAGGCAACCGCAGCTCCCGCAGCACACTGGGAAGAGGTGAACGGGTTAGCATATGAACAATAACCCAACTAGCCGCTAATGCTAAAATCATCAACTCCATCAGAGACCAAGACCAGCCGCGATTACTGCCCAAAGGAATAGGCAACCATGCCAACACCCCCAGCAAGGCCCAGAACAATATAGTGTCAAATTTTTCAGCTACCCTATTACCCTGCATAGTGCCTTGTTTACAGATACCATCTGCTCCAAATAAGTGCTGAATTAGCTGGTGCTTTATCCAGTGTTACGAGCCTTATCAAACCTCTCTCGTCTTTCAAGGTAATGCTGCATGATTTCCTGATCATCAGGGCTAATCAATAAATCAACAAATTCTTTCTCCAAACGAAAATCTACAATTGCCTTGATTACAACAGTCGAACTGGATTGTTTGGCATATTCCATTATTTTATACATCCGCCTGCGCCGCTCATCATCCAAATGCCTCCACTGAGAAAGGCCTAACCATATAATACGTTGCTGCACACCTGACTCTAATGGAGCAACAATCGATGCCTTTTCCAATGCCTCCATAGCTCCAGAATAGAGTTGTTTATTCAGCACCAGGCTATTGGCAAGATGCACCCAGGCCATGCCCCAGGATGGCCGCAGTTCTAACGCCTTCTTGAAATGTCCAATTGCTTGATTTCTGTACTCATGGGCCGGCTTTGTCCAGACAGGTGTTTGCAGGGCTTGCCATTCCGCAACTAAGCCACGCTCAAAGGCGATATCTGCATTTATTCCATTCCATGACTGAGCTGTTGCCAACTGTTTTTGCACATCTGCCAGCTCCTGCACGGTTGGGTGTAATTTCCGTTGCTGCCAAAGTTCTATTTTCATCCTCGGCCCTACCGCAAGCACTTCAACCCAGCCCCAGCGGCAAACCCAACCAAGCAGCAGAATCAATACCAACAAAGGCAGAAGATAAATCAGCCAGTTTCCAGACCTCTCTTGCTCACTCGTTTGATTTACTCCAGATACAGTCGGCATACGTTCTCTCAGGAGAGGCTCAGCAAGGTGCTGGGGTTACTGTGCACCAAATCCCAGGTTGCTGACTCACCAATAATCTCAGTTGCTGCTTTTGCTCCCTCATTGAGATCAGGCGGACGATATTTCATGTTATGGCAATCAGTAGCTAACAGGGTAACTTGCCCTGCTCGCAGCAGCTCCACCGC
>Ga0316190_10002373_pt1 | contig 13643 bp, 12 predicted proteins | sample Eddworburrow2_MG_FD_204929 | JGI IMG/M metagenome (GOLD analysis project Ga0316190, IMG submission 204929) | Coastal sediment microbial communities from Maine, United States - Eddy worm burrow 2 | ecosystem: Environmental > Aquatic > Marine > Coastal > Sediment | place: USA: Maine | collected... | reverse complement strand
CCCGACCCGCTTCAGGTCATCCAGAAACACACCCATAAGCCGGAACGGATCGGTGCCGTTCACGCCTGCCAGTACCGGCGTCTTTGTGGCCACCGGCAGCACTTCGGAAGCCATTTCCATGACAATCTGGTTGGCATCACCATAGGCCATGAGGCCGGCAAGCGAGCCACGCCCGGCCATCCGGTAGCGGCCGGAATTGTAGATCACGATGAGGTCGATACCGCCGGCTTCCTCGCACTTCGCCGACAGGCCGGTGCCCGCACCGCCCCCGACAATCGGCTCGCCGCGGTCAATCATGCCACGGAATTTCTCGACAATTGCTGCGCGTTCAAACCGGGCCATCTAGTGTCTCCTTGCCTGTTTTCGGGACGGCCTGCCGCCGCCATGCAGCGACCGGAAGGCTTCAACCACCAGTGCTGAAAATTCGGGATCATTTACATTGTGCGGCACCCGCACCAGTTGCCGTGTCGAGGTCTGCCGCACGGTGCGCTCAAGCGCGTCAAACAGCGCCTTGTCCGCAGCCGGATCATGGAACGACTTGCCCGGCGCATCCAGCATCGACACTCCGCCTTCGGGTATGAAGAACCTGACCGGCGCTTCCATCTCGTTGAGACGACCACCGATCCAGCGGCCCATGCGCTCGTTTTCTTCTGCCGTCGTGCGCATCAGGGTGACTTGTGGATTGTGCTCGTAGAACAGTCTGTCCTTGTATTTTTCAGGCACCGTGTCCGGCGGGCCGAAATTCACCATGTCGAGCGCTCCGCACGACCCCACATAGGGCATGCCGGCGCGGATCATGGCGCCGAAGCGGTCTTCGGTCGCGGCAAACACCCCGCCCATCATCATGTCGCAGATTTCCGTTGTGGTGATATCAACCACACCGGTGAGCAGCCCGGAGTCCACAAGCTTTTCCATCGACTGGCCGCCAACGCCTGTGGCGTGGAATACCAGGCAGTCAAAATCAGCTTCCAGATCGGCAGTAATCTGCTGAATGCACGGTGTGGTGACACCGAACATGGTCAGCCCGATGGCCGGCAACTCACCTGCAGTTTCAGTTGCCGATCGAGGCACGCGGGTCTTTCGGGCATTGACCATGCCCGCCATGGCATGCGCTCCATTGCCGAGCACCTGGCGGGTAATCGAGTTCAGGCCCTGCACATCCGCAACCGAATGCATCATCATGATGTCAGCCGGGCCGACATACATCTGCACATCACCGGATGCCACGGTGGAAATCATCAGCTTGGGGACGCCGACAGGCAGGCTGCGCATGGCGGGCGATACGATCGCGGTACCGCCGGACCCGCCTGCACTGATGATGCCGGCAATCCCTGACTGCCGCTTGATCCAGCGTTCAAACGCCAGCGTCATGCCCGCAACAGATGTGCCGCGATCATTGGTGAACACACCCGCAGCACCGCGCGGATGATAGGCCGCAATCTGATGTGGCGGAATTTCAGCGCCGGAATGCTTGCCGGACGTTGACAGGTCCACCATGCGCACCGCCACGCCATCAGCCTTCAAAAGGTCCCTGATATAGCGCAGCTCGACGCCCTTGGTGTCCAGCGTTCCGGCCACCAGCACGACGTTTTCACCGGCTGCCGACAATGGTCTCAGCTCGACATGCCCCATGCCGGTCGACGAAGGTGCTGAAACTGTTTCGGTGCGCGCCGCCATTTCGATCTGCCGGGCAGGCACAATCGGCGACCATCTCGTTGGCAGCTTTGGATTGGATACATAAATCTTGCGCGGTCCCTGGACCTTCGGCGCCGCGGTGTCTCCGGTTGCACCCTGCTCGGCAATCTCGTCATCGCCGTCACCATGACGGCCGACGCCGAGCAGGTTCTGCTGCAGTTCACGGTCGGCAGCCAGCGCGCTGGCCGACATCAAACGGTTGACACGGCCATTGACCATGATCGCGACGTTTTCCGAAATCGCCGTTGCCACACCGATGTTCTGTTCAATCACCAGTACATCGATGTCGCCTTCCTCACCCAGGTGCATCAGCATGTCGGCAACCTGGGATACGATCACCGGTGCGAGGCCTTCGGTGGGTTCATCCATGACCAGCAGGCGCGGGTTCAGCAACAGCGCCCGGCTGATGGCCAGCATCTGCTGCTCGCCGCCTGACAACTGGCTGCCGCCATTGTTCTTGCGCTCGGCCAGCCTGGGAAAAGTTGAATAGATGCGCTCGATTGACCATGCACCATCATGGCCTGCCACCGTCATGCGCAAGTGCTCATCCACCGTGAGCGACCGCCACAGCCGCCGGCCTTGCGGCACATAGCCGATACCCATGCGGGCGATTTCGGACGGTTGCCGGTTGGTTATGTTTTGACCGTTAAACGTGATCGAGCCGGAATTCACCGGCACCAGGCCCATAATCGCCTGGCACAGCGTGGTCTTGCCCATGCCGTTCCTGCCGACAACCGACAGCACACCATGGCCCAGGCTCAAGTCAACACCCTGCAGCGCATGCGACGCGCCATAGTATACGTTGAGGCCCTTGACCTCGAGAATGGAAGAAGACGACCGTTCAGCCATGTGTGAACCCTCCTCCCAGATACAGTTCCTGCACTTCCGGGTCGGCTTCGATCTCAGCCGGATTGCCTTCCTTGAAGATGCGGCCATTGTGCATCATCGTGACGCTTTCAGCTACCCGCAAGGCCACATCCATATCGTGTTCGATGATGATGTATCCCATGTGGCCGGGCAGATTGTTGAGAATGTCGATCAGGTCACGCCGCTCGGTGGGTGACAGGCCTGCGGCAGGCTCATCAAACAGGATGAAGCGCGGCGCACCGGCAAGTGCCAGGGCGATTTCAAGCTGGCGCTGCTGGCCATATGAAAGCGCCGACACAAGTGTCTCCTGCACGTCTGTCAGGTGGACGGCCTCGATCAGTTCAGCCGCCGAATGCATCAGCGCATCAGATCGCCCCGGACGGATCAGCGAGAAGCGATTGCGCGAGACACCGCGGCAGGCAAGGTAGACATTGTCGATAACCGTCAGCCCGCCAAACAACAGCGAGATCTGGTAGGTACGGCGCAACCCCCGGCGAATGCGATCGTGCGGCGGAAACCTGGTGACGTCCTCGCCAAACATCCGCACGACCCCGGACGTCGGCAGGAAGTCGCCGGTTATGCAGTTGAACAATGTGGTCTTGCCGGCACCGTTTGACCCCAGAACGGCGCGGCGTTCGCCCGGTTTGACGGTCAAGGTGATGTCCTGCATCGCCGCAAGCGCGCCGAAGAACTTGCTGACGCCACGCAATTCAAGCGCATTGGCGGTGCCGGTAGCCGACAACCGGGTGGCCATGGTGGAGGTGTTTGCAATGGCGTTCATGCCTCGCTGCCTCCGTCCTTGTCGCGGGTTTCGCCCGTCAGCCGGTCAGTTGAATTCATGCGGTTGCGCCAGCGCTCCCAGAGCCCGAGTATGCCGTCCGGCGACCAGAACACGATGCCCAGGAACACCAGGCCGACCAGCAACTGAAAGCGCTCGCCCGACAATCCCATCGACACCATGAAATCCAGCGCAAACGTTCTGAGCAGTACATAAATGATGGCACCGATAAACGGCCCGACAGGGCGCGCAAGGCCACCAACAACGGCGATAATCAATATGTCGATTGCCGGGCCGATCCCTGCCGTTCCCGGAGATACCTGTCCGTTCAGCCAGACCAGCAGAATGCCGGCAACTGCCGCTATGAAGCTGGCAAAAACATAGGCCGCAATCCGGTGCGCGGTAACATTGTAGCCCAGCGCCTCCATGCGCCGGGCATTGTCCCGCACGCCCTGCAGTGCCAGACCAAACGGTGCACGCGAGACATACAAAACCGACAGATAGGCGACTGCCGCCCAGAACAGTGTCAGGTAGTAAAACGGTATCGGCTGGCGCCAGTCGACACCAAGCAATTGTGGCGGCTTGACCCCGTTGAACCCGGAAAAACCGTTGAACAGTACATAGTTCTGCCGGGTGAAATAGAAGAAGGCTGACGCAATGGCCAGCGTGATCATGATCGTGTAAATGCCCTCGGTCCGAACTGCCAGCGCACCGGTCAGGGTGCCGAAGCCGGTTGCGATGACAAGCGCTATGGGGATTGCAACCCACCATGGCCAGCCCAGCGAAATCTGGGTTATCGCGCTGTCGCCGAAAATTGCCAGCATGTAGGCCGCACATGCAGCCACTGACATCTGCACCAGGGACACCATGCCGCCATACCCGCCAAGGAACATCAGGCTGAGAGCGATCATGCCCAGAATGAGCGCCCAGCCGAATACCTGGAACAGCATGAAAGGCCCGACCAGGACCGGCAGCAGCAGCATGAATGCCCCGACGAACCAGTACGGTGTCGGGATCGAGCTCAACGACAATCCGGACCACCAGGATTGCGGCTTGCCGTTTATTGGCGCTGTGCTTGTGTCTTCGGTCACGGCCATCAGCTTCTAGCGCCTCTCGCCAAGCAGGCCCTGCGGCCTGAACGCCAGCACCACAACCATGATCAGGAAGGTCAGCACGACAGCGTAGGTTGGCATGTAAACCGAACCGAACTGTTCAGCCAGTCCGATCAACAGCGCGCCAAGCGCTGCTCCCGGGATCGATCCCATGCCGCCGACAATCACCACCACCAGCGAGGCGAGCAGGAAGCGGGTATCCTCGCCCGGCGCCAGTGACTGGAAGGTGCCGCCTACCACACCGGCCACACCGGCAAGGCCGGCGCCGAAGGCAAATACCAGCACGAACACCCGCTGGATGCGGACACCGGTGGCAGACAACATGTCACGGTCATCAACACCGGCGCGGATCAACATGCCGATGCGGGTCTTGTTGAGCGACAGCCACATGGCGATTCCGATAACAATCGATGCCGCGAGAATCACAATCCGGACAAACGGATATTTCAGGAAAACCGCTTCACCACTGCTTTTTACCGCCGTCACAATGGGCAGCTGAATGGGACCCGACAACCAGTCCGGGGTCAGTATCTGGTAGAAGTCGCCACCCCAGTACCACAGCATCAGGTCGGCCACCACGATGGAGATACCGATCGTCACCAGTGTCTGGCGTAAGTCCTCACCCTCCATTCGCTGAAACACCAGCACCTGCAGCAGCACGCCCATGGCACCGACAACCACAAACACCACGACAAAACTCAGCAGCCACCAGCCGGTCGTATTGGCAACGTCGTAGCCAATGTACCCGCCAAGCAGATACAGCGAGCCGTGCGCCAGGTTGACGTTCTTCATCAGGCCGAAGATCAGCGTGAACCCGCTGGCAACCAGGAAATACAGCGCGCCCAGCGTGACGCCATTGAACAGCGCATTCAGGAATATCTTCTTGCGCCCGAACGTATCGACGAAGCCGGGCGGCCACGGCGCGAAAATCGCCCACACCAGGAAACAGATGGCGAGCACGATGATAAGTGACCAGAACGGGTTGCGAGCCATGAAGCCTTTCATGCCGCGCCTCCCCGCAAGCAGCCTTCATATGCCTGCAAGCCGCTGATAAACTTGTGTTGCCCTGCCATGGTCAAAACGTATTCCTCCGTCCGGAAGTGTACATTGCACTTCCAGATTCCACACAATCATAGGAGCAGGTGTGCCGGAATGCATACCTGACAGTCTTATGGTCTTGTAATTGATCGCAAATTTCTGCGTTTACGGCGCCAATTGCGCCACTCGGCGATAGTCAGACGGTGGAATCCCGACATTTGAGGCAAAGAAGCGGGTGAAACTGGCTTGTGACGAGAAACCAAGATCGAGCCCGATTGAGGTAACCGCGTCGCTGGATTGGGTCAGCCGCTCTATGGCCGTCTCCATCCGCAAGGTGTTCAGGTAGATGTTGGGCGTCAGCCCGACATTCTCCTTGAACAGCTTGAAAAAGTGCGGACGCGAGATACCGGCACCACGCGCGATCGAGTCCAGCAGAATGCTCTCGCCCTCGCCCAGCCTGGATTTCATCAGCTTGATGGAATTGCGAATCCGGAAATCCCGCAACATGGCGACGGGCATTTCGTCCTGGGCCTCGCTGGAACTGGATGCCCAGCTTTGATTGTAGGATTCCTGGGTCAGTTCAAATACGCAAGCCTGGATCAACTCCCCACAGGCATCATCCAGAAGCAGACGCGACGTCTGATGCACCAGTTGCCGGACCGGTGCCGACATCTCGATCAGCGACGAGCCGAAATTCAGCCCGAAGCGGGCGTGTTTCGACATTTCCAGAAACCATTCGGGCCGGATATACAGGACAAGGAAAAGCGAGCCGTTCTCGAGATCGCCGGGATGAAAACTGTGTGGTTGCCACGGGCTGACTGCAGCGCCGGAAGCCCTGTCCAGTTCGTGCCGGACACCTTCAACCGCCATGCCGCCATGTTTGCCGCTGACATAAAATACCAGGTGGCCCTCGCGATGCGCATGGGTCGCCAGTTCCCGGTCAAGCTGATACAGCGTGACGCGGCCAAATACACCGTGATACACGGCTAAGGCTCTGCTCATCTCTCCCTCCGCAACAGTATGCGGTTTATTATTCTGCATGTTTTGCAGCTATTTTTTCCAAATCATGGCCAAGCAGGAGCAATTCAGCAAGCTGTTTCTCAAAACCAGCTTTCATGGTGCAACAATTCCCCGCTGATGGTGGCTCACGCCGACGTATAGGCTGTCTTGACGGTGGTGTGGAATTCCACCGCATACCGGCCCTGCTCGCGGGGTCCGTAGCTGGAGCTCTTGGCGCCACCAAACGGTACATGATAGTCGACCCCTGCGGTCGGCAGGTTGACCATCACCATGCCGGCCTGCGCATTGCGCTTGAAGTGTGTCGCGTGTTTCAGGCTCTGGGTGCAGATCCCCGATGACAGGCCGAACGGCGTGTCGTTGGCCACCTGCAGGGCTTCTTCATAGTCGCGAACCCTGATCACCGATGCCACCGGTCCAAACACTTCTTCCGTGTTGATGCGCATGTCGTTACGAGTATCGGTAAACAGGGCCGGCTGCATGTAGAACCCGGTCTTGTCGCGTTTCAGGCGCTCGCCACCGACCCTTAATGTGGCCCCTTCCCTGCGACCGATCTCGACATAGTCAAGGTCCTGCCGCAGTTGTGTTTCGTCCACCACGGGACCGATCTGGGTTCGGCTGTCCAGTGCATCGCCGACATTCAGGTCTCTGATCCGTGATGCGCAAGCCTCCACAAACCGGCTGTGAATACCTTCGGTGACCACCAGGCGCGAAGATGCCGTGCAGCGCTGTCCGGTTGAGAAGAACGCGCCCTGAACGGCGCAATCAACCGCCACATCCAGATCGGCGTCATCCAGCACCACCAGCGGGTTCTTGCCGCCCATCTCAAGCTGGAATTTCCGCATGTGACGCACGCTTGCCTGTGCCACCCGCTCACCGGTGGCTTGCGAACCGGTAAAGGTAATTGCCTTGACGCGGGCATCATCGAGCATGGCCTGGCCGACCACCGAGCCCGGCCCGTTGACCAGGTTGATGGTGCCCGAAGGCATGCCTGCCCGGTGCAGGATGTCCACCATCGCCCATGCGCAACCCGGCACCAGTTCAGCCGGTTTGAACACCACCGGATTGCCGTAGCAGATGGCCGGTGCGATTTTCCAGGCGGGGATCGCGACAGGGAAATTCCACGGCGTAATGACACCAACAACCCCGATTGGCTCGCGGGTGATTTCAACATCGACACCGGTTCGAACAGACGGCAGTTTCTCGCCCGCCAGGCGCAGTGTTTCTCCGGCAAAGAAGTTGAAAATCTGAGCAGCGCGCACTGTCTCGCCGATGCCTTCAGCCAGCGTCTTGCCCTCTTCACGCGACAACAGCCGTCCGATGTCTTCACGCCTGGCCATGATCTCATCGCTGGCGGTGCGCAAGATATCGTGCCGCGCCTGGATGCCGCTTCTCGCCCAGTCGTGGGCGACCGCATCTGCTGCGGCAATCGCTGCCTCGACATCCTCTGTGGTCGCAGTGGCATAATGCGCGATGATATCATCGGTATCAGACGGGTTGATGTTGGCAGATGCATGCTCGCCGGCGTGCCATTGTCCGCCTATCAGATTTGGTTTTACTTCAGCCATATCACTCACCATGCCGGTTCAAAAGAACAGGGCACCGCCGTTTTCCGGAGGTGCCCTGGATATTTCAGGTCATGTCAGGAAGCAGCAGTCAGAACTTCTTGCATTCCGGCACATCGCGTGACGGCAGGCCGACTGTCTTGAAGACTTCCGGATCAATGCCAAGCGTCTGGTTGACGTTGGGCACGATCTTCACCAGCTTGTTGACCAGATTGCCGTCTTCTTCAACCACTTCGGTCACAAAGTTGGTGCCGATGGCCTGACGGTTGCTGTCCAGCGTGATTTTGCCGTTCGGTGCATCAAGCTCCAGTGTCGACAGACATTGCCGCAGGCCCTTGTGCCCGTCACCGAGTTCACCCTTCACATTGTCCATGCAAATCTTCATGGCATTGAACGCGTTATAGTAACCTGTCGCCATCAGAGCAGGTGTCGGGAAGCGTTTTTCAGGCGGGAATGCATCCTGGTAGGCCTTCACGAATGCCTGCCACTTTTCATTGTCCCAGGTGTCGGCCTGCGGGCCGGAACCGGGTGTGCCGATGAGCGCATCCTTTGCCTTGCCCTTGGAAGACAACACCGTGCCGTCAATCATGATCGTGCCACCGATCAGCTTGGCGTCACCGCCAGCCTGCTGGTACTGATTGAGGAAGTTCACCGCGTCGCCACCGCCCAGGCCGAGATAGATCGCATCCACGTCATCCGGCAGGGAAGCGATGATCGAGGCAAAGTCCTTGGTACCAAGCGGCACCCAAAGACGCTCGGTGATTTCACCGCCCGCGCCACAGAATTCCAGCGCAAAGCCGAACACCTGGGTGTAGATGAAGGAGTAGTCTTCACCGATGGTGGCAACTCTCCTGTAGCCCTTTTCATTGTAAACATATGATCCGAGACCGGCTGACCACTGCGCACCATCCATGTTGAAGCGGAAGAAGTTTTCCGATGGCGTGACGTAGGTGGTTTCCTGGGCACCGGAGATGCCGTTGATGAAAGTAACCTGTGGCTGGGTTTTGGAATAGTCACGGATGGCGATGCCTTCCGAACCGGAAAGCGGACCAATGATGATATCGACCTTGTCCTGCTCCACGAGCTTGCGGGCCGCGCGAAGGGCGCTGTCCGGGCTGGCGTCAGTGGCGCCGACAATGACCTCGATTTCACGGCCGCCGGCCATGCCCTTGGCCTCTTTCATAGCGACCTCAAAACCACGCTGGCCGTCTTCGCCAAGCACGGTGTAGGTTCCTTCAAGCGTCGCCATGAAGCCGATCTTCAGCTTGTCGGCGGCTTGAGCCGACCCGGCTGCGAGAACCGCAGCGGCAGCGACAGTTGAAATTAGCAATTTGCGCATAATAGTCTTCCTCCCATTAAGGCATGTGCGTCATGCACCAGAAAAACCGCGTCGTTTGTCGCGCGATTGAACCAAGCGTAAACTGCAGATCGTCCGTCACAAGCCCAATGAGTGCCGACTTATAACCCTAAGTCTCTTTTTTGGTGCGGCGGACCTGTCAGAAAAACAGGCGAAAACACGGTCAATGAGCCTGTTCCAGCACCTTCAGGAGCTGTTTTCGATGTCATATACCTGAACCTTGCTCCACAGGCTTGCGCAGGTTTCCAGGAACATCTGGTGCGCCTGTCCGGCCTGATAGGCATCGTGGCTGGCAAGGTCTGAAAACCTCAGCACCACGGCGTAATCATAACTGCTGTCGATCACCGCCCGGCTGGTGTCAGCCGGCTTTCCGATCTGGCGCTCCAGCACATTGGGATCACGGGTCAGCAGATCAAGTCCGTTTTCGAACTGCCTGATTTGCTCGGGACCGGTCGTCTTCCACAACCAGAAGAACACGGTATGTATATGCATGCAAAGCTCCCAACCTGTCTTGTCGGCGCGGCAGGCCCGCAGCCGGGCGAATGGCAGGTGTCATAGAGCAACATGGGTTCAAGAGAACCCATAAAGTTGCTCTATCACTTTGAAAGCGATCAGGTTTATGATTTTTGGTTGATTTAACCAAAAATCATCCTGATCTAGCAGCCAAACGTCGGCGAGACCTTACTTGGAGTAGGATTTTTGCAACCGGTCAGCCGTGCGGCCAGACTCAGGCGGCCATGGCCGCTATGACGGCTTCAAACGAGTAACGCAACTTGCCGGTCCCATCCGCTATGGCCTGGGAGTTGGCCGCCAGAAGGTTCATGGCGTAATCATACTCCTGTTCAAACTGTGGCAGTTCTTCATCCAGAAACGAGAACAGCAGCACGATGCGCCAGTCTGCGGAGGTTTTTGCCAGATCGAGAACTTCAGGGGTGCTCTCCAGGTCCATTTCAATGACGCGATAATAGAAGTTCTCGCGCAGCAGCCGCTTCTTCAGTTCCTGCAGGTCATCAAACAATTGCTGCACCTGTGCTTCCACACAATGTGGTGCTGAATACTCAAGCCGAATGCATTTTCGGGCACTCGCTGTAACTTCCTGCGCCCAGCGAAACGATTCCGGGAATTCTTTTGCGAGAACCACCGCCAGGGAGCCTGTGATCCCGGGTTGTTCTGGTCGCCACTCTTGTTCACCAACAGACACATGTAACTCTGACACCGCCTACTCGCCTCCGCCGTCTGACTCGCCCAGCCTCGCCCCTGGATGTTTTCGTTGGGTCAATCAGAATTCAGCACCTGGATGGCGTCAACAAATTACGCCAAGTTACGAACACATTACTGTCACATTTGCCTAAAACACGACATTTTACCTGTTCGGGACCCTCGATTGTGCATAACTCAAACAGGCACACAGTGTGACTAATCTCACATTCCAGGGGTCTGGTCTGTGCAATGTTGCGGTTAACAAAACAACAAGAACGTCTCGCCTTGAAGGAACGCAAAAATGACCAGGCAACACCACACCAGCTTCACCAGAGCCATTTTGAAGTCCACGCAGCGCCTGCTGCGCAGCAACAGGGCCGGCAACCTTCTGGCCAGCAATCATATTGACGCACGCACATTGAGAGATATCGGCGTCAGCCGGGTCGGGATGTCCTGAGCGTCGTTTCTTCCCGTCCTAGAGCAACATGGGTTCGCTTGAACCCATAAAGTTGCTCTAGCACTTTGGAAGCGATCAGTTTTATGATTTTTGATTGATTCAATCAAAAACCATACTGATCTCGAGTCTCCCTGCAACTTCTCCCCGGGCCATCAGCCCGGGGTTTTTCGTCCTAATATTTGCTGTCTTGAAAAGTCAGGCCGTGGCCAGCAGAACGATGCCGATGACCACGAACACCACAGAGACCATCCGCAGTTTCCACGGCCGCTCGCCAAACCACACAACCCCGATCAGGGCTGCAATGATGACGCTGGACTCACGGATCGCCGATACGGTGCCAAGCGAAGTGAGGCTCTTGGCATAGATCGCCAGCCCGTAAGCCAGCGCCGAGATCAGTCCGCCGCCAATGCCGATCAGATAGTTCTTCAGCGGATAATCCCTGAGCTTGTCCCACCGCATGCCCAGCAGAACGGCCGTCGACACCGCCTCCAGCGCGAACAGCCAGCCGATATAGCCAAGCGGGCTGCCCGACGCCCGCACGCCCATGCCGTCGGCAACTGAATATGACGCGATGGTAATCCCGGTCAATACAGCGGCCGCCAATGCAACGGCACTGATCCTGGCGCCGCGCCGGCCAAAGGTCTGGGCTCCAATGGCAAACGAGATTATCAAAATGCCGGCCCAGGCCACCGGCGGCAGAACTTCGCCGGCAAAGAACTGCGCTCCCAGCGCCACCAGCACCGGCGCGACGCCGCGCGCAATCGGATAGACCTGGCTGAGGTCGCCGAACCGGTAGGCCACCAGCAGGAAAGCGTAATAGAAATAATGAATGAAGGTTGAGGCCGCAATGAACGGCCAGGCCTCGCGTGCCGGCGGAAGATACAGCACCACCATGACTGCGCCGACCAGACCATGCCCCAGATTGATCAGGCCAAGCGTGATCACCCGGTCGGCGGACCCCTTGACCAGGGCGTTCCAAACCGCATGCAGCACGGCTGCGCACAGGATGAGAGCGATGGCAAATTGAGTTGGCGCGCCCATTCAGGTGGCACCGTGGGTCAGTTTAACCGGCATCAGGATGCCGTTTCGCTAATAGCCGTCTCCACGATTGTCAATGCAGTCTCCAGATCTTCGCGCGCAATGGTCAAAGGCGGTGATAATGTCAGGACGCAGCCTTGCGAAATCTTGAAGCTCAGACCCTTGTCCAGGCACTTGTAGTAGATCTGCTCCGCCAGTTCAGGCGCGGCAGTCCTGGTCTCCTTGTCCGACACGATTTCGACCCCGAACATCAGCCCCCTGCCCCGCACATCACCGGCGATGGGACAGGCACACGCAAAATCCCGCAACCGGTTCATGGCATAGTCACCCAACCGGGCTGACCGCTCCACAAGCCCTTCATCCTCGATGATATCGAGGGTTGTCAGGGCAGCGCGCGCCGTCACCGGGTTCTTCTCATGAGTATAGTGGCCAATGGCAAACTCGCCGCACACATTCAGGTCTTCGCGCGCAATGGCCGCCGCAATCGGCAAGATGCCACCACCCAGCGACTTGCCCACGACACAGATGTCCGGCACCACGCCGTCATGGTCGAAGGAAAAGAACTTTCCGGTCTTGCCGAGACCAGTGGGGATTTCATCGAAAATCAGCAAGGTGCCATGCCGGTCGCAGGCCTCGCGCACCTTCTGCCAGTATCCCGGAGGCGGGATCTGCGGCACTGCCCGCATGGGTTCGGCTATGACGGCAGCAACATCGCCTTCACGCTCCAGCACATAGTCGACCATCGAGGCGCAGGCCAGCCCGCAATTCTCCGGTCCGGGATGGCCATAAGGACAACGATAGCAGGCAAACGGCGCAACATGTTCCGCCCCCGGTGTCAGCGGACCGGCAATGTGGGAACGGAACGTCGCCTCCCCGCCGACCGATGATGCGCCGAAGCCTGCGCCGTGAAACGCATCCCAGAACGACAGGGTTTTAAAACGTCCGGTCGCAGCACGCGCGATCTTCAGCGCCACTTCCACTGCATCCGAGCCACCGGTGGTGAACAGCACCCGGTTCAGATCCGCCGGTGCCAGCTTGCCCAACCGTTCGGCCAGTTGCACCGAGACTTCATTGGTGAAGCGGCGCGGCGAAAAACTCAAGACATCCAGTTGGTCCTTGACGGCAGCGACCAGACGCGGATGGCCATAGCCGATGTGATGCACGCTGTTGCCATGGAAATCCATGTAGCGGCGGCCATCCAGATCCTCGATCCAGATGCCTTGCGCCTTTGCAATCGTGTTCACGCACGGGCTCGACAGGCTCTGGTGCATGAATGCGTCCGCATCGCGTTCCAGCAAGGGCCGCGAACGCTCACCCGTATTGGACGCAGCCCAGTTCGCGCGGGCAGCAGAGGTGTTTGATTCACCTTCCGTATGCTGGATCTTAGGCTTGCTGTCCTGGCCCAACGGACAAACCTAGCGCGGCCACGGCAGCGAGTAGGTCTTCACATTGGTGAAGAACTTCATCGCCTCAAGCACGCCTTCCTTGACGCCATTGCCTGAATCCTTGATACCGCCGA
>Ga0316190_10002370_pt1 | contig 13648 bp, 14 predicted proteins | sample Eddworburrow2_MG_FD_204929 | JGI IMG/M metagenome (GOLD analysis project Ga0316190, IMG submission 204929) | Coastal sediment microbial communities from Maine, United States - Eddy worm burrow 2 | ecosystem: Environmental > Aquatic > Marine > Coastal > Sediment | place: USA: Maine | collected... | reverse complement strand
GTAGAGTTTGGGTGTTGCATTGACCGGTTGAAATCACGGCCACAAGCGGCCGGTCCAGACGGTGGTCAATCGTGGTCGCCGGACCTCAGAATATCCACCATTCCACAAACGATTCGCGTGCCTCAATGCGGTGTTCAATGCGAACAGTATCAAGTAATTTGCCGTTGCCGTCTCTCACAGCTGCAACGAGCCACGCCTGATTCGTGTGTGCCGGATCGGTCGTCGAGTAACACTGCTCAACCGGGAGCTCGACGAATGCTCCTTTCGATCCTTCTGCGAACTTATACAGCGGCTCCAGGTTGTTCAGCCAACTTCCATAGAAGGCATCCTGAGCAGTCTCCCTATGATCAAAATGTTGGATTCGCAGCGGGCACCCCTGAGTGCCGGAAGCAGATACGTCCAAGTACACTCGGTCGAACCAATCAGAGAATGCCGCGGCGCGGCGCGTTTGCGGCCAGTTGCCAAATTCGTTCCATGTCCAGTCGGGGTCAGGACGGGGTTCGGCAGGCGCGAGCAGGACTAGGGAAGCCAACGATTTGAACATGCTGCAACGTTGCATGGATCGAAGCAGATGAAGATACAAGCTGAAAGCCCGTTTTGGGTCACAAGCCGTCATATTACCTCAGATTTTTCGGACGGCTGCTGTGCGATGTCTGGTCGTTTTCATTTCCAGGAGGCCGGATCGACTGCGTAGAATTTCTTCAGCTGCTCGTACAAGTCCGGCAGCCTTCTCTGCATGGCCATGGCTTTTTCAAAAAATGACTCGGTAGCTACGGCGAAGAACTCGGCTGGTGAGGTCAGTCCGTACTCGTCAATCACCTTGTTCTTTCGACGAGATACCCGATCGGCAAACGATCGATACTCTCGCCCTAGCACCTCGGCCCACTCCTGGTAGTGCCCTGCCGCGTGCAGGATTGGCTGACCATTCGTGCCGCTGTTCTCCTCGTCCAGCTTGTGCGCAAACTCGTGCAGAACAACGTTGTAGCCGTCGCCGGCATTGACCGCACCTTGCAGCACACTGCTCCACGACAGGACGACTGGGCCCCTGTGCCATGACTCGCCCGCCCTTCGTGAGCGTTTGCGGGTCTCGACCACTCCATCGTAGTCGACCTGATCGACTTCGTAGGTGTCCGGGTAAACGAGGATTGATGAGAATCCCGGGAAATAGCTGGGCTCCCTGTTCAGCAACAGCATGCAGGCTATACCGGCAATCGTAATTGCAACTTCCGGCGTGATTTCCTGACCACCAACGCCCAGAAATCGCTTTTCTTCGAGGAACACGTTGACGTGCCCGTGGAGCTGTTCTCGCTGTTCGTCCGGCAGCAGCGAATACAGCCCGACGTTCCGCGACAGTATTTCTTCAACACCCTGTGGAAGTGGCTGTCTGCGAAGTCGCGTGCGCCTCTTCTGCACGAGCTTTGGCTTGATTACCAAGTACAGGCCGATCGCTACGGGCACGGAGATGATGACCAGAAAGACTATGAGTTCTTTCATTGACTATTTAACGAACCATTTCAGCAGGAGAAGTCATTGTAACTGCAACCAGGCAACTGGCGGCTTGCGGCCAGAAGCGGATGCATCACTTTCACGGACTTCCTTCATTCCCGATCATCACCAACCTGAATCCGATATCGGGCATGCGAACATTCGGCGTTGCTCCGTCCCTGCGAAAAACAAGCGACTCATCCTCATCGAACTCGTAGCCCCCACCTCGTGTGATTTTCGCGCGACTTGAGCCAAACTTTTCGAATGACCCCTCCAACGGATTGGTCCGTGGTCCATCCGGGTATGGGCGCATTCTTGCGTCGTCTTGACAAAACTCCCACAGATTTCCTGTCATGTCATACAAACCTAATTCATTCGGCTTCTTCTTACCCGAAGGGTGAAGGCGTCGTTCGCTGTTCCCGGCATACCAGGCAACTTCATCAATATTGTTCGAACCACTGTACTTGTATCCCTTCGACAGCACTCCACCTTTGGCGGCATATTCCCACTCTGCCTCGGTTGGCAACCGAAAGTTCTTTCCTGTCATCGCATTCAGCCGTTCGATAAACCGCTGAATGTTAATCCAGCTCACGTTATTGACCGGATAACCTTCCCCAGCAAAGTAACTGTGGTCCCACCCCATCACCGCCTGAAACAACTGCTGGCTGACCTCGAACTTGCCCATGTAAAACCCGGATATCGTCACTTCATGCGCGGGCCGTTCAGCCGACGATGCCTTGTCCGAGTTTGAGCCCATCAAAAACGTCCCGCCTTCCACCCAAACCATCGCCTTCATCAATCGACTCGTCGACTCTGCGGAGAGTGCTTTGGGCGTCACGCCACCCTCATTTGCCATCGTAGAACCAGCCACGATCACACACGTCATCAATGCGAAAAATAGTTTAGTCATACCAATGTGATCAAGGAATCCTTGTCCAGTCCATAAAGTTAGAAATCGAAACAACGATGAGCGGAATGACAATTTGTCACCGTCCGCAATGCGTCAACAGTAGCTTATTAGTCCAGGGGCTGCTTTCGGCTGCGGTTTCAACCGCTCTACTGAGAACTTGCAGAGACCTTTCGGCACAGAGCGCGACCAACACCGAGAAAAATTGCGCATACTCCCGCGAAAAGGAGAACGGGAATCAGTTAGAAAACATACTGCGCCGGCAGAGAAAGCTCTATAGACCAGATGATTAAGGCACGCGTCTCGGCAAGTCGGGATGCGCAATTTCTCAGCCATAGCTGAACACATCGAGTTTGTTGCCATCCAAGTCACGGAAGTATGCCGCGTAGAAGCCGTCGCCACCTTCGGCACGTAAGCCAGGAGGGCCTTCGTCAGAGCCGCCCAGTTCAATTGCCTTCTTATAGATTCGATCGACCTGGTCGTGCGAATCGGCCGCAATTCCGGCCATCACGCCATTACCCACCGTTGCCGGTTGACCATCGTAGGGCTTCATTATGCAGAGCATTGGTTTGTCCATCGCTGCGGCCCATGCATAGCCTCGCTCGCCAAATTCCATCATGCGAGTAACGCCCATTTCCGCAAGCAGTTCGTCGTAAAACGATGCGGCGCGAGCGAGGTCATTGGTACCAAGAACAACATATCCGATCATCGGGATCTCCTTCGGGGGTAGTAACTGTGTTTGATTATCAAATTGGCGACTTGCTGCTAACCTCATTCCTATTCGGTGTTGGCGGGGAGAAATTATTCTTGGGGCCGCCTGACGGCTGCTCTGGGTCATCAGCGGAAAGTATAACGCGAACCCTAAAAAGACAATTTAAAGACAATTTGCTGCACTCGTAGCGTTTATTGATTAGGGTGCTGTATAAACGGGGCACGATCGACAGCTCCATCCACTTTCAAGGGAGTCCAATGTAATGGCGAGTGCGTATCAGGAATCCGGAGATGCGAGAGGGACCGTTCTCGGGCATCCCAAAGGCTTGTTCGTTTTGTTTTTTGCCGAAATGTGGGAGCGCTTCTCGTATTACGGCATGCGAGCCCTGCTGATTTTCTATCTCGTTCAGCATTGGATGTTTTCCGACAGCGAGGCCGGGATTATATACGGCGCTTATACGGCGCTGGTTTATATCACCCCGGTAATTGGCGGCTATCTCGCGGATCGATATCTCGGCCAGCGCAAGGCGGTAGCATTTGGCGCATTGCTGCTGACTTTCGGTCATTTCCTGATGGCTTTCGAAGGTGATGGGGCTGGCCAGGCAAATTCGGCGATCAACGTTTTCTGGGCCGCTTTGGCATTTATCATCGTCGGCTCCGGCTTTCTAAAAGCCAATATTTCCGTGATCGTGGGGCAACTGTATTCCCGTACCGATATCCGCCGCGATCCAGCTTACACGATCTTCTACATGGGCATTAATCTGGGCGCGGCCCTCGGCGCAATCATCGCTGGCTGGTTGGGTCAGACCAAGGGTTGGTCCTACGGCTTTGGTGCTGCCGGTATCGGCATGCTATTCGGCCTGGTCGTGTTCGTCTGGGGCAAGCCCTTGCTGGTTGGCCGCGGTGAACCCTCAGATCCGGCGCGTCTCGAGAGGAAAGTTGCTGGTATCAAGTTTGAGTGGTTTCTCTACATTCTGAGCTTTGCAACAGTTGGCCTGGTCTGGGTTTTGATCCAGTATCAGGCGCTGGTCGGTTCGCTGCTCGGTATCGCGGGCGCCATTCTTGTTCTTTACGTGTTGTACACCGCCGTTGCGAAACTGGCACCCGAAGACAGAGACCGCATTTTCGCCGCGATGTTTCTGATATTTGGATCAATACTGTTCTGGGCGCTGTTTGAACAGGCGGGTTCCTCACTAAATCTCTTTACAGATCGTAGCGTCGATCGGAACATGTTCGGTATCGAAATTCCTGCCTCGGTCTTCCAGTCAATCAACGCGATCTACATCGTTTTGCTGGCACCGGTATTTGCGCTGATCTGGACCTTTCTTGGTCGGCGCGGTCTCGAACCATCGGCGCCCGCCAAGTTTGGGCTGGGCCTGATGCAACTGGGCGCCGGTTTCCTGGTGCTGGTGGCGGGCGCTCTGTCGGCGGGCACGGGCAACTTGACGCCGGTTGTCTTCGTCTTTCTCATTTACCTGCTACACACAACCGGAGAGCTTTGCCTGTCGCCTGTTGGGTTGAGCGCCATGAACCGATTGGCACCGTCTCACATGGCAAGCCTGATCATGGGTACCTGGTTCTTCGCGTCGGCAACAGGAAACTTTGCTGCCGGGTTGATCGCTGCAGCCGTTGGCGCGGAAGATGCGGGTCCTGACCGCGTGCTGGAAGTCTACTCCTCCGTTGGCTGGTTTTCCGTCGCGGTAGGTGTGGGCGTGATTGTCATTTCTCCGCTGGTCAGGAAGCTGATGCATCTCGATACGCTGGCGGACGACCATATTGATGACAGTCTTGCGGGACAAAGAGAGGTCGGTGAGCCACAGGCCGCAGGTATCCATCCGGCAACCAGGCCGTAGTCAGATTTGAAACGCGATTTCGCCTGCCGTGACCGGGAAAGTGGGCGCTGGCATTGCGGCTTGATTTGCCAAGAGAACTTGCCGTGAATCGGTAACGGATTGAGGCACCAGCGGTCAGGCGACTGGCTGCTGTCGGCCGATTCTGTTGAAGAGCTCCGTTTTCAGAACCGCCAATTTATCAGTTGAGATTCCGCCACCGTCCGCAATACCGAGTTTTTTCAACAGAATTGGTCACCTGCAGCCCGTCAGTTAGCTTTCTGGCGACCGTCTCAGAACGGCTAATACCAGCCATTCATCTCTATTTACAATATGTCGGTTCTGACATACACTTGCGGCAGCTATGAGTCCAAAGGATAAGCCACTTGTTTGGATATACGGTGAGGTCAAATCACCGCCGCTCTCCAAGCTGGCTAGGCTGCAAGCCGAATTCCTGCTGAGGCTCCTGCAGCGTGGCGACAAGATTGCAATGCCGCATTCCCGGCCAATGCCGACGATTGGCAAAAGGTGCCATGAACTACGCATTCCGGACGACAAGGTGAGCTGGCGGATCGTCTATCGCATTGATGCAGACGCGATTGTGATAGCGGAGGTCTTTTCCAAGAAGACAGGAAAGACACCGAAGAAAATTATTGAGATTTGTAAGGCGAGATTACGAGAGTATGACAATGGATAGGGGTAAGAAGGCAAGGTTGGCGAAGAAAGGCTGGAAGGTTGGAACAGTATCTGAGTTCCTGGACCTCTCGGCTGAGGAAATTGCGTACATCGAGATGAAGCTTGCCCTTAGCGAGAAACTCAAGGAGCGGAGGCTCCGCAAGAAGTTAACGCAAGCTCAATTAGCAAAGGCAATTGAGTCCAGCCAATCACGGGTCGCGAAAATGGAAGCAGGCGACCCAACCGTATCTATAGATTTGCTGGTTAGGTCGCTCCTCGCGTTAGGGGTCTCCAAGAAAGAGCTCAGCCGAACAATTTCGTAACGAAGCCCAACCGACCTAAACGACTGCTACATTAGAAGTCGTGTTTGCGTTATTGGACGAACGGGTCAGTAGCAGAACTCCACGGTACGCCGAATGCGGCCGCTCGAGCGGCCGGTATTGAGGGTGAAGCGGACTGCGCCATTGGCCAATTCTGACCCGAAAGCAACGCTCGTTCAAAATGTGTCGATCCAGGTCAACCAGCTATCGCGAAATCCGAATTGGGAACCGCTGTTATCACACTTTCGATCATCTGCAGCCGACGATGATTCCGATTGTGATTGGACGAAACTTCTCCGCACAAATTTACACAGAACGTTGCCTTTCAGCGGCAAGCGGCTTGCCTGCGGAGGGCGCGCCTCCGAAAGGGGTCAATCGGACGCCGAAGTGATACGTCGACCAGACGATGGGAACAGCGATAGCGAGCGTGAGCAGGTACTTCGTGATCGCAGGCAGAGGCGTTACGGTAAATACGCCGGCGATGGCGATGATCAGCGGGAAGTGGACAAGGTAGATCCAGTAAGAGGCGTTACTAACGTAGCGACCGATCTCCGATTCGCGATTGAGATGCGCCTGGTAGACGCCCAGCAGGCCGAAGCTCATGAATGCGGCAACTACGCTATGGCTAAGTCCAGCCACGATACCGACCAGCAGTTGCGGCTCGTCCGTCGACATCAGACGTGTTCGAGCAGACCAGACCGCAAGGGGCGTGACAACCAGCGCGACGATGATCGGACGCCATGGCCGATCCTGGAGGGTGGGCAGCAGATCTCGGTGCAGGTAGAGCGACCAGCCGAACAGGAAGAATGTGAAGAGCGCAAACTGTCCGGGCAAGGTACCGGCGTCGGCGCCATAAATGACGTATGCCGGGATCATCATCGAGGAAATAACGAGGGTGAGCAATATCGAGCGCCAGCGACTGATGAGAAAGCTCCGTGAAGCAGACCGGATTCGGCCGGCTGCGTCTCCGGGAAAATGCACAATCCCCCATCTTATTCCGAGCGCCATGGCCGTATACAGCAGCAGCGCGACCAGGAACCAGAGGTGATACGTTTTTCCCCAGCGAATCCACTCGCCGAGCAGTACCTCGTCGAGACCGACCTGCAGCGAGCCCGTCAGGGCCGCCTGCTTGGCAAACCGATAGGCTGCGGTAGTGAGCGGCGATAGCACGATGTAAGCGACGAGTAGCGGCACGAATATGCGCATCAGGCGATTCTGAGCCAGGCCCCGGGGGCCTTTGCGGCCGTATATCAAAGCAGTAGAGAATCCTGCGGTCACGAAAAATGCCGGCATCGCGAAGTTGTAAAGGAAGATTGTGACCACGTCGAAACCGATATGCGTCTGCGGATCCTTGAAAGATCGCGGTATCGTGGTATACGGCAGCAATGCATGTCCGAACATCACGATCGAAATCATCGTCGCCCGCAGATGGTCGATAGTGTGATAGCGACGGTTATTATCGTCCATTTGTTCCCTCAGCATCGAAACGTCCGGTCCACGCGAGCCAGGCAGAGCCGAAAGCTAGTTTCCCATGAATTAGATCATGTCTACAGCCCCCTCCGCACAGGATGGGTCTTCCTGCGGTCGGAAGAACTGCCAATTCCCCGTTCGCAATCATAGCATTAACCATGGTTTCGCTACTTTCCTGACACGGCACGATCACGCGCGTGAGTCTTGAAGAGTCGAAGCTCCGGTGATTTCGATAAATTGGCTCCGTCAACTCTTGGGCGTGTTGTTGCTTTCGACCAAACAGACGTGAGACTGGCACAGGAATTGGCTTGAAGAGCAAAAGGAGGAGAATCCTCGTTAGGGGAACGGCAAATCCTGACCCTTTCTTGCCGCCTAGGCTAAACGGCTGCTTTTCCCGAAAGCTGCCGCTTGAGTGTCCGCTTTAGGGATGTGGTGATCGTCTGCCAATAGCGGACGTACTCCGGATCGCTTAGCTATGAGGCGAGGACCACTAGCCCATGTCAAGCATCGCCAATTGGTTGCAGCCTAAGTCCCTTGTCATGTCGTAGGCCAGAGCTAATACCGCAGTTTCTCGCTCCATTGATTGTTACACTTTCTCTGAATGTCACATAGGTGCTGAAGGTGGTGCTATGAAAATGTCGATTGTGATTATCACTTTCGCTTTGTCGATCCTCTTGAGCGCCTGCATTAATCACGCTCCCACATGGATGTTGGATGCCGGATTGGCTGGGGCCGTATTGGCAGATCCGTTAACGGTGACCATTGATGCGGGTCCCGATAAGACGGTTACTGCCCGAGACATTGTCACGCTTGACGGTCTTGCCAGAGCTTCACGAGAATCGGGCTCGCTCGTCTTTGAATGGATCCAAACTGGTGGTCCGGTAGTAGAGCTCTCCTCAACAGGAATTGAAACTGCGAGTTTTGTGGCCCCCTCTCTCAACCGTGAGGCTTCCCTGACTTTTCAGTTCAGCGCCCAACTCGCTGGCCGGGACTTGAAAAACGACTCAGTCACTATTGTTGTCGAGCCGTCCAGCGTCAAAGAGTAGTGTGGGTAGATGCCTGTATCCGTGATCAGTTGCGTCTAGTTCACTAAGCCTGCGATGGTTGATTGGTAGCAACGTAGCGGGAAACGTGTGCCGGTGGGAATCCGGCCTGATACCGACTTGTACAGTCGTGTAAATCTATGGTGGCCCGTCGTATTCGCAGTAGGTACTGGTTGTTGTCTGAAACGCACCGTCTTCGGCATGCTCTTTGACTGCCCAATGAAATTCCTTGGCTGCAACTTCACAGGTCTTGTTCTCACAAAGTGCGAGCATGTTTTCGTAGAACTCTGTATCACAACCTTCCTTATCGCGACCATACGTTTTGTTGCCGTGCCGATAGCAGAAATCGTGCTGCAGGCAAGCATCGAAGAAGGTTTCGCCAAATTCTGAATGCCAACTGGCGGCGACAGCACCCAATGTTCGACCAAACACGTCTGCGGAATCAGTGGTGACACTTACAGCTCTTTCGAAGAATTTCACTTTCCCCGGAACCGAGCACCCAGGTGCATAGATCCCACCGCAAGGGGTAACTGGGCGCTTTCTCGACCGCACATACAACTCGTCGATCTCCTTGAACAGGATCAGGTCATTCTGTGAGCCTATAGATCGGTCATCAATTTGGGTCACCTTGAATGCGAACCGGTCGCCCGAGACCGTTATGAGTTCAACGCGATCACCCAAATCTATCGCGAGTGCAACAAAGTCCGGCAACGGTCGAACCGTTTGCAATGGCGTGCAGGCGAACATCGGCAGGACCAGTAAAGTGGCAATTAGACAGCACTTGGGGCTTAAGGAAGTACAACGTCGGTTGCGGCGTGCGTTCAACATCCTTGGCTACTCTTTTTTGAAGACAAACTTGTCGATCAGCTGCCCATCTCCACCAGTTTCGTATACCAAGACGTCTCCCTCTACAACAGCCTGGTCCGTACCGAAGTCATCCTCCAGCGTTATTTGGTTGCCCGAAATGCTGTACGACCCGGCGAAAATCACCGAGCGCTCCTGTCCTGCGTTCTCTGAATCACCCTCACTTGGGCAGAACACCCGCTCGGTAAGAAACGCAGCCGATCGGCCTTCCGAGTCGAGCAGCAAAACGCCTTTGAGAATGACTTGTCTGCAGCGCTCACCGTGTAGCGTCTCTGTCCATGAATTTGCCGGGAGTTGCTCTCCATTCACCTCTACAAGCGAATAGACACCTGCCACCGATGCCTCTTCTGCGTGAGAAACGCCCCAACCAACCACTAGCGACAATAGCGCAACCGTGCGAACTACGAGGTGTACTTTTACGTGTTTGTTCATATCACCGTCCCCTTTCTAGTCACATTGACTACTGTAAAGGATGGCGCAATTGAAACGATCTGACCTGACTAAAACCTAATCTATCTCTGATGATACCGTTATGTCGTGCCGACAAAACCAGATCAGCAGAAGCTGGTATCCGATAGTCTCGACTTTGCACGGCATGATCGTCCGCTTCGGGTCACTGGCGGAAATTATAGCGCAAGAGGACTGACTGGCAGCTTCGAGGTTTATAGCAGCCTTCCGACTTAGCTTCAGGTAATAAGCGCAGTACGGCCAGAACCAGCCGCTGGCTTACGCTTTTCGAACGTCGGCTCTCGGTGAAATCAGATGCGTCGGCAGCTTGGGAAGCTGATGCCCTACCATTGAATGACACCCGCCAATCAGGCAATTACAGCCTCTCAGAAGCCGGGTGATGCAAAAAATTAGGCTGCTCGTGGTTTAAGCGAATCTCCGGGGGCGGAGAGAAGAGTTTGTGGCCTTGAGGCTCTAAACGTAGCTTAAGACTGGAAGACTCTCTCCGGCCAACTGTGCCTATGTCGCTTAAAACAAAGACCACGAACGGCTCTTGTAGCTGACAAAGGCGCTGTGCCCTTGAAGGTGCGCCTCAGCTTCTGCCAGCTCGTACAGATCGTCACTCGCTGGGTCGCTAGAAAGCCGGGCGCAGTGCAACTAAGAGACCATAGCTTTGGATCGCAATTCCTTGGTCACAATGACTCGAGCACTCTTTCTCAATCTGCCGAGGGATTTGCAGTAATTGTGACGGGAGTCGCTTGAGCATTCTGCAAGCGTTTCGTAGGGTAGCCACGGACCCAGCCTATTCTCGTGATTCAGATGGATACCGTTATGAGAAACACGTTAATGGCCGCGGCTGCGGTGCTGGTATTCGCGGCTTGCGGTAGCGACGACACTGAAACTGAAATCGGGCCGCCTGAGGCCTTTCTCGACACCGCCTTGGTATCGGGAAAGAAGCGCGATCCTATCTGCTATCGCATGCGGCAGCTCGCATTTTGGAAATCGTGGACTCTCGGCGAGCAAATATCATGGCGCGAGATCGATGCCGACACCTGGGAGTTGACGACCGTTCCGGTCGTTGACGGGGTCCCGCAGCGGGATCGCCGGTATGAGCATGTATTCAGAAAAGAACAAGACATCATATATCTTGACGAGTACGTAGCTTATTCCGACGGGCAGATCAGCTCCCGGCGCGGCGAAGATTCAGGGCTGATGTATCAGTACCTTCGGATGATGATAACGGGCTCGGGTGGGGCTGTGCCTATTCGACAAATCCCGGGCTGCAAGAATCCGTTTTTCCGGGTGCGCTAAGGAGTGTAGACGCAGGACTGCGCCCCTGATGCGCCGCGCATCGCGCAGGTTCGCTCTCTAGTCGCCGCGGGCCTCCCGCCAAGCGACGATCAGCGAGGGCGTGGAGCTAGGGGCGATCGCGCGGGAGCTGAAGATATCGAGGAATACGGTACGTGAGTACCTGCGGGGCGAGGCGGTGAAGACATCTGGCCGGCCGGAGTCGGCCAATAGCGGTCATCTGCAGTCGCCTCAGATTAGAGCTTCTCGTCTCCAAGTCTCCGCCAAGTTGGCGGCGTAGTTCTGGAATCGCATTAACGATATGTCGAACTCCGTTTCGAGAATCGAGGCATCGCCGGTACCATTGCCGTCGCATTCCCACAAACGGTAAGCTGCTGCGATTGCAGCCGCCACCTTCGTCGATCCAATGGCCGCCCCAACATGCTCGACGAAGACTTCGTCAGGGATCGAAGTGAATCGCACTTCGGTCCCCATTGCCCGGCCGAGTTCGCTGGCCATCTGTGGGAACGTCAGTGCTTCCGGCCCAACGAGATCAAACGATCGGTTTCGAGGACCACTTGTCATAGACTGAAATGCGATCTGCGCGATATCGGACGCTGCAATCGGCTGAAGCAATGCACTTTCGGAGAACGGCCACGTAAGGCCAATGCCCAACAATGCCTCCGGCCCCGCCATTGCAACGTTATCCATGAACATGTTCGGCCTCAGAATCGTGTACGCGAGGCCACTGGCAGCCAAATCTCCCTCAACGGCTCGTTTCGTCTCGATTAGCGCCACCCCTGGGGCAGTCTCCGGACCCATGGCCGATAGCAGCACGAAATGTTTTGTGCCCACAGACTGTGCCGCGTTGATGACGTTGCGTCCCCGCGCCTTCTCGACGGCAAGCGGCTCATCGTAGCCAACAGGAAGCGGGCTACAGTAATAGATTGCTTCGACGCCAGACAGGGCAGAGAGGATGCCTTCGTTATCATCCAAATCCGCAGCAACGATCTCGGCACCACGATCGGCAAGTTTCGTCAGAGACTCGGGGTTCCGAGCGATAGCCCGCAGATCGTGACCATTTTCCAAGGCTAGTTCTGCAACGGTGCTGCCGGTGTTGCCACTGGCACCTATAACGGCGATCTTCATGTTTGATCCTCCAATTTACAGAGGTTGTCGCACCCGCACGAATGACCGCAAAGGGTCACGAGCCGTCATATTACCGCAGATTTCCCGAGCGGCGGCTATGCGATGTGAAGCAGCCGCTCAGTTGGTTTCCTGGCGACCGACTCAGTTCGGCCATTAGCCGACCCTTGCAAACAAAAAAAACCCCGCCAATCGGCGAGGTTTCTTGTCATTAGATCTTCGATCAATAGTTCTATTTTATTTTGACCTGTCCGTGTACGTATTCAAACAAATTTAGATCGGGTGCCATATAACAGGGAGTTGGATTGCCGACCTGTTGATAACTGACCTCATCATTCTGGTCATTAGCGGAGGTCCCATTGTCTCGAAGCCTCACGATAACCGGAAATCCGGCAAGATCAGTACCGCGTGGAGTTAGGCCGCGCTTAACCACACCGCTCAGCCATACATCATTCCCGGCCAGATACATGCAATCGACCGTCCAGTGAACACCCAGGCCACCGCCGGCCCAAGTATCGATAAACTGGCCGCTTACCCGACCGTCAGCCCGCAAAACGGCTGAGCCCGAGTAATTTGCATCACACCCCGGTGTCAGTCCGAATTCTTCACAAATATCGGGACCACCTACGTGCACTGATTGCAGTACTCGGGAATTGCGCGCGTTCCCATTGCCGGCGCTTCCGACGACCATGACCCCGTCCCGTGGCGACTCAACGTAGTGGGCGCCATCCGGAAAGAAATGGATGAGGTTCTCTTTTTTGCCGTAATCGTCCACCGGTGATGCAGCGAAGCCGTAATTGACGCTTTCATTGATAGCGCCCGCGTCTCCCGAAAACTGCACGTCGGCGAATGCTCCCGTCTCGGTCGCAAAGTCATAGGCGGCGTCGAAATCGAATAGTAGTTCAGACTCTGTAGCGGAAAAATAATCCCAACCCGCACCTGTCATTCCGCCACCCGATTCCGAGGATATGATGATGGGAGGATGCGTCCCTGAACCGTCGTCCACTTCAAACGACCAACTCACGATGTTGACGTCAGGGTCCAGCGCCCCGATCGTGCCGTCGGTCTCAATGGTTCCCGTTAGGCTTCCGGAGCCGATGCTGCGATCAAGCTGGTAGACAACGCTTTGTGCTTGAGCGGCGCATACCCAGAAGAGAAGGCTGACTGCGGCTATATGAACGATTTTATTCTTATGTGCTTTCAGAGCTACGTCTGCTTTTGCGAGCTGCTTAATGCTCATACTTGAATTCCTTTTCCTTGGTTCGCAAACAAAAGAGGCGGCCGCCTCTCTTACTGTTTTTGCCGTGGTTGGTCTTTGTTGTTACTTGTTGTGAGTTCCCTTATACGGGATTCTACGTACAGCAAGAGGTGGCATTTTACATAATTGCGGTTTTTTCAAAACAGCCGGAATGTCTGCTTCGGGTCACAAGCGGTTATCTTACCGCAGATTTTTCGAGCGGCTGC
>Ga0316190_10002369_pt1 | contig 13648 bp, 11 predicted proteins | sample Eddworburrow2_MG_FD_204929 | JGI IMG/M metagenome (GOLD analysis project Ga0316190, IMG submission 204929) | Coastal sediment microbial communities from Maine, United States - Eddy worm burrow 2 | ecosystem: Environmental > Aquatic > Marine > Coastal > Sediment | place: USA: Maine | collected... | reverse complement strand
CTAAACAGGAACATGAAGCCTGCGATTTTAGCAGCTTTATGTTGTGATATGTCCATGTCACTATTTTTCATTATTTATGCGTTTATTTTTTTTGTAAAAAATGGCAACAACCTTATTTCTATTTCAACATCTCAGCAATAATTGGCCGGGTCTCTTCGATCTGGTCATAGTCTAGTTTTAATCCAAGGGGACCCAGATCTTTGTTGAATTGTTCATAAATTGGTTTGACATTCTCAAAAGGCATTGAAATGGATTCCAAGGCCGTGGATCCATAATTATTTTTTAGACTTTTATCTGCCCCATTGTTAAGAAGGACTTCGACGATCTCTTCTCGACACAGAAAGGCAGCAACATGAAGCGCAGTTCCTCCCTCGTTGTTTGTGATGTTCACATCAGCTCCGGCAACAATTAATGCTTTGGCTACATCAGTTTTATCGAAGGTTGCTGCAATGATCAGAGCGGTGGATCCATATGCATCCTTTGTATCCAGATCAACGCCATCCTTAATATTTTGATGTATCGCCTTAAGATCACCAAAGAGGGCGGCAGTATAGATATCCATTTTCGGTGGTGCTGTTTTTATTAGTACTACGGATCTATGTTTCTTTTCCATAGCAGGATTCCCTGCTTCACTCTTGCTTGACGTAATAGCAAGAATTAATACAAATAGTATTGCTACTATCCTTTGATTCGCTGAATTAATTTTTATAGATTTCATTTTTTTAATATTTAATATTTTAATATTTTTTGTATAATGTAAAGGTCAGATAAACTGTAATCCCTTAATAATCAAAAAACAAGCGAATCATATCAAGTTTCGGGAGAGGCTTGTAATTATGACGCAAGAGTATAAATTATGACGCAAATAATGAACTAAGACAAAAATTCCTTATTTTCGATTTAACTAAAATTGATGATGTCGCATACCCATTCTATAGGAGATGATTTTTTAAGTAAGATATCTAAAGTCATAGAGGAGAACATGTCAGATGAGCAGTTCGGTGTTTCAGAACTTGCCAATGAGATAGGTATGAGCAGGTCTAACCTGCTGCGAAAGGTAAAAAAGTTAACTGATATATCAGCGAGTCAGTTTATCAGGCAGGAAAGATTGCAATATGCTATGGGATTGTTGGGGCAATCCGGGTTAACTGTTTCTGAAGTTTCCTATAAAGTGGGCTTTAGCAGTCCATCATACTTTATCAAATGCTTTCGTGAATATTATGGCTACCCACCTGGGGAAGCCGGGAAAAGTGATTCTGTCGAAACTGAGTTCTATCAAAATGGTAATACCTCTCAATCTCACCAATTGGCTGCTATCATGTTTACAGACATCCAGGGTTATACGGCCCTTATGCAACAAGATGAGGAAAAGGCCATAATATTCAGAAACAGGCACCGGGAAGTATTCAATGCTGTGACTAAAAAATTCAAAGGTAAAATCTTGCAGTACTACGGAGATGGTACATTGAGCACATTTAATAGTGCGATTAATGCAGTAAAGTGTGGGATAGAACTACAGCTGGCTTTCAGGGCAGAGCCTCAAATTCCGGTAAGAATTGGGATACATAGTGGTGATATCATATTCAGGGATGATGGAATTATTGGGGACGGCGTAAATATCGCTTCGAGGATAGAATCGCTCTCTGTACCCGAAAGTGTATTTATTTCTGAAAAAGTATACGATGAAGTCAAGAACCAACCTGGAATTCAGACAGTTTCTCTTGGAAGGTTTGAACTCAAAAATGTGGATAGACCCATAGAAGTGTTTGCCATTGCCAATCCAGGTCTGTTCGTTCCTGACAAGGAGCAAATTAAAGGTAAGGTAAAAAGTGAAATAAGCTCAGATGATAAAGAAATGATACCCAAACAGAAAAGGGCAGGGATCATTTTCATTTTTGCCGTATTGGTTGCTATTATAATTGGGTACCTGTTTTTCATATCTGATATTTTCAAAACACCCACGCCTACTGACCAGATAATAGATCTGACTATTACCAAAAAGTCCATTGCAGTTTTACCTTTTATTAACGATAGCAATGACTCTTCTAATGTGTATATCATAAATGGTTTAATGGAAGCCATTCTTAATAATCTTCAAAAAATAGAAGATTTGAGAGTTATCAGCAGAACTACCGTTGAAAAGTACAGAGACAATTCTAAAACAATATCAGAAATAGGGAAGGAATTAAATGTGACTTATTTTGTCGAAGGCAGCGGTCAGAAAATCGGAGATCAAATTTTATTGAATGTTCAGTTGATTGAAGCACCTACAGATAGACATCTGATATCTGAACAGTATATTAGAGAAGCAAAAGATATTTTTAAATTGCAGATGGAAGTAGCAAAAAATATTGCAGATAAAATTGAGGTAATTATAACCCCGGAAGAAGAAGAAAGAATCAATAAAGCACCGACGGATAATCTGGTTGCCTATGACTATTTCTTACAAGGTTTGGATTTATTGAACACTTTGCAATATGAAAAGGTTGAAGAAGCTATTATATCTTTTAAGAAAGCGATAGAACAGGATAATAATTTTGCACGAGCCCATGCAGCTATTACCATAGCGTATTACCATTTAGATAAAGATCTGGCTGAAAAAAAATATTCAAAGGAAATGACTTTTTATGCGGAAAAAGCATTTTTACTTGACCCACAATTGCCACAAAGTTTAATTGCTAAAGCATTGGTATATATGCATAATGCCGAATACGAATCAGCAATTCCTTATTTTGAAAAAGCATTGGAATACAATCCGAATTATGATCTGGTCTTTATCTTCCTGATAGATTTATATGTTAGATATCTTCCTAATACGGAAAAATACTTAGAATATGCACTTCGGGGCCTTCAGATCGATATTTCATCCTACGACTCTATTAGTACTAGTCTTAACTATTTACACATCAGTAATGCTTTTGTTCAATCCGGGTTTGTTGATGAGGCTGAAAAGTATATCAACAAATCATTAGAATATCAACCAGAAAATCTGTATTCAGCTTATGTAAAAGCCTACATAGTGTATGCACGTAACCGTGATCTTATACAAGCCAAAGATCTTGTTATTGCAGCATTTAAAAAGGATACAACCAGGATAGATATCATGCAGGAAGTTGGAAAGTTCTATTATTATCTGAGAGATTATGATAGTGCATATTATTATTATAAAAAGTTTCTAGATATCAAGGAAGCCTGGAAACTGGATATATATCAATCTGAAAATGCTAAAATAGGTTTTGTATTGGCAAAAGTTGGTTTGACTGAGAAATCAGAGGAATTGATAATGAAGTTTAGGGAAGACGCTGAAAATGATCAATCTATTTATAAGCATATAAACCTGGCAATGTATTATTCGTACAAGGGCGATAAGGAAAAGGCCATTGAGCACCTGCAGCTTTTCTCAGAGCAAGATAATTATAATTATTGGACTACTTTTTTTACACAGATTGAACCTTTAATGGATAATATAAAAGATAGTCCTGAATTTAAAAAAATTATGAAGGATATAGATACTAAGTTCCGGGAATATCATAAACGAATTAGAGCATCACTTGAAGAGAAAGAATTACTCCGATTTTAGTATATCTATAATAGAATAAAAATGCGCTCAATACTTATTCTTGTTTTAAACTTAGTTTTTACTAAGCTTAGTTTTGGACAAAAAAGACTTCGAGCCGAATCCCTCAAGTGCTAAGTTCATTACCTCGGATAATTTGGTTTTTTTGGAAGCATTCAATCAAAGTGGCTCAAATAAAAATTCATTTCGGGAATATATAGAAAATGGGAGTATTGGAATAAATGATTCAAAATATATAGGATAGTAAATGTAATGAGAAAGCAATACCACCTAAAACCATCAGGAAATGGCTTTTATGCCTGGGATGTTGATGAATTAATTAAGAAGAGCAAAGATTTTCCGGTAGTAAAAAAGAAACTGCTGGATCTTAAGGATTTCGATCAACCATTTTGGTATCAAAATAATGATATACCAACTTGTCGATCCATTGTGGAGCATATGAAGTTAATTCAGAAAACTTCTCTCCAATATCCAATAATTCTTTCAGCGGAAGGTTCTGTTATGGATGGTATGCATAGAATAGGAAAGGCATATTTGAAAGGCCTGGAATATATAGATTCGGTTCAGTTCAGCGAAACACCAAAACCAGACCATATTAATATTGACCCTGATGAATTACCCTACGATTGATATTGCCCCGGCTCAAACTTGTTATCAATAAAGAGAAATCATTCTCCTTCAATATCATTTATCATGAAGGGTTCACTTACTCGTTAGGCATAATCAATATCTTGCCGGCAGTCATTTCCTTCAAGTAGGTATTTAAACCTTCCTGGAAGTTTTGGATAGATACTTTTTTATGGATCTTAGAATAAAATTGATCACTGAAATTCTTTTGAATCGTATTGGATTTTCTTATTATACCTGGCAGGTTTTGTTTTTCTATCCACCTTGTCAAATAGAATCCCGTAATACTCTTATTTTCAAAAATGAAAAGTCCCGGATTCAGCATGCATGCAGAACCGGATAAACCACCATAAATAGAAATTTTCCCACCAGCAGGAAGTGCATCAGCTAGCATCGTTGTCATTTCGCCACCTATTGCATCATAAACAAGTGTTACATTTAATTTATTGAATGTTTCTTTCAGTTCTTCAGTAAAATTTTTCGATGAACTATTAAGGACATATTTGGCACCTTGCTCTTTTAACATAGCTGCCTGCTCTTCACGGCGAACAATATTTACGAGATTCAATTTCTTTTGCAAGCACAACCGTATCATCATCTGTCCCAGGGCACTTGCTGCAGCAGTATTGGCGATTGCAGTATGTTTTTCTTTCAATGCCATCTCAACCATCGCATACGCAGAATATGGATTAATAAACATCATGGATCCCTGATCCAGGTTGATTTTCTTGTTTAACGGAATAGCTAAAATATTTTTAGTGACCATATATTGAGCCCAGGTACCATTGCCATTGTTAGGTGAAAGGCAATTTACATTTTTACCTAATAGTCTTTTTGATAAAAGGTCAGGACCGGTTGCAATTACTTTACCGCTGGCCTCAAAACCAGCAACGGCAGGAAGCGTTTTTTGAGTTGGATACCTCCCATGTATATATGCAAAATCTGATGGATTGATTGGGGAAGCATGGATTTTGACTAATACTTCTCCTTTTTTTGGTTTAGGCACAGGGATTTCTTCCAGTTTAGGTTCCCCATTGTAAGCATTTAAAACCAGGGCCCGCATAGTTTTTGGAATGGTGTCGATTGAATTTTTCATCATATGAATTATTATTGATCGGAAAAGGTAAAAAAATCTTTATGTTAAACCAATGTTATCACTGATTTATAAGATATGTAAAGTGATTGCTGTGTTTGTTTTCTTATCATCCCATATTTGCAACTATAATTCATGGTTTTTAATATTGATATCGTTCGAAATAACTCAACATTAATATTTATTTTTGATTTTTAGGATCAGAAAGAAGTGAAAAATTGTTTCTTAAATTCCGAGGGTAATTCATGCTCCTGAACTTAACCGTATTATGAAAGTATATATTTTAAAAATACTTATTCTAATATTTTTATTAAGCGGCTCTCAAATGGTGTTTTCTCAGGGGTAAACTACATCTCCCGAATTAAAAATAGGGGTCTATCTGGATTTGTTCTATGGATATGATTTTAACAAACCTACAACGGAAGAACGATTACCCTATCTATACCAGCATAATCGGCACGCCAGTTTTAATCTAAATCATGGAGTTATATCCCTGGAACTAAATGGTTCAAGATATCGTGCAAACCTGGCTTTTCAAAGTGGATCCTATGTTCGGGATAATTATTCAAGTGAGCCGGATATATATAAGACCATCTTTAATGCGAATGTAGGCTTTGCGTTCAATAAATCGCAAACAATATGGCTGGATGTAGGAATTTTTGGTAACTCATTTATTGGATTTGAGAGTACCTGGAGTCATTCGAACTATAATGTGGGGCATAACCTGATCTCTGAAAATGTACCCTATTATATGACTGGAGTAAAAGCTACCTTTTTACCAAATGATCAATGGAATATTGCAGTGTTGTTACTGAATGGCTGGCAAAGAATAAAAATGGTATAAGGGTCAACTATACCCTCTCTTGGAACACAGGTAACCTATTCGAAAAATAATTACTCCATAAACTGGAGCTCTTTCCTGGGTACGAATGATCCGGATATCTCACGTCGTATGCGCTATTATAATAATTTCTATGGTTTACTGAACCTGAATGATCATTGGAATCTGGAATTAGGATTTGATGTAGGAATACAACAGGTAGAAAAAGGAAGTAGTGATGTGTATTCATGGTATGGAACCTCTTTTAACGCACAGTATGTCCTCAATGAAAAATGGCAGTTTGCCGGACGAATAGAGTACTATTCAGATCCCAATGAAGTTATAGTAGAGAGCATCGACAATCAGAGTGGATATAAAACAAGTGGTTATTCCCTCAATGCGGATTATTTAGTACTTAAAAATCTAAAATGGCGGTTAGAGGCCAGATATTTTCATAGTCCTGATCCAATCTATCCAAAGGAGAATGGACCTGTTTCCAATAACTTTTTCCTCCTGACGGTGTTGTCGTTTAATTTTGAGTCGAAACCTATAAAGTTGTAAATCAGCAAATCGGTAAATCGGGAAATGTGGAAATGCGGAACTGAATCTATCCTCTATCCTCCATCATCTATCTTCCATCTTCAATCCTCCATTCTCCTACTTCTTACTTCCTACTTCCTACTTCCTACTCCTTACTTCAGTAGATCAGTAGACCAGGAAATCAGTAGATCAGGAAATGTGGAAATGCGGAAAGCTGAATCTATCCTCTATCATCCATCATCCATCATCCATCCTCTATCTTCCTACTTCCAGCTTCGAGCCTCGAGCTTCTTACTTCTTACTTCCTACTTCTTACTTCCTACTTCTTACTTCAGTATATCGGTAAATCGGTAGATCGGTAGATCGGGAAATCAGTAGATCGGGAAATATGGAATCTATCCTCTATCCTCCACCATCCATCATCCTACTTCAGAATGGGGAATCAGGGAATCGCGGAATCGGTTAATTTGTATACCGGTAGAAGAGTAAAGGCATAGACAAGTGTTATATAATCAATTCCCAGACATCTCAATTACTCAATTTAATTACCATCTGATAACCATTTCCCTGATTATCAAATGGACCATAGATCAATAAACAGATCTGGATTTGAAACTAAGAGGTAATTTTATATCTTTAACTCAGGCAGATTGTGATAATTAATTATTCTGTTTCATTCATTTACAATGAACAGTTGGCTGCCTGAAACCTTACTACTTGAATTGTTTATTAATTTAAAACTTAACATTATGAACACGGAACAAATAATGGGTCAATTAACTGAAATTGCAGTTAATTATGGGCCGAAACTTTTGGGAGCAATTGCAATCTGGATTATTGGAGGCTGGATCATAAAAGCAATGATAAATGGCTTTGGCAAGATGATGGATAGGAGGAAAACTGATGATTCACTAAAACCTTTCCTGAAAGGAATTGTGGGTGCCCTGTTAAAAGTTATGCTGGTGATTAGTGTACTAGGAATGCTGGGTATAGAAATGACTTCCTTCATAGCAATACTGGGTGCAGCGGGTCTTGCAGTTGGTTTGGCATTGTCCGGTACATTACAAAATTTTGCAGGTGGAGTAATGATTCTGATTTTCAAGCCTTTTAAAGCTGGTGATGTAATTGATGCACAGGGTTATGTAGGTAGTGTAAAGGAAATTCAAATATTTAACACTATACTTAAAACCCCGGATAATAAAACAATAATAATACCTAATGGCGGCCTTTCAAATTCTTCAATGGTCAATTACTCTACAGAGGAAAAAAGACGAGTTGATTGGTCAATAGGTATGGGTTATGGTGATGATGTGGATAAGGCCAAAAAAGTTATCAAGAAGTTATGCGATGAGGATTCCCGTATTTTAAAAGATCCTGAGGTATTTATTGCGGTTTCAGAATTGGCTGATAGTTCCGTAAATTTTGCCGTGAGGGCCTGGGTAAATGCTGCAGACTTTTGGGGTGTGTTTTTCGAAATGAATGAAAAAGTATATAAAACTTTCGATAAAGAAGGCCTGAATATTCCTTATCCTCAAATGGACGTTCATATCTCAAAAAACGAATAAATCTGAAAGCGGATAGTTATATTAATCTTGAGTTAAATAGGATATTTGAATGGGAATAGGATTTTTTCGAGCTCTTGAAATGAAGGGAGCCTTTTAAAAATCTATCTTTATCTGAGTAAAATTGAGAGGCTAAATATAAAAAGAGATCAAATCATAACATTACACTATTGTTGCGTCAACTTTTTATTGTTGGTTTATTCTTGTCATCCTGTTTATGCACCGCAGAACTAAAGGCGCAGGAAGGAAATAAACTCGATGCATCTGATTACCATATCCTTTATTCTGGTCTGCAGAATTGTAAGTTTCGTTTTGAAACAGAAAAAAAAGGGAAGGTAGCTTTTCTGGGCGGTTCTATTACCTATAATTCAGGATGGAGGGACCATGTAAGTGATTACCTTGAAAAACGTTTTCCAAAAACTGATTTTGAGTTTATCAATGCTGGGATTCCCTCTATGGGCAGTACGCCAGCGGCTTTTAGGCTGGAAAGGGATATATTAGCCTATGGCCGTATTGATCTCTTGTTTGAAGAGGCTGCAGTAAATGATGAATCCAACGGAAGGACCTCAGACGAACAGATTAATGCCATGGAAGGTATTGTGCGTCATCTAAGAAAATCCAACCCAACCATGGATATTGTATTTATGTATTTTGTTGATCCTGAGAAAATTGATGATTACAGGGAAGGAAAAGAACCAGATGTCATAAAAAATCATAAAAAAGTAGCCGAATATTATGAAATACCTGAAATCAATCTTGCAAAAGAAGTTGCTGATAGAATTGATAATAGCGAATTTACATGGGATGATGATTTTATTAACCTGCATCCCTCTGCATTTGGTCAGGAGATCTATGCGAATTCAATAATCCAATTCCTTGAAGAATCATTTAATAAAAATACAGCAATTAATATTGAATTAATTAATCATGAACTCCCATATAAACTGAGTTCTTCTTGCTATGATAATGGAGTATTAGTTAATATTTCAAGCTATGAGACCGCAAAAGGATGGTATATTGATCCTTCATGGAAGCCAAAAGATAAGGCTGGTGTTCGAAAAAATTATACAAAAGTGCCTATGCTGATCAATAGCGATGCCTTGAAACCAATTTCTTTTGAGTTTGAAGGTAATGCCATAGGAATATCAGTAGCCGCTGGCCCTGATGCCGGAATAATTGAATATAAAATAGATGAAAGTGGATGGAAAGCGTTAAATCTTTTTACTCCCTGGAGTGAGCAACTTCATCTTCCCTGGTATTATACATTGGCAAGTGGAATGTCGGATGAAAAGCATGTTTTGGAAATTCGAATCTCAGAAGATAAGGATGTACTAAGCAAGGGGCATGTTTGTCGGATACGTTATTTTTTTGTGAATAGAAACTGACATTATTGCTATGAAAATAAGAGAGGCCGCTGTTAGCGATTATGATTCAATTTGGCAGCTATTCAAATCAGTAATTAAATCTGGAGATACCTATGTTTTTGATCCTCATACAAAGAAGGAGAACCTTTCAAAATATTGGTTTGCAGCAAATATGAAAACCTTTGTTGCTGAAAAAAATGGGCTAATACGGGGAACTTATATCATTAAACCAAATCAGGTTGGTTTAGGTTCTCATATCGCTAACTGTAGTTATATGGTTCATCCGGATTATCAAGGAAAGGGAATTGGGAAACTGCTATGTGAACATTCCTTAAAATATGCTAAAGATACCGGATATAAAGCTATTCAATTTAATCTTGTGGTCAGTACTAATACCGCGGCGGTTAAACTCTGGGGGGAATATGGATTTGAGATTATCGGGACAATTCCTGAAGGATTTAATCATAAAGATTTAGGTTATGTTGATGCATATATTATGTTTAAAAAACTATAAAATCTGGAGTTGAATATTATAATGGTGAATCGAGTTGTACAAGGTAATCCTCACTAGTTCCATCGCTTTAAAATTGTTTTTGATATAGCAATAAATCATTGTCACCCTCTATATTTCGGATTGGCAGGAATTTGCCATAATATTATTTATCATTAGAGAATCTAAAATGCTTTTCGTATAATTGTTATTACCTCATTATTTCTTCAGGTAAAATCACCCTTATCGGGTCCATCGGTTTGGTACGGATTTGACAGGCGAATGTTTCAATTTAACCATATACTCATGAGATTTCTTAAAAACACTACTACCGTTCTATTTCTTTTTGCTCTTATTTACAGTGCAGGATGTCAAAGGAAAAGTGCCAATCAAAATCTCGAATTGGAATCTATTGATCTTCAAAGAGGGGAAATTACATTATGTGGAGGAAACGAATTTGGTGAGGTTAGATTCTCTTTTTATTGTAATTACGCAACAAAGGAAATGTTTGATCTTGCTGTTTCTTTATTGCATTCATTTGAATACGCTGAGGCTGAAAAAGCATTTGCTAATGTTATTGATACAGATCCGGATTGCCCTATGGCTTATTGGGGAGTTGCGATGAGTATTTATCATGCCCTTTGGTTTGCTCCGAATGAAAAAGATTTAATTAAAGGATCAAAGATCCTTGAAATAGCTGAATCTCTTCCAAAAACAATAAGGGAACAGGAATATCTTGATGCTATTGGGACTTACTATAAAGACTGGGATAAAATAGATCATAAAACAAGGGCTAAGAATTATGAAAAGAAAATGGAGGAAATATACCTGAAATATTATGACGATACCGAAGCTGCAATTTTTTATGCCCTGGCACTTAATTCAACCGCGAATCCGGAAGATAAGAATTATACCAACCAGAGAAAAGCAGGCAGCATATTGGAATCTATCTTTCCGGACCAGCCGAATCATCCAGGTATTGCTCACTATATCATTCATAATTATCATAATCCTACACTAGCCCATATGGCCTTATCAACGGCCAGAAGATATGCTGAAATCGCACCTTCATCTGCTCACGCACAGCACATGCCATCACATATATTTACCAGATTGGGCCTGTGGGAAGAATCCATTCAGTCCAATTTGAAATCTGCTGCCGCTGCCCAATGCTATTCTGAAGAAAGTGAAATGGATGGTCATTGGGATGAAGAAGTTCATGCGATGGATTACCTTGTATACGCTTATTTGCAAATTGGAGACAATGAAAAGGCAATTCAACAATATCAATATCTTCAAACAATAAATAAATTAATAACTCTTACCGGCCCTTATAATTTTGGGGCGATTCCAGCTCGTATAGTTTTAGAAAATAAATTATGGGATCAAGCCGCTACTCTAAAACAACATTCATCTGATGTGAATTGGGAAGAATTTCCATGGGAATTAGCTATTACCCATTTTACGAGAGCGATGGGTGCTTCAAATATGGGTGATATTTCATCCGCTGAAAACGAAATAGCAGTACTAGATGTATTATACCTTGATCTAATAAATAAAGAAGATGAATACGAAGCAAACCAGGTTCTTATACAAATTAAAATATCACAAGCCTGGGTATTTTTAGCCAAAGGTATGGAAGAAGAGGCAATTGCCCTTATGAGTGAGGCTGCTGATATGGAAGATCATACGAATAAACATCCAAAGACACCTGGTGAAGTATTGCCGGCGCGAGAGCTTTTGGGAGATATGTTTATGGCTATGAATAAACCATCCCAAGCTTTGGAAGCTTATGAGATGGATTTAAAAGGGCACCCAAATAGATTCAACGGCATTTATGGGGCTGCCTGCGCAGCAAGAAGCCTGGGTGATCAAAAGAAAGCCAGGTTGTATTTTGATACATTATTGGAGTTGGTAGAATCATCGCCTGGTGATAGACCGGAAATCAAGGAGGCGAAAGAATTTCTTGACCAGAATAAGGTGTGATTTGATGCTTTTATTTTCAGATAAATTAAAGAAGGCTTCATATACTAAATATAAAATTATTCTATAATGAATATTACAGTTGGGCAAAAAGCAATCCGGTCAATAACACTTACAAAAGATCATGTGAAAGCTTATGCCTCATTAAGCGGGGACTATAATCCACTACATTTTGATGAATCGTTTACTGCTAAAACTAAGTTCAGGAAACTTGTAGTTCAGGGTGGATTGACTACTGGCCTTCTTCATGCACTGGTGGCAATGGATATGCCTGGACCTGGCACGGTTTTTCTTAGTCAGAATTGGAAATTTACTGCTCCGGTTTTCTTTGACGATACCATTACTGCCGAGGCTGAAGTTTTAAGCGTTCATGAGAAAAAGCCTGTTACACAATTAAATTTTAGGATCGTCAACCAGCATGACGAAATAGTTCTTGAAGGAGAAGCATGGTGTTATACTTTTTCACCTGAAGAGTAAAATTTGATGCATATATGAAAAAAACCAGATGGGTATTGCCAATAATCGTTTTATCACAGTTTTGTTGTACCTCTCTCTGGTTTGCTGGAAATGGGGTGATGAGCGATCTTCTATTCACTTTCAATCTTAATGAAAGTGCTTTAAGCCATCTTACATCTGCCGTTCAATTTGGATTCATAGCTGGCACTCTGGTTTTCGCTGCGCTTACCATTGCAGACCGTTTTTCACCATCACGTGTTTTCTTTCTAAGCGCTATAGCTGGTTCTTTGTTTAATCTCGGAACTATTATCGAAGGAAACAGTATTACCACTTTATTAGCATTTCGGTTCTTTACCGGTTTCTTTCTAGCAGGAATATATCCTGTAGGGATGAAAATAGCGTCGGATTATTTTAATAAAGGCCTGGGTAAATCATTGGGCTACCTGGTAGGTGCACTGGTGGTTGGCACAGCCTTTCCTCATTTACTAAAAGATTTTACCGGTCATCTTCCCTGGCGATTGGTATTGATTCTTACCTCTTCAATAGCAACTTTGGGTGGTATACTGATGGTTATTCTTGTGCCTGACGGACCTTATATGAAAACAATGCAGAAATCAAGTCTTACCAACTCAATCAGAGTTTTTGAAAATCAAAAATTTCGATCAGCAGCTTTTGGGTATTTTGGTCATATGTGGGAGTTATATGCTTTCTGGGCATTCGTACCAGTGATACTAACCACCTATTTAGAATTGCATCCAGAAATCATATTAAGAATTCCGCAATTATCTTTTCTAATAATAGGATTGGGTGGTCTTGCATGTGTTCTTGGTGGATATTTATCTCTGAATCTGGGTGTTAAGAACACAGCTTCTATCGCATTATTTCTTTCGTGCATCTGTTGTATGGTTTCCCCATTGGTGTTTTATTTTGATTCTAGCCATATTCTTATTGGATTTCTGATTTTTTGGGGCTTGGTAGTGGTGGCAGATTCACCATTGTTTTCAACGCTGGTTGCTAAAAATGTAAAACCAGAATTAAGAGGAACCGCACTTACAATTGTAAATTGTATTGGTTTTTCTATCACCATCGTCAGTATTCAACTAATTAATATTTTAAAAGATTCAATGGACCCAAGG
>Ga0316190_10002368_pt1 | contig 13650 bp, 11 predicted proteins | sample Eddworburrow2_MG_FD_204929 | JGI IMG/M metagenome (GOLD analysis project Ga0316190, IMG submission 204929) | Coastal sediment microbial communities from Maine, United States - Eddy worm burrow 2 | ecosystem: Environmental > Aquatic > Marine > Coastal > Sediment | place: USA: Maine | collected... | reverse complement strand
TTATGAGTGAAATTCTTCTTTTTTTGCTTGAAAAGAAATCATATAGTTTGTGAATCAATATAATAAACATATATTTGTATGATAAACGGATATAGTTTAGTATGTTTAAATAAGTATATTGATCATTAAATGAGTCATCTAAGTGATTATATAAATAAAGTGTTTGGCGAAACAGTTCACGAAGAGTCTGTTCCTGAATTCTATTATGCAAATCTACCGTTGTTTATTCGCGAGACTTACAACTTGAAATCAGCGGTATTGCTCAATAGGTCTATAATTATCATGGAGCCGAAGGATTTAGATGTGTTAGTTATTGGTAATCTGTTGAAACATTTAGCCATTATACAAAACACCTCTGAAAATTTGGTTGTTTTGTTGCTACCTGAAATCTCTGTGATACAGAGAAGAAGGTTGATTGAAAAAAGCATCAATTTCATCGTACCAGGATTACAGCTTTTCCTTCCATCTTTATTGCTTGATTTAAAGGAAGAGTATTTCAGATCTTCGTTCCATCGTCAGCGGGATGCATTACTTCCTTCTGCACAGTTTTTATTGGTTTATCATCTGGTCTACTCAACAGCCAGGTATAGTCTTGCGGAGTATTCACTTAAACTAGTCGCTGACAGGACCGGTTATACTCCAATGGCTATTACCAAAGCTGCAAAAGATCTGGAACGATTTGACCTCATTGATATTCTAGGGACAAAAGAGAAATTCATCAGTTTCAAGTTGGAGAAGAAGGAGCTTTGGGATCAGACTGAGAATATGAATCTCTTACGTAGTCCTGTTTTGAAAAGGGTGTATGTTGATGAAATCCCTGATGGTTTAAACCTATATTACTCGTATTTTACCGCTTTAGGAGAGTACTCTGATTTGAATTCAGGAAACCAGGATTACATAGCGGTAGATAAGAAGATATATCATAGATTGGAAAAAACTAAATCTTTTGTAAATCCGAATAGTGATGAAGGCAGGTATTGTATCGAAGTATGGAGTTACAATCCGGTAAAATTGACAACCTCGGCTAAATATGTTGATCCTCTCTCACTCTATCTAAGCTTAAAAGATACAGGAGATGAGCGGGTAGAAATGGCATGTGAGCAAATAATTAATAGATTCCAATGGTAAAAGGCTTAGATGTATTCATTAAATATTTCAAGGATTTTTCTCAAAACTATGTGATCATTGGAGGGACAGCGTGTGATTTGATCATTGATGAAGCTGGGTTTTTTCCCCGTGCCACCAAGGATATTGATTTGATCCTGGTGGTTGAAGCTTTATCTTCAGACTTTGTGAAGCTGTTCTGGCAATTTGTGAAAGATGGCAGATATGAACGAAATGAATCTAGCGATACTGACAGGAAATATTACCGTTTTATAAAACCTGACCATGAAGAATTCCCATTTCAAATAGAGTTGTTTTCCCGAAATCCAGACTTGATCCATATCGATGAAGGACTACACTTAACCGCAATCCCAACCCCGGATGATTTGAGCAGTCTTTCGGCCATTCTGCTTGATGAAGAATACTATGGCTTTATTCTCGAACATAGTACTGAGGTTAATGGCTTACATCGAGCAAATATTGAATCACTAATTTGTCTCAAGGCCAAAGCTTATCTTGAAATAGCTGAGCGCATCAAAAAGGGGAGCAAGGAGGACAGCAAGCTTCTTCGTAAACATAAAGGTGATATATTTAGATTGGGAGCCATGTTGCCTGAAGGAGATCAGTTTGAACTACCTGGATCAATTAAGAATGACCTGACAAATTTCATTAAAAATATAACTGAAGAATTGCCAGGAAAAGAATTATTCAAAAACATGGGAATTGGCAGAGTTACCCCGGAAGGAGTATTGAGTCAAATAATCAAAGCCTTCAACTTTGAAAATTAGACACTAAAACAGGCTGTAACCCTTGTAAAATGGTTGAAGAATACATGTATCAGGCCCCGCCCAGACCGCTTATTCGAATGTTTCCGAAATGATTTTCAGCTGCAAGCTAATTCAATTGGGTCAAGGCGTCTACAAGGACATCAAGTTCGCCGGTGGTGGTATAGACATTGGGGGTAATCCGGCACCCGTGCACACCGGCTACATTGATAGCAACCGTATAGATTTTGTACTTACTGAATAGGGTATCGGCCAGTTCTGATGGTTCCATCCCGCGGATTCCTACATTGGCTATTGCACAGGAACGGGCAGGATCTGCAGGAGTATTCAAAATTACATGGGGTAAATCCCTGACTTTCGAGGTCCAGTAATTTTGTATGTATCTCAATCTTGCTTCTTTCCGTTCAGCCCCAATAATATTATAAAAATCAAGTGCATCTGCGATTGTCAGATCGGTATGATCTGGATGAGTTCCAGTATGATTCAGTCTCGAAATATCATCCGGCTCCTTGTTTCCAGATGCGATCAAAGGCCATACATTTGCTATTTTGTCCTTCTTCACATACAATAATCCGGAACCCAGCGGGACGCTCAACCACTTGTGCAGGCTGCTCCCATAATAATCGCAATGCAGATCCGGAATGGAAAAAGTGAAATGTCCGAATGTATGGGCACCGTCGACCATCACCTCAACTCCTTTATCATGCGCCATATCACAGATCTTCCGAACGGGCAAGATTTGTCCGGTTATATTGATCATATGGCAGACCATGAGTAGTTTTGTTTTTTCCGTAATGGCAGAAGCATAGAGATCAACGATCTCCTCATCCGATTTCGGATGGTTCGGAACCGACACCAGTTTATTTACAACGCCATATCTATTTGAAACCTGCCTGAACATATTGAGCATTGCTCCGTAGTCCTGTTCGGCCATTACTGCTTCATCACCCGGTTTCCACTTTAATCCGCCAATGATCATATCCAGAGATTCGGTGGTGTTCCTGGTTATTATAAGCTCATCGGGTGAACACGCTGCAACTTCTGCAAGTTTTGCAGCCATGGCTTTTTTATTTTTGTTCTTTGCCATGCGCATGTAATAGGACCCCTGATAGTTAACCTCCCTTACATGGTCGATAAACTTTTCCAGCACCTGCTCAGGGAGAAAACAGTAATATCCGTTCTCCAGGTTAATGTAATCGGGCTTAAGCCTGTAACCTTGGCGAATGGAAGCCCAGAAATCCTCATCTTTGGCAAGATCAGTCGATGATACCTCAGATACGCTTCTTACCATTTGGGCAAGACCGTCAAAGCTCAACATGGCTCCAAAACCAGCCAGCCCTGCATTCCTTAGGAAAGTCCTCTTATCCATGTCATTTTTCTTTAAAGTTATTGATAGATATTGCTTTAGGGCAATGGTATTACTCGTATGTTTCTGAAATGAATTTCAGCTCCCTCCGATTCAAGACATATATACCCCGCCTTTTTGCTTGATTTGCTTATCCCGTTGACAAATTTGCCATTTATGGAAAGTTTAATGGTCCCGTCCACACATACCACGTCGTAAGTGTTCCATTCCCCCTTCCCTTTGCATCTCATTTCGATAGACTTACTCCGGCTTCCCCTTGGATTATCAGGTACCGTTTCTACCCCTCCGACACCAAAAACTTCACCACTTACATAAGCTTCTGGAGGGGCTTTCCCATCCCGAGTGTTCAGTTTTACCCAGTCCAGTTCCAGCATCTGTACCTCTACACCGTTTGGCAAACGGCTTTCTCCTGGCTCGGCATTGCTCCACACAAAAGTTCCCGAATTCCCTCCGGCTTCCATGTGTTTCCATTCAATGTGCAGGATAAAATTTTCGTACTCTTTTTCTGAGCGGATTACACCAATAGGATGTCCTGAACAAATTAGCTCATTCCCCTTTACTTTCCAGGTTTCAGCTTCTGTATTTACCTGTATCCAGTTTATTGGCACACCTTCAAAACTTTCACCCGAAGCAATCATTTGCAGACCCGACTCTTCACCAAACATGAAAAGTGATTCCTGCGCTGAGATAACTCCGGCCCATAGTATTAATCCCGCAATAAAAAGCAGTTGTTTCATTCGAATAATTTTTTAGTTAGACTTAAGTTAAGCTATTTTCTTCCCCGGCCAGGGGTCTTTCTTCAGGAATTCCGGGGACCGGTCCAAAGGCATATGTTTTGGGTCCCAGGTAGAGGTCTGAGTTCATCATTTCTTCCCAGGTAACATCTTTTCCGGTATAGGCTGCGATTCGACCCATTATGGTCATCAAGGTCGAATTCACCTGTGCTTCAGCATCGTTGACGATGTTTCCGGTTCTTATCCCTGTTACCAGATTAATGTGTTCCTGTACAAATGGATTGGTGACCTTCCATTTCGATTGGGTATCTCCTTCTTCCGGCGTCGGATATTTCCATACTTCATTCCCGTAAACATCAAGTATTTGACCGGAAGCTATAGCTACTCCCTTAGTACCTACAATACGTTCCACCTTGCCGTTGGAACAGCCATTTATTTGACGGGCTGCGCAGTGTGTTCTAACACCATTTTCGTAGATGTACTCTATGCTAAAAAAGTCATACTGATCGCCTGTAATCCGCCTTTGGCGGCCACCCCAGCCAACTGCTTTTACCGGAGGCCTACCCATGTGCCAGTTCATTACGTCAATTTCGTGAATAAATTGTTCCGTAATATGATCCCCCGAGAGCCAGCAAAAATTTGCCCAGTTTCGCAGCATGTATTCCATATCGGTCCATTCGGGTCTTCTTTCTCTATACCAAAGAGCACCTCCGTTTCGGATAATATTAGCGCCAACAATTTCGCCTATTTCACCGTTGGCTACTTTCATCTGGGTGGTCATATAATCCTTCTGTACTCTTCGAACCGTACCACTAACCATACACAGTCCCAGCGATTCCGCCATTTTTGAAGCAACCAGAACAGAGCGTGCACCCACCGGATCGACAGCAATTGGTTTTTCCATAAAAACATGCTTACGGGCATTTATTGCTGCCTCAACATGTAAGGGACGGAAATGAGGAGGTGTGCAAAGTAATACCATATCCACTCCCGAATCAATTACTTTTTGATAGCTGTCAAAGCCCAGAAAACATTTCTCATCGGCGATCTCTACACCTTTTTCTTCTTTTAAGTTTGCTCTGCAACTGTCAATCCTATCCTGAAATACATCTCCCAAAGCTATTATTTCCAGGTTCGGTCCTGCATCCAGAAAGTTTAGGACAGCGCCGGTACCACGTCCGCCACAGCCAATTAATCCAGCTTTAATCACTTTGCCATCTGGTGCCTGGTCAAGCAATTCAGCTGGTTCATCGATTGCTTTCGTTTTATCAGCATTTGAACAAGCTGTAATGAGTGAGGCAGCTCCGAGGGTGCCGAAAGTGGCTTTTGTTATAAAATCTCTTCGTTTCAGATCTTTTGGGTTCATAAGTTCTTTATTTGATAAATCATTGATAATGATGCGGATAGATAAATGAAAAAATACTGCATGGCCAGCCCTAATTTAGCATAATCGAATTAGTAAGTCAATTAATTGATAGGAAAAAATGGATGGAATCCCTAATTTGGAAAGTCAACACTGACTTTCTATTGGAATCCTTGAAAACTACTATCAATATGATACTATGCAGAAATTTGTAATCGTTGGATTTGGATTTATGGGCATGATCCATGCCATAAGTATCCTGAATCATCCCGGGGCACAGCTGGTAGCCATAGTTGACCTGGACCCCAAAAAAGCACTTGAGAGCCTGGGGCAGGATACCGGCAACCTGGAAACCGGAGCGATAAAAAGGGAAGATTTTTCGGAGATCCAAACCTACAACTCTCTAAAAGATTGTATAGCTAAGGAGGAAGTTGATGCCTGCATCCTGTCGGTTCATACCGAGCATCACTACTCAATGTCAGTTCAGGCACTGGAAGCTGGTATTCATGTATTTGTGGAAAAGCCACTTGTTCTGGATCCGGCACAAGGGACCAAACTGATTAAACTTGCATCGCAAAAGGATCTTTTACTTATGGTGGCTCATGTGGTCCGTTTCATGCCACCTTACCTGAAACTGAAGCACTGGATCGAATCGGGCGAATTCGGGGAGCTGAGCTGGCTTTCTATGACCCGTTTCACCGGCCTTCCCAGCTGGGGGCAATGGAAGGAAAAACAAAAAGACTTTGGCTCCTCAGGAGGGGCACTGTTCGACCTGGCTATTCATGACATTGATTATGTACAGTGGGTGCTGGGGAAACCTGATTCCATAGAGGCCACTACCCTCCAGGGAAAATTGAGTGCTCATGATTATGTATGCGCACTCTGGAAATATAAGTCCGGACCGGATGTGAAGATTGAGGGTGGGACCCGTTTTCACCACCTGTACCCTTTTGAAGCTGGCTTTTCTGCGAATTTTGAAAAGGCCAGCATCAAATACAGCAGCAGTAGTCCCGAGCATATCATTATAGCCACTGATGCCGAAACCATACTTGTGCCTGCCGGAGATGCCATGGAGGGTTATCCGGAAGAACTGGGATATTTTGTGGATTGCCTCGACAGAAAGGCAAAGCCGGAAAAATGCCTTCCCGAATCGGCCCTTCAAAGCATCCGGCTCTGTTACGAACATTTATAAGTAGCAACGTGGGATCTTCTAGGTTCTCCTGTATGTATTCCTAACTTCCTTAGACACTAAACGGAACTCATTGCCTTCCCTTGAATTACAGCCAACTAGTGTTGCATTTGTCTCTTGAGTTAAATTTATATTTGAAAGAATTAACGAATTGTTTAGTTACAATTCCAAAAATAAACCATCTAAACCGTCTCAAATGCACACTCGTGTCAAGCTCTCAATTTTTCTCAAAATGATCGTCCTTGGTCTGGTTATATCGGCATGCAACTCTCAAAAACCCTGAGAAGCAATTCTTGGTTTATTTTATGGTCATCTGCGAGCAAAGCTTCTGTGGAGAAATATATGTTCGGGGAACCGTTCACTCAAACTTCATAAGCTCAATGAAGGGTTCATAATCATACAGGCTTACCAAATCCCAGTCATTGGTGAATTGATTATGCTCACATACTCGTCCTTCCTGGATCGATTTCTTCAAATAAGCAACTGCGCTTTGCTTGTCCCCCAGGATGGCAAAAATCCTGGCCTGATAATATGGAATGAGCCCCCTTTGCGGCCTTGGCACATTGTAGGAGTGAAGGTCAAAAGAATCCAGTTTCTCAATTTGAGTTAGCGCCAGCCTGGACTTTCCCTGTTTTGCATAGATGACTCCCAGTAATCCGTCAATCCATAAGGGTGCAAAGTAAGGCAGAATTCTACTCCCCTCCCAATTTGCAAATTCCTTAAAATCTTGCACTGTATACCCTGTCAACAGCTTTTCTGCCTGGTCATATTCTTTCAGAATGTAAAGTGCAAAGGCTTTCGAGCTGTAGTTCCTTAATTCCAGTCTTGCCACAAGATCGAGAGTTCCCAACGTACTTAGTCTGCTGGCCTCCTCCCTTACCTGTTCTTCAAACATATTGCTAACTGCATCCGGATAGATTTCATTATACTGGTAGGCAAGTTTCAGGTAACTGATCTCTATACCCTTAGCCCGGTAAAAGTCGATCCAATCATCCAGTAAATCAAATTTTTCCTGTTTTAACAAAGCCCAGTTTATATCTCCCTTTATCATTTGAATCACTACCAGATCATTTTTAAAACTATTTGCGAATTCTAAAACTTTATTATAATCACCCAAGCGGTTCAAGGCTTGAAGGTATATTGTATAGGAATCCGGAATAATGATCTCCTTAAAGGTTTCATAATCATTGAAGATCGCCTCAAATCTTTTTACGGATTTCCCGGGTTGGTTCAGAGCCAAGTAAAAAAAGGCCGATTCATGGATGATTTTCGGATCAAGAGGGTCCAGTTCAAGATTTGCATTCAGTGCCTCCAAGGCCTCCTTATATCTTTTTTGATTGCTGTAATCAGCGATACTGAAACTGTTCTTTTCAAATTCGGTGAATTGGTCCCAGTGGCTTGTAATATATTCGCGTGCTTTCACAGCCAGTGAATCAATGCCGGTTATTGTGCTCGCATAGTAAAGTCCGTTCCATGCCTGGATAAATGTGGGATCAGCCTCCAGGGCATCCAGGTAGCATTGTATATTGACAAAGTCGCAACCCAGGTAAATCTGGTATGCCTCATAGTTGGGAGCATTAATCGTGGTCAGATTACTGGCATTTTTTATCGCCCAGAATCCTTTTAGTTTATCACTCAGTTCTGTGATCAGCTCCTCCTTCCTGTTCAGACTGCCATGGAGGCTGGGAAATTCGTGGATAACCTCTCCTGATATGGCAGATTCCAGCCGGCTGGAAACCTGCAGATCATTGCCCTGTAAATAAAATGATCCTGTTACCACGAATTCTGCATTGGTGAGTTGAAACAGTGAAGCCTCGTCGTTGGAATTGCCGGGCAACATGCCCACATGGTCCTTGTATTTGCGCATCACTTCAGGTGAACTGGTTTTGACCTTCAATTGCCGGAGTCCGGAGGTGATCCAGTCGGAAGCCATATACCCTAGGTCATCCAGGTTGGCATCCCCTGTATAATTATTGAATGGAGCCACAGCAATCCGTTCCTCCCTGATCTCCTTAGCCAGGACCTCTGTGTCCGGTTTCCTGATAAAGGAATAGTAGACAAATTGAGCCACCAACAGGGTGACCAGAACAACGATTGTAACCGTGCCGGTTAAGGGTTTCTTTTTATTGGCCGGAAGCGGGTTGGATTTGGCCTCTTCCGATGTCGACCGGATCATTCCCTGAGGGCCCATCTCAAAGGCCCAGGCTAAAATCAATGCTATGGGAAAGCCGATGATCACAATAAAGATAAGTGCCCTTGCTACCCAATCGGGAATATTCAGAAACTGGAATGTTGCATCCGCTATCTGTATGAGTAGCCAACCTGTAATGGCATATACTACGGCAACGCGGGAAATCTTCCTTTTTTTCAATTCCTGGAAAAAACCAGGTTTTTTATTATCTGCCATTCAGTTGCTTGTGAATTTCTTGCTTAAGAAGTACGAATGTTTTTTCCCTACACTCTACAACAACAATCTGGTGCAAATGTTTTGGTTTTAAAGTATTGGGATAGACTTTTGATTGTTGATATCACTTCATTACTAAAAATTACCTGCTAAATCTTTCAATTTTTACTCCAGCTTTAGACCCGGGAAATCCGGATATGTTTACAAGTGATTAAATTTTTTCCACCTAAGTAAACCGGAATGGTAAATACTTAATGATTGAAATGAAAAATTATGTAAATTTGATTCAGATCAATTAATTGGTAATTAGTTTGTTATGAAAACGGGTTCATTCAGAAAGTGGCTACTTGATTTCGCAGTGATAGTAGCACTTACCTTATTGAGCGTATCATGCCAGAAAGACGCGACTTCCTTCCCGGACGATGTTCCATCCTTCCCAGATCCAAATACTTTAACGGGAGGACTTGTTGGTTCGTGGGTCGAGACAAATACTTTGACCGACACTCTCATTTTTAACTCAGGAAGGGACACAGGTTTGGTTTTCCTGCAGAGGGGTTATGAAATCAGAAATGGCTACTATCTCCCAATCATAGGAAGTGATGGGTATAAGTACATGTTGCTCACTGATAGCATTCGACTGATGGGTGGTCTTTCAAGTTTGCACTTTGACGAGACTTTCTATTTCAAATTTGATGAGGAAAATCTAACTATGTACATTGGTAAATTTTCAAAGTATATTGAAACCGAAAAATCAATACTGACCTTCAGAAAAATAAAGTAGTTGGTTTTAGTAAAACAAGCATCCTAGTATGAAATTGAAAAAAACGACCTGGGAGCAGATCCCTACAGAAGAAGTTACGCCAGAAATGCACCGGAAAATTTTATGGGGAGAGAAGTTGATGATTGCCCGCATGAAGTTTAAGGATGGATTTCATGTACCCCTGCACCAGCACGAAAATGAACAGATCACCCAGGTACACTCCGGTGTGATCCGATTCTGGTTTGGAGAGAATAAAGATCAGCTTATGGACCTGGGACCAGGAGAGATGGTGGTTATTCCACCAAACCTGCCCCATGAGGCCCTGATGATTGGTGATGTGGAGGAAACAGACAACTGGGCCCCTCCCAGATCCGATTGGCTGGATGGAACAGACACCTACTTAAAGGAGGGATAAGATAAAAAGCAATCTTCAATCCCGGTTTTCTGGTGCCCCTGATTTCATTATCTTAAGTGCGATTTATAGAAACCCTAAAACAGAATGAGTATGTCAGATTTCCAGCCTTTTGAAATGGAGCGCTATATGTCAGTGTATGAAATGACAGTAAAGTATAACATGTCGGAAAGTGGGGTGCATCCTATGCTTCTGCGTGAATTGCTTGAGCTGGAAGAAGGTTCTCTGGAGAAAATGCTGGAGGTTGAGCTGAATTACAGCCATGCCAACGGAAATCCGGAGCTCAGGGAAAACATCGCTGTCATGTATGAAGGAGCCACCAGGGACAACGTGCTGGTCACTGTTGGGGGGATAGAAGCCAATTTTAATGCACTCACCACCATTTTATCGGCAGGAGATGAGATGGTCCTGATGCTGCCCAATTATATGCAGGTATGGGGAGTAGCCAAAAATTATGGAATAAACATTAAGACATTTTCGCTACTCCAGGAGAAGAGCTGGGCCCCGGACCTGGATAAACTGGAGAGCATAGTGAGCAAGGATACAAAGCTGATTGCCATTTGTAATCCCAACAATCCCACCGGTTACATTCTGACCGAATCCGAGATGGATACCATTGTAAAAGTGGCCGATCGTGTGGGCGCATGGATCCTGGCCGACGAGGTCTATGCCGGGGCCGAGCAGCTGACCGATATTCAGACGCCCTCGTTTTTCGGACGCTATGAAAAGGTTATTGCCGTAGGCAGCATGAGTAAGGCTTACGGCTTGCCCGGACTAAGAACCGGATGGGCTGTGGGGCCGGTGGACATGATCGACCAGATCTGGGCCCGGCATGAGTATACCACCCTGAGCGCAGCCATGCTTTCCAATACCCTGGCAGCCCTTGCCCTTTCTGAAAAAGTACGGCCCATCATCATTCAAAGGACCAGGGACTACATCCGTAAGGGATATCCCATTCTGACGGAGTGGATGGAAAGTCACGGCGATCTTTTCTCTGCGGTTCAGCCACAGGCAGCTGCTATTGCTTTCATTCGATATAAGATGGATATAAACTCCACCGAATTTGTGACGCGGCTCCTCAAAGAGAAAAGTGTTTTGATTATTCCGGGGGATCATTTTGGCATGGACGGATACCTAAGGATCTCTTACGGACTTCCCAAAGACTATCTGCTGGGTGGATTGAAGGGAATTTCAGAATTGATTTCTGAATTATAGAACATAGAGCTCCTTTCTCTGGACCGGAGTGACCGTCCAGGTCATCAACATTTCAGCCGCTGATTTTGATGCCCTCAAGGTACAAAAGGCCTGGATGAAATTTTAAGCATTCACCTGGCATCATTTTCAAAATACCACACAACTGCCTCCTGAATCGCTTGCAGGGAACTAAATCGTGGTTGAAAGTTCAACAGTCTTTGGGCTTTAACGATGCTTGCATTGGGACTATGTGCTATGTGGTCCCATGTTAGTTCAGCCTCCTGCTGGCTAACCGATTTCTTCCATTCTTCCCAGGGCAGAAATCCAAGTTTTGCTTCCTGTCCAAACCAGGTGGCCATTGCGGAGGCATATCCACGCAAGGTGAGGGCTTGTTCAGATACAACGTGGAAACTTTCACCCACTGCATTGTTCCAGTTTTCAAGTGCTTTTACAAAGGCCTGGGCCACATCGTCGGCATGCACATGATGCAGGGTTTCCATGCCCAGGTTTGGAAGCACTACCTCCTTCCCTTCGGCCAAAGATTTGAATACCTCGGGATTTAGATTCCCAGCTGGGTTTACGGGTAACCAACCTGGTCCACTAATATGACCGGGATGTAAGATGGTCACCGGGAATGCTTTTTTGCGGGCAAGTGAAAGCAGGTAGGATTCAATGGCCGCCTTGTTGATGCCATATTCGCCAAAGGGTTTGCGATTCTGACTTTCCAGGGTTGGGACCTCTTCGCTGTGACCATGCACCCAGATGGTCCCGCAATGGATGAAATGCTGCACCTTTCCCATCAGAGCTTCCGCCAGTTCTTTTGCGCTTTCCGGGGTAAAACAGATCATGTCTATGACCACCTCCGCCTGCAGTTCTGCTATTTGCCGGCCGAATGAGCCCTCTTCCTCCGCTTTGGATCGATCGAGGGTGAGGAAGCTAACAGAATTCCAGGCAGGATGCACACTGTAAGGATCACGATTCTGACGACTTACGCAGATGACTTCATGTCCGGCCAATACCAGCCGAGGAACCAGATAGGTACCCACATGACCTGTTCCTCCAATGATCGCTACTTTCATATGTATGCGTTTTAGTTTTCTATGATGCAAATCACACTTACCAAAAATACAAATAGAAAGCGAAAATGATGGCAATGACTATGATGGAATTCACCACATCCCATTTGCAGTAACTGGCCCTGATTTCCGCCTATTCCGCTGCCGTCAAATGCTGATTGTGGACTACCCCGTTCTTTGAGCTCCAGCAAGCTGCCGGATATTTCCGACCTGCTTCATGATTTCTTGTTTGCTAAATCCCTGGTTGAAAAGTGTGACCATCAATACAGGCTTTGATAAGTTTCTCTGACAATATTAGCCGCTACTGGAATATGCACTTCATCCCTGCGGTACTTCTCTGTCAGGTATTGAATGGATGGACGATGCATCTTTTCACCCATTTTTGGGTTTAGGAATCCTTCCTGGATAAGTTGAGTGATCTTGTCTGTGGAGAGCTGATGTTCAAGATTCCTAAGAAGGTTCTCCGCAAGCTCCTTGCCAGGTTGTGACTCCAGTTTTCCCCACAGGTTGACTTTCAAAATCCCATCGTCTGCCAATCCGGAAAGATCTCCTTCATCCAAACTGGAGGTTCCGTGTAAGACGAGTCTCCTTCCGATTCGCCTGGTGATTGCTTTGGCTACTTTTCGGTGGTATTCGACAGTTCCCTCTGTACGCCGGTGTTCGGTGCCGAGGTTTGCCACGATGAGATCACAAGCTGTTTCCTGGTAATATCTTTCTGCCAGTTCGGGATCTGTAATCTGGTCGATTACTCCGGATCGGATGTTCTCTGCATTATAGTTATATATCTCATCCACAGCTCCCTCAATCACAAATTTTGATTTGTTTTTTTGGATGAAGGTTCTCATCATGGAAATGTTGTCTGTCATGCTGTAATGGCTGCAATCCCACATGACAGACGAGATGAAATCGCTGTATTCCTCAATGATCCAGCCATCTTTTTCCGGCTGAGCGTGATCGAGATGAACTATAACATCCAGATCATGGTATGGTCCGTCCTGCCTGGATAGTCTTTCAATATCGGCTTTCACTGCCAGCAGGCCTTCTCTGAAATCTCCAAGACCCGTATAATTCTTTAGTTGTTGCCTGTCCTCATAGGAGGCCGTGAAGGCAATGATCAATGGCAATTGTCCGGACAGATTTTTTTGATCCTTAAAATGCCTGGCACCCAGGAATATGGCTTCCGTGGTGTACACACTTTCTGTGCAGAAGCAGGGCAGACTCTGGCCCTTGCCGGAAAGTTTATCCAGTATCTCACGCGCATGT
>Ga0316190_10002363_pt1 | contig 13663 bp, 11 predicted proteins | sample Eddworburrow2_MG_FD_204929 | JGI IMG/M metagenome (GOLD analysis project Ga0316190, IMG submission 204929) | Coastal sediment microbial communities from Maine, United States - Eddy worm burrow 2 | ecosystem: Environmental > Aquatic > Marine > Coastal > Sediment | place: USA: Maine | collected... | reverse complement strand
AGCGCAAGATAAGGCTTTGTGCCTTTTCGAGCATTTTTCGACTTCAGGCGGGTGTTTTCTTTCAAACCCGAAGGGCGGAGTCTATTTTGCCCCTGACAGCGTTGAAAGGTCTTGAAAACCGGACGGTTTCCTTCGACCTTTCGCCTTGTCAAAGGCAAAATATCCTCCCGCAGAATGGATAAGATCAATGGGTCCTGACCCTGGAAATGAACACAGATGACTGAGCAGTATCTCGACGGCAAGATGTTGATTGCAATGCCTGGCATCGGAGATGACCGATTTGAGCGGGCAGTCATATTCGTGTGTGCCCATTCCAGGGATGGTGCCATGGGGCTGGTAGTCAATCATGAGGTCGAAAGCCTGTCGTTCGGCGGGCTTCTGGAACGCCTTGACCTGGTTGACGATGACAATGCGATTCGCCTGCCGGAAAGCATCGCTTCAACACGTGTGCTGCAAGGTGGGCCGGTCGAAACAAGCCGTGGTTTTGTGCTGCACTCAAGAGATTATTTCAGCGCTGAAAGCACGTTGGGTGTCGACAGCAATATCGGATTGACGGCAACACTTGATGTATTGCGGGCCATCGCGCGTGGCGAAGGGCCGCGCAAATCGCTTCTGGCACTGGGCTATACGGGATGGGGACCGGGACAATTGGAGAGCGAATTCCGTCAAAACGGATGGCTGCATTGTGAAGCCGATGAAGGATTGCTGTTCGACAGTGACCTGGACGCAAAATACCAGTCAGCCCTCGCCCGCATCGGGGTCAGTGAAGCCATGTTGTCAGGCGGTCATTTCGGCAATGCCTGACAGGTTTGCACAGCCATGGCGTTGTTATGTTCCAGACCATGATGATTTTGGCTGAATCAGCCACAAATCATGAACCTGATCGCATTCAAAGTTGTTCCAGGTGTGGAGCCTCAACTGGTTGACCCGGTTTAGCTTGAGGCGGCAGTGGTCCCCTTGGCCTTTTTCGCCACGCTGCGTTTTTTTCTGGCCGCAGCCTTTTTCGCAGGCTGCTTTCTTGCTGTCCTGGGCTTCTTCGGCTTGCTCTTCACCTGAGGCCGGTGCGGCCGGTCTTTTTCCACCGTGTCATGGCCAGCGTCGGCGGCACCATTTGTCGTTTTACTCGCTGCCTGTTGTTCAACAGCCTGGGTATCGGATTTTTCAAGTGTCTTTTGACCTGTGCGGTGCGCTTCCCGCTGTTTGTCAGCGACCGGTTCCGGTTTCGCTGGGACCACCGGTTCACCGACTGAAGGCTTTGACACCTTTACGGGCTCTTTTGCCGGCGCGGACGGTGGTTTTGCCACCGGTTCTGGCGCAAACGGTGGTTTTGCCACCGGTTCTGGCGCAGATGGTGGTTTTGCCACCGGTTTTGGTGCAGATGGTGGTTTTGCCACCGGTTCTGGCGCAGACGGGGGTTCTGCCACCGTTTTTGCTGCCGGCGCGGGCTGCGTCCTTGGCGTTGGCTGCAATTCTGCTGTAGGTTCCGGTGCAGGCGCAGGGCCGGGTTTCGGTATCGGTTTGGCTTCTGCTGCAGGCCTTTTGGGTGCAAAAGGCGCCAAGGGCGGGATTGGCCTTGATGCTGCCGGCGCCGGAGTTTCGGTGATACCTGCCAGTGCATCCCTGACCTGCCGTGACACCGTTTCCAGATCAGCTTCTGTCGTTCCCTGTCCGCGTTCCGGATACTCAATCGGCGATGGCTGTTCGTCGGTTGCCTCGTCTGATGAAGCAAACTCGGGCTCTTTCGGTCCCTCGATTGCCGGTTGCTCGTAAGCTGGATTTGCAAACCGGGGGGCCCATGGTGCGGGGTGGAAGTCGTATGGCGACCATGGCGCCAGGGTTTCCACTTCAGGCTCAAGTTCCGGCTCCACGGCAATCGATGCAGGCGGCACCACCGGCTGCTTGCGCGTCAGGCGGTTCCACAGGGATGCTATGCCCGACTGGCTGGACGATATTCCACGAGACGGCGCACCAAGAGCTTCAAGCACCTGCTGAGCATCGATTGGCTCGCCAATCAGAAACCCCTGCGCCAGGTCGCATTCCAGTGTGAGCAGATGATTCAGCTGATCCTGTGTCTCCACACCTTCTGCCACCACCTGCAGCCCGAGGTCATGGGCCAGCAGAATGATGGCGTCCAGGATCACCGATCCGCGATCCGTTTCAAGCCCGGCCTGCAGGAAAGACCGATCCACCTTGAGAGTGTCGAACGGCAGCCGCCTCAAATAGGACAGTGACGAATAACCGGTCCCGAAATCATCGCATGAAAGCCCTATGCCCAAGGCTTTCAGACGGTCGAGCATCTGCAGGGACAATTCCGGGTTTTCCATCACCATTGTCTCGGTGACTTCCAGCTTCAATGTGCCAGGCGCAAGTTCCTCGCGGGACAATACGGTGCGTGCCAGATGCAGCAGGCGCGGTCCGGTCAACTGGGAAGACGACACATTGACTGAAACGAATACCGGCTGCGCCGGCGTAAACATCCTCTGCCATACGCCAAGCTGGCGGGCTGATTCAGACAACACGAAAGCCCCGATTTCTCCGATCAGGCCGCAGCGTTCCGCCAGGGGCAGAAAACTGGAGGGTTCAAGAATTTCGCCATCGGCCTTGCGCAAACGAACCAGCGCTTCAAACCCCGCCAACTGGCGGTCAGACAACCGCATGATCGGTTGATACAGAAGCTCAAAGCGCCGTTCCTGCAACGCCTCCTGCAGATCTTCTATGCTCAGGGCGGTAGAGGTGGTTTCCTGCAACATGCCGGGCTTGTAAAAAGCCACCTTGTCCTTGCCGCGGGTCTTTGCGTCAAACAATGCAGAGTCGACACATCGGTGCAGAACGTCTGCAGTTTCCATTTGCGGGTCCCAATGTGCAACACCGACACAACAGGTCAGATAAATCTCGTTCGGCGGCACCCTTACCGGCTGGGAAACAGCATGGCGCACCTGATCCACGAAAATAATCGCTGATTCCATTGCGTCCTGGTCAGCGGACGTCTCATGAATAATCGCAAACTGATCGCCGGGCATCCGGGCAAGACTGCTTGTTTCCGGCAACAGTTTTTCAATACGCCGGGCAATGGTCTTCAGCAGGCTGTCGCCAATTTCCTGGCCAAGCCGGTCATTGACCACGTTGAAGCGGTCAATATCGACAATCACGATATTGAGTTGCAGGTCATCATTGGCGATTGCCCGCCTGGTGGCCTGTGACAGGCGATCGAGATAGAGTGCGTAGTTAGGCAGGCCTGTAACCACATCGAAAATAGCATCGGACAACAGGCGATTTTGCGAATTGCGCTGCTGCGATGCATCACTCAACACACCCGTCAGGCGCAAACCCGTCTCCGAGCCGTTCGGCAGAGAACTGCCTTTCAGTGTGTACCAGCGATACCGGCCATCGGCATGGCGCACGCGCAACTGCTGTTCAAAATGCTGGTTGCCCCGCAGTTTCGCTACTTCCAGAGCGGCGAAATAGGCATTGTGATCGTTGGGATGGATCAAGGTCAACCAGGACTTCGGATCGGTGTTGTCCAGGCTGCCTTCCTCATATCCCAGCACCTTTTCCAGCTCTGTGCCGACAAAAAATGAATTGTCACCCGGCTCATAATCCCAGACAACCTGGGATGCACTGGCCAGTGCAAGCGCGTTGCGTTCAGCTTCCAGTGTGTCCTGTTCCGGGTTCAGTGCGCTGGAGAACGCGAAATAGGCAAGAACAAATGCAAGCGCCACCAGGACCAGCGCTAGTCCGCCAACCAGAACCGGAGAAGCAAGTTCACTGGGCGGGCGCGCGATTGCAATAAAACTCGCAGCAGCAGTCCACAGGCCCAGAAGGATCCAGATCATGCTGGATGATTTTGCCCGCACGCCACCGCGATGGGCCAGAATTGCAGAGGCCACAAGCACGGTGACCACGCCCAATGCGAAGCCGATCCGTGCGATCTGTTTCACCAATACCGGTTCAATGAATGCATAAGCAGCAAGTGCAACGCCCGCCCCGCCTGCAAAAATCAGCAATCCGCTCAAGGTCGGCAACTGCCGGCGGGTGCGCATGATGGTGACGCCCATGAACATCACCCCGGCCGTCATTAGCGCCTCAATGATGGCACTGAGCACTTCATGCCGCGGTACCAGCACCGGCAGAATGGAATTCAATGCGGCTTCAAGCTGGCCGGTCTCCAATGTGATAAAGCCGACAGCAGGTACGGCGAAAATCATCGACAGCGGAAACACGATCTGTGGCGACAACAAAACCAGGCAGGTAATAACCACCACCGCCAGCATCGCCATTCCCAGCACGATGCCGCGATACAGCGCCTGCCGATAGGCGTTGTGATCAAACGCGGAACGCTGCCACAGCCTGACGCCTGAAACACCGACCTCCGACAGTTCCAGGGCGACCGTAAGGCTTGTGTTCGGTGGCACGGTAAACGCAAATGCGTCGCGGTCAGGTATGTTCAACCGGCGCAGCGTTACACTTCGAGAAGACGATGCAGCCGAAATGCGGCTGCTGGAATAGGAAGGTGAGGCAATCCCGGACCCGGGAAACGATTGCCGGGCCGCGTCAATTACCAGTTCCCTTTCAATTGTCGAGGGGTTGGCAGTGGTAAATATGGCCCAGCGATATTGCGGGCCGGTCCCTGTTGCCTGCAAGTTCATGCTTTCGCTTTGGCCGGCGCTGTTGGCGGGCAGCTTGATCACGACCTGCCTGTTGTCGCTTTGGACAGCGCCAAGAAACGGAACGACATCGATATGACTGGCCGAGAAATCGGCGCGCACGACCTTGCCGGCATCCTGTGCCAAGACGCCAGCCGTACTCACGATCAAGGCCATGCAAATGCCGACCAATGCTGCAACCGTCAACCGCCAAAATGGCATCGCAACTCTTTCTGTAACTTACCCACGGTAAATGCATCTTAGCCTGACTATCGTCGAAGACCAAAGCCCGCTGACGACAATCGCGTTCAATATCCACTGAAATGGCTGCTGACTCAAAGGCATATGCGACCTACCTCAATCACCCGGGCGGATCTGCGTCCAGTAATGCAAACAGCAAGTGGTCCTGCCATCGGCCGTTGATCTTCAGATATTTGCGGGCATAGCCTTCCTGCGAAAAGCCGCATCGCAACAGCAATTTTCTCGACGCTTCATTGACCGGCAGGCAGGCCGCTTCGATCCGGTGCAACCGCAAGCTGTCAAAGGCAAATGATACGGCCGCGTTCACCGCTGCAGACATGTAACCCTGGTTTGCATATGGCTGCCCAACCCAATACCCCAAAGAACAGGTTTGTGCCACGCCGCGGCGCACGTTGGAGATGGTCAGCCCGCCAACCAGCTTGCCGGACTGCCGGCAGAACACGAAAAACGCATACGCATAATCGTCTCGCATATCCTTGTTGTAGCGGCGAATGCGTTGGCGATAGGACGATTTGGTCAGGTCATCGCGAGGCCAAGTGGGCTCCCATGGCTCCAGAAATGCCCGGCTGGACGATCTCAGTTGCGCCCATTGGACATAGTCAGCCCCTATGGCAGGGCGCAATATCACCCTTTCGGTCTGAATGACCGGGTCATTGTCCAGATATGCGTAGGTTCTCAGGAATGACATTTTGACTGTAGTATTCGATGGCTGTCCACACGTCGATAGTTCAGGCAAATCTTGCCGCAAGTTCATCGCCTTGTGCAAGCAGTGATGTATCCCCAACCGCCGCGCGTGACAGGCTTGTGCCGCTGAATGTAGCGCTTGCCAGGCGTTTCACATCATCGGTGGTCACCGCATCGACCTTGGCAAGTATGTCGGCAACCTCGGGCACCTTGCCATAGGCGAGGTACTGGCGTGCAATCTGGTCTGCACGCGAGGACGGGCTTTCCAGGCTCATGACCAGCGAGGCCTTGAGCTGTGCCCGGGCGCGATCAAGCTCGGCTTGTTCTATGTCCTGCGTACTGGCCAGCAGCACATCTGTTGCCACCTTGCAAAACTCGGCCGCCGTATCCGGCGCCGTGCCCGCATATATCTGCATGAGACCGGTATCGGCAAAGGCGGACACGTGGGCAAACGTTGAATAGCAAAGACCACGGCGCTCGCGGACTTCCTGAAACAGCCGCGATGACATGCCGCCACCCAGAATGCTGGCCAACAGGTGAACACCGTAGACATCATCGTCATGATACCCCGGCGTTGAAAACGCCATGACCTGATGCACCTGATCAAGCGGCCGTTTGCGCGCCGCATCCCCGCCTGAATAGTCCGGCGTGGTGCGGTTGGTGCCTTCACCATGCTCAATGCCTGACAACCGCTCGTGCGCTGCTTCAACCAGTGCATCATGATCAATGCGGCCTGCCGCCGACAGCACCATGCGCGATCCGGTATAATGCCTGGCGCGATAGGCGGCGAGATTGTCCGCAGTGAACTTCTTGACCGTGGCCGGTGTGCCGAGAATATCGCGTCCAAGCGAATGGTCCGGCCAGGCCAGGTTCTGGACCAGATCGAACACCAGATCATCAGGGGTGTCCTGTGCAGCGGCTATTTCCTGAAGAATAACGCCTTTTTCCAGTGCCAGATCATCGGCAGCAAATACCGGGTTCATGACAATGTCCGAGATCACTTCAAATGCAAGCTGCCAGTCATTGCGCAACACCCGGGCATAGTAGGCAGTGGTCTCCATGGACGTCGACGCGTTCATGTCACCGCCTGCCGCTTCTATTTCGGCGGCAATCTCAAATGCAGACCGGTTCTTGGTGCCCTTGAAGGCCATATGCTCCAGCAGATGAGCCAATCCGTTCTCATCGTCCGCCTCGTCGCGGGCTCCTGCCCTGGTCCACATGCCAAGTGAAACGGTTTCAACATGCGCCATGTTGTGGGAGACAATGGTCAGTCCGTTTTCCAGTGTCGTGGTGCGTGCACTCATCAATTCTTGCCCGCTTGTGTGCGCTCGAGGATGAACTGCTTCACCGCCGGCAGGTCGTTGGCCAGCACGTCGAACCGTTCGCGGCGCTGCATCAGATCACCGAGTCTTTCCGGCAGGGCCGGCCGCACGCCACAGGCTGCCTCGACAGCATCCGGGAACTTTGCCGGATGCGCCGTTGCCAAGGTAACCATAGGTACGTCCTGTCTGGCCCGGGTGCGGGCCACGCCATAGCCCACCGCGGTGTGCGGGTCGAGCAATTCGCCGGTTTCGGCCAACGTCGTGCGAATAATGTCGGAGGTTTCTGCCTCGCCGGTACGGCCGGAAGCAAAACCGGTGGAGATGTAATCGCGCATGTCATCACTCAGGGTGAAACTGCCGGACTGTTTCAATCCTGCCATCAGGGTGGAGAGGTGAGCCGCATCCTTGCCGCAGGCCTCGAACAACAGGCGTTCAAAATTGCTCGATACCTGAATGTCCATGGACGGGCTGAGTGTTGCCTCAACCCCCAGAACCTCATAGCGGCCGGTTTCCATGGTGCGGTGCAAAATGTCATTGATGTTGGTCGCAACCACCAGATCACCTACCGGCAATCCCATATGGCGCGCGACATGGCCTGCAAAAACGTCACCGAAATTGCCGGTCGGCACGCAGAAATCCACCTTGCGGTCAGGCGCACCCAGCGCCAACGCGGTGGTGAAGTAGTACACGGTCTGCGCCATGATGCGCGCCCAGTTGATTGAGTTGACCCCCGACAACAGGACGCTGTCACGAAAACCCTCGTCTGCAAACATGGCTTTGACGTGCGCCTGGCAGTCGTCAAAATTGCCTTCAAGCGCGATGTTGTGAATGTTCGGCCTATCCACGGTGGTCATCTGGCGGCGTTGCACATCACTGACAAGACCGTGCGGATGCAGGATGAACACATCTGTGCGGGCCGACGCCGCGAACGCGTCAATGGCGGCACCGCCGGTATCACCGGACGTCGCACCGACAATGGTGGCGCGCCTGCCGGCACCGTCCAGCGCATGATCCATCAGCCGCGCCAGAAGCTGCATGGCGATATCCTTGAACGCCAGCGTGGGACCGTGGAACAGCTCCATCAACCAGTGGTTTGCGTCCAGCTGTTTCAGCGGCACAACTGCCTTGTGGGCAAACGTCGCATATGCCTCGTCAATCATCCGGCGCAATTGCGCATCTTCAATTTCGCCGCTGGTAAACGGCTTGATGATGGCAAAGGCGACTTCCGCGTAACTGCTGCCGCGCAACGCCGTCAGCTCGGCACCTGTCAGCTGCGGCCAGGTTTCGGGCACATAGAGGCCACCGTCGGATGCCAGGCCGGCCAGCAGTACATCGGTGAAGCCAAGGGCAGGCGCTTGCCCGCGTGTAGAAATGTATTTCATCGTTTCTGTCACTTATTTCCGGTCTGAGGCGTGCTCCAGCCGGCGTTTGCGGATGAACAGCCAGCTCATCACCGCCAGCACGAGAGCCAGTGCATACCATGTGAAAGCGTATTGCAGGTGATTGTTGGGTAATTCAACCTTCAAATCCTCAGGGTCCGGCCATGTGCCTGTTCCGGGCTCGCCGCCGGGTTCCAGTTGAACAAACATGGCCGAGGTAATCGGTTCCGGTCCGGGATATCCATCCAGCAGATTGTTGGGCATGGAAGCGGACATTCCAACCAGGTCATACCAGTACCAGATACCGCGTTCAGTATCCGCTTCAGGCGAGAACATGTTTCGATCAGATGCCCGGTTGCGGGTAACGCCGGTGATGGTGAGCTCACCTTCAGGCTTGCGGGTATCGCCGGCAATCGGCACTTTAAGCATGCGCTGATCAATGAAGCCGCGATCCACGAACACGATAAATCCTGACTTGTCGATAAACGGTGTGATCACCTGGAAACCCGGCCTCTTGCCGCGTGCGCGATAGACATATCGCGAGGCATCGTGACGATATTCGCCGTTCAGGCGAACCCGCAGGAAGTCCACATCATAGCCATGCTCCATGCCGGCCTCGATATCATATATGCTCACCGGGTTGCCGGTCAGCGAGCCCTCGCGCTTTTCAATCAGGTCCAGTTTCCACTGCAGGCGCAGCACCTGCCACGAGCCCAATCCGACCAGCAGCACAATGCCGATAACAGCCGCAACAACAATCGGCCAGCTGCGGTGCGCAGGATTTGAGGGTGTCGTTGTCACTTGTTTTCCAGCCTGCCTTCGCGGGCACTGGTGAAGTATTGCTGATTGAGAAAAATACCCTTGACCGGTCGCAATAGCAGCAACGGCAGTCCAACCGCCAGCGGCAGGGCCACCAATGCATGCACCCACCACACAGGTTGCCAGTTCAACTCAACGACCAGCACACCGCCCATGGCAAGCGTGCCGCATAACAGCATGATGAACCATGCCGCGCCGTCGCCGCTGTCGGAAAAGGAAAAATCAAGATCACAGTGATCGCATTTGTCAGGGATTGCCAGGTAACCCTTGAACAGCCGCCCCTGGCCACAGCGCGGACACAACCCCCTGATGCCGTTGGAGACCGGCGATTGCGGCGGGTAGTAGGGTTGCTGGTTCATCCGGGAGGCGGCCTTTAAAAACACTCATACTGCTTTACACAAAAAGACCGCATGCGAGGACTTTTCATGCCCCTCATGCGGTCCATTTCTCAGATGATCAGGCGTAAAAACCCTGATCAATGCGCTGCAATTGTTGCACCTACACTGCCCCACACATAAATGCAGGCGAACAGGAACAGCCAGACCACGTCGACAAAGTGCCAGTACCAGGCAGCCGCTTCAAAGCCGAAATGCCTCTCCGGCGTGAAGTGACCAGCCAGGGCACGGAACAGGCAGACAATCAGGAAGATCGTGCCAATGAGAACGTGGAAACCATGAAAACCGGTGGCCATGAAGAAGGTCGATGAATAGATGTTGCCGCCATTGTCAGCCTGGAAGGCAAAAGGTGCAATACCATACTCGTAGGCCTGAATGCAGGAAAACAAAACGCCTAGGCCAATGGTGCAGATCAGTCCCCATTTGAGGCCCTCACGGTCATTATTGATCAGGGCATGGTGCGCCCAGGTCACAGTAGTGCCTGACAAAAGCAGAATCAGCGTGTTGACCAGCGGCAGGTGCCAGGGGTTAAACACTTCCACACCGGCCGGTGGCCATACGCCCTGGGTCAGTTCCACACGGGCCGCCTGTATAGCGGAATCGGTATATAGCGACGCTTCAAAGAAAGCCCAGAACCATGCCACGAAGAACATGATTTCCGAAGCGATGAACATCAACATGCCATAGCGCAGGTGAAGCTGCACGACAGGTGTGTGATCACCCTTGTGGCTTTCAATCACAACATCACGCCACCACATGAACATGGTGTAGAAAACAATGGCAAAACCCAGCAACGCGCCTGCCGAGACACTCCAGGTCTGGCCGTTGTGCATCCAGTAGATCGACCCGATCGCGAGGATCAGTGCGCCGATGGACCCGACAACCGGCCATGGGCTGGGGTCAACCAGATGATAGTCGTGATTTTTAGCGTGGCTGTCTGCCATTGCCCTTTTCTCCCGCTCAAGCTGTCCGGCCAGTTTGCATACTGGCATCGGACAAAGTCAATTAATTCACCGTGTTGTCACTTTGAGGACGTGAGGTCGACGAGGTTTTCACCGGCTCCTCGTCCACCGCATAAAATGTATATGAAAGCGTAATCGTCTTAACCGATTTCATGTCCGGATCATTGACGATATCCGGGTCCACGAAATAACTCACCGGCATGTCAATAGACTGACCCGGCTGCAAAGTCTGCTCGGTAAAGCAAAAGCATTCAATTTTCGAAAAGTACACGCCCGCCCCGACCGGCGTCACATTGAAGGTCGCCGTGCCGGTAACCGGCCGGTGACCGGTGTTCACCGCCTTGTAGAAAGCCAGCGTCTGTTCGCCGATGCGAATGGTCTGGCTGTGCTGGCTGGGGACAAAATTCCAGCTGAGCGATGCATTCACATTGGCATCGAAGGCAACGGTGATTTTCTGATCAAGCACTGTTTCAGGCGATGCATCGGCACGCTGCGTGGTGCCGCCGAAACCGGTGATCTGGCAGAAAATCTGATATAGCGGAACTGCCGCATAGGCCACACCGACCATGCCCACGGCGACACCGCCGGCCATGATGGCCACCCGCAGATTGGACTTTTCCCGAGGCTGCCCTAAGCTCATGTCAGCCTCCTGCCGGTGTGGAAATGTTGGAACTCAGGCGAACCATGGTGGTGATGAAAAACAGGATGACCAGTGCCACCAGCGACCAGGCAATCACAACCGAGCGCTTGCGCTGGCGGGCCCGCTCTTCGCTGGTAGGTGTATATGTCTGCATGTCTTCAGCCATCGCCTATATCCACCCCGTCAGGCTGACTGCCCTGTCAACCAGCAGGGAACCGAATATGGCAAACAGATAGAGGATTGAATAGCCGAACAGTTTCTTCGGCGCGCGTTCGGCTTTTTCACCTTCGCGCAGCGAATACACCGCCCATGCATGCCAGATGAACCTGGCGGTCAGCGCAAAGGCGGCCACACCGTAAACCCAGCCGGCAATGCCGGCTACGACAGGCAGCGCTGCAACCGGCGCCATGGCCAGTGAATACCACCATATTTGCTTCCGGGTGGCGTCGACACCTGCCACGTTTGGCAACATTGGAACGCCGGCAGTCTCGTAGTCACCGAAGCGGAACAGTGCCAGCGCCCAGAAATGCGGCGGCGTCCACATGAATATGATCAGGAACAGCGACACGCTTGCCATATCCACCGATCCGGTGACGGCTGACCAGGCAATCATCGGAGGGAATGCGCCTGCGGCACCACCAATGACGATGTTCTGTGGCGTCGAGCGCTTCAGGTATGCCGTGTAAATTACGGCATAGAAGAAAATCGTGAACGCCAGAAACGCTGCAGCGACCCAATTGACCGCCAACCCCAGCACGACAACGGAGCCGACAGAAAGTGTAATTCCAAAAATATAGGCTTCACCCGGCTCAATGGCACCGCGCGGGATCGGACGCTTGGCGGTGCGGCCCATCTGGGCGTCGATATCGGCATCATAGGCCATGTTCAGCGCCCCGGAGGCACCTGCCCCGACAGCTATGCACAAAATGGCAATGAATGCCGTCCACGGGTGAATATCGCCGGGTGCAAGCAGCAATCCGCAAATGGCCGTAAAGATAACCAGCGACATGACACGCGGCTTGAGCAGCGCCCAGAAATCTTCAACAGTTCCCTTGCCGCCGAGCGCAAACGAATGCGCTTCACGGCCTTGCTGCATCATGTCAGTGCGAATATCGGTCATCCCATATCCCAAATTACCGGCGACTTGCGCCAAATGCTGCTCCGGTCCGCAACGTATCAGGCAGCGGACCGGATGTCTGGTTCCTGCCTAGCGGATAACCGGCAGGGTCGAGAACTGGTGGAACGGCGGCGGTGACGACAGCGTCCACTCCAGCGTTGTTGCAGACTCGCCCCATGGATTGTCACCGGCAACGCGCTTCTTCATGAAGGCTTCAACGATGCACCACAGGAAAATCAGGATCGAAAATGCGGAAATGTACGATCCGATCGACGACACATAATTCCAGCCCGCAAACACCTCCGGAAAGTCGATATAACGGCGCGGCATGCCGGCCAACCCCAGGAAATGCTGCGGGAAGAACAACAGGTTCACGCCAATGAACTGGATCCAGAAGTGAGCCCGCGCCAGGGTTGGATTGTACATGTAGCCGAACATTTTCGGGAACCAGTAATACCAGCCGCCAAAGATCGAGAATACGGCACCCAGCGACAGCACATAGTGGAAATGCGCCACAACATAGTAGGTGTCGTGCAGCGAACGGTCGACACCGGCATTGGCCAGCACGACTCCGGTTACTCCACCCACGGTAAACAGGAAAATGAAACCGATCGCCCATAACATGGGTGTGCGGAATTCGATTGACCCGCCCCACATGGTCGCAATCCAGGAGAAGATCTTCACGCCCGTGGGTACCGCTATGACCATGGTGGCGGCCACGAAGTAGGCCTGCGTGTCAACAGCCATGCCGACGGTGTACATGTGGTGAGCCCACACGATGAAGCCGACAAGACCGATGGCAACCATGGCATAAGCCATGCCGAGATAGCCGAACACCGGTTTCTTCGAGAAGGTGGAGATGATCTGCGACACGATACCGAAGCCGGGCAGGATCAGGATGTACACTTCAGGGTGTGCAAAGAACCAGAACAGATGCTGGTACAGGATCGGATCGCCGCCGCCTTCTGGACGGAAGAACGAAGTGCCGAAATTGCGGTCCGTCAGCAGCATGGTGATGGCACCGGCAAAGACCGGCAGCGACAGCAGCAGCAGGAACACGGTGACCAGCACCGACCACACAAACAACGGCATCTTGTGCAGGGTCATGCCCGGTGCACGCATGTTGAAGATGGTGGTGATGAAGTTGATCGCACCGAGAATTGACGAGGCACCGGCAAGGTGCATGGACAGGATCGCGAAGTCCACGGCAGGTCCAGGCTGGCCTGAAGTGGAATATGGCGGATACAGCGTCCAGCCGCCACCGACACCGAAGGTACCTGAAGAGCCTTCCACGAACATGGAAAGAACCAGCAGGATAAGTGCCGGAGGCAACAGCCAGAACGAAATGTTGTTCATGCGCGGAAACGCCATGTCAGGCGCACCGATCATCAACGGCACAAACCAGTTGCCGAAGCCGCCGATCATGGCGGGCATGACCATG
>Ga0316190_10002362_pt1 | contig 13665 bp, 11 predicted proteins | sample Eddworburrow2_MG_FD_204929 | JGI IMG/M metagenome (GOLD analysis project Ga0316190, IMG submission 204929) | Coastal sediment microbial communities from Maine, United States - Eddy worm burrow 2 | ecosystem: Environmental > Aquatic > Marine > Coastal > Sediment | place: USA: Maine | collected... | reverse complement strand
TGATGAGGTTTTGGAATTGGCATTGGTTAAGTCTCCTGAGTCAATATCACCCGTTGATGAGGTGGCCGTGGCGGATAAAAAGGGCGGAAAAGCAGAAATTATCGATAAAAAAACCGGTGATTTAACCACTCACTAGTGTTAAGTCTCTTGCAGAGAGGATTAGGCTTAAAATTAAAGATTATTCTCTCTAATTATCATGTTTTGCTTGTTTTGTGACGGCTGTTTGATATATTACGCTCAGTCAAAACATCTGGGGTAGTATTAGTTGTAAAGCCCTGTGTTTTACGGTCTATTAGCTTGACTGTGGTTTTCATGGCTTGGTATAAGGCACCGCCTTTTTTGTTGCTTTGGGTAGCATCAAGGTCTCTATAATTTTACTTTCAATGATTGGCCATTTTTGGCCTCAGGGGGAATCGTTACAATGAATAAGGCTGAATTGACTGAAGCAATGGCTGAAGCTGCTGATATCTCAAAAGCAGCCGCTGCACGTGCACTAGATGGCATGGTTGGCGCTATTACAGAAGCCTTGAAAGATGGCGATCAAGTTTCTCTGATTGGGTTTGGAACCTTTTCAGTTCGCGATCGCGCAGCTCGCACAGGTCGCAATCCTCAGACTGGTGAGACAATAAATATTGCCGCCTCAAAAAATCCTGCATTTAAGGCTGGTAAAGCGCTTAAGGATGCCGTAAACTAGCGCGCTCTTAACGACCCAGGGTGCTTAGCTCAGCTGGGAGAGCATCGCCCTTACAAGGCGAGGGTCGCAGGTTCGATCCCTGCAGCACCCACCAAAAAAATGGAGCGGTAGTTCAGTTGGTTAGAATACCGGCCTGTCACGCCGGGGGTCGCGGGTTCGAGTCCCGTCCGCTCCGCCAACATAAAACAGTGGGGGCATCTATTGATGCCCCTGTTGTTTATCTAATAACAAATATCAGAAACTTCCTTCCGGACACAAAATCATGCTTCAGTCCATCCGAGATAAAGCTCAGGGCTGGTTCGCCTGGGCCATCGTCATATTAATCAGTGTTCCCTTTGCTCTCTGGGGTATTCAGGAATATTTAGGTGTTGGTGCTGAGCCAGTAATGGCATCAGTCAATGACCGGGATATCAAAGAGCGGGAGTTTGAAAATACTTATCAACGTTTTCGCGCAAGCTTGCGTCAGCAGCTAGGCGATGCTTATCGTGCAGATTTATTCGATGAAGCTCAGTTACGCGGCGATGTTTTGCAGTCGATGGTGCGTGATGAATTGATCTCGCAAGCTGCTGACAGGATGGGGCTACGTATCAGCGATGTTCAAGTTCGTAGTGCCATTGCAGGGATCTCTGCTTTTCAAGCAAATGGGCAATTTGATCGTGTTGCTTATGAGCGGGTACTACGTCAACAGGGTTATTCTGAGCATGAGTTCCAGGAGCAAATTAGGCAGGCTTTGTTGATTGAGCAGGTCACCTCAGCAATAACAAATTCTGAGCTTACAACCCAGCATGAGTTAAATGAGGAAAAGCGTCTGCGTGAGCAGCGTCGTGAAACCAGTTACCTGTTGTTATCCGCAGCTGATTTTATTAAATCTGGCGCCGCGAGTAGTGATGAAGTTGACGCTTATTATGCTGTTAATCAGAATCAATTTATGTTGCCAGAACGGCTTCGCATTGAGTATCTGGAACTCAAGATGTCACAGCTTTCTGGGAGTGTAACGCCAACCGAGGAAGAGCTGCGACTTTTCTTTGAAGATCGTCAGGCAGAATATGTTACACAGGAGCAGCGGCGTGCCAGCCATATCCTGATCACCCTTGATGGCGAGGGTGAGGAAGCAGAGAGTGCAGCGCGTAATAAAGCGCTAGAAGCGCAAAAAAGACTCCAGAATGGTGAGGAGTTTGCAGTCGTAGCAAAAGGGCTCTCGCAAGATCCAGGCTCTGCTGAGCAGGGTGGTGATCTTGGGTTTGTAGAACCAGGCATGATGGATCTGTCCTTTGATAAAGCACTGTTTGAGCTGGCTAAGGGTGAGATCAGTGAGCCAGTGCGCACCGACTTTGGCTTCCATCTTATTAAGATAACTGAGGTTCGTGAAGGCAGCAAAAAGAGTTTTGAAGATGTAAAGGATGCACTACAAGCTGCATACCGCTCAAATGAGGCAGAAGGACAATTCTATAAATATTCAGAGCGCTTGGTGGATTTGGCATTTGAACATGCCGATAGTTTAGAGCCTGCGGCTGAAGCGCTTGGACTTAAGATTGTTACGAGTGATTGGGTTAGTCGCTCTGATGTTGATAAGATAGTTGGTGGCAACCGGGCTATCAATGCGGCATTTGGTGATGATGTGCTCATAGAAGGAAATAACAGCGAGCTTATTGAAATTGCCCCTGACCATGCAATGGTCTTGCGTGTGCATGCTCATGAAGAGGCTGCAGCACGTCCATTGGATGAGGTGCGTGATGAGATTGCAGGCATCCTGGAAAATCAGCAGGCATCAACCTTGGCAAAAGAGAAAGGCATGTCATTATTGGCTCGCTTGCGCGAAGGTGAAAGTATCGAAAAAGTGGCTAAAGAACTCTCTTTGAAAGTTGAAGAGGCAAGAGTGGTTGCTCGTGGTGATAGCAAACTTTCTCCGGCAATTGCACAGCGTCTATTTAGCATGCCTCGACCAGAAGGTGATGCTCCTGTGTTTGATGGTGTTGCTCTGCCTAATGGCGATTTTGCAGTTATTGCACTGCAAAGGGTTGAGGATGGTTCCCTGGAAGGTGTAGATGATATGGCTCTGCAGTCTTTTAGGATTTCTCAAACAAGGGCAAAAGGGCGAGATAGTTTTGAGTTTGTTGTGAAGCTGTTGAGAAATACTTCAGATGTACTGATCAACAAGCCTCAAGAACAGCAATAAAGGATAAAGGGGGCAGTGTTAGCTGTCCCCTTAATTTTTGATTAAGCCATTCCCAGGATGTGGTATCCGGTGTCTACATATAGCACATCACCGGTAATACCTGATGCAAGGTCTGAGCATAAGAATGCGGCTGCATTGCCTACCTCTTCAATGGTGACATTACGCCGTAAAGGTGTGCGTTCAGCTACCGTATTGAGCATTGTCCTAAAGTCGCTAATACCGGATGCGGCCAGGGTCCGAATAGGCCCAGCCGAAACAGCATTAACCCGGGTTCCTACTGGCCCAAGTGAGTCGGCCAGGTAGCGAACATTGGCCTCCAGGCTGGCCTTCGCTACTCCCATGACATTATAGTTTGGCACTGTACGCACTGCGCCAAGATAACTCATGGTGAGCAATGAGCCATTGCGTCCTTCCATCATCTCTTTTCCTCCTTTGGCCAATGCAGCAAAGCTGTATGAGCTGATGTCATGAGCAATTGCGAACCCTTCACGTGTGACAGCATCAACATAACTGCCTTCCAGTTGGTCGCGTGGGGCAAAACCGACAGAGTGGACAATGCCATCCAATCCATCCCATTCTTTACCAAGCTCTTTAAAAACATCAGTGATTTGATCATCGCTAGCGACATCCAGTGGCAGTACAATGTTGGAATTACAGTGTTCCGCAAGTTTATCGACGCGTTTCTTCAGCTTGTCTACCTGGTAGGTGAAGGCAAGTTGTGCGCCTTCGCGGGCCATAGCTTCGGCTACGCCAGAGGCAATAGAGCGATCGCTGGCTACGCCAACAATGAGAATTCGTTTGTCTTGTAGGAAACCCATGGGGATAATCCTTCCTCAGTTGATTCAAAGCTGGTACGTTACCGGAAAATGCCTGTCTGGAAAAGGATTGTGATTTGGGAAAACAGTGGTTTTAACCTAGATTAATCAGTTGGGCAACTTGTCCAGTGGTTCTGAGTGTTCGGCTGGCGTAGCAAAAAAATGAGTTAATGGCTTTGTTCCTTAACACGTTTTTTGCATAGCGAGGCGGGCGCTCAGCACTGCTGGGCAGGCCGTAGCGTCCTGACTCAACAGATGAAGTCTAGCTTTTAGATAAACTCGTTTATTACTATGCACTTAGATTTACCTCGAAGCGGGCAACTGATTAATCTAGGTTTAATATTACTTATGCGATTAGTGGGTAAAACAATTAAAGTCTTCATGCGATTGGGGTGGATGGTGATCGTGGTTGTGCTGGTAACGGCCTGTGCTGAGCACTCATGGAATGATCCATATCCTGCCGGAGAGGCGGATAAGAATATTCTCTACAGCTCGTTTTCTGAGCGGCCAAAGCATCTTGATCCGGTACGCTCGTATAGTTCGAATGAATATCTTTTTATTGCGCAGATTTATGAGCCACCACTGCAGTATCATTTTCTTAAGCGGCCCTATGAACTGATCCCATTGACTGCAACAGCAGTTCCACAGGCACGCTTTTTTGATGCGACGGGGAAGTTGCTGCCAGATGATGTAGATCCAGTGGCTGTTGCGTATAGTGAATATGAGATCACCATTCAGCCTGATATCCGTTATCAGCCGCATCCAGCGTTTGCCAAGGATGCGAAGAACCGCTATCTCTACCATGAATTAACAGCTGAATATCTTGAGTCGGTTAATACGCTGGCTGATTTCCCTGAGTCTTCAGCGCGTGAGGCAACAGCTGAGGATTATGTCTATCAGATTAAACGGTTAGCTGATGCGCGACTACACTCTCCACTGCGGGGTATGTTGAATAGTTATATTGTCGGGTTTGCCGATTATTCTCTACAGCTGGAAGAGGCGTATGACCAGCTGCAAAAACAGACGGATGGAACTCAAGCTTTCCTGGATCTTCGAAGTTATGCCATGGAGGGTGTGGAGGTGCTGGACCGTTATCGCTACCGCATCAGGATAAAAGGCAAATACCCGCAGCTGGTCTATTGGTTGGCAATGCCTTTTTTTGCGCCTATGCCGTGGGAAGCTGATTTTTTCTACTCTCAACCGGGGATGAAGAAGCGCAATATCACACTGAACTGGTATCCAGTGGGTACTGGCCCTTTTATGCTCACCGAAAATAATCCTAATTTACGTATGACCCTGGCGCGTAATCCTAATTTTCATGATGAGCGCTATCCGGCTGAAGGTGAGAAAAAAGATTGGGCGAATGGCATATTGGATGATGCGGGCAAGTTATTGCCCTTTATTGAGAAGGCTGTCTATAGCCTGGAGAGGGAGAGTATTCCCTACTGGAATAAATTTCTCCAGGGTTTTTATGATGCCTCGGGTATCTCATCGGATAGCTTTGATCAGGCTGTTCAATTCGGTAATCAGGGTGAAGCGACTCTAACGGATGAGATGAAAGTGCAAGGCATCAAGCTGACGACATCGGTACAGACCTCAAGCTACTACATGGGATTTAATATGCGCGATCCTGTAATAGGTGGGCTTGATGAGCGGGGGCGTCTGCTGCGTCAGGCTATATCGATTGCAGTCGATTATGAGGAGTATATTTCAATCTTCAATAATGGGCGTGGGGTATCTGCACAAGGTCCTGTTCCTCCAGGGATTTTTGGTTTTAAAGAGGGCGAGGCCGGTATTAACCGTTATATTTATGACGTTGTGAATGGCAAGCCAAAACGAAAATCACTTGATGATGCAAGGCAGTTGCTGGTGCAAGCTGGGTACCCAGGAGGACAGGATAAAAAAACAGGGGCATCTTTGGTGTTGCATTATGAGGCTGTTGGCTCCGGACCTGATGATAAAGCACGCCTCAACTGGATGTTAAAACAGTTTAAGAAATTAGGCATCCAGTTGATTATTCGTGCAACGGACTATAATCGTTTTCAGGAGAAGATGCTTAAAGGTACAGGACAGATTTTTTCCTGGGGCTGGAATGCTGATTACCCTGACCCGGAAAACTTTCTGTTTCTGCTCTATGGTCCAAACAGCAAGGCTGTAAATGGTGGAGAGAATGCGGCTAATTACAGCAACCCAGAGTTTGATCTGTTGTTTGATCAGATGAAAAATATGGATAACAGCCCAGAGCGTCAGGGCGTTATCGACAAAATAGTAGAGTTGGTGCGCAGAGATGCGCCATGGGCCTTTGGTTTTCACCCCAAAGGTTTTGCGCTGCACCATGCCTGGTACCACAATGTAAAGCCCAATCTTATGGCAAATAATACCCTGAAATATAAAAGGCTAGACCCACAATTGCGCAAACAAAAGCGCGCTGAATGGAATCCGCCCATTATATGGCCCATTATTGTGCTGTTGGGATTGTTGGTGGTGTCAGCGATTCCGGCGATTATTATGCATCGCCAGCGGGAGAGGAGTGCAGCAAGATGATGGCCTATATTATTCGGCGAGCCCTCTATGGTATTCCTATTTTGATTGGCGTCAATATCATTACCTTTATTCTTTTTTTCGTAGTCAACTCTCCAGAAGATATGGCGCGTATGCATTTGGGAATGAAGCGGGTAACACCAGAGGCAGTTCAAAAATGGAAGCAGGAGCATGGCTACGATAGGCCGCTATTATACAATGCAAGTGCTTCTGGTGTTGAAAGGCTGTCGGACACAATCTTCTTTGAAAAATCAGTTAAATTATTTCAATTTGAATTTGGCTCGTCAGATAGTGGCCGTGACATTGGCTACGATATCAGTCAGCGCATGTGGCCCAGCTTGGCCATTGCGCTGCCGATATTGATTGTGGGGTTGGCAATCAATATAACTTTTGCGCTCTTAATTGCATTTTTTCGGGCAACCTATATCGATTACTGGAGTGTTGTGCTCTGTGTTGTAATGATGTCGGTTTCAGCCCTATTCTATATTATCGGTGGTCAATATATCGTGAGTAAGCTCCTGCATTTGGTGCCTATCTCAGGTTATGACACCGGCATGGGAGCGATAAAATTTTTGATTCTACCGGTCATTATTGGTGTTATTGGCGGCATTGGTTCTGGGACACGCTGGTATCGCACCCTGTTTCTTGAAGAGATCAATAAAGATTACGTGCGTACAGCGCGATCCAAAGGGCTGCCAGAAAGCAGAGTGCTGTTTCAACACGTATTGAAGAATGCGATGATTCCTATTCTTACCGGTGTCGTTGTAATCCTGCCCTTGCTCTTTATGGGTAGCCTGATCACCGAAAATTTTTTTGGTATCCCTGGATTGGGGAGTTATACCATTGAAGCAATTAGCCGACAGGATTTCGCCATTGTCCGCTCAATGGTATTTTTGGGTTCGGTTCTCTACATCCTGGGTCTGATCTTAACCGATATTTCATACACGCTGGTTGATCCGCGTGTGCGCCTGTCATAACTATTTGTCCTAAAGATATACCCGTGTTGCAGCTGCTTTGTGATCTCGAAGGTGAGATAATGGTTGGCTTTGTAGTTCCGAGTTTATATTCAAGAGGGTAGGTGGAAAATGGGTGACAAAAGTACCAATGTTGTTTGGCATCATGCAACGATAACACGTGAGTTGCGTGAGCAGCAGAATAATCATAAGAGCGCTGTTTTATGGTTTACCGGGCTCTCTGGTTCAGGTAAATCAACTCTAGCGCATGCGGTGGAAGATAAGCTTCATGCTATGGGGATTCGGACATTCGTATTGGATGGTGATAACGTCCGACACGGTCTCTGTTCCGACCTTGGTTTTTCTGATGATGATCGTACAGAGAACATTCGTCGCATCGGTGAGATTGCAAAGCTGTTCCTGGAGTCGGGCATTGTTGTACTTACAGCATTTATATCCCCTTTTCGCCAAGATCGTGAGCTGGCTCGCAGTGTTACACCACATGGCGATTTCTATGAGATTTTTTGTGATTCATCACTTGAGGTTTGTGAATCGAGAGATGTCAAAGGCCTTTACGCCAAGGCGCGTGCAGGTGTGATTCCACAGTTCACCGGTATATCCTCTCCTTACGAGGAGCCTGCATCCCCAGAGGCACATATAGATACAGGAATGCAGGAGGTAGATGTCTGTGCTGATCAGGTTATTAAACTCTTAAGTGATAGGGGTGTGATTAACCCGTAATTGCGAGCATCATTGAGAGATTTTTTATGGATGCACAGTATTTTGCAGAGAAAACCGCTGAGATAGAGCAGCGTATTAATGGGTTTTTGAATGATGGGCTTAAACTTTTTGTTAGCTCATCATTTCAAACCCATAGTATCCCTTTGCTGCACATTGTGACCTCAATTTCGAAAGAGATCCCAGTCTATTTTATAGATACAGGTTTCCACTTTCCCGAAACGCTTATCTATAGAGATCAGATTGCAGAATTGCTCGGGATAAAAGTATTGAATACTCATCCAGTGGTATGTAAAAGTTTGCAGTGTGATGCAGATGGTAATCTCTATTTTGCGTCAGACCCTGATCATTGTTGTTATCTAAATAAGATACAGCCTCTTGAGCCTGTATTGATAGCCAAGGATGTTTGGATTAATGGCATAAGGGCAGATCAGAGTGCACACCGGAAGACGATGGGATCTGTGATAAAAGGGCCATTTGACACCTTGCGTTACCATCCGGTACTTCATTGGACGAATAAGGATATCTTCTACTATCGGAAGCTGCACAATTTGCCGCCGCATCCTTTGGAAGAGAAGGGATACCTGAGTATTGGTTGTGAGCCTTGTACGCGAAAAGTAGACCCCTCGGGTGATGAACGAGCAGGCAGATGGTTTGGCATGAAAAAGACAGAATGTGGGCTACACACAGAACTGGGTGAGAAGAAATAGATGAGAGTACTGATTACAGGTGGAGCTGGTTACATCGGAACTGAATTGGCCTACCGGCTTGCAGAGCGGTCTGATATTGAGCAGGTTATTGTCTATGACAATCTTAGTCGTGGTAACTATAACCTGTTTATTGGGGTCAGAAAGTTTCCCAGGGATAAGGTGGCTTTTATTAATGGCGATCTGCTCGATTCCCGTAAACTACGTAAATCACTGAGTGGAGTTGATGTGGTCTATCATCTGGGTGCCAAGGTGACAAAGCCCTTTTCAGATCATAATCCACATCTGTTGGAGCAGGTGAATCACTGGGGAACGGCCGAGGTTGTCTATGCGGTTGAAGAGAGTGATGTATCGCGTCTTATCTATGTCAGCAGCTCAGCGATTTATGGGACCTCTGAGCTAGAGGTAAGTGTGGATACACCACCTGAGCCATCAACTTATTATGGGATATCCAAGCTTCGTGGCGAGGAGCATGTTGTAAGGCTGCAGCAAAAAATGCCTGCCTACATTATGCGAACAGCAAATGTATATGGATATAGTAAGAGCATGCGCTTTGATGCAAGATTGAATCGCTTTATGTTTGAAGCGGCTTCCGGCCAACGGATCACGGTTAATGGCTCTGGGGATCAGGCCAGGGCCTATATCCATATCGATGATACAACGGATTGCCTGGAGGCAGTGCTTACAACAGACCTCAAGCCTGATATCTATGATTTAACAGCGCGTAACCTCACCATTCAGGAGATTGTTGATGGGGTTAAAGTAGTGTTCCCTGAGACTGAAATATTGTTCATTAATCAGCATGTAAAGCCTTGGGAGCTTCGTGTTAAGCAGGATGCCAGGCTATCAGAGTGCCTCTCTCTGGATGAGGGAGGCTTTCTTGAAGAGATTAAGGAATTTAAAAAGCAGTTCACGCTTGATTTTTATGATTGAGATAGCCATTCATAGCTAGTATCCATGGCTTAATGGATATGACAGGTCCTCTTTTTTACTGCCTTCAATTTCCCACCCCAAAAATCTTTGTGGCTTTTAGCGTAAGGGCGGAGCCATTAAGTTTCATATGAAATTCAAGCTTTTTTGGTTTTGGCCGCTAAACTGCAGAGAGTTAATTAGCAGGTTTTACCAGATGGTATAGATTGCTTTTCTAGTTAATGAATAGCATCTTCCTAACCATATGAAATATATAATGATATGAGTAGCGTTGATATACTTGTAGGGGCAAAATCCCAAAAAGGTCATGCTGGACCTCAAGCGTCTATCAGTAATCGCCGGATATTAATTGTGGATGATTTTTCGGATATGCGGCTAGCTGTCCGTCGTATGCTTCGAGATCTCGGGGAGGAAGATGCTGACTTTGCCGGTAATGGCAAGGATGCTATGGAGAAAATTCAGCATACTTCATACGATATTGTACTATGCGATTACAATCTTGGGGATGGCAAGGATGGTCACCAGATACTGGAAGAGGCCCATTATATGGGTTATATCAAGCCAAGCTGCATCTTCATAATGATTACGGCTGAAACATCAAGGCATCATGTCCTTGGTGCAATTGAATGCCAGCCCGATGACTATATTGCAAAACCATTCACCAAAGAACTACTGCAACACCGCTTGATTAAGGCCGTTAAGAAAAAAGATGAATTGATGGATATATATGAGGCCATGTATGACAAGCGCTATGCTGATGCAATAAAGATTGCGGAACAGAAACTTGCCAGTAAATCCAGATATATCCTCGATGTTGCAAAACTTTTAAGTAGCCTTTATCTCAGAACTGAAGGCTATGAAAAAGCATTGGAGTTTTTAGAGAAAATACTTGCACAGAAATATATGCCATGGGCTAAATTTTGCTTAGCACAAGCATACTATCATCTTAAAGAGTACAACACTGCTGTAGCAATGTTTGATGAGTTAACAGCAGAGAGTCAGTACTACATGGATGCCTATGACTGGTCGGCAAAATGCAATTTAGCTTTGGATGATAAAGTGCAGGCACAGGAAAAGCTTGCTACAGCTGCAAGAATTTCACCAAAAACCATCTCGCGCCAGTGTAAGTTGGGTGAACTTGCCAAAGATAATGGCGATTTGGATATTGCAGCAAGTGCCTATCGGTCGGCAATTCAATATGGTACGCACTCCTGCTTTAAATCCTCTAAAGAATATCTTGGTATGAATGACATTTTGCTTGAGAGAGGGGATACGCTTAAGGCGCTAAGCAATCTAAAAGAGGCCCGGGATCAACTCAAAGAAAATAGTGTTGATCTGCTTAAGGTTGTGACGGCAACGGCTGATGTACATGCAGGCAAAGATGGCAAGATAGAGGCTAACAGATTTTTGGAGCAGGCTGAAAAGATATATCAGGAAAATTCAGGTGCTATCCCGGATGAGGCGTCATTGGGTCTTGCTGCAACTGCGTTAAAGCTTGATAACATGAAGCTAGGTTCTGCAATTGTTAGCAGTTTGGCAGAAAATAATCATGATGATGATGCGTTCCTGGGTAAACTTAAAGATGTAGTTAATGACACGGGTCATGCTGATGAGCTCTCCGAGGCTATCAGTGAATCAACTGAAAAGTTACGTGCTTTGAATAAAGAAGGGATCCGTCTTGCTGAATCGGGTCAGCTTAGGGAGTCACTTGAACTGCTTGAAAAAGCGTCTGAGAAGGCACCAAATAGTAAGGCCTTTAATCTCAATGCGGCTTTGGCCTGTATTATGTTGCTAAAAGAAAATGGCCAGAACGATCAACTCTTATTTAAAGCAAGACACTATTTGGGTCGTGTTGAGAAGACAGGTAAAGCAGATAAGCGCCATGCTGAATTGATGAAGATGCTGGAAGCAATAACAAAATAGCAAGGGCTTGAAAATGACATCTGATTCATCTAAAAAACATTTTGAAGCAGCGCTTGCCCTTACTATTCATGATGTAAAAAACTCCCTTGCCCTGTTTTTGGATCGTGTAGAGGTCGTTCAGGCAAATGATGCGGCTGCGGGTAAAAAGTATGGAAACTTCAAATATGAAATCAAACGTATCAATAATAATTTGATACGTTTATTGGCTTTATACAAAGTTGGGGCTGAGGGTTTTACGCTGCAGGATGAGTTTCATTATATCGATGATTTTTTAACTGATATTGGTGCTGAGTATGCTGCTGTTTTGCAGGATAAGAATATTGAATTGATTGTTGATTGCCAGGATGACTTAGCCTGTCAAATCGATAAAGGGTTGGTTTATGGGGTGCTTGATAATGCAATTAGTAATGCTGTTAGGTATACCCATACAAAAATAATGCTCAAAGCATTTGAAGAGGACGGTTTCCTGGTATTAAGTGTGCAGGATGATGGGGATGGCTATCCTGAGCAGATGTTGCAGGAAAATTCCCAGCAGGGAGGCTGTAATACGAGTATAGATGTTTCCAATAGTACAACGGGGTTGGGAAACTATTTTTCGCAGATCGTAGCTGAGCTGCACCAATCTGATGATAAAACTGGTTTTATCCGCATGACAAATCAAGGTGACCTGGGAGGGAGTTGTTTTAGCATTCATCTGCCCACGGGTACTGCTTTGCATATCGAATTATAGCCTTATTGGCTTCTCCAAAGGGGTTGCTCTGCCCTTGTGTGGCTGGTATCGTGGGGGGCTATAAGAATAGGCGTCGAATTTCTTATCATTTGCCGTAGCACTGAAGCATTCTTTTTATTTATCTATTTGATAATAAAAATTATTAGTAGGTTGCCCCGAAGGTTTCGGGTGTGCGGAATGGCGTCTGATGGTTGGTTTATATTATGAGGAGGAAGTTATGGCAACAGTTACACTTAAAGGTAATTCATGCACCCTGAGTGGTACCGAAATCAATATGGGTGATGTGGCTCCAGAGGTCACCCTGGTTAATTCAAAAGGATTGGCAGATAAGATTGTTGGCGGAGCTAGCGACAATACGCAACTGATTGTAGTGGTTCCTTCACTTGATACTGAGGTGTGCGCAGCAGAGACACGACGCTTTAATCAGGAAGCTGCAAAGATTGAAGGTGTTGAGGTGATCGTAGTCTCAATGGATCTGCCTTTTGCAGCCACTAGATTTTGTACAACAGAAGGCATTGATAATCTGACTGTTGTCAGTGATTTTGTAAATAAAAGCTTTGCGAATGCCTATGGCGTTTTGATTGCCGACGGTCCTTTGGCTGGACTCACAGCGCGATCAATCTTTGTTGTGAATAAAGATGGTCGGATTGCCTACAAGGAAATCGTCTCAGAGATTACTGAAGAGCCAAATTATGAAGCGGCTCTTAAAGGAGCAAAGGGCACAAGCTCCTTAGGTGCTAGCTGCTGCGGAACCTGCCAGTAATAGTGTTATTAAGGCACAGCACTGCATATGCAGTGCTGTGCTTTTTTGTATCTGGCTTTTGATATTTATGTATCTTATTACTCTGTCTGAGTGACGTCACGATATCAATTTATGATTAGAGCTGCTTTGATGGCATGTGGCCGGTGGCTCCAAGCTTATGAATCACTTGTTTACAAACCTAACCGCCAAACCACATAAACTCTTTTTTCTCGGCGGCATTGTAAATGCCCTCGTCTATATGGGATTGCTGATGCTGCACTATTTAGGGTGGACATCACCCCTGATCGTGCTCCCGGTCTATCATGCTTATGCCATGTTGTTTATGGTGTTTACGCAGTTTTTTACAGCGTTTTTGTTCACGATGGCGCCCCGGTTTTTTGCAACACCACCTGTGCCTCGCCATCAGTACCTTCTTGTGTTCCTGGTTCTAAATCTGTCATCCCTGATCTTTGCGTTATCGCTTTATATCGCAATGCCAATGCTGGCTATAGCAGGATTAGGCCTGTTTGCTGCTTATCTTATGGTGTGCAGGGTGTTAATGACGGCAAACCTCCAAAGTGCTGTTGAAAACAGATACGACACCAACTGGATACTGCTGGCTCTTGTAATGGGTGGGCTCTCTCATGCCCTATTTTTACCTGCTTGGTTTGGTGTGACGGGGTATGTGATGCAACGTCTGTCTATAGATATTGGAT
>Ga0316190_10002361_pt1 | contig 13668 bp, 12 predicted proteins | sample Eddworburrow2_MG_FD_204929 | JGI IMG/M metagenome (GOLD analysis project Ga0316190, IMG submission 204929) | Coastal sediment microbial communities from Maine, United States - Eddy worm burrow 2 | ecosystem: Environmental > Aquatic > Marine > Coastal > Sediment | place: USA: Maine | collected... | reverse complement strand
TTTTATTTTGCTGCAGATCGAGCCAAACTTGTTTGAGCGAGGGATGTAGCGAAATAAAAGGATATTGCGAACGAAGTGAGTAATAACTTTTTACGGTTTGTGCAGGCCTCCCCCTGGCTCACGAGCCACCCTGCGGCGAGTAACCCCCTACTTTTCATATTTGCCGCCCCCGCATTATAATTGTATTTTGTTGACTCATGAGTAAAATCAAGAAGTTTCTCAGTTCCATAGGGCCCGGTATTTTCATTATCGGCTATGTGGTTGGAACAGGAAGTGTAACTACACTGGCCTCATCCGGCGCCAAGTACGGTATGTCCATGACCTGGGCACTGGCTTTATCCTGTTTCTTCACCTATATTATGATTGTAAGTATCAGTCGTCTTACGATACTATCCGGGAAAACCCTGATTCATCTCATCAGGTCAAAGTTCGGTAGCCTGGCTGCCATTATCATTATAGTGGGACTGATGATCACCGTGATTTCTTCTGTTATTGGCCTGACTGCCATTGCCACCGATGTCTTCCAGGAGTGGACCAAAATGCTTTCGCCCGGAGGAGAGGGCCTGCATCCGGCTATTTCAGCCATTATCATAATCGCCATCCTCTACTACCTGTTCTGGTTTGGCAAGCACCGCTTCTTCCTGCGGGCCATGTCGGTCATTGTGGCCTTGATGGGAATCAGTTTTATAGGATCCATGTTTATGGTAATCCCCAGCGCTTCAGAAATAATCAAAGGAATGGTCCCCGAAATTCCTGATGGATCGGATGCTCATCTCATCCTTGCCGGTTTGGTAGGAACTACTATGGCTGCTGTGGTCCTGCTTTCCCGCACCTACCTGGTGGCCGAACAAAAATGGACCCTGAAGGATCTTAAAATTGAGAACAGGGATGCTATCATCTCTCTGGTCTTGACCTTCCTGGTAAGTGCCGCCATCCTGGCCGCAGCAGCAGGAACCATGTATCCCCGTGGGATCGTGGTGGAAAAAGCCATTGATATGGTGAAGACCCTGGAACCCATATCAGGCCCAATGGCTTCTTCGATCTTTGTGATTGGAATTATTGCCGCAGCCTTTTCCTCCCTGTTCCCCGGATACCTTCTGGGACCATGGCTTGTCTATGATTACCTGGATAAGCCGCGTAACATGAGTCGCACCCCGGTACGTCTGGCCGTACTCGGAGTCGCTCTACTGGGGCTGATCGTTCCGGTGTTTCATGGGAATCCGGTGGTCATTATGATCGCATCACAGGCTGTGAGTCCCATTCTGATGCCTCTGCTGATCCTGTTTGTCTTCTTTTTGATTAATAATAAGAAGATCGTTGGAGAGTATAAAAATCCCCTGATTCTGAATATTGGACTTGGGCTGACATTGATCTTCTCTCTGTTTATGGCATATACAGCCTACATAGGATTGTCCGGATTCCTTTCGAATTAAGCATATTGATCAATTCCTTAGCCAGGAGGAAGGCTTTGTGATAATTCCGTGACACTTAATCCTTAAATTGCGAAAAATCTCTCAACATGAGCAAGATACTGATCATAGAGGATGACCGGGATATTGCAGATCTGATTGCTATCCACATGGAGGATAATGGGCACGAGTCCACAAAAGTCTATGATGGAAAGGAAGGTCTATTAAAGGCCATGGAGGGGCAGCACGACCTCATCATTCTCGATCTGAAGCTGCCTGGGATGGACGGTCTGGACATCTGTCAGAAGCTTCGCATGGAAAAAGTGGATACCCCCATCATTATGCTTACTTCCAAGTCGGAGGAAATCGACAAGGTGCTGGGCCTGGAGATCGGAGCAGATGACTATATGACCAAACCCTTCAGTCTGCGTGAGCTGGTGGCCAGGGTAAAGACGATTCTGAGAAGGGGGAGGCCCCAGGGAGAACCAGCTCATAAGCAGGGAGAAATTATCGAGTTTGAAAATTTTTTCCTGGATGTGGCTAAACGGATTGTGAAATCCTACGGCCAGCAGCAGGAGCTTTCCCCGAAGGAGTTTGATATGCTTGTACTTCTTGCCAGAAATCCAGGCAAAACCTATTCCAGGTCCGATCTGCTCAACCAGGTATGGGGGGTCGATTTCGAAGGATTTGAGCATACCGTGAATTCACATATCAACCGCCTTCGTTCCAAGATTGAAAAGAACATGAATGAACCCGAATTCATCCTCACCACCTGGGGAGTGGGATACAAATTTAAAGACGACTGACATGACAAAGCAGGGGAAAAATTCAAGCAGCAGGCTGTATATGCGGATCTCTACCCTATTCATCGGGATCCTGTTTGTTTTTGCAGCGATCACCCTTTATATATCGGTGCAGGCCGCCAATAACTATGCCCAGGAAGTAAACCAGAACATGAATCATGACCTGGCTGCCCATGTAGCAGTAATGATGGATCCCTTTATCAATGAAGGAGTTATTAATGAAGTTGGGCTCGAAGACCTGGTTCATTCCCTGATGGTGATCAATCCTAGCATCGAGGTCTACCTGCTCAATACCCAGGGAAAAATACTTAGTTACGTGGCCCCCGAAAAAGTGGTTAAACTGGAACAAGTATCGCTTGAGCCGGTAACAGAGTTTATCAACCTTACGAAGAAGAAGAAGATTTTCTATGGAGACGATCCAAGAAATCCAGGCGAAGTTAAAATCTTCTCTGCAGCAGAACTCATCCAGGATGGGCGCCTCACCGGATATATTTACATAATACTCGCCAGCCAGGAATACGCCTCCGCAGCCAACCTGGTGCGGGGTAGTTTCATCATGGGACTTTCCATCCGTTCCATTATCACTATTCTTATCGGATCGGCCCTGGTGGGATTGCTGGCTCTCTGGTTCATTGTTAAAAAACTGAACCGGATCATACGGGGAATCCGGAAATTTGAGGACGGGGACCTGAAGACCCGCATCGAGGTAAAAAGCAATGATGACCTGGACGAGGTGGGTCAGGTATTTAACTCCATGGCCGATACCATCGAACAGAACATTGAAGAACTCAAAGGTGTTGAAAACCTCCGCAAGGAATTGATCAGCAATATTTCCCACGACTTACGCACACCCATCGCCTCCATACAGGGATATGCCGAGACCCTGATCCTTAAAAAGGACAGCATCGAAGCTAAAGAACAGGAGAAATACCTGGGGGTAATTTATAAGAATTGCGAAAATCTTCAGGACCTTGTCACCAACCTCTTCGAGCTATCGAAGCTGCAATCCGACCAGGTAATGCTGAACAAAGAGCCCTTCTCCATCGGTGAACTGGTACACGATGTGGCCAACAAGTACCGGATCCTTTCACAAAAGAAAGGAGTACACATCAATACCATCGTATCCAAGGATATTCCTGTGGTGGAAGCCGATATCCTGCTAATCGACCGTGTGCTGCAGAACCTGATCGATAATGCCATCCGCTTTTGCAAGGAGGGTGACACCATCAATATAGAGCTTAAATCGATAGCCACGGGCGAGGTGAAAATCACCATCGCCGATACAGGGGCCGGGATCCAGCAGGATCACCTGCCCCATATCTTCGACCGCTACTTCAGAAAGGACGAACGGGGAGGATCTTCGGGACTTGGACTGGCCATTGTAAAAAGGATCATCGACCTGCACGGATCTTCCATTGAGGTAAAAAGCACACTGGGCAAGGGCACCAGCTTTCAATTCGCTCTGCCTGTGGCTCATATTGCATAAGAGGTACATCTAATATTTTTCCAGGTACTCCTTGTGGCCGGGATCAATTTCTCTAAGGAGTTGGACGGAACGATCCCATAGTTTCTGACCTTCAGCGGATTCATATACCTTGGGATCCATCTTCTTGGGATTAAACATATGGAGGTATTCATTGGTGCAACCCTCATAATCGGGCGAGAGGGCCATATATACCACTGGGAGGGCCGCTTTGGCGGGAGAACGAAATACGATCCAGAAGATGCCCTTGAGGATCTTTCTAAGCACCCAGGGCGCTTCCTTCACAATATTTGAATGTACCGGTCCCGGGCAAATCAAGTTGATGCTAAGCCGGATCCCATCGTGGTTGATCCTTCTCGAAAGTTCCGTGGCATAGGTATTAAGGACCAGTTTAAAGTAAGAGTAATTGGAAATGGCCTTGGACACCCCGTATTCGAAATAGCGTCCGAATTCCTCATAATCTATATAGGTGGCTCCCTGATGGGAATCGCTTGAAACAAAGATCAACCTGGAAAGCCGGCCCTTATTCTTAAGTTCGAGAACCCTGCCTTGGATCAGCAAGAGGGTGAGGGTGACATTGCTCAGGTAATTTACCTGGAAGAATTCATCCTGACCCGTTTCTGTTTTCCGCGGACCCGGCAGAGCGACCGCAGCATTTAAAATGCAAATATCAAGGGTAATTCCTTCATCCACAAGCGATTGAACAAACTCATGGATGGTGCCAATTTTGCTTAGATCCATGTAGCGCATTTCCACGTCCTGGGAACCGGATAGTCTTTTTACCTTTTCTCCTGCTTCAGGGATCTGGCTTCTGCAGGCCATGATCACCCTGGCCCCCCGCCTTGCAAAATCAACAGCAAGGGCCTTACCCAGTCCAGAATTGGCCCCGGTGATCATCACCGTCTTTCCATCTGCCCGATCCTGATCCGATAACCTGGAGGCAAGTTTTTGCTTTGTAAAGAAATCTTTTATCCCGGCAAGCGATGCTACCACGGGATTTGTAAACCTGCCTTCAGCCATTTTTTAAGAAAATTTCTCCTAAGATAATCCTTTGCTGGCAGCCAGATAAAAACTTTACACAATTGTTAAGCTTTCGTGATTTCCCTGTGAATCCATTGCGGGAGCTTTGAATCAGAAATCATTAAACCAAAAAAAATGAAAGCAACTCTGATTCTTAGTGCCATTGCATTGACCCTTGTATTTACAGGGTGCGTCCATGAGAAGGATCCTATGAAAGAATCCTCCATGTTCAAAGTATCCATCGAAAACGTGATGGAAAACAAAGATTTCTTATACACCGGCGTATTTAACACCCCGGTGGGTGCTACTGATCCCGGCGGTGCGGGACCAGGGGATATGTACAGCTTCTCATTTGAAGCAGGTCCGGGCACCTTTCTCTCTTTTGCCACCATGTTTGTAAAATCCAATGACCTCTTTTATGCCCCTTCGGGAGAAGGCATTGAATTGTTTAGCGGCGGTGTGGCCCTCACCGGCGACATCACCTCCCAAATCAGCCTCTACGATGCAGGGACCGAGGTCAACGAAGAACCCGGCACCGGCCCAAATCAGCCGCTAAACGGCGGCGATGCAGGAATTGTGGAAAACGGAACTGTGAAAGACATCCTTGATGTGATGGACGGATTCACTTACCCGGCTGTCAGCGATAATATCATGGTCAGCATTGAGAACGACGGAGCCACAGGCTTTACCGTGACCATCTCTAACCTGGCAGGCAGTTCCACACCCATTGCACCCGGTGTCTGGGTGATACATACTTCACCTGATCCCTTGTGGGAGGAAGGAATGGCCGATTATGGAGTAGGTCTTGAAGGGCTGGCAGAAGTGGGAGATCCTTCTTCACTGGCAGCTCACCTGGATATGAATAGCGGCTATGTGTCTCCACTGGCTCCAGGTGCCTGGGCAGTACACGCTTCCGGTGTCACACCCATTTTTATGACGGGCTCTCCCGACTTTGGTGAAGGTCTCGAAAGTCTGGCAGAAGATGGAGATCCCACAAGCCTTGCCGCATCTCTCATCGGCATATCAGGGGTGACAAATAGCGGAGCCTTCAATACTCCTGTGGGTGCATCCGGACCAGGTGCCCTCCTGCCCGGAAACAGCTACGAATTTACTTTTGACGCAGAAGAGGGGGATTATCTGAGCTTTGCCACCATGCTGGTGCATAGCAACGACCTTTTCTTCTCACCCTCCGAAACGGGTATTCCGCTGTTTACGGGAGGAACTGCCCTGTCCGGAGACATCACTTCCAACATCATGTTGTATGATGCCGGAACAGAAGTCAACGAACTGCCAGGCGTAGGACTTCACCAGCCTGCCCGCCTCAACGGCGGTACTGATGAGAATGGGAACGTAGCTATCGTCAACGATGGCTTCACCTACCCTGCAGTCTCCTCTGTGGTGAAGATCACCATCACTCCCATGTAAGTATTCCATATAAAAGATCCATGATACAGGTGCAGTCCCCCGGGGCTGCACCTTTTTTTCTCATGGTAGGCCCGGATTATTCGCCTTAAAAGCTAGCAGCAGCAACAATACTGAGATCCCCACGCAGATCCAGGCCACCGCGTGATAGCTGCCGGTAAACTCAATGGACAGGCTGAACATATAGGGTCCCAGTGCAGAGCCTATCACGGTCCAGCTTAGCGAAAATCCCGAAATGGCCCCCAGGTTCTTCAATCCATAGAAGCGGGGCCAGGTAACTCCGATCAAGACAGTATAGAGACCCCAGACAATCCCGTTTCCTACAATGATCAGAGCATAGGCAAGGGCTTGTTCTCCCAGCATGGTTAAGCCAAAGGTAGAAAGCAGTAGGCCCACCATGAAAAGGATCAGGGGATACTTGAGCTTGATAAAATCGCTGGCATAAGAACCCGCAAATTGCACTCCTACTGCGATTACCGAGGTAGGTATAAATATGCCCAGACCCATTTCCCGGGTTAAGCCGGACGATTCAAAGACAGATACCACATGAAAGGTAAGTCCGCTTATATATAGGGCTGACAAAGAAAGAGCCAGTGTAAAGGCCCAGAATGCCAGGGTCTTTCGGGCTTCCTTCAGGGTGAAATCGCGATCGGGAAGACTGGGAGGTCTTTGGCGCATCTTTCGCTCCTTCATTTTTCCATCGGCCACCAATCCACAGTCCTCAGGATTGTCGCGGAATACTATCAAAACAAAAACCGCAAATATCACCCCCACCAAGACAGCCAGGAAGATCCAGGCACCCCTCCATTCGAGCCGGTCAATGATCTGGCTTAGTATTTTTGGGGCCACGGAAAAGCCCAGGGCCGAGAAAATTCCCAGCACCGCATTGGCCAGCCCCCTTCGTCGATTAAACCATTTCATCACCATGTTCCTCGAAACCATGGTCAACAGTCCCTGTCCAAAGAAGCGGATGCCCCAGAATCCAATGGCAAGCAAAATGAAGGTGGCCATTATGGGGGATAGCAATGCCGAGCCGGTAATCGCATCCACCATTCGATCTATTCGGGTCAGAAAGACAAGCATCAGGCCCAGCATCACCCCTGCAATAAAAGCCATTACGCGGGCACCATGTTTGTCATACAATTTACCGGCCCTGGTAATCATCAGTCCCGAGCCTAAGGTTCCCACCAGGTAGGCAAGGCTCAAACTGTTCCGGTTGATCTGCAAATCCGACAACAAATTCTCGGTAAATACTGATACTCCCATGGTTTGTCCGGGAATACTCATCAGAATTCCTATGGTACCGGCCACCAATATGACCCAGCCATAAAAGAAGGGAATTTTCGAGGGTGGAAAGGGTTTGTTGCAGTGCCTTTTCATCATCCAAAGATAGTTCTCTTTGTTCAATTCATCCCTTTAAAGTTAAATTCACCCCTAGAAAGCAACACCTATTATTAATAAGAGTACATTTGACACCATGAAAATGAAAGCGCTGAAAATCGGAGACTTAGAAATTCGTGTACCCATCATCCAGGGGGGCATGGGCATTGGAATATCCCTCTCCAATCTGGCTTCTGCCGTGGCCAACATGGGAGGTGTGGGAATCATCTCCACCGTGGGCATCGGTCTCACCGGTAAGACACACAAACTGGGCTGGAAGAAAGGGGATATTGAAGGAGTCCGACAGGAAATCCGTAAAGCGCGTGCTTTGACCAATGGAGTTCTGGGTGTAAACATCATGTCGGTGCTTACCGATTATTCAAATCATGTGAAAACCGCCATCGAAGAAGGCATTGATATCATTTTTTCCGGCGCCGGACTTCCCCTGGATCTTCCCTCCTACCTGGTGAAGGGTCAGAAGACCATGCTGGTTCCCATTGTATCCTCGGGTCGTGCCGCAAATATCATTGCACTGAAATGGAAGCAGAACTACGACTACCTGCCCGATGCCTTTGTGGTGGAAGGCCCTAAAGCCGGGGGTCACCTGGGATTTAAATCTGAGGCCCTTCAGGACGTGAGCAACAAGCTGGAAAACCTGGTGGATGAGGTAGTGGCCGTGGCCAAGGAGATCAAGGAGAAATTCAATAAGGATGTTCCCGTTATTGCGGCCGGTGGATTATTTACCGGCAAGGATATTCACAGCATCATGAAGAGGGGAGCCACAGGTGTACAACTGGGAACCCGCTTTGTTGCCACCGAGGAGTGCGATGCTTCGGAAGATTTCAAGCAGGCCGTTGTAGATGCTCATGAAGAGGACATACGGATCATTAAGAGTCCCGTAGGCATGCCAGGGAGATCCATCTTTAACAGCTTCCTTCAGGAGGCAGCCGACGGACAGAGACGACCTAAAGTATGTATGCACAACTGTCTCCGTTCCTGTAATCCCAAAACCACTCTGTACTGCATCGCCGATGCCCTGTTTTCCGCCTTTAAAGGAAACTTTAAAGATGGATTTGCCTTTGTGGGATCAAATGCCGGAAGGATAAAGAAAATTTCCACCGTAAAGGAGATCTTTACCGAACTGGAGACGGAATACGATCAGGCTTTCTAGTTCCCCAAATTAATCCTAAATAGATTCCAGCCAGGTATTTGCCATAAGCTGGGCACCTGCCATGGAGGGGTGTACCCCATCGTTGGCCCAGTAGGTGGGATGGGCCACTTCAATGGCTTTGTCAAAAGCATCCTGGAAAGGCACCCAGGTGGCTTCAAATTCCACTGATATCTTCATGGCAATTTCCTGGTAGGCGCTAAAGGGCTCCAGCCAGGACTCATCCACTGCCGTGGTTTCGGTAAGGATGAAAGGCTGACAGATAAGCAGTTTTATTCCTGGCAGTGCTTCCCTGGTCCGATTCAGAAGTTTGCGAAAATCATTGGCATAGATCTCAGGGGTTCCCTCGTATTTCCCGTTCCGGAAGTGCCAGTAGTCATTCACCCCTATGAGGATGCTCAGCACATTGGGCTTAAGATTGATACAGTCTTTGTCCCAACGCTCGGCCAGCTGGTGGACCTTGTTGCCGCTGATGCCCCGGTTATATATAGTCAGCTCATGGGCAGCCAGTGCTTCCAGCAGCCAGGAGGCAGCCAGGTGGGCATAACCACCTCCGAAGGAGCCAGCGTTATTGGGAAGCTCTCTTCTTTTATTCCTTCCTGCATCGGTGATTGAATCGCCCTGGAAAACGACCACATCTCCTTTCGAGAAGTAGTCCTGGATATTGGCCTTTCTGGATTCAGTTACACAGGAATTTGCCAGCAGGGGCAGACCTGCAATGGCTGCGGTTCCGATTCCTGCATTTTTGAAAAAACCCCTTCTTGAGATATTCTGATGCTTGATTTCTTTTTGTTTCATGGATATAATCTGCTAAATGAGGTGAGCGATAAAATGAAATCCCAAGGTAATAAAATCCCCCTTTTACGGCCAAATCCACTATCTTAGAAAGAAAAAAAGATGAAATACCGAACATTTGGCTTTACTGGCCTGGAAATTTCAGAAATTGGCTTCGGTGCCTGGGCCATCGGAGGCAGCTGGGGCGACCAGAATGAAAGTGATTCCCTGGAAGCCCTGGGAACCGCCCTTGACCGGGGAGTAAATTTTATCGATACTGCAGCCGGATATGGCGATGGTAAGTCAGAAAGGATCATCGGGGAGTTCCTGAAATCCAGGTCTGAAACCGTATATGTGTGTACTAAAACACCTCCAGCACCGGGAAAATGGCCTCCCTCTCCCTACTGCAAGATCGAAGAACGTTATTCGGAAAAATACCTGCGTGAAAATGTGGAAGAGCGCCTGCTTAACCTGCAGGCCGAAAGCCTGGATGTTTTGCTGCTGCATACCTGGACACGAGCCTGGAACGACCAGCCTGACGCTCTTAAGATCCTTCAGAAGATGAAATCTGAAGGACTGATCAAACAGGTAGGAATCTCCACACCCGAACACGACCAGAATTGTGTGATCCAACTGATGCGCGACGGGATGGTGGATGTGCTGCAGGTCATTTACAACATCTTTGAACAGGAGCCGGCGGCACAACTTTTTCCGGTAGCTAAGGAATGCGGTACAGGAATCATCGTCAGGGTAGCATTTGATGAGGGCGTACTAACCGGGAAATACACCGGAAATGAAACTTTTGGGTCCGACGATTTCAGAAGCAATTATTATGCCGGCGACCGCCTGGAGCGGGGAGTGAGACGCACCGAAAAGATCAAGAAGGAGTTTCAGGAAAGTGGCTACACCATGCCTGAACTGGCTCTTAAATTTGCCCTGAGCCATGAGGCCGTGTCCACTGTGATCCCTGGAATCAGGAATATGCAGCAGGCCATAATGAATACGGGCATTTCTGAATTACCGGATCTTTCAGTGGATGACCTGCTCAGGCTGCGTGAGCACAGCTGGAACCGTGGATTCTGGTACGGGGGGAAATAAGAGGGGAATCACCTGTAGACAGGCATCAGCTTTAGCTGCTCTTCCTTAATCCTTTCCGGAGAAACAGGCTGACCATTGAAAAAGAGCTGACTCGTACCGATGAAAACCGGACGTGATTGATCCCGACGCGGGTCAGACAACCAATCCAGGAAGCGCTTCGCTGAAGGATAGTCCAGGAACTGAAGCAAATATTCTTTGCCGTTTTCATTGCTGATTTTTAAAGCTTCCCTCTCGTCCCGGTCCATCCCTATGCAGTAAAATCCAGGGAGGTAATCCTCTTTAGTGAACAGAGGGACCCGCTTATGTACCCTGCCCTTATAATACTCCACCTTATCGTCCCATTCGGCAAAGGTGAGCCATCCCGACTCCACGTGACGATATATATACTCAACCGAAAGATCTGCAAAAAGGGTATCCGGAGCAAACTCCATGGCTGGAACCAGTACATCATGGAACTGCATGACCAAAGCTCCGGAATCCGAGAAAAAGGGATGCATCACCCTTTCCGGAAATGCACCAAACTCCATCGAAACATTGGCAGAAATATTGCCCGTAAGATCGGTTTCGCGGGTACCTTCCTCCTCAAGCACCACCTGAGTTTCGCTCAGGCTGCCATTTAATTTCAGGTACCTGGCTTCAATCACCTGTTTTTCACTCCGGTTCAGGGAAGCCCTGCCACCAAGATCAACACCCCCGGGATCACCGCCTGCATCCAGTTCAAGGCTACGGGAAAAACTCACATCGGCAATGTTAATCTCTCCGTACTCTGTGGCATAGCGGTTCCATCGGGTGAACTTCAATTGATTCTCTTCCGGAATCTGAAGGGTGAGTTTCAGGTACTCGATCCGGTCTGCGGGTGAAAAACGACCTGAAGGATCCTTGAGCCTGTCGTAGTCCCGATCCCTGCTTACCGTAAATACCATCAGAAGCTCCTTCCGGGTTAAATCCTCCTCAGGCGAATCACCGCTCAGCTGGTAGTTCCGACTAAGGGCACTCATAAACTGTGCGTTGTCGGGATACCTTTCATCCAGGATCTGAACCAGGCGGGTCTGTGCATTGGCACTCAGGTTCCACAGGTTCATATCCTGCTGCGGGATGGTCTCAGAAGCCAGCCTGGAGCTAAAGAGTTCCACATCTACCAGGGCATTATCTGTACCCTTATAATCGGCCGACTTAAATCTTTTTACTGAGGTGCATGCGCATAGGAGCAAGAGCAATAGCAGTCCCGCAAGAAGGAGTATCTTATTTCTCATCCTGGTATATTTAGGCCTTCAGGAAAATCAGTCCTTGAAAACCATGGCTACAATGCTATCGGGATGCTCGGCACAGGCAATCTCCACCTCTTTCACAAACTCCTTCGGGTCACATTCCATATTAGGAGCACAGTCGAAGGACATGCCGTCCTCATACACATCTTCCTCGCTCCGGTCAATGCACCGGGGAGCACCCAGGTTGCGTACTATCAGGTAATACATGCTCAACCCAAGTTAAGACCTAGATTACTTAATTACAAATATTTATTTCCCCAGCCTGGACTCCGACCATTTCACCATCATGTCAAAGACCTCATCCCGGTTTACTTCGTTAAAATTCTCGTGCCAATTCTCGGGGTATACTATCTGGTCTACCACTCCGGATTTGATCTTTTTCAATAATTCCATAGTACCCTCAGCGTTAGCTACCTTATCATCACCGGCCACTATAACCAGCATGGGATGATTCCACTCCGAGATATGGCCTGGAATCCACGCCTGGGCTTTCAGGAGTTCAGCAGCAAAACGGGCCGATGCCTTAGAAGCCATGATCCCGTCCTTTTCATCTTCACGATAACGCTTATAGATGGCTTCATCATGGGTACAGTGGATCAGAAGATCTTCGATGGGAACTGCCATTTTTGGGCTTATCGCAGATAGAACACCAGCCAGTTTTTCCACGATCTTAGGAGCTTTTACGGCGTTCACATAATAGGGCGAAGAGGAAATAAATCCCCTGAAGAGAGGATCTCCCTTAAACCTTTTGATGCCAAAGTGGGTGGCAATTAAGCCTCCCATGGAATGTGAAAGGATAAAAAAAGGCAAACCTGGATAGTTCACTTTTACCCAATCGAGCATTAACTCCAGATCATCCAGGAAAACCTCAAATCCCGGAATATAGACCTTTCTCTGTTTGTCATGCCCATGCTGGTCATGCGCTACTGTAGCAAAACCATGTTTCTTCAGGTAAAGTCCTGGCATGACATAATTTCCCCCATGATCCATTCCTCCATGAATGGTTAGAAATACAGCCCTCGGTGCTTCGGGTTCCCAGATGTGAATGTCGCGCATTTTGCCATCGCTACAGCTCAGTTTTTCGATGCGGTCCTCAGAAAATCTCATATACATTTATTATTGGTGTGCAAAGTTTTAAAAGTCTATCTCCCCGATCATATAGGTGTGTGCGTGACCTGAAATAAGAACACGGTCGCCCGCATTCTCACAAAGCAGATCTCCTCCACGGGCAGAAAGCTGCCTGGCAGTTAGTTCCCCTTTTCCCAGGACTTTCGACCAGTAGGGTGTAAGTGCGGTGTGTGCCGATCCGGTCACCGGGTCCTCATTGATCCCGGTCTGGGGAGCAAAGAAACGGGAGACGAAGTCCACATCATTTCCCAGGGCCGTAACAATAACACCTCTTCCTCCCACCTGTGCAAGCAAACCAAAATCAGGATCCATGTTTTCGATTTCGGTCTGACTGGCATAGACAAACATAAAATCGGTTTTACCTCGGAAGGCTTTCAGGGGCGGGGTCTGAAGGGCGGTTACGATCAATTCAGGAACCACCATCTCTTCCAGGGTATCGGCCGGGAAATCCAGGGTGAGTAAATCTCCGTTCTTCCTTACTGTCAGTATGCCACTGTGGATCGTATTGAAGCAGATCAGGTTTCCCTCCAGGTCCATATGATTAAACAAGACATGGGCAGTGGCCAGGGTGGCGTGTCCGCACAGCTCCACCTCCATCTCCGGGGTAAACCACCTGATTTCGTAACACTCGTTCACGGGAACTGCAAAGGCGGTCTCCGACAAATTGTTCTCATTGGCTACCTGCTGCATCAGGCTCCTGTCGGGCCATTGATCG
>Ga0316190_10002360_pt1 | contig 13668 bp, 10 predicted proteins | sample Eddworburrow2_MG_FD_204929 | JGI IMG/M metagenome (GOLD analysis project Ga0316190, IMG submission 204929) | Coastal sediment microbial communities from Maine, United States - Eddy worm burrow 2 | ecosystem: Environmental > Aquatic > Marine > Coastal > Sediment | place: USA: Maine | collected... | reverse complement strand
GCCGTTTGAAAGAGGCGCTTGCACTGGTTGATGTGCGGGTGCTTGACCACTTTGTGGTCTCATCGGGTGAAACAGTTTCATTTGCTGAGCGGGGACTTATCTGACACCTATTATCAACATAAACCCTACTGGGAAAGCATCATCTTTCCCAGTAGGGGAGGAGGTGCGCCTGGTGTTAATCAAAACAGGAGCAACATCATGACTAACTCTTCAAATGAACAATCTACAGAGTCTTTATTTGGTGAAGTAATATCCACCTATACACGTGCCCAGGCTATCGAAGATGGTGTATTGATCGATACAGGGCCAATGGCAGAAGAGGCGGGGTTTAAATACTCAATCGCTATCACATCAGCTGCCTGGTCTGATTGTGTTGCCTGGACTGAAGATGATAATCAGAAACAGGTGTATCAGGATCAGTCTGGTCGGCTATGGGATGTGCTTTATATGGCAGCTCATGCAGTACGTGCGAGCACCAGTATCAGTAACCAACTATTGTATCAACTCTACCGGGTACCCAGAGATGGGAAAGCAGTAAAGGCGAAGCTGGTAACGCTGAAACTGATCATAGGCCCAGGAGATCGAGGTGAACCCGTGAATACAATCATGTTACCTGATGAGGATTAACTAAAGCTGGAATTAACCGGCAAACTCCCCCTTGGTTACTGAAAAGTGGTCATGGGGGGGCTTTGGAAACTGGATATGAGGGCTGGCAGTATTAGAAAATCCTATCTGGCATAAAATAAAGGCGACGGCTCCGAAGAACCGCCGCTGGTGCCATGCTTCCATTCCAGCCGTTTGACCATCTTGGTGCAGCACCAAGTTCACATTGCCTCTTTTGGCATCAACTATCCAGCTCATGAGGATGGGTTCAGAATATTCTTACAAGGGCTTGGTCACTTTTAAGTTTGTGGCATCCTCACATTGTGTTTGCAGTGGCTAATTCCTAAGAAATATGACTTTTGTTGTGCTTTTTGTGTGCACTAGTTCACTTCCATAGCACCGGATTATCTGTTTCAATAGCGCATAAGAATAATATCCTCATTGAAAAACGCAGCATTGAGTTATGGTACTTGGTTATATGGCGATTAATACTGCCTAGTAAAACCTGTAGGAATATAACCACATAAAATCAGAGTTTCCCTGATGTTACAATTATAGATCCATGTTGGAATTGCCCTAAGAATAATATCCTTTTATAGACCTCCAGTATCAGTGCCTATTGTAAGAAAAACCAATGAGCACGGTAAAAAATTAGATCTATATTTTTGGGCTAAGGATTAAAAGAACCTGAAATGAAAAATAAACGGATTATGAATAACAGTTTTCAGCAATCAAGTCCCCCCCCCAAAAACATCCTGATATTTTTGTACTTCGCGTTGTTCTGTTTTATTGGTATTCAAACTGCAATAGCTAATACCACCCCAGTTCTACTAGGATCAATCAGCGGCTATGCTGATCCAGTTACTTTGGCTGAATCTGACCAGATTCTACTAAACTCACTCGCAACAACAGTACCACAAGTATCAAGTCTGTCCGAGTCGCAACTTGTTAAGGCTGCATCAGTGATCGTGGTACCTGAAATCGAAGAGCAGGCGCGGGCATTGCGTCATGACCCCGATCTTATATACCAGTTTGTCCATGATTATATTGAATATGAGCCTTTGTATGGACTTAAAAAAGGCCCGGTGGGTGCGCTCATAGATAAACGCGGTACAGCCTTTGACCAAGCATCATTGATGGTTGAGCTGCTACGCGCCTCAGGTTATACCGCAAGCTATGTGCATGGTTACATCAGACTAACCCCACAGGAGATTGAAGATTGGCTGGGTGTACCTGTTGCACACTATACACAGGTGTGGCCACTGCTGGCAGGAGGTGGTATTCCAATAGAAAACTATTACTGGACGTCTATTGATGTTGGGCATGTCTGGGTGAAGGTGAACATAGATGGGACTGATTATGTTTTTGATCCTGCCTATAAAAAACATACGGCTGATGTAGGTCTGGATATTACGGCAGCGACAGGTTATAGCCAGGCAACATTTCTTTCGCGGATCAAGTCAGGTGCAACAGAGGGAGCTGATTATATTCAAAACCTAAACCATGCAAATCTCAATCAAGACCTGACTAACTATGCCACTAGCCTTATAAACGAGATACAAACAAACCATCCAAGTGCAACGATGGATGAAGTTATAGGTGGTCGTCAGATAATCCCTGAGAGCAATCAGCAGCTAAGACAAACCACATTACCTCATCAAGGGTCCATTTTGGCAGAGTGGCCAACAGAGATACCGGCTCAATATAGAACCACCTTGCAGGTACAACTGACGGGTATCAATCAGACCTTCTCCAGTACAGACCTCTACGGCAAGCGTTTAAGTATCACCTACAACCCCAGCAACCAACCGGAGTTACGCTTGGACGGCACTCTGATGGACACAGGTTCTGTAGCAAGTGGAACCCAGACAGTTACACTCTCCATTAATCACCCATATGCTTATGAGAATGGTACGTATAAAGACTCATCCAACGCCCTCACCCCACAAAGTATTGTTGTTGGTGGTACCTATGTCATATCCAGTGGCTGGGGCGTGATGAGTCATGGAGTTGTTGAGGCGCACCGGCGGCGTCTGAACCGCAATCGGCTTTCTGGTTTAGCCGATAGCTCGGAGGCCGTGAAAGGTGAGGCCATCGCACTATTTGGTGCCAGCTGGATTTCCCAGGTTGACCAAGCTAATGAACTGGTAGATGCTTTGTCAGACATTCGGACACTGCATCATCATCGAGTCGGAATTGCTGGTGAAAACAGCTCCCCCTATGTAGATTTTCTCCTGCAAAATGTGACCAATGTTAGCTTAACAGGAGATGTGCAAGCACCGACAGCAAACTTCATTAGCGCTTTTGGTGTTAGTAGTGCCTTCGAACATGGTGTTATTGAGCAAACCCAGCCCATAGGTGCCGTATCGACGATTAAACTGCTTGATCTTGCCAGTCAGCAATCTAATAAGATCTTTGACGTTACCAAGGCCAACTACTCTGCTATTCAAACTCAATTAACGGGATACAACTCCATTGAATTGGCTAGGGTTAGTAGTTACATCAATGCTGATTATCGTCTCTTGCTTCCTCAAAACGGAGATCTTGGACAGGCTGATTGGCAAGGAATAGGCTTTCTCGCCATCAATGCCAGCCAAACTGACATACAGTATTACATTGGCGGCGGATATTATGGTGGGTACGGTGATGTCGATGCACAGACTGATACCACATCAACCGCTCAAACAGGTGTTTCCCCTGACCAATCCAGTAGCCATCCGAGTAGTAACGACCCCATTGACTTGGTCACCGGGCACTTCCTCTTCTCAAACAACGATATTACTGTAGGCAATGGTGTCATGCCTGTTGGGTTAGGCTTGCAGCGCAGTTACAACTCATCCAATCGTTCCAGAGATGGCCCCTTTGGTCGGGGTTGGACCCATAATTTTGATATCACAGCAAAGATTGATAGCAATGGCTTTCAGGGGATGGGAGAAGACTCTCCTATTGATGCAGCTGCGGCTATTATTGCGCTGCATATTCTGCAGGATCTTTTGCGAGATGATACAACGCTAGACCGGATGATGATCGCTAGCCTTATTGAAAAATGGCTGATGGATCAACTCACCGACAATGTCGTCAATGTCAGCCTGGCGGGCAATGGTAAGCAGTTCATTAAATTGCCCAATGGTGAGTACAATCCACCACCAGGCCAGGCCATCAGCCTGAGTGTTGATACTGATAGCAGCTATCGCATGCGCACTGCGCAGGGTGTTGAGCTGGCTTTTGATACTCAGGGCAGGATTGATCTCTGGAAAGACCCTAACAGTAACACCATCACTTTCAGTTATCCTGGTGATAAGCTTACGACTATCAGCTCCAGCTTCGGGCGGTCACTAACACTACGTTATGACGGCGATCACATTGACCGAGTCACCGACAGTACCACCCGCTATGTTGAATACGGCTATACCAATAATGAGCTGACCAGTTTCACCAATGCAGAACTAAAAGCCACTACCTATCACTATGACCAGAACCAGCCGGGACAATTAACCAAAGTCTTCTTACCGGATGAGCCGACTGTTCCTGTTGTAACTAATACCTATGACACTCAAGACCGTGTCACAACCCAACTCAGCGCCAATGGTTATCTCTGGAAATACTACTTTGCAGGCCACCGCAGTGAAGAAGAGACGCCTCTCGGTGATAGTCGTATCTGGTACTACAATCGTCATGGGAAAACGCTGAAGAAAGTTGATGCCCTCGGAAACACCACTCTATCAGACTATGATGGTCATGGTCGCCTGGTAGAAAAGATCTTCCCTGAAGGTAATAAACTTACCTATAAATATGATACCCAACACAACCCAAAAAAGATAACGCATCATCCGAAAACAAGCTCCAGCAGCACCCCTATCGAGTGGAATTATGTCTACAATCAAACCTTCAATCGCGTTAATAGCGTTACAGACCCACTAGGCCAAACCACCACTACAAAATATGACAATAAGGGTAATCTTGAATGGGTCAAGCAGCCCCTGGTCGACGGAGTCATCCCAACAACAATCTATACCTACACCGATCAAGGGCAGATAGAAACAGAAACAGACCCCACAGAAAAAGTCACAAAATATACCTATGAGACCAATAGCTCCGGCAACGTCAAATCAATCATTGAAGATTTTGGTCGACTCAACCTGCCCACTACCTTTGAATACCATGCAACCGGTGATCTATGGAAAAAGACGGATGCTCTTAATAATACAACCACCTTTGTGTTATATGACAAAGAGCGCCGCCTAAAAGAAGCCCAGTCAGCAGCGCCTTTCTCCTACATCACAAAATATACCTACGATGATAACGGCCGACTAAAGAAAAGTGAGCGAGAGACACGAGATCCTCTGGCTCCTTGGGAAGTCACAAAAATCAGCTACTACCGAGGTGATCAACGCAAAACCATCACCGATCACGAAGGCAATTTCACCAGCTACCAATATGACAATGCTGACCGGCTGCAATACGCCACAGACCAAGAAACTCGTGTTACGGAATATGAATATGATGCGGTAGGCCGTGTCGCCAAAGAGTTCAAAACGCTGGATGGCGTTCGCACCCGTATGGCAGGCTACAGTTACACTGCCAACGGCCAACAAGAAACTGTCAGCGATGCCAATAGTAATGTCACCACCTATAAGTACGACGACTTCGATCGGCTGTGGAAAACCATCTACGATGACCTCAGTTATGAGGAACTTAAATACTACACCACTGGCGATCTCAAAACCCGCACCACCCGTGCTGATGAACTCATCAGCTACACTTATGATCCGCTAAATCGACCTAAAACAAAAACGTTGCCCGGCCCCATTGTTACCGAATACAGCTATGATGCGGCTGGCCGACTGGAGACTACCACCCGTGGTTCCGATATATGGACCAATGACTACGATACGGCTGGCCGTCTGGATTGGAGCACTGATCCTGATACCAACAAGGTCGACTACGCCTATGATGATGCTAGTCGACTGGAAAAACTAACCTACCCTGATAACTATTACGTCACCTACCACTATGACGAACTGCACCGGCTGGAGAAAATCAAAGAGCTGGGCAGTGACACCGCTGTACTGGCTGACTACAACTACGATACCCTCTCACGCCGTGATGATGTTACCTACCTGAATGAAACCACGACTGACTATGTCTATGAACCAGACAGTGACCTCGATAACATGCTCCACACCTTTGTGGGCAGTGGAAGTCTCCTGCTTGACAATGAGTACTATAAAACAGGCCAACTAAAGAACCAGCAGTTCAGCGACAGTAGTTACCTTTGGATACCCAAGATTGGTGTTTGGAATGCTATCCCCAACAACCTCAATCAATACAATTCCGTCAATAGCATCACTCAAGGTCACGATGATAACGGCAATCTAACCAATGATGGCATCAATGGACACACCTACAATGCTGAAAACCGCCTGATCCAGACCATCACACCAACCGCTACGCTAACTTATGGCTACGACCCTCAAGGTCGTCGCGCACACAAAACAGTAGGAAGCACCGCCACCCACTATCTCTACAGCGGCAATCAGATCTTGATGGAGACCAACAGCAGTGGCCAACTGCAACGACGCTACGTCTACGGCCCTGGTATTGACGAACCCATTACCATGATCACCAGCAGTGGAGATCACTACTATTATCATGCCAACCACCAAGGCTCCATCATTGCCCTGACCGATGCCAGTGGGCAGGTTGTAGAAAAATACCGCTATGGCCCTTTTGGTGAAAGCGATGACAGCAGCGCTTTAGGTAACCCCTACCGCTACACCGGACGACGCCTGGATGACGAGACCAGGCTCTATTACTACCGGGCAAGATATTACAATCCAGACCTGAAGCGATTTCTGCAACCTGATCCTATCGGCTATGGTGATGGGCTTAATCTTTATGCCTATGTGGAGAATGACCCGCTGAGTATGGTTGATCCATTTGGATTGACGGGGACAAGCCAAGGTGGCTTTGCTCTTGTAAATGAATCGTTATGGGATATGTATGTAGACTGGCGAAACAGTAACGGCGAACACACAAGGGCACTTCTAGTTGGGCTTGCTAATGGAGATATTGATGCATCGATAGAATTTGCAGGTCAATTTGTAGGCGGCGGTATTATTAGAGTTGCAAACAGTGTTCCTGATATTTTAGCTAGAGTTGTCCCAGATAATTCAATCACTCGAGTATCAGGGTTTCTTGGTAGATCTGGTTCCGATGATGTATTTGTAACTGCCGCTAGTGATATTCGAGGCCTTAACGCTCAACAAATAGCTGAGCGGCTAACTATTCCTCCAAGCCCTACTGGGTTTAGAGTCATTGAGTTTCCAACTCCAAAATCAGGTATTGCATCACCAGTTAACCGAACTGCCCCAGGTTTTATTGGTGGTGGACAAACAGCAGGCGGGGCGCGCGAGTTTGTTATACCCAACGGTGTAATACCAGCCAATGCAAATACGAGGATTGCACAATGAATAAAAAACCTAGTATTAGTGAAACTAGTTTGGTTGGCAGTTGGATAATGATAAAAGGCGTAATGAGCCAGGATTCAGTTTGTAAGCGTATACAGTGGTTAACTGATTCATACTTTAAACAGGTTGCTGTAGATGGTGATAACTGGTCTGCTCTATATGAAAATCCTGATGATGGAGGCTATTGGGAATTAACTTATCCACAAAGCCATATGCATGGTGGAGGACCTCCAACTCTTAAGCAAATTTCTAAAGAAATTGCTTGTGCTCAGTATAATTTAGATAGCTCGTAGGTTGGGCAGAAGTACGAAGCTCAATGTGATTGAGGCGGTGGATGCGTGTAAATAGTTTAATGTTTGGTAGTGAACAATGACAAGCATGGTTGATAAACAAAGAATTGTTTTTTGCTTGGCATTGCTGGTTTTGCTAGTGGCAATATTTACCTATGTTTTTCATAAGTGGTTGGTTTTATATATTGCGGTTGCGATTTTATCTTTTGGAGGAGTGGGGATTACTGCTCCAAAAGTGGAAAATGCGACTTTTCGATCAGCATTTTATACGTATGAAATTTCTTTAGTGTTGCCATTTATTTTTGGGTATTTTTTCTTTGAGCAAGGTTAGTTTGGTGTATTTTTGTTCCTATAATTAGGGAAAAATGTGGATAAATATACTTTTGTTTTAAGTGACCACCCTGAGTTAATTGCAATGAATTTAGTATTTATTAGTGGGATGCTGGGAACCCTACTAGGCTGGATGAAGTGCCATAATAAATTCCCTGCAAGAATGTTTGAATTATTTAATCCTTTCTTTATTTTGCGCATTTATAAGGAATTCTTTTTTCAGGGTAGTGGACTATTGTATTTTGCTGCTTGGGCTTTGATTACATATTTTGTTGGCAAGATAGTACAGGGTTTTTACTAACTAAATGGAATCAATGGGATTGTTCAATAGGAGCAATAGTCATTAGGGTTTCTATTTTGGTTTATATTATATTTTACACGCTAATTATTTTGGCGCTTGGATTTGCAATAAAGAAGTTCTGGGCTTATCGAAAAGCGGTTTGTACTACCGGGAGTGAGCTTAATGTTTATTTTGTAAATAACTTTCCAATAGCCATTGCATATATTAAATACAGCATACCCTTAACGATGGCTGGGTTTGCAATGGGCATTGTGCTTGCTGCTATGAAAATTGTATTGATTATTCTTAAATTACCAAACTGATCAATAGGGTTAGGCTCACTACTGCCTCACTTAATAAACAACAAAATGCTTAAACTTTAACAGCACGGTGAAGCGCTCTAGGTAAGGCATTAATAAGTGCGGTGCATTACAGCAGAACATAGGTAATAACAAAAATTTAAATGCATGGAAACAATAGATAATGAAGCATAGAAGAATACAGAAACCAGGAAAAGTTTGGGTTTTGAAGAATATCATTCAGACCTTAGGTTTTCTTATCATATACCTATGCTCAATCAATACCTATGCCGTTGGTTATATCTACGACACACTGGGTCGCTTAGATAAAATCACCTACGATAATGGTGCCACAATCAAATATGAGTACGATGCAGCAGGAAATATCCTTGTTATAACAAATGACACATCCAATGTAGATACTGATGGAGATGGACTTCTTGATGCTGAAGATTTTGATGATGACAATGATGCAGTGCTAGATACTGCGGATGCTTGTTCAACAGGTGTCATTAACTGGACATCAAATAGTACAACGGATAATGATGGGGATGGTTGTCGGGATATCGATGAAGATCTGGATGATGATAACGATGGCCTTACCGATATAGAAGAACAGGAATTAGGTACAGATCCTACCAATAAAGATACGGATAGAGATGGGCTTGATGATGGCTGGGAAATAGATAATAGCCTTGATCCTTTAGATGGCTTTTGCCCATCCTACCTTTGCGGTGGTTTAGGAAGTTGGCGTCACGTCATACCATTGATTGAACAGCCTCCAGAAATATAGATAAAATTCACCAGCCAGCTGCATAGTGGATGGGTAGATCATAGGGATTGATGCACAATGAAGTGTGCACATTAACAAATAGGAACTTCTGGTATCGCTTGTTTAGCATCGCTGAAGTAGTGAAATGGCTGCTATCTTTGGTACCCAGGCTCAATATTACCAAGCCGAATAATTACCTACACTAAGCAGTCTCGTAGGAAAGGAAAAACAACCAACATATCACCCACTCATAATCCTCGGCCAACGCTCATGCACAGCATCTTCTAGTGCTGGTTCAATAGTAACAATATACAAACGTTGCTCATGCCCATCCCGTGCAATGAGCCCTTGAATCCATTGTCCCTTGGTTAGCTCATACCAGAGCTTACGACCCTCAATATCTCTCTCCATAAAACTACTGATGGGAAGTTTTACTGGGACAGGAAACCACCGATCCCAGCGGCCACCATAGATACTATCCAGCCGTGCCCAACCACCCAGTGGAAGTTTGCCTGCCTGTTGTTGCCTTCGTCCCCATGGCAGCAGAGTTTGTCCTGAACGGGTTTGTACCGGTAACCAGGCCTGCGGATTGGGAAAGAACACTCTGGCATCCTGGCCAGCGTGTGTATAAAAGACACCTCCACACATAATCAGATGGTCTGACGATGGCCATGTGGCTTCCAGGCCGGGGCGATAACATTGGGCATGCTGGAGCGGTTAAGCAATCGTGCCCGAGCCAGTGAGAATTCACCATAGCGTAGATTGACGCTGTCCATTACTGCATTAATAGAATCTTGTTTGCGAGTATCTCCAGCAAACAGCTCAATTTGACCGGTTGCTGGCTGTGGATCCAAAGCGGTAACCTGAACCTGATGAACTCCCTGGCCTAACCACTGTTCATCTAACAGTTGTCGACATAAGCTCATGATCTGACGGCCATCATCAATGGGCAGTACACTACGTGGTTTACTATTGACCCAGCCTTCTTTAGTACGCAGGCCAATAAAGAATCTTGATGCCTTCAATTCATAGCGTCGCAAACGCTGAGCTACTTTTTCACTCATGTGCAGCAGGTATGTGTTCAGTACTTCAAGATCTCGTGTATTCGGTGGCACCACTTTGCCATGACCAATGGATTTGGGTGGCGCTACGTTAATTTGTAGCTGCTCTGGATCGCGGCCTTGGGCCATGTACCAGATGCGTCGACCTGGATTGCCAAAGCGACGCGCCAATACACTGATGGGGAGATGCTTCATATCCCCACACACATGCACCCCATGCTGAGCCAGAAAGGTGCCAATACCATCTGCAATACCGCATAGTTTGGTGACGGGTACATTCATGAGCCGTTGCTCTGCCTCCCAAGGTGGGATCACGGTAAGCCCATCGGGCTTATCCAGCTTGGCCGCATATTTTGCAGTGGTCTTGTCCCCGGAAAGCCCCACGGAGCAGAGTAGGCCAGAGACCTCAAATACCCGTCGTTTGGCCAGTCTGGCAATCTGCTCGGGTGATCCCAATAGGCGCTGGCAATGGGTTACATCCAGAAAGGCTTCATCCACTGAGAATACCTCCAGATCCGGCGTAATCTCTGTCAGTGCATCCATGATGGCAGTAGAGACGGCGGCATAACGCTGCGGACGTGCTGGACTTTGAATCAGTCCAGGGCAGAGTTGCCGTGCCTGTTTGAGACGCATACCGGTGCGTATCCCGTGGGCACGCGCCTCATAGGAGCAGGTGATAATGCAGGTACCCTGCAGACCATTGGTAATGGCTACCGGACGGCCTCGCCACTCTGGACGGTCAAGCTGCTCAACAGAGGCAAAGAAGGCATTCATATCGATCAGGATGATGGCGCGGGGCCAGATGTTAACCTCTGTTTCTACTGGCATGCTCATAGGTCTCAGCGATACCAGCGCAACTGACCCACCACAATACCCTGAATCTTAACCCGCTCAGCGGCATAGATCATTGGCGGCATATTGGCATTCTCTGCAATCAGTGCCAGGTTGCCATCCTGGCGATACTTTAGGCGCTTGAGAGTGACATCTTCACCATCAATGAGCGCCACAACAATCTCACCATCATTAGCAATGTCACGCTGCTCGATGATAACGGTATCACCATCCAAGATACCGGCATCAACCATTGAATCACCACTCACCCGCAGGGCGTAGCGGTTCGGACCATAGAGTGTGCTCAAATCGAGCATATCCTGACCTGGGATTGCTTCAATCGGCTGACCGGCAGCAATCTTACCCAACAACGGGATGGTCAGTTGCTTATCACTGACAGCATCAACCAACTCAATCCCTCGTTTCCGGCCAGGATGAAGAAAGAGAAAACCCTCATCAGCCAATGCCTTCACGTAGCGGTGAGCCACGCCCTTTGACTGGATGCCAATACCCTCAGCAATCTCAGTCAGACTGGGGGCGTGGCCATGATGGGCAATAAATTGTCGAATGAAGTTCAGGGTTTTGTGCTGGCTCGGGGTGAGCATAATGTTCTCCAACTGTTCTCATAAATAGCTTAGAGAACATTATGAGAACTATCAAGTGCCAAATACAGCCAAGTAGGGTAGGCATCTCTTTTGTACTTGCGAACTTCAGGGACAAGGCCGTGAGCAGCGACAGCTAAATTTCTCGCCGGGAACATCAACCGATGGGTGTTGAGGCCTCTAAGGTAACCAGCTCGTAGCGTCTGCTGCGGCCTGCGCCATGGGCAATGGCAGCACCCATGTCTACCAGGTCAGTGAGGTCACGAGTAGCCGTAGCCGGTGAGCACTTGGTTATAACCGCATAATTTTTAGCCGAAAGGCCGCCGGTAAATCCTTTTCGGCCTTCTGCGTATACCCTTGCAATTGCACGTTCATGGCGAGCGTTCAGTTTGTCGGCAAAGGCGTCGTAGAAACGGGCCTTGCTCAGTACGAAATCCACTTCTGCACGGGCAATGTCCTGGGCCTTATTGATCGTCTTTGTGAAGTAGTCGAGATAAGCATCAATATTCAGGTCGCCCTTACTGGCCCTTTCCAACTCAGCATAGTAGCTTTTTCGATCTTCATTGATTGCGCTGGCAAGGCAGGCTAGCGTTGGCCGTCCAAGGGCTTGCGAAAGGGCGTGGTCGGCAATGGCACGTCCGACACGGCCATTTCCATCATCGAAGGGGTGAATCGTTTCAAACCAGAGATGGGCAATAGCAGACCGGATTGGGCCGGGCAGCCCCTGACCATGCTGAGAAGATGGATCTGTTTGGTTATACCAGTCGAGAAAACGATCCATTTCTTCGGGCAGTGCCGAGGCTGGAGGGGCTTCGTAATGAACCTTTACTCTGCCATAAGGGCCGCTAACAATCTGCATAGCATCCACTCGGTATGTTCCGCGCAGGGCCAGGCTAGTCCGTGTTGCAGGGCATGCCATCGTCTGCCAGCGACCCAACAGGTCGTGAGTCAACGGTTGGTTCCAATTTCTGCGTACATCGACCATCAGTGCGGCTGCGCCGGATGCCTTGTCGTCTGGATTGGCAGGTGATGAGGATTCAATGCCGATCAATTTGAGCAGGGATGACCGGACTGAATCACGATCCAGATTCTCACCCTCGATGGCGTTTGTCGTGATGGCCTCAGACAGCATGAGGTCCACAATCGTGTCGGTCTGGTTGGCTCCTGACATGCCTTCTATGCGACCGGTCAGGCGCTCGGCAGCCAGGTAGAAGGATTCGACGCGCTCAGTAAATAGGGATGCGTCGTAGCTATAATTGGGCCAGTCAGGGTGTTTCCATGTCCACATGAGTTGATTATACCGGGTAATCTCATCAAAAATACACTATTTATGATTAGATTATAGAGGAAGATTCACTCATGATGGCTCAAATCATCGAAAATCAAGCTGTCCACAGAATCCCCAGGCCGTGCCCGTCACGGTGAAGCGATCTACAAAATCGCGTAGCCAAGGGCGGGGCTGTGTTAGCAGCGCCTGTGGATACCTGTGGGCAGGTCGATCTGTGCCAAAGGTTGGTGCAAATATCCATATGTAAGCTGCATGACAGGCTATATCCTGGCGTGCAGCTTGAACAGTAGCGAAGCTGCCCTCGTCACTGGCGAGCGTAAGCGGGGTAGTGACGAGGGCGGCGATCCCGTAAACAGCGCGGGACTGCGGTGGGATTTTGCCGTGACGGCTGCGTGATGGGTTCCTATACTGCCGCCCTCTATCGAGCTTTTACAGAATTTATCCGTCGTCACTGCGGCTCAGTGGCAAATGAGTGCAATAGGATCATGAGAAGCACATCGGCTTTCTGCCGTTGATCCACCTTCCAGCCCAAACGGATCGTAAGATCCATTTTTCAACAGGCACAAGCCTGCATCCACACAAGCCAAGACCATCACCCTAGGTGATGCTGTCGAGGTCTCTCTTCCACAACTCGCAGAATCTCTATTCTGCATACTTCAAAGGAGGTGATATCACCACAACCGAAGAATGCCCATTACTGGGCATGTTGGTCTATGCGGACCAACCCCAACAGGGGATAACCCGCGTTGCCTGTGACCAGGCACATTCAGGTCGGATGGGAGTTGTGTCCCATGATCGTTCCGCTAATGCGGACTTGGAAGGCTCAGGCCTCCAAGTGATCA
>Ga0316190_10002359_pt1 | contig 13669 bp, 12 predicted proteins | sample Eddworburrow2_MG_FD_204929 | JGI IMG/M metagenome (GOLD analysis project Ga0316190, IMG submission 204929) | Coastal sediment microbial communities from Maine, United States - Eddy worm burrow 2 | ecosystem: Environmental > Aquatic > Marine > Coastal > Sediment | place: USA: Maine | collected... | reverse complement strand
AACCAATATATTTTATATCTTATCAAGAAAGTTCATCCTCCTACTTATTATTGCTCTGGTTATCTCTGTCCCAATTACTATCAGCATGATGAATAAATGGCTGGCTGAATTTGAATACAGGATCGAGATTGGACCTGCTATATTTATATTTGCCGGGCTTCTTAGTTTAATTATTGCTTTTATATCTATAAGTTATCAGGGGTATATGGCGATAAGGACCAATCCCGCTACTACATTACGTAATGAATAGGTACTGATATTCAAAGAATTGATTTAATTTTATACCCATTAGTTTATAAGGATGTAATATTTCCCCTTCCATATTATTGGATAAGGTTAATAATACAATAATTACCTTTCGGATTATTTAGATCTCTGAAATATCTAATGAAGGTATTAGAAAACATAAATCAATAGCATAAATGTATCAAGAAAAAAAAACTGAGGAATTTGAAAAACTAGTAAATAATAAGTTTGACGTATATAATAGTTTGTTTTTAAACCTGCCTTACAATAAGGAAAGTAATATTGGAATGCTTATTCCTATACTTAATCATATATGCAAACAAGAACTTGAGTCCGGAAATAATCCCAAGAGTATTCTTGATGCTTTTTTTCGCAAATATGCAAACATTGAGGATGAAAAAGATAGGATTGATTTCATGTTTCGTGTAATACAATATGTCGAAAGACAGGTAGTGCTTTTTGATAGTGTTGAAGATGCAGCATTTAATAAAATAAAGAATCTTAGTAACAATATATCTATTAAGGATTTCTTCCAATTGGTGGAAAACAAAAGTAGTAATGATAATGTATCTGATAAATTGTCCTCTTTCAGTGCCCGGATTGTATTTACTGCTCACCCTACTCAGTTTTACCCACCTTCCGTTTTAGATATTATTACGAGCTTAAGATCGCTTATATCTGAAAACAATATAAATGAAATTGATCTTTCATTACAACAACTTGGATTAACCTCCCTGATCAATGCTGAAAAGCCAACTCCATTTGATGAAGCCAGGAATATTATTTACTATCTCAGGAATGTCTATTATCAGGCAGTTGGTGATATGTATTCTTATATTAAAAAGGAGGTCAGAAACAGCACCTTTAATAATCACGATATCATTAAGCTTGGTTTTTGGCCTGGTGGTGACAGGGATGGAAATCCATATGTTACGGCTACTATTACCATGGCTGTGGCTGACGAACTAAGAATGACATTGATGAAGTGTTATTATGAAGATGTTAATCTATTAATTAAAAAACTAAGTTTCAGAGGAATAGAGGAATCTCTGAACAATCTCAAAAATGGTTTATATAAGAGCATGTTTAATCCGAATAAAGATGTTCGATTTGATGACATAATAAAGCCACTTTATTCTGTTAAAGAATTGTTGATTAATAAATTTCATAGCCTTAATCTGGAATACCTAGATAGATTTATTGATAAGGTGAAAATATTCAGGACACATTTTGCATCTCTTGATATCCGGCAGGACCATAGAATACATAAAAAAATAATTGAGGCTATACTAAAGAAAGAAAAGTTGATAGTTGCTCATATTGATGAGCTTGATAAGGAAGAATTAGTTCGGCTACTTATTAATAAAAACCTGAAAGTAGAAACAAAATACTTTGAGGAAGAAATAATAGTTGATACCATAAGGAATATTTCACAATTAAAAGAAATTCAAAGTAAAAATGGTGAAGAAGGATGTAACCGATACATAATCAGTAATTCTGAAGATGTTTTCTCCGTTTTATTTGTTTATGCTTTATTTAGGTGGTGCGGTGGCTGGCCGGACCATAAAATACCCTTTGATATTATACCACTTTTTGAAACTCTCAAAGGCATGGAAAGTGCTGAACTTTGCATGCAAGAGCTTTTTGGTCTTTCCGAGTACCGGGCACATGTTTTTCAGCGAAACGAGAAGCAAACTATTATGCTGGGATTCTCTGATGGAACCAAAGATGCGGGCTATATGAAGGCCAATTGGAAAATATTTGAGACTAAAGAGAAATTGTCTGCCATTTGTAATAAAAATAATATTAAAGCTATATTCTTTGATGGTAGAGGAGGACCCCCTGCACGGGGTGGCGGTAAAACCCATCAATTTTATGCAGCCCAAAGTAGAGACATATCGAATCATGAAATTCAATTGACCATACAGGGACAGACTATAACGAGTACTTATGGCACAAAAGAACAATTTATTTTTAATTGCGAACAGCTTCTTACAGCCGGATTGTCCAAGAATTTTTTAGGTAAGGGAAATGATATCTCGCAGAAATCCCGTCAATTGTTAGAAGATCTGGCAAATATAAGTTTTGAGAAATATAAAGCGCTTAAAGAGCATGAATTGTTTATACCTTATCTTGAAAACAAAAGTCCACTCAGACATTATTCACAAGCTAATATTGGGAGCAGGCCAGGCAAAAGAGGTAATACGAAAAAACTGAATTTGTCGGATCTCAGAGCGATTCCCTTTGTAGGATCGTGGAGTCAATTAAAGCAAAATGTGCCTGGCTATTTTGGAATTGGAACGGCAATACAAACTTTGGTAAAGAATGGTAAACTAGAAGACCTGAAGAAAACATTTAAAGATACACCGATATTTAAAGCATTGATACTCAATGGAATGATGTCTTTGTACAAATCAAATTTCAATCTTACCAGCTATATGAAAGAAGATCCGGAGTTCAGTGGTCTCTGGAATATTCTATCTGCAGAGTACGAACTTTCCAAAGAGATGATGTTGCTTATTTCCGGGTATAAAATTCTTATGGAAGAAGAACCTGTTAGCCGCGAATCAATAAAGACAAGAGAGAAAATTGTATTACCCTTATTGGTTATTCAACATTATGCCCTGCAAAAAGTCAGTGAAGATGTGGATAATAAAGAGATATACGAGAAAATAATTACACGATCTTTATATGGGAATATCAATGCCAGTAGAAACTCAGTCTAAAGGAATTATGGAAATCAGCCCTAATCCTGCAAATACGTTATCAAATGATAGGGAATAAACATCTTTGTACTTCCCAGCAAATGAAGTAAAGAAAAAAGTATCGCGTATGAATTTCAGGTTTTCCAGGCAGGGATAGAAAATATTTTATTTGTCAGACAACCTTTTATTGTTTATGTAGGTTCTATAGTTGAAACTCTCGAATTGTGAAAGAAATGATATTAAACGAAAAGGAACTTATTACACGGTGCATTAATAATGACCGCCATGCCCATGAGTTTCTTTTTAATCAATTCTATCAGGAGCTTTATTTAATAGCAATGCGCTATTTAAGTGATCATCATGATGCCGAAGACGTAATCATTCAATCATTCACACGTGTTTTCAAAAGTCTTAAGAACTTTTCTTATACAGGGCAAGGAAGCCTGGGAAGGTGGATACGAACTATTTTGATCAATGAATCGATCAGGTTATTAAAAAAGAGAAGAGTTATCCAATTTAGTGAAGACTTAAAACATATAGAAATTCAAAATTCGGATGTAAATGGATTACAGCAAATGCAAGCATCTGATATCACACGTATGATTGAAAAACTCCCCGCCGGGTATCGAACGGTGTTTAATTTATTTGTTATAGAAGGGTATTCACATAAGGAAATAGCTGAGATGCTAAATTTTAGTGAAAACACCTCGAAATCGCAATTGAAAAAAGCACGTCATCATCTTATGAACAAAATTAATGAAGAAAAAGCTTATGGAACCTTATGATATTGATAAAATAATAAAAGGGAAGCTTAAAGAAGGCCATGATTTACATAGTCATGAAATGGACTCTGCTAAGCCATTCATCTGGTCTGCCATTCAGAACAAAATTGACAGAAAGAGACCTTTAACATGGTATCATCTTGCTGCTGCTGTTATACTTCTACTTCTCACTTTCTCATTCATAATGTATACTGTTCAAAAGAGCCATAAAAATGAAATATCACAACTGTCTGTTAAGATAGATCAATTGCAAGCGCGATATTTATCTCAGGAAGAGCTCTTGCAAACAAAAAATACTGAAGTCGTATCTCTGGGAAATGAACTAAGAGAAGTAGAATTCCAGTTGGCTGATCTACATAATGAAAAACCAATATCAATAAAAGAGACCATTGTATATCGCGTTGATACTATTTACTTAAACCAAATTAAATATATAACAAAAGCTCCAGATCAAATTCAGCCGAGAGATATCAATCCTGAAATAACAGAAAACCAGACGGTCCTGGTTGAAGTTTCAAAGATAGAAGATGAGGGAATGGATGATATTATATTTCCAACTTATTCCAGCGAACAAAATAGCAAACAATCATCAGAATCAATCAAATTAAAATTTGGATCCTTTGCTGTAAGGAAGAATTGATTCAACATATATATTGATTAAAAACCTAAAAAATAAAGATACAATGAAACACCTATGTCTAATTCTTGCATTTTCAGTCATTCCAATATTCGGATTTTGTCAAAATATTGGGGACTCTGTAATAGTATTTGTCGATAATAGAGTTGAAATAAACGTGGCAATTCCGGATTATTATCAGCTTAAATCCTCTGATAAGGTCATCGTGGCGATGAAGGAGTTTATAGATATATTACCAGATATCAAAGATCAACTGTCACCAGGTTCAGCTGATTTGGTTAGGTTTTCAGTTGGCAGTTCCGTATCAGTAGAACCGGGAGATCCTAAGGTTATTTATTTAGTAAAAGAAGGTAAATTAAGCAATACCGGATACAGGGACCTGGCCGTGGTAAGCGGCGATAAATTCAAGATATTTATAACTACATCAGATCTTTCAAAGATCTCAGATATGTCTTTGTCACAATGCCTTGAAAAAGTAATCGATATACTTCCTGAAAAAAGCAATTTTGCAAAATCGCTTTATTATGAATGTATTGATGGAAAAATTAATGCATTAGAGGATAAAAACACAAACAATGGAAAAACTGATTTTCTGGAATTCTCTTTGGGAGCTGGCGCGGGTCTTGTAAAAAGTACCTGGGTTGCTGATCTTTCATTTGGTGTAGGTGTGGGATTTAGCAGAAAAGGTGTTACAAAATACTTTCCATATATTTCAACCAATCTCGTTTTCGATTTTGATGATGAAAATAATATCAATATTAATACATTCCTCAACCTGGGCTATCGATGGAATATTGATAAAAAAGCAGATAAACCTGATTTTTTAGGAGTTGAGTTAGGCTACCTTGTTTCAAACCAGGGTAATCTATTTGGAGAAAATACTTTCAGACTAAGCCTAAATTGGTCACCGGTTAAAAGTGTCTTTGTTAGTCCGCAGTTATATATATCCGATAACTTCTCTACCGTGTATCCGGGGATTCGGATTGGGTTTGGATGGTAAAATATTAGACTTCACTGAATAAAAAAATATAAAGAAAATCATAGCGATGTCATACAAGAAAACAAAATGAAAAGAATACTATTTATCGGATTTATTTTGTTCTCTGTTAATTTATCAGGGCAAGATATAATGGAATCTAATACGAATGCTGTAAAATCTATTGATGGTATTGTTAAAGAAATACTAAATATCATTTCTGGAGAAAAAGGTAAAATTCGTAATTGGGATGCTTTTAGAAATTTATTCTTACCTACAGCGCAGTTTACAGTCCTCTATCACACTGATGAAATCCCCTTGCCTTATGAAACCGTAACACTTGAAGAATTTATCACTTTGATGCATGATCAATACTATGATGATGGATTTCTTGAATATGAAATCAGCAAAAAAGTAGATAAATACAATGGTTTGGCGCAGGTATTTCAAACCTATTATGCTAAAGATTCTGAAAATCAGGAGCAACGAGGGATTACCAGTTACCAATTAATATACTTTGATAAAAGATGGTGGATTGTTAATATAGTATGGACAGGAGATTCGAATGGTGTCGAAGTTCCTGAAAAATATTTAGGAAAATAATTTTACTAAATTAAGAATAGAAGGAAAAATACAAAATTTCATCAGGCAGTCATCCCTCAGCCCTTAAACTTTCTTATTAATAATATACTTCCGAAATTAAGCAATAATCTTTTATCCATTAGATCAAGGTTTCAATTATTTAGCTCTTGGATGTTAGATTCGTCAAAGACATTTGACTAAACATGATATACTCATTATCAAAATAATATATCGAATCAAGATATAAGCATATTCTTTACCTTATTTAAATATTGTTTTATATATTTTTCTTATCATTAATTGTTGAAACATAAAGCATTAAATTATATATAATTGTGAAGGTCGTTTTCAAAACTATATTTGCGTTAGCTTTTATTCTATTTACTGCTTGTGATAGCCAAAAAATTATTAATGTTAGTTATAACGCAAAATCTTCAATATTGTCGTACGGCATAGAAAAACTGACTAAACATTCTGAAGCTGCCGGGTATACAATCGCTGTGCATGGGGTAGGAGATTCACAAAATGGAATTATCATTTTAACTCCAAATGAACAACTAAATAAGCTTCAGGAGAAAATTCTTTCAAATCACATATCAGGTATTCAAGATGAAGGATATAAAATAATAAAGGAGGATGGAAGCATTTATGTAATAAGCAAAACAGATAAAGGCTGTTTTTATGGTATTTTGGACATAATGGAACAATTGGGCCGTTCTGTTAATTTGGCTAATATAGAAGAACGACAGATAAATCCTGCGTTTTCTTTTCGGGCAATTAAATTTAATTTACCCTGGTCGCCTTATCGGCCTGGCCCGGCAACTGATTTGAATACTGAAACTTGCAAGGATTTAAAATCCTGGGAATCTTTTCTCGATATGATGGTGGATAACCGATTTAATGCAATTACTTTCTGGAATACACACCCTTTTCCTTACATGATCAGATCTAATAATTATCCGGAAGCTAGTCCTTTTGACGACAAAGAATTGGATGAATGGAAATTATTTTGGAAAACCTTATTTAAAATGGCGAAGAACCGTGGGATTGAGACATACATTGTTAACTGGAATATTGTTGTGTCTCCTGAATTTGCTAGTGCTTATGGAGCTAAAATTCATGATGACAGATCGGAATTAGTCAAAAAATATACCAGAGAATCTGTAACTCAAGTAATTAACGAATATGAAAATCTTACTGGTATTGGGGTAACACTGGCTGATTGGATGGGAAACTGGGGAGAAAATAAAATGACTTCAATAGAACGTGAAGACTGGATTAATGAAACTTTTGTTGCTGGAATGAAAAATGCTGATAGAAAAATTAAATTTATACACCGTGCTGTTCTGGCTGGTGATCCCAAAGAAATGAGGAAGGTTATTGATAATGCTGGCCTTCCTGAGAAGACCATTGTTGAAGTGAAATTCAACTGGTCTCATGGCCATTCCACACCAAAGCTTTCACTTACTCATTCAAATGATGATGGAACGATTATGAGAGGTTTCTGGGATCCGAAACCAGAAAATTATTTTATAGCATGGATGGTAAGGAATGAAGATTTTTTTGTTCTTCGCTGGGGCGATCCTGAATTTATTAGAGAACATATTAAAACCAATCATCATGATTACGTTGATGGTTATTTTGTTGGATCCGAAGGATATATTCCAGCTAAAGATTATTCACATATAGAACACCATCCACATAAAACCTGGGAATATGCTTTTGAAAAGCAATGGCTGTTTTATCACCTTTGGGGAAGATTGATTTATAATCCGGATGAAAAAGATGAAATACTAGCCTCTGAATTTACCAGGCGCTATAAGAATGTTGATGGCACAAAATTGTTGGAGGCGTACTCTCTGGCATCAAAAGTTCCTCTAAACATAGCATCTTATTACAAAGCCACCTGGGATTTTACCTTATATAGTGAAGGATTTATATCTCCCTGGCAAAATGGTTATGATGATAAAAAATCTCCATTTATATCTATTGAAGAATTGGTGATGCATGAAACTCTTGATTCCAGGTATCTGAGCATTGAAAAATACAGCAAACTGAAAATGGATAGTTTACCAATTGACCAGGGATTAATTACGCCCCTGGAATTTGCACAATCAATTAAAGAAAATTGTAGCCGCTCTATGGCTATTATCAAATCATTGCGATTATCTGAAAATGAGCCAGGTCTTAATTCTGAATTAGATGATCTTGAAACCTGGTGTGCTCTTGGGAATTATTTTGCTGATAAATTACAAGCAGGCGTTTGGTTGAAATCATATATGCTGTCTAAACAAAAAAAAGATAAAGATAAGGCAGTGGAATACCTGAAAAAATGTTTAGAACATTGGGAAAATATAATTGAAATGACAAAAAACCGCTACAAACCAATGCCTTATGTGAGTATGGGGCATCATGAGCAAAGATGGCCAGAATTCAAGAGTTTTCATTGGAGCAATTTTTTGCAAGACGTGAAAGCAGACATTGAGTTTGCAAATAATCTGTAAACAAAGAGCAAAATATTTTTGAAAAATCAGGAGGTAAGGTATTTGAAAGTGATCGCTTGTCAACTCTGTATTCGATAACTATTATTTTTATCATTGATAGTCATCCATTTGAAAAAGAGTGAAATAAAATTAAAGTTTAAATTCAGGGCAGGATAAAGAAAATAACATTGAATCATAAATTGATATTTCTTCTAATTGGACCAAAAGGTAGTGGCAAGTCGTTTATTGGTACTCTTTTTAATAAATATTACGATATTGAATTCCTAAGAGTTGAAAACTGGTTGTTAGGAATAAAAAAAGAGCGGAGCTTAAATAACCCGGAATATATAAGAGAGTCTTTTCAGATTATTGAGGAAGGAGTAAGGAAATCACTTAATAAATCAGATAAGCTTGTATTTGAATCCACTGGATTATCAAGTTCTTTTGATAGCATGCTGAAAAGTTTAAGGCATGATTATAAAGTAGTAACAATTAGGATAAATACTGATTTAGAAATTTGCTTGCAAAGAATTAAATCACGTGACCAGTCTATTCATATAAATGTTTCTGATGACCAGGTAGAAGAAATTAATACAGCTATTACATTAAAGAATTTAAAAACAGAATTTACAATTAATAATAATAATAAAACAGTGATTGAATTAAAACGGGATATTTATAAAATCCTGAAATATACTTCCTGATTCTATATTGAATGGACTTGAATTACAAGGGAAATCGTTGATATACATCATTCTTAAATCAATTATATATTAAATTACACCTATCAGAAAAATCTTGCTAAACGCATTTCATAGTTGCCAGAAAGTTCATTTTCTATAGATTGTAGACAATAAATCCAGGAAATTAGATTTGTAAATTGTTCTAATTATATTGATTGCTGTATTTATATGAAGTGAGAAAAAGAATATTTTCTTTAAATATAAAGAAAGTATCATTTCCATGATTTTAATAAAGAGATAAATTATAATCTTCTCACTACATCACCTTCTTGTTATAAAAGATACAACCAATACATAGTTAAATGCTTATTTATTAATATGGATAATTAATGATAAATTTATCTCAGGATGAGATAACGTAAGAAATAATCTGCCAATGAAAATCCTGACTTTACTTTCAATATTTTTCTTCAATGTACTTCTAATACAAGCTCAAGACGAAGAGCCGTTAAACTTAAATAAGCCTGAACGGGAGCAGTGGTTTAGTGAACTGGCTTTTGGTATGTTCATTCATTGGAGTTATGATGTACAATTGGGTATGGTAATCAGCCATAGTATGGTTGGAGCGTCGGAAGACTATTTAGACAGATACGTGAATGATCTTCCCAAAACCTTTAATCCTGATAAATTCGATGCTAAAGTATGGGCCAAGGCTGCTAAAATGGCAGGAATGAAATATGTGGTATTTACTACAAAACATCACAATGGATTTTGCATGTTCGACACCAGGACAACTGATTATGATATCATGAATACGCCCTATGGAAAGGATATTACCCAAATGATTGTTGATGCGTTTAGGGAAGAAGGATTGGCCATTGGATTTTATTACTCACCTGATGATTTCTATTTTCTTTATAAGCAGGGTACTCTCATTTCACGATCCAGACCGGAGGCATTGGCAAGTAATAATGCTCCGCTCAACAACTATGTGAAACAACAGATGAGAGAATTGATGACCAATTATGGGAAAATAGACATTGTATTTCTGGATGGTAATGTAGATCAATTCGGAAAAACTGAACTGGCAAAGGTGTGCTGGGATATTGATCCTGATGTTGTAGTTACACGGGGGGCAATTCAAACTCCAGAGCAGGTTACTCCCGACAGCCCGATGCCTGCTCCATGGGAAGCTAATTATACACTCGGGGATCAATGGCAATACCGTCCAACTAATGAAAATTATAAAACTGGCAATAATGCTATTCTGAAACTGATTGATATCCGATCGAAAGGCGGGAATTTTCTACTAAATTTTGGCCCTGATGCAGAAGGGAATTTCCCACCAGAACAACTCGGAGTATTAAATGAAATAGCATTGTGGATGTTTATTAATAAAGAAGCATTTGAAAATACGATTCCCAGAGATCTTATTAAAGAGGAAAATTTATGGTTTCTAAAACAAAAAAATAATAATACGGTGTATGTTTTTATTGCTGAAACAGAATGGGAATTTGGAGAACGAAAAGAATTCAATATTCAATCATTAAAAGCAACCGATAAAAGCAGGATTTCCGTTCTGGGGCATAATGGTGAAGTGCTGGAATACAAAATAGAAGAAGATCCCTCACCTAAATTAACCAATACAAAAAACGGAATAGAAATTTCCATTATGCGAGCCCAGCGAATCTACAATGACAGAAAATGGAGTAATCCTATTGTAGTCAAAATAGAAGAGGTATTGGAAAACGAACATTAGATATATAAGATTATAATTTGGTAAATGAGAGATACTCTTAATTATATTCTAAGTGGTCGCATAAACAGATCCCAATTGTTTTTATTATTTGATACCTATCCTGAAAAGTTAGAGGAAGCTATTTTATTGGCTTTGTCGAATAAGCATCCCTATGCCTGGAGGGCAAGCTGGATATTGGGCCACTACATGAAAAGAAATGACCCTCGGTTTCTGGAATATACTACAGTGTTAATTAAGGCAATCCGATTTAAGAAAGATGGCCATCAACGAGAATTATTAAAAATTTTACAAAAATTGGATTTAAATGATGATAACGAAGGTCTCCTCTTTGATGAATGTATGACTATTTGGGAATCTATAAATAAAAGCCCTTCGGTTAGGATTTTTGCTTTTAAATTTATTGTTGATATGGTCAAAAAGTATCCGGAATTAAACAATGAAATTAAGCATTTGACTCAAAGCCAATATCAGGAAACCCTGTCGCCCGGACTTTTACGATCTTTTGAAAGATTGAATAGTGAATTAGTCAGGTTTACTTAGAAAATTGTTTATTATGGATGTTTATATCATTATAAATTGATCACGTAATGTAGCAGAATTCATTAAAAAACATTAAGTTTGATATTGGCGCGCTCTACAAATACAAAAAAGAAGCCCTTCATACAGGTATAATAAAGAATTCTATTATGCTTAATTTCTATAAGATCGTTAAAGAGAGTCTTCATTTCAACAGATTTGAATTTGACAACACGGTTTGCCTGGAATATTCCTGCCCATTGGAAGGTGAGCAAGTAGGTATTTTCTCTCAATCCGATTACCTCGTACATGTACTAAGTGGGAAAAAAACCTATAAGACTATAAATGGTGAGTGGACACTTGAGTCAGGTCAGACACTTTTTATGAAAAAAGGAGCTACCATCATTAACCAGTACTTTGAAGACGAATTCTGCATGCTTGGATTTTTTATATCAGATGACCTGATTGCTGAAACTATTTCTGAATTAAAAGGAAAAATCCCCTTTGCGTCGGGAGATAATCAGGATTTTACCGCCACCGCTGTACAATCAAGTAGTTACCTGGAAGGATATTTTCATTCTATGCTGACCTATTTCAGGGGAGAGGATCATCCACCGAACCAGATTATAAAGCTTAAGCTAAAAGAGCTTTTAGTAAATATTATGAGTAGTGATCCGGTACTTAATGCCTATTTAAAATCTTTTATTTCTGGAGACAAACCTTCTTTAAAGAGTATAATGGAAGCAAATTTTTGCTATAATTTAAAATTAGAAGAATTTGCGGAATTAACCCATCGGAGTTTGTCTTCGTTCAAAAGGGACTTCCAAAATTTTTATAATGAGACACCGGGTAAATGGCTATTACAAAAAAGAATAGACTATGCAGCAAATTTGCTATTATCCGGAAGCCAAAGTGTTTCACAGATAGCTTACGAATCAGGATTTGAAGACCTATCACATTTTAGTCGTTGTTTTAAAGAGAAAACTGATGAAACTCCTAGTGAATTCAGAAAAATCAATCAAATAAATCACCAAAACCTATAGTTGAACTTTTAAGTCAATTTTTAGAACTTTTTAGCAAAGCTGCTTCTATACAATTGAAGGACCTTTATACTTCTAACATCTAAATCAAATACTATGAAAGAAGTATCACAAAAGTCTGGTCCAGTAAGTGAGGGTAATAATTTTAATATCTCCAAATTTCCTGATTATACCTCCAATAATATTGGTCCCAAAAATACAAATACATCATTTGGTGAAAATATAGAATTTGAGTATTCAACTCATTATTTAAATGATCGTGAATTATCCAAGCCTCCTTATTTTACTGATAAGGCATTGGTAGACATGGCTCTAAATAAAATTCCGGATTTTGAATCATTAATTTACGAGCTTACTGAGATTATTGGATCAGCAGGAGACCGAATAGGAGCTCTTGATTTTTTGCCCGTATTGAGAAAGTTTTCATTAACCGACCCAGCGGAATTAAATAATTTTATCAAAAATCCAGAAACAAACCATGTTATAATTAAAAATGAGCACCTTAAAATGGTATTAATAAGATGGGAACCGGGTGATATCAGTAAAATACATGGACATGCTATCGGAGGTTGTGTTTTTAAAGTTCTCCACGGAAAAATTGTAGAAAAAAGATTTAGCGTTGAAAATAAAAACAAATTATTATCTGAAGGCACCTATCATAAGGATCATATATCTTATATAGATGATATAATGGGTCTTCATTGTGTGGGAAATCCATATTCTAAACCAGCGGTTACATTGCATATGTATACACCTGGAGACTATAAGCCAAATACATTGTAAAATCAGTCACATAATTGTTGTTTTGCCATTGTGTAGTCCTGTATAAATAAGTACATTCACGGAAGGAATAAAACTTAATTATTCTGGATTGAAATAGTAAACTTTATTTTTTAAACTAAAAGGAACATAAAAATGAGCAAACTTAAATGCTTGATTATATTCGCTTTAAGCATGCTTAGTTTAAGTTATACTTTTTTTGAGGGGACAAATGTTTCTATTGAAAATGATCAATTTTTTATTAATGGTAGCCTGACTTATAAAGGCAGATCCTGGGAAGGGAATAAAATCGAAGGGCTATTATTTAATTCCCGAATGGTTCAGGGCATATTTGATGATCTTAATCCTGAAACAAGAGAAAATTTCAAATATCCCGATACCCATATTTGGGACCCGGATAGAAATACGGATGAATTTGTAGCTGCAATGGAAGACTGGAAGGATCACGGTTTGCTTGCTTTTACTCTAAATCTTCAAGGA